>Ga0123336_10004102_pt1 | contig 11980 bp, 9 predicted proteins | sample SSSSmetaG_FD_96466 | JGI IMG/M metagenome (GOLD analysis project Ga0123336, IMG submission 96466) | Glacier valley bacterial and archeal communities from Borup Fiord, Nunavut, Canada, to study Microbial Dark Matter (Phase II) - ​SSSS metaG | ecosystem: Environmental > Aquatic > Freshwater > Ice... | reverse complement strand
GGCCTCCATGAAGTCGAGCTGGCGATCCAGGTTGGGACCCACAAAACTGGACAACACGTTGTCGGCAATCGCCTTCGCGATGGGCTTGGCGAAGAACGGCATCTTGGTGCTTTTGATGCGCTCGAATATCAGTTTCATCAGCAGCGGCGGCATCGCCGTGCCTTCGGCAAAGTGCAGCCAATAGGTGTACTGCCTGCGCTCGGCGGTGTGCAGCTTCGGGATGAATGCGCCGTTGCCGTAACGCTCGACCAGGTACTCGACGATGGCCCCCGATTCGGCGACGGTGATGTCTGCATCGGTGATGACGGGTGACTTGCCCAGCGGATGCACGCGCATGAGTTCGGGTGGCGCCAGCATGGTGACGGCGTCGCGCTGGTACTTCTTGATCTCGTACTCCACGCCCAGCTCTTCGAGCAACCACAGCACGCGCTGCGAACGGGAATTGTTGAGATGGTGAACGGTGATCATGCGAAGGCCCGTTGAGGTTCGGAGTTCGCCAGATTGTGACCGTGCTGGATCAGGCTTTGTGACCCAGGAATCTGTCCGGGTTTGCCCAGCAGACGTCACCAACAATGACGGCAGCAGGTATTCCGCTGTGGCAGATTGGGGTGCATTAAAGAAGGTCATGCCCGTGGCCGCAAGGGTATCCACGCACGTCAAAAGAACCAACTGTGGGGCTTGTGGGACGACGACGTAACGTTGAGGTAACTTCGCACGTCGGCCCGGCTTAACCGACGTGCAGAACAACGGGCAAGTAGGCTCTCGAGGCATGGTGCCGCCGGCTCGGCAGAACTGGATGCACGACACCTGCCGGGCCCGACTCAATAATTGAAACGCAGGAAATAGACTGTGATGGACAGCCCGACCGGCCGAGCAAGGAACATCATGAGCATTGAAGCGCTGATATTTGACGTGGACGGCACCTTGGCCGATACCGAAGAAGCGCATCGCAACGCCTTCAACACGGCCTTCGAGCGCATGCAACTGGCATGGCACTGGAGCACCAGCGACTACCGCGATTTACTTCGCACCATGGGCGGCAAAGAGCGCCTGATTCACCACATCCATAGCCTTCCACTGAGCGAGGCGCAACGCCGCCGCCTTACAGACCAAGTGCCCGCCATTCACGCTGAAAAAACCAGGCTCTACAGCTCAGTGGTTCGAAACGGCGGCATGCCACTGCGCATCGGCGTGGCGCGCTTGTTGAAGGAAGCGCTCAGCGCAGGCATCCGCCTTGGCATTGCCACCACCACCACCGCAGAAAACGTCGATGCGCTGTTGACCTCCGCATTCGGTGAGCGCGGCCTGGACATGTTCGGCGTGATCGCCTGCGGCGACCAAGTTCGAGAGAAAAAACCGGCACCCGATATTTACCGTCTGGCCCTGAACACCCTGGGCGTGGAGCCACACAACGCCGTGGCCTTTGAAGATTCAAGCAACGGACTGAAGGCGGCCGTCTCGGCGGGCTTGTGGACCGTCATCACCCCCACGTTCTGGACAGCCACCGATGATTTTTCGGGGGCCGGAATCGAACTGCCGCACCTTGGAGATGCCGAGCGGCCACTGCCCGCGTCGTCGACACAAACCTGGGCTGGCCCACCTTGGTTGACAATTTCGACGCTCCAAAAACTGTCGCAGATGCCTCGCGGAGCGCACTCTCTCAGCGTTACGCGTACACCCACTCATCCTTCCGAGCCCCACCATGCCGACCCAAGGTAAATCCACCCTCACGCAGTTTTTGATCGAGAGTCGGCGGCGCCATCCGGGTGCCACCGGAGATTTGAACGGCCTCGTCACCGATGTGTCTTTGGCCTGCAAAGCCATTGCCCGCAAAGTCGCTTACGGCAGTCTCACCAACTCGCTGGTGACGATGGACGGCGCGGCGCAGGACATCGACGGCCAAAGCAACGAGCAGGGCGAAGAGCAAAAAGAACTCGACGTGCTCAGCAACGGCTATTTCTTGCGCGCCAATGAATGGGGCGGCCATGTGGCGGGCATGGTGTCGGAAGAACTGGATGCACCCTATACGCTGCCGCCCCAACACCCGAGGGGCAAGTATTTGCTGCTGTTCGACCCACTCGAGGGCTCATCCAACATGGATGTCAACGTGACTGTGGGCAGCATTTTTTCAGTCGTGCGCGCGATCACGCCGGAGCAAGACCCCGAGATAGAGGACTTCTTGCAGTGCGGCACCGAACAGGTGTGCGCCGGCTATGCCATTTACGGTCCCACCACCATGCTGGTTTTAACGATGGGCAACGGCACGCACGCCTTCACGCTGGACCCTCAACTGGGCGAATGGGTGCTCAGCCACCCGAACTTGAGCATCCCCAAGCACACGCGCGAATTTGCCATCGACGCGTCAAATGCGCGCTTTTGGGAACCGGCTGTCAAACGATATGTGGATGAGTGCCTGGAAGGCAGCACAGGCCCGCGGGGGATCGACTTCAACATGCGCTGGATCGCCTCACTGGTGGCCGAGACTCACCGTATCCTCATGCGCGGCGGCGTGTTCATGTATCCACGCGACACCAAAGACCCGAGCAAAGCAGGACGTCCGCGCCTGCTCTACGAAGCCAACCCGATTTCGTTTTTGATCGAGCAGGCAGGCGGCAGCGCCAGCACCGGCCGCCAGCGCCTGCTGGAGGTCAAGCCCAGCTCGATCCACCAGCGCATCGGTTTTATTTTCGGTTCGTCAGAAGAGGTGGCGCGCATCCAGGGCTACCACCTGAACGAACCACCCGAGCCGTTCCACGCGCCACTGTTTGGGCACCGCGGTTTATTCGCCAGCGGCAGCTGACGATGGGTCGCGTACCCAGCGGCAGCTGACGATGCGCCGCGTACCCAGCGGCAGCTGATGCCTTCTTGCATTCATCGAGACCACCATGTCCGCCAAATATCCGATCATCTCCATCACCGGTTCCTCAGGCGCAGGGACCACTTCGGTGACGCGCACGTTCGAAAACATCTTTCGCCGTGACGGTGTGACTGCAGCGGTCGTCGACGGTGACAGCTTCCACCGCTTCGACCGCAAAGCCATGAAGGTGGCGATGGCCGAGGCCGAAGCCAAAGGCAACCAACACTTCAGCCACTTTGGCGAAGACGCCAACTTGTTTGCCGAGCTGGAACAACTGTTTTCCAGCTACGCCAAATCCGGCACCGGCCAAAGCCGCAAATACCTGCACAACGCGGAGGAAGCCGCACCCTTCAAGCAACAGCCCGGCACCTTCACGCCGTGGGAAGCTGTGCCGCAAAGCGAGCTGCTGTTTTACGAAGGTCTGCACGGCGGCGTGACCACCGAGACGGTGAACATTGCCCAACACGCCGACCTGTTGATCGGCGTGGTACCTGTGATCAACCTGGAGTGGATCCAAAAAATACACCGCGACCGCAACACGCGCGGCTATTCAACCGAAGCCGTCACCGACGTGATTTTGCGGCGCATGCACGAGTACGTTCACTACATCTGTCCGCAGTTCACGCGCACCCACATCAACTTTCAGCGCGTGCCGGTGGTAGACACCTCCGACCCATTCATTTCGCGCACCATCCCCAGCGCCGACGAGAGCCTGGTGGTCATTCGGTTTGCCAACCCGCGCGGTTTCGACTTCCCCTATTTGCTCAGCATGTTGCACGACTCGTTCATGTCGCGCGCCAACACGTTGGTGGTTCCCGGCGGGAAGATGGAATTGGCGATGCAGCTGATCTTCACGCCGATGATTCAGCGCTTGGTAGAGCGGCGAAAGAAACTGCTGGCGGCTTGAGAATCTGCTGCTTCGCTCAGTGGAATTTCGAATACTCCGCGCGGCGAAATACCGATTTAGGCAGGAAAGGCGTCGCGAACGAGCGGCGCCGTAATCACTCGCCTAGGTAGGCCGCGCGAACCCTTGGGTCATTGAGCAGCATCTTGGCATCGCCGCTCATCGTGACCTCTCCCGAGTCCATCACGTAACCCCGGGACGCCAATCCCAAAGCCCGACTCGCGTTTTGCTCCACCAGCAGTACCGTCGTGCCACGTTGATGAATGTCGTTGACGACCTCAAAAATCTTGTCCACCATGATTGGGCTCAGGCCCATCGACGGCTCGTCCATCAACAGCACCTTGGGCTTGGCCATCAAGGCTCGTCCCATCGCCAGCATTTGCTGTTCGCCGCCGCTCATGGTGCCGGCCAACTGGTTGCGGCGCTCTTTCAAGCGCGGAAAAATGCCGAACACCTTGTCAATGTCGGCGTCGACTTCTTTGTCCTCTCGGATGAAGGCACCCATCTGCAAGTTCTCGGTGATGGTCATGCGGGTAAAGGTGCCGCGGCCCTCGGGCACCATCACCAAACCTTGTTTCACCAAGTCCCAAGCGCCTTGGCCTTTGATGGACTTGCCCAGGTATTCGATGTCGCCGGCTGCCACAGGCTGCAGGCCAGTGATGGCCTTGAGCGTGGTCGTTTTTCCGGCTCCGTTGGCTCCGATCAAGCTCACCAGCTCGCCTTCCATTACTTCGAAAGACACGCCTTTGACCGCTTGAATGCCGCCGTAGGCGACCTTCAGGTTGCTCACCTTCAGCATGGTTTTTTGGGTCATGGTGCGCTGGCTTTCAATGGGCTTTGTGATCGGCACCGAGGTAAGCCTCGATCACCTTGGGATTGCGCTGCACTTCGGCGGGGGTGCCCTCGGCGATTTGCTTGCCGTAGTCGAGCACCGTGACGCGGTCGCACAGGCCAATGACCAACTTCACGTCGTGCTCGATCAGCAAGATGGTGCGGTTGTCTTTGCGGATGCGGTCGATCAACTCACGCAGAACGATTTTCTCGGTCGCGTTCATGCCCGCAGCGGGTTCGTCCAACGCGATCAGCTTGGGGTCAGTGGCCAAAGCGCGCGCAATTTCCAGGCGGCGCTGGTCTCCGTAGCTCAAAGTTCGGGCTTTGAACTCCGCATATTTACCTATGCCCACATAGTCGAGCAGCTCTTGTGAGCGTTTCGCAATGGCGGCTTCTTCGGCCTTGAAACTCGCGCTGCGAAACACTGCGCCGAACAAGCCCGAATGGGTGCGCACATGGCGGCCCACCATCACGTTTTCCAGCGCCGTCATGTCAGAAAACAAGCGGATGTTTTGGAAGGTGCGGGCAATGCCCGCTTTGGCCACCTCGTGCACCGCACTCGGCTTGTAGGGCTTGCCACCCAATTCGAAGCTGCCGGAGTCGGGCTCGTACAAGCCGGTGATGACGTTGAAAAAGGTGGTCTTGCCCGCGCCGTTGGGCCCGATCAAGCCGTAGACCATGCCGCGCTCGATGGTGACGCCGACATCGGACAGAGCTTGCAAACCCCCAAATCGTTTGGAGACGGCGGCGACTTTCAATACGGTTTCAGCCATGGCGTTGCCTTTACTTGGTCGCTGGGTTGTTGCCATTGGCCGACGAGGCAGACTTGCCGTGCTCGGGCGCCGGCCACAGGCCGCGCGGACGGCTGAGCATGATGCCGATCATGGCCAGCGCAATCAGCAACTGACGCAAGATGGATGCGTCCAGTCGCCCGCCTGTCATGGCCTGCAAAGGGCTGGCCACATAGCGCAACACTTCGGGCAAAGCGGCCAGCAACAGGGCCCCCAGCACCACGCCCGGAATGTGCCCGATGCCGCCCAGCACCACCATGGCCACAATCATCACGGACTCTTGAAGACTGAACGACTCCGGCGAGACGAAGCCTTGGAACGTGGCAAACAAAACACCAGACACGCCGCCAAAGGTGGCACTCATGCCGAACGCCAACAGCTTCAGGTTGCGGGTATTGATGCCCATGGCCTTGGCCGCGATCTCGTCTTCGCGTATGGCCATCCAGGCGCGGCCGATGCGGCTGCGTTCAAGGCGGTAGCAGATCACGATGCCCGCGCACACCAGCGCCAAAAAGAAGAAGTAGTAGTTGGTGACCGCTGCCACGTCGATGCCAAATATCTGGTGGGGCTTGCCCAGGTCGATGCCGAACACGCTCATTGAGTCAATGCGGTCCAGGCCGCGCGGCCCGTTGGTGATGTTGACGGGCTGTTCCAGGTTGCCCAAGAAGACGCGAATGATTTCTCCGAAGCCCAGGGTGACGATGGCCAGGTAATCACCACGCAACTTCAAGGTGGGCGCCCCCAGGAGCACGCCGAACAGCCCTGCCAGCGCGGCACCGACAGGCAGTACCGCCCACCACGGCACATGAATGCCGCCGGGAAACAAGGCGGCAATGGCCGGAAAGGTTTCAAACAAGTGGGGGCTGGCCAGCAAGGCCAGGATGTAGGCACCCACCGCATAAAACGCGACATAACCCAAATCAAGCAGCCCGGCGTAGCCCACCACGATGTTCAGGCCGAGCGCAAGCAGCACGTAGAGCAAGGCGGTGTCGATGATGCGCACCCAGGCATTGCCGAAGCTCTGAGCAATGAAAGGCAGGATGGCCAGCCCAACGGCTGAAACGAAAATGAGCAAGAGTTTTTTACGCTGGTCGTTCATTACAAAGCTCCGTCAGGCCCGGTCGGCCACGCGTTCACCGAGCAAGCCCTGAGGGCGAAGCGTCAGCACAAGAATCAGCACGATAAAAGCGAAGATGTCTTGGTACTGGCTGCCCAAAATACCGCCGGTCAGCGCACCGATATAGCCGGCACCCAGCGCTTCAATCAAGCCCAGCAGCACGCCGCCCAGCATCGCCCCTGCCAAGTTGCCAATGCCGCCAAACACGGCCGCCGTGAAGGCTTTCAAACCGGGCAAGAAGCCCATGCTGTGTTGCACCGAACCGTAGTTGGCGGCGTACATCACACCAGCCAGGGCCGCCAACGCAGCACCGATGATGAAGGTGGCCGAGATCACCGTGTCGGGCTTCACGCCCATCAAAGACGCTACGCGCGGGTTTTCGGCAGTGGCACGCATGGCTCGCCCTAAGCGAGTTTTGTTGACGAGGTACATCAGGCCGGTCAGCGTCACCGCGGTGGTGACCAGAATCAGGATTTGCACTGTGTTGATGACGGCGCCGAACACATTGAACGGCTCGCTGGGCAACAAAATCGGGTAAGGCTTCGGGTTGGGCTTCCAGATGATCATCGCCAGCGTTTGCAGCAACAAGCTGACGCCCATGGCGGTGATGAGTGGCGCCAAGCGCGGTGCGTTGCGCAGCGGTCGGTAGGCGATTTTTTCAATCGCAAAGTTGAGCGTCGCGCACACCACGATGGCGGCCATCAGCGAGATCAGCAACATCGCCCACCCTGGTATTCCCATGCCCGTCAAGCCAGTGACCACCGTCCAGCTGGTCAGCGCGCCCACCATGAGCACCTCGCCATGCGCAAAATTGATCAGGTTGATGATGCCGTAGACCATGGTGTAGCCGAGTGCGACCAGCGCGTACACGCTGCCCAGCACAAGTCCGTTGATGATCTGCTGGATGAAGGTGTCCATGGGTGGTGCTTCCTCGGGGTTTGGCGGCGAACGGGTGCCCACGCGCTGTGTCAACCGCGGTGGCAATATTTCTTTAGCAAGAACCCGGCCGCAGAAGATTCATCGAACCCTTTGCCCCGTCTCAAGCGCCGCGAATTCTAGGGGCTAGGTGGACGCGCTCAGATGCGGACTTGCCCGTTTTTCACCTCGGAGAAACACCAAAAGATGGTGGCGTTCCCGCGTTTAGTTTGGTGGCTTGGCGTCTAAAGCAGCTTCATTCAAACGACGCAACTCCGCGAGCTTTTCACCGATTCGTATTTCCAAACCGCGCGGTACCGGTTGATAAAACTGCGGCGCTTCAAGGTCATCGGGCCAGTAACTTTCACCGGCCGCGAAACCAGCTTCTTCGTTATGGGCATAGCGATAGCCTTTGCCGTAATCCAGGTTCTTCATCAGCGCCGTGGGTGCATTGCGCAAACGCAGCGGCACGGCGCGCGTGCCGTCTTGCGCCACAAAAGCGCGGGCTGCTTTGTAGGCGGTGTAGACCGCATTCGACTTCGGCGCGACGGCCAAATAGAGCACCGCTTGGGCCAGCGCCAACTCACCTTCGGGAGAGCCCAAGCGCTCATAAGTCTCGGCCGCGTCCAGCGTCATGCGCAGCGCGCGAGGGTCGGCCAGACCGATGTCTTCGCTGGCCATGCGAACCAAGCGGCGTGCGGCGTAGCGCGGGTCCACGCCGCCGTCCAGCATGCGCACAAACCAATACAGCGAAGCATCGGGGTCACTGCCACGCACGGCCTTGTGCAAGGCAGAAATGCTGTCGTAGAACTGCTCCCCACCTTTGTCGAAACGGCGCAGTTGTTCGCCCAGGGACTGCGCTAGCTGCGCTTCGTCTATCTCTGCGATGCGTCCCGAAGCAGTTGCCAAGTTCGCGACCAAATTTTCGTAAGCGTTGAGCAAGCGACGCGCATCGCCGTCGGCGTAGGCAATCAGGCTCTGCTGTGCGGTGGGTGTCATCGCCGGCGCTTGGAGCAAAGCTTGCGCTCGAAGCAGCAACGCGTCCATGTCGACATTCGTCAAACCTTTGAGCACATGCACCGTAGAGCGTGACAGCAAGGCCGAGTTGACTTCGAACGACGGGTTCTCGGTGGTAGCACCTATCAGCGTGAACAAACCAGATTCCACGTGCGGCAAAAACGCGTCTTGCTGCGATTTGTTGAAACGATGCACTTCGTCAACAAACACTACCGTGCGGCGTCCGCTGGCTTGGCTGATTTGCGCGCGTTCAACTGCTTCGCGAATTTCTTTTACGCCTCCGAGCACGGCCGACATGGCGATGAACTGCGCATCGAACGCGGTGGCCACCAAGCGAGCCAGCGTGGTTTTGCCGGTGCCCGGCGGGCCCCACAAAATCATCGAGTGAAGGCGGCCCGACTCGAAGGCCACGCGCAGTGGCTTGCCAGCGCCCAACAGTTGCGCTTGGCCTACGACTTCATCGAGGTGCTGCGGTCGAAGGCGCTCGGCCAGCGGCGCGGTGCTCAGCGCATCAGAAGCACCAAACGGCAGAGGCTGCGAACTCACTGCTCGATCACATCGGCCCCGATGGGCGGTGTGAACTTGAAGGCGTCTGCTGCGATGGCCGCGTTGGACTGCATTTGAGTGAATAGCAACGTAGAGCGTTGACCAAAGCTGTCGGTGATTTCCACTGCTGCCAGGATCTTGGCTTTGAAGCCTATGCGCACCGACTGAAACGCGCCTTCTTTGACTTTGGGCAAGGCCAACACCCATTCCAAGCCGCCTTCGCTGGGTTGGTTTGAAACTTCAAAGTCTTTGTCCAGCGATCCGCCTGCAAGCAAGGCGGCGGGCGTGGCACCGAGCACGGCCGAGAACTTGCGAATGCTCACCTGGTTCAAGTCGGCTTCATAAATCCACACCTTTTGCCCATCGGAAACAATCGTTTGCTCCAAAGGTTTGGCGTAGACAAAACGAAACCGATTAGGCCGCAAAAACTCGAAGCTGCCGCTGCTGGACCGCTTCTTCGCGCCATCGGGCGAAGCGACGCTTTGGGTGAACGCGGCGCGGCCACTTTTCACGTCGCGCACGAATTCTTTCAGCGTGTCGACCGCCTCGGCGCGCACTTGGGTTACCCCAGAAGACAGCGAAAGAGTAACCAGCAAAGCAGCAAGGAGCTTTTTCATTCAGCGCGAGCCGGAACCAAGATGTCGCGGCTGCCGTTGGTGGACATGGTGGATACGAGTCCAGATTTTTCCATTTGTTCCAGCAAACGCGCCGCGCGGTTGTAGCCAATGCGCAGGTGGCGCTGCACGAGCGAAATGGTGGCGCGGCGGTGTTGCAAGACGATGGACACGGCCTCGTCGTACATCGCATCGCTTTCGTTTCCACCAACTCCGCTGCTGTGGGTGTTGTCACTGCCGCCAGCGCTTCCTTTGCGGTCGCCGCTTTTATCACTGCCACCGTCACCATCCGCCTCCAACATACCACCTTCCAAGATGCCTTCGATGTAGTTGGGCTCACCTTGGCTCTTCAAATAACTGACCACGCGGTGCACTTCGTCGTCACTCACAAAAGCGCCGTGAACACGCACCGGCACACCGCCGCCAGGCGTCAGGTACAACATGTCGCCCTGACCCAACAAGGCCTCGGCACCCATTTGGTCAAGGATGGTTCGCGAGTCAATCTTGCTGCTGACTTGAAAGCTCAAACGCGTGGGAATGTTGGCCTTGATGAGGCCGGTGATCACGTCCACACTGGGGCGCTGCGTGGCCAAAATCAGGTGGATTCCGGCGGCTCGCGCCTTCTGCGCCAAGCGCGCAATCAGCTCCTCAATTTTCTTGCCCACCACCATCATCAAGTCGGCCAACTCGTCGATCACGATCACCACAAAAGGCAAGCGCTCCAGCGGCTCGGGTGACTCGGGCGTGAGGCTGAAAGGATTGGGCAGCTTCTCGCCACGCTCGGCAGCCTCAGCTATTTTTTTGTTGTAACCGCTGAGATTGCGCACGCCCATTTTGCTCATCAGCTTGTAGCGGCGCTCCATTTCACCGACGCCCCAATTCAGCGCGTTGGCAGCCTGCTTCATGTCAGTGACCACCGGGCACAGCAGATGCGGTATGCCTTCGTAGACGCTCATTTCCAGCATCTTCGGGTCGATCAAAATCAACCGCACATCGCGCGCTTCGGCTTTGTAAAGCAGGCTCAAAATCATGGCGTTGATGCCCACCGATTTGCCCGAACCGGTGGTGCCGGCCACCAAACAGTGTGGCATTTTGGCGAGGTCGGCCACCATGGGCGCGCCGACGATGTCTTTGCCCAAACCCATGGTGAGTTGGCTCGACGCGTCGTTGTAAACCTGCGATCCCAGAATCTCAGACAGCCGAATGATTTGCCGTTTTGCGTTCGGCAACTCCAGCGCCATGGTGGTTTTACCCGGAATGGTTTCGACCACGCGGATGCTGACCAAGCTCAAGCTGCGCGCCAGGTCTTTGGCCAGGTTGAGCACCTGTGAGCCCTTCACTCCGGTGGCAGGTTCAATCTCATAACGCGTGATGACGGGGCCGGGTGAGGCGGCCACCACACGCACGTCGACGCCGAAGTCTTTCAACTTTTTCTCGATCATGCGCGAGGTCATTTCCAGCGTTTCGGGCGAGCCCGACTCGGTGCGACCGGGCGCTGCATCCAGCAAATCAACCTGCGGCAATTTGGTGTCAGCGAGTTCAGTGAAGAGTGGCTTTTGGCGCTCTTTGACGACGCGGCTGCTCTTGGGCACTTCGACCATCGGCGTTTCGATCACGATGGGCGCATGGTCTTCATGAAGCTGGTGTTCTTCCTCTGCCACCGCTTCTCGCTCACGCAGCGCTTTTTCGCCCAGCCGGACGTCTTCAGCATGCTCTATTCGCTCTACGCGACGCTCTTTGACCAACTCCAAGCGGACCCCGATGGCCTCAGCCAACCTCCACCACGAGAAGCGAAACGCCATAGACAAGCCTGCCACGAGCGCGGCAATCCACAACACACCGGAACCCACAAAGCCAAGCAGCTTCATGCTCAGCGGGCCCAAGCTGTAACCCAAAACGCCGCCCGCATGCTGACCGGGCAGGCGCGTTTCCCACTGGTACATGCGCGTCCATTCCAGCGAGGTGCTTGCGCACATCAACAGGGCCAGACCAAGCCAGAACGCCCAGCGCGCCTGACGCAGAGGCGTCGTATTCGCGCTGTGACCTCCGCGCAGCGTCCTGGCCAAAGCCCCGAGGCCGGAACGCATCGTGACCAGCATCAGCCACCACACCGAATAACCCACCAGGAAAAAAGCCAGATCAGAAAACCAAGCGCCTACCGCGCCTGCTTTGTTGCCGATGGCCGCCGATGCACCGGTGGTGGAAAAAGCAGCGTCGCCCGCGTTGTGCGTGGTCAGAGCAAGCAGGGCCAGAAGCCACAGCACGGTAAAAATCAAGCCGGTGGCTTGACTGCGCCAGCCGATCGTTGCGGAGACGCTGCCAGCGTCGATGAAGGTCGCACTCGGCGAGAAACCACCGCGCGGAACATTGGCATTGTTCGACGCGGAG
>Ga0123336_10004100_pt1 | contig 11985 bp, 10 predicted proteins | sample SSSSmetaG_FD_96466 | JGI IMG/M metagenome (GOLD analysis project Ga0123336, IMG submission 96466) | Glacier valley bacterial and archeal communities from Borup Fiord, Nunavut, Canada, to study Microbial Dark Matter (Phase II) - ​SSSS metaG | ecosystem: Environmental > Aquatic > Freshwater > Ice... | reverse complement strand
TAGCCCTTGCGGCTCGTCTCGAGGATCGGGTTCTTCACCTCGGACCCGTTCGCGAGCGAGTGCACCACGATGTCGACGCACGACTCGCCGAAGTCCGCCTTGAGGCGATCGACGGAGCCCTGGATGCTCACGTCCCCGTGCTCCTTGTACCGCTTGTTCTCGCGGACCTCGGCGGGCATGTGCTCGTCGAGATCGTACTCGGCGTCGAGCGGGTAGATCTTCTCGAACGCCATCTTGCTGCCGTCGGCCATGACCAGCGACGCGTCGAGCTTTCCGCGCCGCAGGAGCGTCTGGAAGATGCCGAGCGCCGGCGGCCACGTGCCGACCACGACGCTCGCGCCGGCCTCGGCGAGCGACTTCGCGATCGCGAAGCCGAAACCGCCGTCATCCGCCACGCCAGCCACGAACGCGCGCTTCCCGGTGAGGTCGATCTTGAGCATGCGGCACGTTTGCCCGCTCCCTCCGCGCGCGTCGAACAAAAACCGCCGCCTGTGGCCGTCGACGCCGCCCGCCACCTGGATTACCGATCCTCCCCATGCGATCGAACCTCGCCATCCTCCTCGCGCTCGGCCTCTCGGGCATCGGCTGCGAGCGCTGCTCGAAGACCGAGACCACCCCGACGCCTAGCCCGAGCGCCAGCGTCGCGGGCCCCGTCATCGTCACTGCCGACGGCGGCAAGGTGCAGTCGCAGTCGGTGATCACCGAGCAGCTCGCAGCGAGCGTCGCCGGCCCCACGCCGAGCGGCGGCAAGATCTCCGGCGCCACCACGCCGATGGCCATCGAGTGCAAGAGCCCGGGACAGCCCGTGAGCCCGACCATCTTCGGCATCGCCTGGGCCGACACCGACAAGGACATCGGCGCCACCGCCCACCGCTGGGGCGGCAACACGACGAGCCGCTACAACTACAAGTTGAGCGCCTGGAACACGACGTTCTCGTGGTTCTGGCAGAACATCAAGATCGACTCCCACGAGACCTTCCTGGCGAAGGCCGCTGCGAAGGGCGGCCTCGCGGCGATCACCGTCCCGATCATGGGCTGGGTCGCGAAGGACACGACGAGCGCGTCGTTCCCCGTCTCCGCCGTGGGCGCGCAGCAGAAGACCGACCCCGATCACCCGGACTTCGGCAACGGGATCAAGACCGATGGCAAGACGAACGTGCCCTCGCCCGATCCCACCAAGACGAGCGTGAAGGTCACCCCCGAGGACGTCGGCGCGTTCGTCACCTCGGTGCGCGCGTACGAGAAGAAGATCGGCAAGAAGATCGTCTTCGAGTGGATCCTCGACAACGAGCCCGGCCTCTGGAACACGACGCACCGCGACGTGCACCCGAACCCCACCACCTACGACGAGCTCCTCGAGAAGACGATCGCCTTCGGGACCGCCATCCGCAAGGCCGACCCCGACGCGATCATCGCCGGCCCCACCTCCTACGGCTGGTGGGAGTACTTCTACAGCACGAAGGATCACGACGAGGGCTTCCGCAACAAGCCCGACCGCAAGGCCCACGGCGACGTCCCGTTCCTCGCCTGGTATCTCCAGAAGCTCGCCGAGCACGAGAAGAAGACCGGGGTGCGCATCCTCGACGTGCTGGACGTCCACATCTACCCCCAGGCCGACAAGGTCCAGGGCCCGGACGGCAAGGGCGGCGACGGCGGCGGCGAGACCGATCGCAACACCAACGAACTGCGCTTCCGCACCACGCGTTCGCTCTGGGATCGCGGCTACGAGGACGAGTCGTGGATCAAGGAGGCCGTCTACCTGATCCCGCGCATGAAGGAGCTCATCGCGCAGAACTACCCGGGCCGTGGCTTCCAGGTCGGCGAGTACAACTTCGGCGCCGAGGCGCATCCCGCCGGCGGCGTGGCGCTCGCCGAGGTGCTCGGGCGCTTCGCGCTCAACGGCGTGAGCCACGCCTTCTACTGGACGTTCCCGGCGAAGGGCACGCCCGCGTACTGGGCATTCCGCGGATATCGAAATTACGACGGCGCGGGCGGCCACTTCCAGGATCGCATCGTTCCTTCGAGCTCGCCGAGCGGTACTTCTCTCTATGCGTCGCGCGACGAGGCGGGGAAGAAGTGGGTCTTGATCGCCCTGAATTTCAGCGCCGATCGCCCGCACGACGCGAACATCGAGCTGAAGGGCTGCGTCTCGCCGGGGGGCCTGAAGTCGTTCGTCTTCACGGGCGCCGCGCAAGGGTTCCTCCCCGGCGACGCGAAGATCGAGGGCAATGGCCTCAAGATGAAGCTGCCGCCGTACTCGATCAGCGTGTTCGAGCTGGTGACGCCGTAGTCAGCGCTTCTTCTTCGGCGTCGCCGGCGCCGCGGCCAGGAGCGTGCCGGTCGCGATGTCGTACTCCATGTTCCTCGCCGGGATCACGCCCGTCCCCTTGTTCGGGGGATGGGCGGGGACGTTGATCAGGATCTTGTCGGGCATCGCGCCCACCATCGGATCCGGACCACCGCAGTGGTCGAACACGTCGGAGTAGGTCGGCGGCGCGTCCTTGGAGACGCGCACGAAGAACAGCGGGCCGCCGTTGCACGCGTTGCCGGCGGTGGTGGCCTGGAAGAGCAGGATGCTCTTCGGTCCTGCGGGGCCGTCGAAATGGCGGAGCAGCTTGACGCCCTCCATCCCGGCGCGGAGCGCCTTCACCTTCACGCAGCCATCCTTGCCGCCGGTGGGACAGTCCGGCGGCGGATAGAGCGTCTTGCCGGCGAGCTTGATCTCGTCGCCGACCTCGCTCGCGATCCCCGCGGGTGTGTCGACGCTCTTGCCGGTGGGCTTGGTGGCGGCCGTCGCGGCCGACGCCGCAGGCCCGGCGCTGGCAGCGGCTGCTGCCGAGGGCGCCGCCGGGGCGGCGGCCTCGGCCTCGACCGATGCCGGGGCGGGCTTGTCACACGCGGCCGCGAGCACGAGGAGCAGCACGGGAGCGCAGAGAAAACGCATGACGCAGGCTACGGAGAGTCGCGCTGCGCACCTAGACGTAAATGGCGTCGACCGCGATCTCGCGCCCGTGGATGTGGATGCGGACGGTGCCGCCCTCGCCCGCGATCTGCGTCGTCCGCTGCGGGTCCTCGCGCGTGCGCACCTCGATGCGGCGCTCCTCCTGCAAGACCAGCACGTCTAGTCACGGAGTCCTTGGTGCGGGCCCCGGGCGGTCGGCCGGGAGCGAGCGTGAGGAGCGCGAGGAGCGCTCGGAGCGCGAGGACCGCGTCGCTGAAACCCACGCAGCTCTGCGTCTCCGAAGGCCGGAGTTCGGGGGAGATCGGGCGGCCTCGAGGCGCTCGACGACGCGAACTTACAACTGGAGGCCACGAGGGCGGCCATGATCGGGAGAGCCGCCTGGAGGTGGACGTGGTTTCACGTGGGGTGCAGCAATTTTGTAGCGCCAAACGTAGCCAGTGCTGAACTCCGGTGCAGGAGCGACCGCTACTCAGAGCATGGCAACTCCTCCGGCGAGTGCGCTTCGTCAGCCGGGCGGCGCCAAACGAGCCGCCGTCGCGACGAAGTCGAAGCCGCTCAGTCTCGTCGCGACCCAGATCGTCGAGAAGGCGGTGAAGGAGGACGTGACCGTGGCCGCGCTGTCGCTGCTCGCGTCGGGGGATCCCGGCTTCGCGGCGCGCGTGCTCTCGATCGTCAACAGCGCGGCCTACGGCATGGGCCGCAACATCTCCGAGATCGGCCGTGCCTGCGCGATGCTCGGTGTGCGCGGCCTGCGCAACATCGCGCTGAGCCTCGTCCTCGGCGACATGGTGCCGACCGGACAGGACGGTACCGTCCTCCTCACCATCTCGATCCGCCGTGCAGTCGCGGCTCGCCTGCTCGCGGGCGCGGTGGGCAACGTGGCCCTCGACGACGCCTTCACCATGGGGCTCTTCATGGAGCTCGGGCTGCTCTGTCACGCACGCGTGGACCTCGCCGCGGCCGGGCAGATCGCCCGCATGCCCGCAGCGCATCGGCCGGTCGTCGAGCGCACGTTCGGCATCGTGGAGCATGCGCAGGTCGGCGCCGAGCTGGGTCGGACCATGCACCTGGCCGAGGAGGTGCTCGCCGCCGTGCTCCATCATCACGACGCCGAGCTGCCGGCTGCCCCGCTCGCGCGCATCGCGTGGGCCGCGGAGCGCGTGGCGGGCGCATGGGAGGGCGGCGACGTCGCTCGCGTGCGTGACGACGCGCTCGCCGCGATCCTCGCCCTGGGCGTCAGCGCCGAGGCCGCGGACGGTATCCTGCGAGAGCTGCCCGGCCTCGTGACGAGCGCAGCCTCCGGCTTCGACCGCGCCATCGACGTGCAAGCCGATCTCGAGCGCCTCGCCTCCGACGCCCATGCGCAGCTCGTCGAGCTGAACAACGGCTACGAGCAGCTCGTGCGGCGCCTCGAGTCGCTCCTCAAGGAGAAGGACGCGCTCGCCGTCGAGCTCGGTCGCGCGAACGCGGAGCTCGAGAGCCTCGCGACCACCGACGCGCTCACCGGCCTCCTCAACAAACGCGCCTTCACGCAGGCGTTGCAGCGTGACCTCGCCCGCGCCGTGCGCGCAGGCAGCGCGATCGCGGTCCTCGTGATGGACATCGACTTCTTCAAGGCGGTGAACGACACGTTCGGTCACCCCGCAGGCGACGCCGTGCTGGCGAAGGTCGGCGACATCCTGCGCGCCGGCGTCCGCACGGGCGACGTGCCGGCCCGCTGCGGCGGCGAGGAGTTCATGGTGATCCTCCCCGGCTCCGACGGGGAAGGCGCGCGCAAGCTCGCCGACCGGCTGCGCGTGGCGCTCGAGTCCGCGGTGATCCCGGGCCCGAAAGGCCCCATGCGCGTCACGGCGAGCTTCGGGGTGAGCCACGCGGGTGGCGCCACGTCGATCACCTCGTGCGAGGAGCTCATCGCCCGGGCCGACGCCGCGCTCTACGAAGCAAAGCGCAGCGGCCGCAATCGCGTGGTGATCGCGAAGTAGCGACGCGTGAGGCGGCGGATCAGGCCGCCTTGGCGTCGGCGGCGAGCTCGCTGAGCAGCTCGTCGACCGCGGCTCCGAGCGTCGATGCGAGGCGACGCGGGACGGCCTCGGTCACGGCGAGGAGATCGCGGAGCTTGATGGCGGTGGCCTTGAGCTCCTTGCGGTCCTTGGTCTTCTTGCCCTCGGCGGAGACGGGAAAGAGCGAGTCCTTGTAGAGCCGCGCGACGGTCGCCATGGGGACGCCCTCGTCGAGGATCTTCGTGCGGACCTCGCCCATCGTCTCGGCGGAGACGGTGTGCTCCTCGTCGTTGCGCTCCTCCGCGCGCCGCAGGAAGTCGATCGCCTGGTAGCTGGGTAGATGACTCTCGAGCGGGTCGCGCTTCAGCACCTCTGGCGCGCGCTTGTGGAGGAACATGAAGGAGCCGGTGAGCTTCTCCACGGTGTCCATGCGGAGCTTCAGCTCGACCTTCGCGTAGGTCTCGAAGGTGTCGTAGCCCCATTTCTCCCAGGTCTTGCCGCGCTTCACCTCGCTCAGCGCCTCACCGAGCTGGAGCCAGCTCGACTTGAAGCGGCGCGTGCGACGAACCACCTCGACCCGCTCCGGATCGTCGGCGTGCTGCTCTTCGAGCTCTGCGAGGGCGCGGTCGACGTTCGTCTGATCCATGGTCAGGCGGGATACGAAATGCGCCCGCCCCGTGCAAGGCACAGCCTGGGGAGCCCCTGTGGAGATCCTTGCCAGACCCGTGTGGAGGGCATGTGGAGAAGTGCCCTCGCGCCCTGCCCGGCCAGCCCTCACCACTGTGGAAGAACAAAGTGCACTAGAGCAGCGGCGAAAGGAGCCTGGCCGCGGCCTCGGCGACCTTCCACTTCACCGGGATGTGCTGCCGCATGCTGGCGGTGATCTCCTTGCTCACGCCGAGGTCCTTGCGGAACTGGCGGCTGAGCTCCTCCGCGTGCTCCTCGCCGTAGAGGATCGCGGTCACCTCGAAGTTCAGCCGGAAGCTGCGGTTGTCGAGGTTCGCGGTCCCGACCGCGGCGAAGAAGTCGTCCACGACCAGCGTCTTCGCGTGGATCATCGTCGGCTGGTACTCGTAGACGCGGACACCCGCGGCGAGCAGCACGTCGTAGTACGAGCGCGCGGCGGCGGTCACGATGAACGAGTCGCTGCGGCGGGGCACGAGCACCCTCACGTCGACCCCGCGCATGGCCGCCGTCGTGAATGCGGTGAGGATCGCGTCGTCAGGGACGAAGTACGGCGTGGTGGCGTAGACGCGCTCGCGGGCCGTGGCGATCGCTGCAAAGTACAACTTCTGGATCGGCTCGACGTCGCGGTCGGGGCCCGAGGCGACGATCTGGACGAGGTGCTCGCCCATGCGCGTCTGCGGCGGAAAGTAGTCCTTGTCGCGTGCCGCGAACCCCGTCGAGTAGTACCAGTCGTCGAGGAACGTTAGCTGCAGCCAGCGCACGGCGTCCCCCGTGATCTTCACGTGCGAGTCGCGCCACGGCGCGGCATGACCGACGCGCTCTTTCTTCGCGTCGCGCAGGCTCTCCCCCGGCGGCTTCGGTCCGCCGATGGGCGGGAGGTAATCGTCGGAGATGTTCACGCCGCCGGTGAAGCCGACGGTGCCGTCGCACACGAGGATCTTGCGGTGGTTGCGGAAGTCCACCCGGCTGCGGATCCGCGAGAACGCCACCTCGTTGAAGTGCGCGAACATGATGCCGGCGTCGCGCATCGGCTTGATGAAGCGCTTGGTGAGCGTCGACGAGCCGACGTCGTCCACGAGCAGCCGCACGGTGACGCCGGCCTTCGCGCGCTCGATCAGCGCCTCGCGGAAGCGCAGCCCGCTGCGCCGGTGATCGAAGATGTAGTAGCCGATGTGGACGTGGTGCTTGGCGTCGCGGATCGCCTGCTCCATCGCGTCGTAGGTCCTCAGCGCGTCGTGGAAGATCTCCACCGAGTCGCACTGGCTGGGCGGCGGCTCCCCGGTGCGGGTCACCAGCAGCGAGAGCTGCTCGACGCGCGGATCGCGCTGTGCGGGCGGCGGCTGGCTGGCCCCGAGCGGCGTGGTCGCGGAGCCCTGACCGCGCGCCCGCTTGTGCTTCAAGCGCTTCCGTACGAGCCGCCGCGGGCCGAGGAAGAAGAACACGATGAATCCCAGGTAGGGCAGCGCGAACAGCGAAAGAATCCACGCGATTGTCGCGAGCGGTGACCGCTTCTCGAAGAGGATCCACACCGCCAGCCCGATGACATAGACCAGCTCTGCGATCGTGATGATCGTTACGATCACGGCTGGGGCAGAGTAGAGGAGATGGGACCGATGCGTACGCTCGTTTGGTTCCGAGGCAAGGACCTCCGCCTCTCCGATCACCTCCCGCTGCTCGACGCGACTCGCGAGGGTGACGTCGTGCCGCTGTTCGTCGTCGACCCGTATTTCTTTGCGCCGGAGCGCGCGCGCGAGCTGCCGAATCGCATGCAGTTCCTCGTCGACTCGCTCGCCGAGCTGGCCGCGGCGATCGAGGAGCGCGGCTCGCAGCTGCTGTTCGTGGCGGGCAAGAGCACCGAGGTGGTGCCGGAGGTGGCGAAGCATTTCGCGACGGATCGCGTGGTCGCGCATCGATGGAGCGAGCCGGTCGGCGTCGAGCGTGATCGGCGCGTCGCGGCGACGCTCGCGAAGCAAGGCTGCCGGCTCGAGCTGTTCGAGGGCGAGACGCTTGCGGCGCCCGGGCAGGTCCTCACCGGAGGGAGCACGCCCTTCGCGGTGTTCACGCCGTTCGCTCGCGCGTTCGCGAAGGCGGTGACGGTCGACAAGCCGCGCGGCAGCCCGCGTACGCTGCCGCCGCTACCCGCGGTGCCCGCCGCGGTGAAGAAGCTCCTCGTACCCGCGCCGACCGCCACTTCGATCGGTATCACGCGCAACGAACGCGTGGTGGCGGGCGGCGAGCGAGCGTCCCGCGCGCGGCTCACCCACTTCCTGAAGGGCCCGGGCGCTGGCTACGAGGAGGGGCGCAACGCGATGGGGGTCGCGGGCACGAGCCGCATCTCGCAGGACCTCAAGTTCGGCACGCTCTCACCGCGCGGCGCGTGGCACCTCTCGGTCGAGGGTCTCGACGATCATCCGAAGGCGCTGCGCACGTTCACCAACGAGCTCGTGTGGCGCGAGTTCGCGTACGACGTGATGCGCGCGAAGCCGGGCGTCCTCACCGCGCCGTTCCGCCCCGCCTGGGCGAAGTTCCCGTGGCGCGACCACGACGCGGACTGGAACGCATGGGTCACCGGCACCACGGGCTATCCCGTCGTGGATGCCGCGGCGCGCCAGCTGCTCGAGGAGGGCTTCGTGCACAACCGCGCGCGGATGATCAGCGCGAGCTTCCTCTGCAAGCACCTGCTCATGGACTACCGCCACGGCGAGGCGCACTACCTCAAGCACCTGACCGATGGCGACCTGGCCGCCAACAACCTCGGCTGGCAGTGGTCGGCGGGCTGCGGGGTCGACGCTCAGCCCTGGTTCCGCGTCTTCAACCCCGTCACGCAGGGCGAGAAGTTCGACGCGGACGGCGCGTACGTCCGCCGCTACGTCCCCGAGCTCGCCCGGCTGTCCGCGCGCTGGCTGCATCATCCCTGGGATGCGCCCGCCGCCGAGCTGTCGAAGGCCGGCGTGGAGCTGGGCCGCACGTATCCGCGCCCGGTCGTCGACCATTCGCTGGCGCGCGGTCGCTTCCTGGCGGCCGCCGAGGGCCACCTCAAGGGGAAGCGCGGCACGGTCGATTGAGCGGGGTGGCGCTCCTCGCGCCGCGTCCGTACCATCCGCGGATGCTCCCTGAGACGCGCGCGACCAGCTACGCGCACGACCCCGCCCTCGGCACCGTCGTCCTCTGTTCGACCCCGGGGGCACGCCCCGCGCTGCACGGCGAGCAGCCGGCGCGGCTGCTCCTCGACGGGAAGGGACACCTCGTCGGGGTCGACGTCGCGCCCGACAGCCAGGAGCGCCTCATCGTGATGCTGGGCGCGCACGAGGCGGTCGCCTCGACGAAGGACGCGCGCGTGCACATCGAGGGGGGCGGGCAGAAGATCCTGCTCACCGGCAGCGCGGCGAGGTTGGTTGCGCCCGGCGCGAACCCCTACGTCTTCTGACGGTGCGTGACGAGCACGACGGGCGTGCCATGATGACGGCATGGGCCCGTGGCGACGTGTGCTCGGATCGGCGGTCGGAGCCGTCGATCGGGCGGTGGTCGTCGCCATGCAGATGCGGGGCGCACGGGACCGCGCGCGCGCCGACCAGATGGGGCACGACGAGCGGCTCGAGGCGCTCCGCGCGGTCCACCGCGACTACGGCGACGACCTCACGGACGACGCCGCCTCGTTCTTCCCGCCGCCGTCGCCCATCGACCCCGTGCTGCGCCCGGTGCGCCGTGGCTCGCCGCCGCGGACCGAGGTGATCGACGCGAGCTGGCCGAGCACCTTCGAGCCGTACCTCGCGGACGTCGCCGAGAAGTACGTCGCGCACGTCGAGAACCGCACCGCGCGTGCGCGTCTCATCTTCGGCGAGCACCACGCGCTGAAGCGGCCCGCGGTGATCGCGCTGCACGGCTACATGGGCGGGCACTGGATGCTCGAGGAGGCGCAGTGGCCGATCGCGTGGCTCACGAAGCGCGGGCTCGACGTCGCGCTCCCGCTCTTGCCGTTCCACGCGCTTCGCTCCGGGCCTCGTCGCGGCGCACCGCCGTTTCCCAGCGCCGATCCGCGCCTCACGAACGAGGGGTTCCGCCAGGCGGTGAGCGATATCGTCGCGCTCGCGCGGTGGCTACGCGCGCGCGGCGCGCCGCACGTGGGCGTGATGGGGATGAGCCTCGGCGGCTACACGTCGGCGCTGCTGGCGACGGTCTCCGCGGACCTCGACTTCGTGATGCCCATGATCCCGCTCGCGTCCGTCGCGGACTTCGCGCGCGAGCAGGGGCGCCTGGGGGAGGGCGAGCAGGCCGACGCGCAGCACGAGGCGCTGGAGCGCGCGAACTGGGTCGTGAGCCCGCTGGCACGGCCGCTCCTGCTCCCGGCGACGCGCGCGCTCGTCATCGCTGCCGAGCACGATCGGATCACGCCCGCCCATCACGCGCGCCGCATCGCGACGCACTTCGGCTGCGACCTCGTCACCATCCCCGGGGGCCACCTCGTGCAGCTGGGGCGCGCCGAGGCCTTTCGCGGCCTCGCCGCGCTGCTCGAGCGCGAAGCGGTCATCGCCCCGCGCCGCTAGCGCAGGACCGGAGCGCCGCTAGCGCAGGACCGGGGCGCCGCTAGCGCAGGACCGGGGCGCGTCTAGAATCGGATCCCGTTCTCGGCGCGGTGCTTCCACCACTTGTACGCGAAGTACACGCCCGGAACGGCGGCCACGACGCCGATGACCGGGGAGGCGAGGAGCACGCCGGCGGCAATGGCGCCGCTGGTGACGGCCGCGGCGACGATGCCCTTCTTCTTGGATTCGTCCAGGACCTCGGTGCGCGTCTTGCTCATGGTCGCCAAAGGTAGACACGCCCGCGCTCGGCCGCAACGTTCAGGGCTCGACCTCCTGCGTCAGGGCTTCCGCGCCTGCTCGTGGACCCATTTCGCCAGGAGGTCGAGGTCGGCGGCGGACAGGTCGGCGTCGAAGCGCGGCATGTGGCCCTTCCGCTCGGCGTCGAGCGCGTGCTCGCGGTAGGTGGTCTTCGTCGCCGGGTTGGCCAGCTGGGCGCGGACCCACGGGACCGTCCCCCAACCGCTCAGCTCGGGGGCGAGGCCCAGATCGGAGTCATCGCCCTTGCCCTCGAAGAGGTGGCACGTGGTGCAGCGCTGCACGACGATGGCCTTCCCGCGCGCGGCCTCCGCGGCGTCCGCGCTCGCGCCGAGGAAGGCCGCGACCGCGCCCTGGTCCTCGGCGGTCATCGGCTTGAAGGTCGGCGGGGCGTTCGCAGGCGGTACGTCGACCGACGGCATCTCGCCCTTGTAGCTCGAGCGGCCGAACTTCGTGTCGGCGTCGGGCTCGTGCAGCATCGCGCGGACCCACGCCTCGGTTCCCCAACCGTCGAGCACGGGGGCGGTGCGCTCCTTCTCCGAGCCGTGGCCGCGGAGCATGTGGCAGCCGCCGCAGTGCTTGTCGAAGAGCTCGGGGCCGCGCAGCTCGGGGTCACGCTTCATCATCGCGAGCGGACCCTCCGGCGGAACGCCCTCCTTCGCGATGCGGTTCGCGATGGTGGCGCGCTCGTCGGCGTGGACGCGCTGCTTCTGGAACGCGACGTCGTTCTTGTCCTGGTGTTGCGCCTGGAGCGTGAGCCCCACCGCGCCGGCGCCGATCAGCGCGAGCGGCACCAGGGCGCCGACGCGACCGCGCAGCGCCGTGCTCGGCTTGCGATCGAGGAGCGGCAGCGCGAAGAGGTAGGCGCCGATGACCGTGGGCAGCACCACGGTGCCGACGACCTCGAGCGGTCCGTGGAAGTACTTGAGCAGCTGGAAGAGCGAGAGGAAGTACCACTCGGGGCGCGCCGGATAGTCGCTCGACGGATCGGCCGGCGCGTCGAGCGGCGCGCCGTGCTCGTTCCAGGTCGCGAGGAAGATCACGGCCACGATGCCGAGCACCGCCACCACGTCCTTGAGGACCTGCTTCGGGAAGAAGAGGTCGATCTTCTTCAGGTTCGCCTTCGCCGACGGCGTGACGCCGTGCTTGCGAAAGAGCGCGACGTGCGTGACCACGAGGCCGACGAGGAGCGCGGGCAGCACGAACACGTGCACCGCGTAGAAGCGCGTGAGCGTCAGGCTGCCGTACTCGGCGCCGCCCTGCATCAGCTTCTGCGTGGCATCGCCGACGATCGGGATGGTGCCCGCGATGTTCGTGGCGACGCGCGTCGCCCAGTAGCCCTTCTGGTCCCACGGCAGGAGGTAGCCCGTGAGCGCGAAGCCGAGCACCATGGCGAAGAGCGCGAGCCCTACCCACCACGTGATCTCGCGCGGCTTCTTGTACGCGCCGAAAAGCGCGACCTGGAAGAGGTGCGCGCCGAGCAAGATCACCATCGCCT
>Ga0123336_10004098_pt1 | contig 11986 bp, 10 predicted proteins | sample SSSSmetaG_FD_96466 | JGI IMG/M metagenome (GOLD analysis project Ga0123336, IMG submission 96466) | Glacier valley bacterial and archeal communities from Borup Fiord, Nunavut, Canada, to study Microbial Dark Matter (Phase II) - ​SSSS metaG | ecosystem: Environmental > Aquatic > Freshwater > Ice... | reverse complement strand
TTCCCATACCGAACACGGAAGTTAAGCTTTCTAGTGCCGATGATACTTGGGGGGTAGCCCCCTGGGAAAGTAGGTCGTCGCCGAATTTATATGAAAAACACCACGTGAAAACGTGGTGTTTTTTTGTGCGCTTATAATTTGGTATTCAGTTTTTTTCATATTTATAGCGGGGAGCAGCCGGTTCAAACGCTAATGTACGTTGATGGAAATATTCTTATGTTATATAGAAATTTTCTTTAAAAGATTATATGCATGTCAAATGTACAAATGGAGGTACGATTTAATCATAGCTCTGGATTTTCATTTTGCTTAATTTGTTAGAAATAAAATTGATGCATTGCTAGTAAGTGCATTTAACAGTGTCATAAACAAATACCCATTATTATTTGTTTCAAATATTGTAATTATGGGGATTAATAAAAGAAATATATTCCATTATAATCTAAAATTTTTGAAAAGAGGTATAATTATGGATGAAGTTAAAGTTCCAAAGAAAGCGCCATATGCTGTAGATGTTAAAGAAGGAGAAACTTATTATTGGTGTGCTTGTGGTCGTAGTGCTAAGCAACCTTTCTGCGATGGATCTCATGAGGGCACAACTTTTAAACCTTTAGCATATACTGCAGAAAAAGATGCTGAAGTACATTTTTGTGGATGCAAGCATACTAAGAATCCACCATTTTGTGATGGATCACACAATAAGCTCTAAGCTATAAAATAATTAAAGGGTTATCTTAGAATTTTGTAAAATGGACCCTATAAGGTAGACAGTTAATAAAAAGGGTATAATACCCAACTTAACAGACTCTACTTTGTAGGGTCTTTTTGTTATACTTAGGATATCAAGTTAGGAGAGTACTGCAATGGGGAAAAATCATTTTACTGAAGAACAGCAGAGTGAGCTGAGCAAGAATCCTTACATTCAAAAGGTAAGTGCAACAACAATCACGTATACGAAAGAATTTAAAGAAAGATTTGAAGAAGAATACCGTGCCGGAAAGCTTCCATCACAAATCCTAGCCGATATGGGAATTGATTCTCGTATTCTTGGAAAGAAACGAAAGAGCAGTCTTGTGGAACGAATGAAGCTATATGAATCCCGCTCCGAGGGCTGTGAAGACACTAGAAAGAATAATTCTGGACGTTCATCTGGTGGTAGAATATAAATAGTACAAGTTAAAAGTGGAAAATCTTAAAGAAAAAGTTATAATACATTTATTAAGGCAGGAGGATTTTTCATGAGTAGACAATTTGATAAAAAATTTAAGGAAGATGCTGCGCGGTATTATTTTGAACACAAAGAGTTAGGCCTACAGAAATGTGCCGAAAAACTAGGCATAAGCCGTACTGCACTTAGTGTATGGGCTAAGGAGGCAAGAAATAATAGCGGGGAGGTTCCAACACGTGGTTCTGGTAATTACGAAAGCGATGAAGCCAAGGAAATAGCCAAACTAAAAAGAGAATTAAGAGATACGCAGGATGCACTTGATATATTAAAAAAAGCCATAGGCATTCTGGGAAAATGACACAGGCCCTTTTCATTGAAACAGCGAAAGCAGAGGAAACAATGAACTCAAAGGGAAAACGCCGACTGAATGTCAGCGGAGTGCTTAGAATATTAGGCGTTTCAAGAAATGGGTATTACTCATTCAAAAATATGCCACCATCTGAACAGCAACTACATAAGGAAGCACGTATGGAGGAAATAAGAAAAATATATGATGATTCATACCAGAATTACGGAGCTCCTAAAATCACCTCATTGTTATCTGAAAAAGGTGAGAAAATTAGCGAAAAAACCGTAGGGAATTATATGCGTGAAATGGGGATAAGAGCTCAATATATAAAGCCCTATACACAAACAACTGTTAATTCAAACTTTAGTGAAGAATTAAAAAATATACTGAATGAACAGTTTAATCCTTCTATCCCCAATGCAGTTTGGTGCTCTGATATCACCTATATCTGGACTTTTGAAGGATTTGTATATTTAACCAGTATTATGGATTTGTTTTCACGCAAGATCATAGCCTGGGTGTTAAGTGATACACTTGAAGCAAAATGGGTTGTTGAGTCAATAAATAAGGCTAAAGAAAGCCGGAATGTGGATAAACCATTGGTTATGCATAGCGATCGAGGCGTCCAGGTGCGACAAGAAGTCGCATGATATATTGCCGAAAGGCTATCCCCTCCATTCGGGGTAACTCTATTGTGACTAGCGTAGATGGTAACGTCTGGGTTAGAAAGCTCACAAGACAATGCGGAAATCCGAGAAGCCTAAATCTGGGATAACTGCTAGAGTAAGAAAGCTATGGAGAACGTAAAGTGAATCACTGTAGGAATCGTTACGCTGGAGGAAGCGAAATAGGCTGAAACGCTTCGACCAAAATGGTAAGGAGTCGAGCAACGGCGAACTGTTAAACCAATGCGAATGGATAAAGAACTCCCGGTTTAAAGGTGGCTCCTAAGGCTTTCACAACTATGTATCATGCGAAACTTGGTAAACCCTAAATGCTCCTCACGAGAATGAGGTATCTAACCGCAAGGAAAAGGAACGGCATAGAGGGCAGAAGAAAAGGATAAAAAGCAAACGCTACTTTTGTAATGAAAGAAGATAAGGGTTCAAACTTTGCCCCAACTCGAAAGGGTGCTGACTTATCCTATGGTATTTCTTGGCAGGAAAGGACGGTAAACTTATGAATTTTAGTAACTCAACGACGGATAAAACCGAGAGTCTAAAAGACAAAAACACACTCTCTACTCAATGGGAATCCATTGACTGGATTCAGGTGCAAAAGGATGTGAATAGGCTACAAACCAGAATTGCCAAGGCAACAGTGAAGGGTGACAAGAACAAGGTTAAAAGATTACAATACTTACTAACACATTCATTCTATGCTAAAGCCTATGCGGTAAAGAAAGTAACATCGAATAAGGGAAAGAACACGTCAGGGGTAGATAAAAAGCTATGGTCAACTCCAGCTTCAAAGATGAAGGCGGTATTAGCACTTACGGATAAACGCTACAGATCAAAACCTCTCAAGCGAGTCTTCATTGAAAAGAAGGGCAAGAACAAGAAACGACCGCTAGGAATCCCCACCATGTACGACAGAGCCATGCAGACACTGTATGCACTTGCACTCGAACCAGTGGCAGAAACTACAGGGGACCACATTTCTTTTGGCTTTCGTAAAGGAAGAAGTGCTAAGGATGCCTGTGAACAGATATTTTGTGTACTGGCGAGAAAATGCTCTCCTGTCTGGATATTAGAAGGAGATATTAAAGGCTGTTTTGATAACATCAACCATGATTGGTTACAAGATAATATACCAATGGATAAAAGAATAATGAAGCAATTTTTGAAGTCAGGATTTATATACGAGGGCACACTATTTCCTACGGACACAGGTTCACCGCAAGGCGGAGCTATTTCAAGTCTTTATGCAAATATGACTCTAGATGGTCTTGAAAGACTAATTCAAGATAAATACCATCGAAATTCAAAGGGTAAAATAGAAAATCACTATCGAGCAAAAACCAAAGTAAACATGGTGCGATACGCTGATGACTTTATCATTACCGCAGATACAGAAGAAATAGCGGAAGAACTCAAAGATATTGTCAGTCAATTTCTTAAAAGTCGAGGGTTGACTCTATCCGAAGAGAAAACAATGATTACGCATATAGATGATGGCTTCGACTTTCTTGGCTGGACATTTCGAAAGTTTAAAGGAAAATTAATTGTCAAACCATCAAAGAATTCAATAAAAACTCTGATAAGGAAATGTGCTACTATCATTCTGAAAGAAGGAAAGGCACATAGTCAATCCAAATTAATCCGAAGATTAAATCAAGTGATTAGAGGGTGGTCAAACTACCACAGACATGTTGTGGCAAGTCAAGCCTTTTCCTACATCAACAACACAATATATCTTTTATTACAACAATGGGCAAAACACCGACACCCCAACAAAAGTAAATGGTGGAGAATGAATAAGTATTGGCATGAAAGGAATGGAAAGAGATGGTTGTTCATGTCGGATGAATACAGCCTTATAAATTTAAGGAGAATAGATATCATTCGACACCCTAAATTGCAGATTTCTAAGAATCCTTTTATTGACAAAGAGTATTTTGTGAAGAGAAAAATGAAATTAAAATCACTGGTTGCCGCCAGAAATGGTGAAGAAATGCTTGAGCCGTATGAGCGGGAAACTCTCACGTACGGTTCTTAGACGAGGGAAAGGGAGCAATCCCTTTTCTTTAGTCGATTATACAAGCATATCTTTTCGACAACTTCTAAAAGAAAACGAACTGCGCCAATCTATGTCTCGCCGAGGCAACTTTTGGGACAATGCACCCCAGGAATCCTTCTTCGGTCATATGAAAGACGAGATTCATCTAGAGAGATGTAGCAGTTTCTCAGACTTAAAGTATGAAGTTGATGACTATATGGATTATTACAACAATGACCGTTATCAATGGAGTTTGGCCAAGTTATCACCAAATCAATATGCCACATATCTAAAATTAGGTGAATATCCTATAGAAGCTTAGATGAAAATACCCTCACATCACATATATGACATGAGGGTAATCTTCATAGTCCCTTTTTTTAAAATGTCCTTGACACAGGGTCCATTTTAGAATTTTGTAAGATAACCCTTTAATTATATTCTATTAATTGAGTAAGCGATTATAAATCACCTTTTTTGCATGGATAAAGGGAGTTCAAGACTACAGTTGTCTAAAATTGTTTCATCAGTTAATATATCCATTGCTTTTCCATCATAGGCTATTTGACCATCTTTTATTATGACGACTCTTTCACAAAGATCTAGAACAAGATCTAGATCATGAGATGCGATTATTTTTGTATGAGTGAATTCTTTTAATAGATTTATTAATCTTCTTCTTGACTTAGGGTCTAGGGCATTTGACGGTTCATCCATTGCAAGAACATCTGGCTCCATAGCTAAAACTGTTGCTATAGATGCAGCTCTCTTTTCACCACCTGAAAGCTTATACGGGGGTCTATCTCTTAATTCAAGAATACCAACTCTATCGAGTGCTTCGAGAACTCTTCTATTAACTGTTTCCTCATCAAATCCATAATTTCTAGGGCCAAAAGCAACATCTTCATATATCGTATTCATAAAAAGTTGGTCGTCAGGATTTTGAAAGGTAAATCCAAGTCTCTGTCTAATAAAAGGCAGGCTTTTTTTATTTATCGGTGTGTCACCGAAATTAATCTCTCCGTTAGTTGGTACGAGTATTCCTGCTAATAGCATTAATAAAGAAGATTTACCTGCTCCATTAGCACCTACAATTCCAACAGATTCACCATGAAGAATTCGTAGGTTTATTTTACTGATAGCCATATTCCCATCAGGATAGGTATAAGATATATTTTTAAATTCAATAACGTGATGGCTCATGAAATCACCTCATAAATATTTGAGTCTATTTTTATGTAAAATTATATTTGTTTAAAATATTGAAGTAAATATATTCCCTATAAAAATAGGTAAATTTACATATCTGGCAAATATTAAAAATGAACACCATAAAAAAATATATATTAAATCATTTATTTTAAGGCTAAGGTTTTTAGTGTTAGGATATTCACCATCAAAACCTCGTAGCTTCATTGCGATGTATACCCGCTCGGCTTTTGAAAAGGTTCTAAGGAGGAGCTGCCCAGCTAAAGAGCCATATACCTTTAAGTGCACACCTTTATGCCCAGGTGCCCGTAAACTATAAGCTGTAAAAAGCCTTGCAGCTTCTTCTGCTAGTACCATTATATATCTATAGGTCAATGTAAGCTGCATAACAAATATTTTTGGAACTTTCAACTGCCATAGTCCAGAGGCTACTTTTTCTATACCAGTTGTTGCCAATAAAAGTAAAGCACCCATAACGCAAAGAAAGCTTTTTAAGACTAGTACAAAAAAAGATATCCAACCCAAAGAAAGCTTTATATTATCAAATAGCGTAACTAGTTGTGTATCAAATATAGGATTAAAAATACCAACTCCGATTATTAATGGGGAGACATACAAAGCCCTTTTTAGAATAGCGCCATAAGGTGTATCCGATAATGAAAATATTACAATAGGATAAAGAACTAAAGGGAGCAATGATAGAAAATCATATTTACCTAAGGACACTACAACAATGAGATAAACTAGTGTAACTAATATCTTGGTAATTGGATGAAGTTTATGAATAGGACTTTGACTTAGGGATATTTCATCCATATAACGCATTTTATAAACTGAATTAATAATATCTGCCATTTATTTACTCCTAAAGTCATTTTTGAATTACGTAGACTTTCTCTTGCATTGCGCGAGGGAACGAGTGCAATATAGAGAGATTATAGTCGAAGTTATTCAAAAATGACTTAACAAATTAAAATTTAAGGTAGCTGAGTAACGTAAGTTTATATTGAATTACGTAGACTTTCTGTGCTTCTTCTTATACAGATTTACAAAGAAACCTGTTAATCCAGCTATTATTAGGGTCAAAACACCACCAATAATACCAGAAACTGAGGTTCCACTATTTTCTGAAACTAAAGGTTTTTTTGATTGTTCTTCATTTTTAGTGCGGTTCTTAAAGTTATAGTCTGGTAGGAAGGCTATTTTCTCTTGTATTTCAGCAAAAGTCTTATGAATACCTTCTGGAGATTTTAATCCATCCTGTCCTGCCACTTTTGTAGTAGACCATTCTAGACCATCTGGATTGCTTGAAGCAAACCATGAGAAAAACCCACCTGTTACCAATGCGACTATGGCTAAGATCGCTATAACTTTCTTAGGAGATAGGCCAGATTTATTATTGGTTAAGGAAGATTGATACAATAATTCTGGGCTCGCATTATAAATGAAGCTTATTACAGCTGCGGTAACAATGCCTTCTATTAATCCAATTGCAAGATGGATTGGTTGCATCAGGGCAACGAATGTTACAAAAGGTAACTCTGTTTTTCCCGAAAGAAGAGTTTCAACTGTTACACTGAACGCTCCTAATTGAAGTCCAATTACAGCAGATATAACAATTGCCCAAATAAGCCGTTTTTTTGAATAACCCTTCCTCATAATTCTTTTATAAATATATGGGTATGCGAAAAAGCACGTAAATAAGCCCATATTAATTACATTACATCCAAATGACAAAAGACCACCGTCTGCAAAGAACAAAGCCTGTATTAAGAGAATGGATGTAAGAGTTAAAAACCCAGCGTAGGGGCCAAGAAGAATAGAAAGCAACATACCACCACCAATATGACCTGACGAACCTGTTCCCGGAATTGTAAAGTTAATCATCTGGGCAGCAAAAACAAAGGCTCCCATGACACCCATAAGTGGTACTTTTCTATCATCCATAGTATTTTTAATTTTTGTAATAGAATATGATAATACTCCTGCTGTCGCAAGCCACATAGTTCCTCCAACAGCAGGAGAAATAAGTGCATCTGCCATATGCATAAAATCACTCCTTAAAAAACAATAAACCCATGAAGGGTGAAATAAAAAATTCCAGTCCCTTCATGGGTCTGATTTCTAGTTGTAAATTTCAATGTTATATTTAAGCCTACATGACTTAATTATCTTAAAAATTATAATCTATATTAATATAGCATGGTTTTTTGAATAATGTCAAGGTATTGCTGATTAACGAGAAGGATAATGTTCTTTTTCTCTTTTTATGTTAAGTAGACCTCATTTATGTCAAACTGATGCTGTCGGACTATTGAATGTCTTGTAAAAATTTGCTACAATTTAAGTTGAATAAGCTAATTAAAAGTTATTGATTCAAGTCTAAAAGTTAAAGATGGGGTCGTATTATATGTTGCAAAAAATCTTATCCCCATAAACTAAATTCAACATATACGAATGGTGTAATTAAATTATTTATCAGGAGGAGTTACAAATGACGAAAAATAGGAGAATAATTGCTTACTTAATGGTGTTTCTACTTATTGTAGCCTCATGTATTCCTGCTACAGCAATGGCAGATGAAACTGTAAGCAATCCCGATGCTCAACTGTGTGGAACTTTAGGAATGTTAATCGGTGATGGTACAGGACTTACAAATGCATATTTGACAAAGGTACCAACTAGAATACAGGCAGCAGTGCTATACCTTAGATTGAAAGGCCTTGAAAAAGAAGCTATGGCTTACAAAGGAGCTTCGAATTTTGATGATATAAACAAGGCAATATGGGCTGAAAACGTAATGGCTTATTTAAAAGCTCATCCAGAGCTTGGAATGGTTGGTATGGGGGATAATAAATTCAGCCCTGATACGTATATTAACGCACAAGGCTATTATAAAATATTGTTAGAAGCACTTGGATATAAGTCGGGTACAGACTTTGCGTGGGAAGATACAATAGCCTTCGCAAACAGTAAAGGACTTAATAAGGTTGCTAGCGTTACTAACTTTACTTTGAATGATCTGGCAACTGCTACTGTAGAAGCTCTTAAAGCAAGCATAAAGGGAAGTGTTGATACTCTTGCTGGTACACTCGTGAGAACAGGGGTATTCACAGGTATACAGATAGATGCATTGACTACAGCTGGTGTTAGGTTGGTCAGCATGTCCTTTGAAGCTAGCGTAAAATCTGCATCCGTCATTAAAATAAAGTTTAATGCAAAAGTAACAGACTATACAAAGGTGACTTTTAGTGTTAGTAAAGACAATGTTGCTATAGAATCTCTAAATGGTAAATTAAGTGATGATGGTCTGGAACTCAGTATTACAAAGCCTACAAATTATGATGCTGGAACTTACACAGTCAAGATAGCCTATGACAATAAAGTTATTGATACTAAGACTGTTGAAATTCTGAAAGAAAAGATTTCATCAATTGTTTTTTCTCCTACGATTGTTGTAATGACAAGTGATATAAAAGGAGAAGTGAATTATACAGCTTATAATCAATATGGTGAGGATATTTCAAAGTCAGCTTTAATGAAAAATATAATATGGGCTGCTTCAACAGATTCTGTAACAGTTGATACTAACAATACAAAGCTAGTAGTTACAAAAAATGGAACAGCAGGAGTTAGTCAATTAAAAGATACGCCGTTCGTTTCTTTAGCAGGATATGATGGTTCCTCAAATCTAGTAGTCTCCGCAAAACTTGATGTTTCGGATGGTTATGGTTTAATTAAAGATATCAAATTTCTTGGAATTAAGAATAAGGATGGTAAAACAGAAATTACTGTAGATTCTCAGGATAATTTTTATATAGATTATGAAGCTTATGATGAGTCAGGTAAAATAATCGATGCGTATTCACTTCTAAGTAATGTTGCTAATTTTGGAGTATATTCTAATAATCCGTCAATCGCTGCTCATGTGGTTAGAGACCCAAATAACACGAGCAAAGCACTTATTGAAATTGATACACATACAGAAAGTGGAACATCAGAGATTGCTGGAGTTGTCTTATCAAATGGTAAAAAGGCAACCATAAACGTTGAAGTTAAAAAGGGTGCTACCTTAACTAATTTTGTAATTGAGGCACCTGCAATTGGGGTTCCAATAAACGAGAGAGTCGAGATACCATATAAGGCATATGATCAAAATGGAATTAGAATAAAAGATTTTAATTTAATAAATGGAAAGGCACTTTTCGTAGCAGTTGACGGTGGTACTGCAACAATTGTTGGAGAAAAATCACAGACTGGTGAATTCATTCTTACAGGAAACTTTGATCAAGTTAGTACATATACAATAAAAGTAGTAATTATAGAAGCTAATAAGACTATAGACTATAAAGTTGTTACTAAAGCTGCATCTGTTCCAACCACTATTTCATCAATAGATAGGGATATAATTTGTGACGCAATCGTGGAGAATGGTGAAATAAAAGCAGATTTTGTAAAAAACCCTGCTTTTAAGATTATAGACCAAAATAGTAATGAAGTTAATCTTGAGAATAATAATATTATTGGAAATAAGTATTACTACATTTATGTAACATCTAATGACCAACAGAAGGTAAGTGTTTACATGGATAAATCCATAGCATATAAGGATAATGAAATTATATTGGTTGGGGGCATGACAAGAGGCTCAGCAACTGTTACATTTGAACTTTGTAGTGATAATGATTTGATTCCAACTAATGGCAAAGAAGTCCTAGATGTTAAGGACGTTACTATCGCTAATATAGACAGGAAGGATATCATGAGTTACTCTTTTGCAGCTATTCCTACGCTTTATGCCAACTCTGATATTACATCAACTGATAAGTATAGTAGCATCTCCGTACAGAAGCAGCAATACGCTGGAGATATTAAAGTATATGGCAAAATGGCTGGAAATAAAATGGTAGCATTAGATCCATTGGTTGGAGCAGGAAAGAACATTCTTACAATGACAGTTACGGATCCAAAAAAGTTTGATGTTGACCTCGGTACTAAAAAAATCTTAGCTAAGCCTTATGGAAATGAAACCACTATTACTGATAAGCTTACCGCAATAATACAGGGTTATGTTGGTGTTATTCCAATTACTATAGAGATTAATTCTTCTAAAGAGGTTCCTGTTGCCAAGAGTATTGAAGCTGTTATAAGCCCAAATTCTGCAATACAAAGATCAAAAGACAGCTTAAGTTTATCATTATCAACCTTTAATAGTTCCATTAAAGGTAAAGAGCTTAGAAGTTATAATTCTTCAGGTTATGATGCAGTTAAGTCAGATTTGTATTTTGTAATAAATGATCAGTACGGAGTTGACGGATTAACGCCAGCATATTTTGCAATTACTAAGACTTTGGGGTCTAGTACTATCACCATTGATCCTACTACAGGAATTATTTCAGGTACTGCATATTTTGGAGATCAGTATATTGTAAATGCAGTTACAAATAATGGTCTTATAAAGACTATAACTATTAATATTCAGTAGAAATTTAATAATGATCTGCATATAATATATAAAGATACAAAAAATAGCCTTACATAATTTGAAATTATGGAGGCGTTTTTTTGTTGTATGATGTAATAATTGTTGGTGGGGGATGGGCCGGTTGTTCTGCTGCTCTAGGGGCCAGAAAAAGAGGGGCTACGGTCTTATTATTAGAAAGAACTGATATGCTTCTTGGAACTGGACTAGTTGGTGGAATTATGCGAAATAACGGTAGATATACAGCTGCAGAAGAAATGATTGCTATGGGGGCTGGTGAGCTATTTGTTTTGTGTGACGAGAACTCACGGCATAGTAATGTGGATTTTCCAGGCCATAAGCATGCAAGTTTTTATGATGTACTGAAGATGCCAAGCTCTGTTACAGACCTACTAATAAAAAAAGGAGTGGATATTAAGTTTAAAGTAAGGGTGAATAAAGCCAATTTAGATAAGTCAAGGATAATCAGTATAGAAAGTCAGTCAGGAGAAGAATTTGAAGGAAAATACTTCATTGATGCTACAGGTACAGCAGGGCCTACAAACAACTGTGTAAAGCAGGGCAACGGCTGTGCTATGTGCGTAATTCGCTGCCCTTCCTTTGGCGGCCGTGTGAGCTTAGCATCTTGCTGCGGTGTGAGTGAGTATGAGGCGGCATCTGCAGATGGCCATATAGGGGCGATGAGTGGCTCCTGTAAGCTGAATAAAGAGTCTTTGTCTGAGAATATTAAGGCCGAGCTGGAAGCAAATGGTGTAGCGATAATACCAATACCAGACGAACTCAGAGAAAATCATTTAGCCAGAAAAGCATGTCAACAGTATGCACTAAATGAGTACAAGGACAATATTGTTTTGCTTGATACAGGACATGCTAAAATGATGACTCCTTATTTCCCACTAGAGAAGCTTCACAGGATACCTGGGCTTGAAAAGGCATTTTACGTAGACCCATATTCAGGCGGTATAGGTAATTCCATGAGATTTATTGGCATGTGCCAAAGAGAAAATAATCTAAAAGTTAGTGATACTGAAAATCTATACTGTGGAGGAGAAAAGGCAGG
>Ga0123336_10004094_pt1 | contig 11996 bp, 7 predicted proteins | sample SSSSmetaG_FD_96466 | JGI IMG/M metagenome (GOLD analysis project Ga0123336, IMG submission 96466) | Glacier valley bacterial and archeal communities from Borup Fiord, Nunavut, Canada, to study Microbial Dark Matter (Phase II) - ​SSSS metaG | ecosystem: Environmental > Aquatic > Freshwater > Ice... | reverse complement strand
GTGTTTTCCACGAGCATATAAATTTGATATTATTGCAAAAAAAAGGATAATAAGTATTAATTGTTTCATTCTCATGCGATTAAAAGGTTTTATAAGTTTAAAATTGAACTTCAGGTGTATCAGGTGTTTTTCACCCTTACATGTTTTAATAAGATCAGAAAGCAATTTCTAATTTTACATTAACATGATTGTAGTCACCCCTCCCAGCATAATCATTTTGCATAAAGAGCTCAAGTATTTAAAATCTTTTTTGGTATCAGCCCCATAAAGCTTATAATTAAAAAAAAGCAATGGAATAATTACAAAAACGGTTCCGTAAATAATTAAAAACTGAACGTTCCAGAATACTTTTAAATAATAACCAAAGGCAGCCAACAAAACAAATAAGTCTATTATTAAAAAATAAATTAAATTTTTTGTACGCCGAATTCCCCAAAGAATAGGTAATGTTTTACAGCCGAATGTAGCATCACCCTTCATATCCTCTATATCTTTTATAATTTCTCTTATTAGAGAAATAAAAAATGCAAATATGGCGAATGTAAATACCCTTAAATGTTTTTCAGGGAAATAAGCCAACACGATTAAAAGTGAAAGTGCCGTGAGAGCCGCAATTGTAAAATTGCCAACAAATGGAAGTCGTTTTAACTGATTTGAATATAACCATAAAAAAAAACCTGCGAGTATATTTATAATTCCAACGCTAATACTTAAGTAAAAGCCAAGTAAAATACCTAAAAGGTTTAATGCAATATTAAATATTAAAACACGCCGCCTGCGGAAAAGCCTACCAACTACAACATCTCGGGGTTTATTAATTGTATCGATCTTAACATCATAATAATCATTAATCATATAACCAGCACTTGCCATTATTAAAGTACTCAAACTCAATAAAAATAAATGTGGATCAGCAATGATAGTTTTCCAACTTTCTTTCGGTCCTGTTAAAAAAATACGTACCAGGTATTGGGTGAAAATTATAATTAATAAATTATTTAATCTTATCAGTTTAAAAAAACCTGATAAGTACCTAATCCGTATCCGCCATTTTCTGGAGAGCATTTAAATTTTTTATTGTTTTAACACGAACAGTTAAATTTAGTTTGTTTAATATCTTAATCAAATTATTTTTTTAAAGAAGTAAACTAATATAAAATAATTGTGTTTAATGAGGGGTGCAAATACAGCAGTGCCTTAGATTATTATAAAGATGAAAAAGGTATATTACGCTGAAATGATTTAGAATAATCGGACGAGTCCTACCCTTCATTAAACCAGAATGTATATCATTTTGGCGGGAGAAAAAGTAATTAAAATTGAATAGATTGACTTTTGAAATCAAACGATTGAATAAAAATTAAAAGTATCATATTTACATTAATAATATTCATTTGTAATGATTAATAATATCAATTATAACCTTTTGTAACTTTAATGGCCTTAAAAAACATTTCTTTTTCAAACTCAATAATCAAACTTTACCGAACACTAATTCCTGATAAAATAGATATAGGGGTAATTTATATGTATTCGATTTTAGCTGGATTAGTTCAACTTTCTTTGCCTTTGGGTATACAATCGATCATAAATTTTGTGATGGCGGGTAGCATTTCTACCTCAATAATTGTGCTTATTGGTCTGGTAGTATTTGGTGTTTTTATTAATGGTTTATTGCAAGTGCAACAATTACAGATACTTGAAAAAATTAAACAAAAACTTTTTGTAAGGTATTCACTTGAATATGGAGAGAGGATACCTAAATTAAATATTGAAAAGCTTGACGGAGAATACCTTCCTGAAATGGCAAATAAGTTTTTTGACAACATTTCTTTACAAAAAGCTTTAGATAAATTACTGATTGACCTTCCTGCAGCCTTAATACAAGTTTTGCTTGGTTTATCATTGCTCGCTTTTTATCATCCTGTTTTTATCGGATTTGGTATTATCTTACTATTTATTGTTTTTAGTTATATACGTTTCACTTCTTCACAGGGCCTTAATACTGCTATTGCTGCCAGCGGATATAAATATGATACTGCAGCATGGCTACAGGAAATTGCACGCACAATTAAATCATTTAAGTTTTCAAAAAATACTGCATTGCATATTTATAAAACCGATAAAATTGTAAGCAGTTATTTAAAATCCAGGACTAGTCATTTTAGAATTCTTCTAAGCCAATATTGGAGCCTGATTTATTTTAAAGTAATTATTACAGCTGCAATGCTAATTGTCGGCGCATATTTATTATTAGAGCAACAGATCAATGTTGGTCAATTTATAGCCGCTGATATAGTAATTATAAGCATAATCGGATCTATTGAAAAATTAATTTCAAACCTTGATACTGTATATGATGCCCTGGTTTCGGTTGAAAAGTTAAGTATTCTTGCCGAGGCAGAGAAGGAGCAAAGTGGAACCATAACTTTACCTCCAACTCCTCAAGGGCTTGAAGTATCATTTAATAATATTAATTTTTGTTATAGCGATGGGGAATTAGTATTAAGAAATTTAAATTTTTCAGTGGCAAAAGGTGAGATTATATTGCTTAAAGGGGAGGCAGGAGCCGGAAAATCTACGGTATTGCGTTTGCTTACTGGAGCTTTTAAAAACTATGAAGGATCAATATTGATTAATTGTATACCAATAGCTAATTATGATTTGCAAAGCCTTAGGCAAAGTATCGGTATACTCTTGGGCAACCAAGATATATTTGAAGGCTCTATTATGCAAAATCTTACTATGGGGAATGAAAAAATTGTCTTTGAAAATATTTTGGAATTAACCAATATTCTTGGCCTTGATCAATATATAAATTCTCGCAAAGAAGGTTTCGATACTATACTTACTCCCATAGGGAGCAATTTGCCCAAAGCGGTGCGTAAAAATATATTATTAATGCGCGCTTTACTTGGTGATAATCGTTTAATACTATTAAAGGAACCTTTCGACCATCTTAACAAAGATCAAATAAACGAAACTTTCAATTATATAAGGAGAAGCAGGGCAACTGTGATTATAGCGTCCAGAATGGGAAATATAAAAGAATATTTCGATAAAGTATTTAGAATGGAAAATGGTACTATACCTGTTAAATAGATATGGGAAAATATTTGGAAAGTAGCATAGAAGAAATAGCTGAAAGCGATAATAAACTTTCTTCTTTTCGTAGCATTTATAAGATTGGCGTTAAGAACAATGTGAAATATTGGCTTTGGGGTCTACTTGCGTTCATTGTTGTTACTATGCTTTTGCCATGGACCCAAAATATTAGAGCCAAAGGTATAATAACCACATTAAAACAAGAGCATAGGCCGCAAGAATTGCATGCAGTTATAGCAGGGCAAGTGGTAAAATGGTTTGTAAAGGAAGGGGATTTTGTGAAAGAAGGCGATACTATTTTGCAACTTGGTGAAGTAAAAGTAGATTATTTTGACCCTCAGTTACTTGAACGAACACAAAAACAGATTCAAGCCAAGCAACAAAGCATTGAAGAATATAAAAATAAGGCTAAGACGGGTTTAACTCAGACAAAAGCATTGGCGCAGTCTCTTGATCTTAAACTACAATCGCTCGAAAATAAAATTGCTCAACAATATCTAAAAATACAAACAAGCCTTGCAGACCTTCAGGCACAAAACAATGAACTTGTAGTTTATAAAAGGCAGATAGATGGAGCAAAAGTTATGTTTGACAGTGGAGCAATATCCCTCACTGAGTTTGAAAAGAGGAAAGTTAACTATCAAAACAGCTTGGCAAAAGTAAATAGTACAAGCAATAAACTAATGCAAGACAAACAAGAACTAAACAACTTAAAAATAGAGCAAAAATCGGCTATCCAGGAATATACTGATAAAATTGCTAAAGCTGATGGCGACCGTTTTTCCGCATTATCAAATGCCGCTAGCACCGATGCAGAGGTGTCCAAACTTCAAAACCAATATTCTAATTATAATGTGCGAAATAAACTTTATTTTGTTACTGCTCCCCAAAGGGGCCAAGTGACTAAAGCTAAAAATGCGGGAATTGGAGAAATAGTAAAAGAAGGAGAAATGATTGCTGAAATAGTGCCTGACCAAATTGAGTATGCAGTAGAAATGTTTGTAGAACCAATGGATTTACCCTTAATTTCAATAGGTCAAAAAGTCCAATTAATATTTGATGGTTTTCCAGTGATAGTTTTTAGTGGCTGGCCTGCTAATAGTTACGGAACATTCCCTGGCAAAGTTGCTGCCATAGAAACTTCTGTTAGCAAAAATGGAAAATTCAGATTACTAGTAACGGAAAATTCATTGGTAAAACCCTGGCCAAGACAATTAAAAATTGGCGGTGGAGCAAGCGGAATAGCACTGCTTAAAAATGTTCAAATATATTATGAGTTATGGAGAAATATTAACGGTTTCCCACCAGATTATTATAAACCAGATTATTCTAAGGAAAAAAGTAAATAGCCTCACAATGCAAATAAGGATTCTTCTTTCGTTTTTTATTATTAATATTCATTCAGCATCGAGCCAGTCAACTTTGCAAATTTTTTCCTCAGAAGATTTTACTGCACAGATTAGCAAGTATCATCCCATTGCAAAGCAGGCAGATATTATAGTTGATAAAGCCAAAGCTGAATTATTAAACTCTAGAGGCAATTTTGACCCTATTGTAGAGTTTGACGCAAATAAAAAAACTTTTGATGGAAAAAATTATTATTATTATTTAAATCAAGAAATAAAATTCCCAACAAGAGCGGGTTTTGATATTAAAACAGGAATAGAGAATAATAGTGGTGATTATCTCAACTCCGAGATAACTAATGGGCAATCAAGTTACCTAGGTATAGAAGTACCGCTTGGAAAAGGTTTATTAATAGATAAGCGGAGAGCAACTCTCCGCCAGGCAAAAATATTTCGTGAGCAAAGTGAGCAAGAAAGACTGTCAATAATCAACGATCTTTTGTTTGATGCGTACAATGATTATTATCAATGGGTTGGCGCTTATCAGTTATTTAAAGTTTATTCAAAATATGTAGACAATGCAAATATCAGGTTGAGATTAGTAAAAATCTCTCTGGAAAATGGAGATAGATCCATAGCAGATACAGTAGAAGCTTTTGCACAGGTTCAAAATTATTTGCTACATCAATCCGACGCGCTGCTAAAACTTAATAATGCAAAATTTGATCTGTGTAACCATTTATGGTCTTATAATAATAAACCTTATCAATTGCCTTCTTACTTTTTGCCCGATACAATAAAATTCTTAATGATAAGTCCGTTAGAAACCCCTGAAAATATTATCGAGGCATCAAAAAATCAAAATCCTTTATTGCGGAGTTATGACTTTAAGCTGAAGTCATTAAATGTCGAAAAAAAATTGAAATTTCAAGGACTTTTACCCTCATTTAATTTACAAGCAAACCTTTTAAGCAAAAATTATTACCAACCATCGAATTTTAACGGAGCTTATCTGCAAAATAATTACAAATGGGGCATCAATTTTAAAGTCCCGCTTTTCTTAAGGCAAGCTCGCGGAGACTACGCTAATGCTCAGCTCAAAATTAAAGAAACATCGCTTGAACTTATAAGGAAGCAATGGCAGGTAGAAAACAAAATAAGATCTTATTACAATGAAAATACATTAATTCAGCAACAATTAGTAAAAGTCCAAAATATTTATCAAAATTACTTTTATCTCCTCCGAAATGAAGAATTAAAATTTAAACAAGGCGAAAGCAGTTTGTTTTTAATTAATACAAGAGAGATGAAAGTATTGGATATACTCCAAAAAGAATTGGAGATTAGAGTGAAATATTTTAAATCAAAATATGCAATTGAATGGGCGGCTGGCTTGCTTAGGTTTTAGAAAGGGCACATTGACTTTTTCTCTTAAAAGGCTTCAGAAAATATAAAGGAACAACCAGCTTTGGATTTATATGCTATTTTTATATATATAATCTTATTTTAATCTTTATTTTAAACACCTTTTTTTCAAAAATATTTTTAATTTAGATTTGGCGCAATGTTTTAGCCAAATTATAACAGATTAATATGTATTCAACCGAATTATTTTCTCCTTTATCCTCTCTTTAGGCAAAAAACCCTTTTCAAGGTTTTTTGCAAAAGGAACCGCCATATCCAAGCTTCCTTCACGAAGAACGGGCGCATCTAAAAACTCAAATAAATTTTCTGAAATCCAAGAAGCAATCTCTGCTCCTATTCCACCAGTAATCGTATCTTCATGACAAACTAAAACTTTTCCGGTTTTTTTTACAGTTTTTGTAACCGCCTCTTTATCCCATGGTATTAAGGTTCTGAGATCCAAAAGGTCTGCAGAAATATTTAAATCATTAATAATTTCTTTTGCCCAATGTACTCCCATTCCATAAGTAATAATTGAAATTTCTTCACCTTCGCTGACAAATTTGGCCTTACCAATAGGAATCGTATAATAAGAAGTAGGAATTACCTCAGAGAGTGACCTGTATAAAAGTTTATGTTCAAAATACATAACTGGATTAGGATCTTCAATGGCAGCATTTAACAAACCTTTTGCGTCAAAAGGATTCGAAGGATAAACAATTTTTAAACCAGGTGTATGAAAAAACCATGCTTCATTGGATTGTGAATGAAATGGGCCGGCAGATGAACCTGCTCCAGTTGGCATTCGTATTACAACATCAGCATTTTGAGACCATCGGTAAAAATTTTTTGCCAAATTATTTATGATCTGGTTAAAACCGCAACTCACAAAATCTGCAAATTGCATTTCAATCACTGATTTAAAACCACGAATCGAAAGCCCTAAACCAATACCTATTATTGCTGACTCACATAAAGGAGTATTTCGAACCCTGTGTTTTCCAAAATTTTCAATAAAACCTTCTGTAACTTTAAATGCTCCACCATATTCTGCCACATCCTGACCCATTATTATCAGATTTGGAAATTTTTCCATGCTTTCCCATAAAGCATCTGAAATAGAATCGATAAATCTCTTTTCTGTTTTTTCTTCACTTTCTGGTTCTTGAACTACTTGAACAAAAGGTGCAAACATTTCGCCTGCCTCGATTTCAAAATTAAATTCTGGATCCGGTAAAGAAAAAGCAGTTTCAACTGCATGATCAATTTCTAATTTATAATCTAATTTAAATTTATTTATTTCTTCTTCCGAAAAAATGCCTGTTTCAATAATAAATCTTTCATAATTATTAACAGGATCTTTTTTGTTCCACATTTCTAATAATTCGGGTGGAACATATTTTACTCCTGAAGCCTCTTCATGTCCTCGCATTCTAAACGTAATAGCTTCAACTAAATACGGTCTTGGATTGTTTCGCATTGATTTAGCTATTGAAGAAATATTTTCATAAACATCTAAAATATTATTACCATCAATTTTTTTGCTTTCTATTCCATATCCAATGGCCTTATCTATTAAATCTTTACACCTGAACTGTTCTTCACTAGGAGTAGATAATCCGTAACCGTTGTTTTCAATTAAAAAAATAACAGGCAAGTTCCAAACCGCCGCTACATTAATAGCTTCATGAAAATCGCCTTGACTTGTGCCACCATCACCACTAAAAACCAAGGTTACTTTCGGTTTTCGTTGTATTCTATTAGCTAAAGCAATTCCATCAGCTACAGGAAGCATTGCTCCCAAATGAGAAATCATGCCTATTATATGATGATCATGTGTGCCGAAATGAAATGACCTATCCCGACCTTTTGTAAAACCTTCCAATTTGCCTTGCCATTGCGCAATAAGTTTTACTAATGAACAATTTCTGGAAGTGAAAACACCTAAATTTCTATGAAGTGGTAAAATATATTCATTTTCAAGCAATGCCATGGTTGCCCCAACTGATATAGCTTCCTGACCAATTCCTGAAAACCATTTTGATATTTTATTTTGACGAAGTAAAATCAACATTTTCTCCTCAATTAATCGGGGCTTGATTAAAGCTTTATATAAATCAATCAAGGTTTCGTTTGAATGATTATTTTTATCGAAACGCATATATTATTTTTTATTTATTTAAAATAGGAAAAACACTTAATTAAGTTTTCATTTTTCAATACTTTACTCACATTGCATAAATGGTAAATAAAGTTTTTTAATTTAAAACTTATTTTAAATTATGAATATAACGATATTGATAAACTGATAATTTAAAATTTAATTTTTAAGAATAGAATATTATTATTTGCAATTACAATTTAATTTTTTTGTTATTTATTACAAATTTGAAGATATTTTTACCAAAAGTATTTTTACGGAAATTATTAAAATGATCTTATATCAAAATTTTACGCTAGACAATGGTTTACAAGTATATGTACATGAAGACCATAGTACACCAATTGCTGCTGTTAATATTCTTTATAATGTTGGCTCCAGAGACGAAGATGAAAATAAAACAGGCTTTGCACACTTATTTGAACATTTAATGTTTGGCGGTAGTAAAAATGTAGAGTCGTATGATGAAGCCTTGCAAGTTGTAGGTGGAGAAAATAACGCTTTCACTTCACCAGATATTACAAATTATTATATCACCTTGCCTGCGGCAAATATTGAAACTGCGTTTTGGTTGGAATCAGATCGAATGCTTGGCCTTTCATTCGACCCTCATGTATTAGAAGTTCAACAAAAAGTGGTTATTGAAGAATTTAAACAAAGATATTTAAACCAACCTTATGGCGATGTGTGGCTTAAACTTCGCCCCCTGGCCTATAAAAGTCATTCATATAAATGGGCTACTATTGGTAAAGATATTTCGCATATAGAAAACGCTACCCTCAATGACGTAAAAGATTTTTTTTATAAATATTATTTGCCCAACAATGCAGTACTTGTAGTAGCGGGAGATGTTTCGTTAGAACAGGTGAAGGTATTATGTAAAAAGTGGTTTGAACCAATTCCTGAAGGAAAAAATTATGTTCGAAATATCCCTCAAGAGTTAGTTCAGACAAAATCAAGATCTGAAACTATAGAAGCAAATGTGCCATTGGATGCAATTTATAAAGTTTACCATGGTCCTTCACGCCTCCATAAAAGTTATTATGCCGCAGATTTATTAGGCGATGTATTGGGTAGAAGTAAATCTTCTCGTTTACATCGTGAACTAGTTCAGGAGAAAAGATTATTTAATTCCATTGCTTCTTACTCGACAGGCTCATCCGATCCGGGTTTATTAATAGTTCAAGGCACTTTAAATAAAGGAATTACTATAAAAGATGGTGAAGCTGCTATTGAAGAAATTATTGATAAAATAATTAACAATCCGGTGCCTGAAGAAGAATTACAAAAAGTGAAAAACCAGGCGGAAAGTACTCTGGTCTTTTCGGAAGTTGAAGTATTGAACCGAGCTATGAATCTGGCTTATTATGCATGCTTAGGCGAGCCTGATTTAGTAAATGAAGAATCTGCGAAAATGCAATCAGTAACTGCCGAAGATGTGAACATGGAAGCAAAAAATATTTTAAGAAAGGAAAATTGTTCCACTTTATATTATTTAGCAAAAGGGTAAATAATTATATGGAACATTTTTTAATTGAGTTAATCAAGACAAAACAATTCCTTACCACGATCAGTAAATATAATGAAGTCATCTTTTTTATTTTTCATGTATTTTTTATTACTTGTTTTTCTACGCTGCTTAATCTAAAATTAACTTTCGTTTACCTTCAAATTTAAAATAATTACGTACTCATTTTTATGGCTAAAATCACGAAAACAAATCCTGAAACGAAAGAAAAAAAAATCTTTGTATTAGATACCTCTGTTATTCTTTATGATCACAATTCAATTAATAATTTTCAGGAGCATGATGTAGCAATTCCTATCACAGTTTTAGAAGAACTTGATAATTTTAAAAAAGGGAACGATACAAAAAATTTCGAAGCCAGGGAGTTTATTCGTTTTGTTGATAAAATTTCTGGAGAAAATATGTTGCAGGATTGGATTCCTTTAAATGGACCAACAAAAGGTGCTTTTAAAGTAATTATGAATACCAAAACCTTTAATACACAATTCGATGCAGAAAGCGTTTTTGGCGATTTTATTGCAGATCACAGGATTTTAAATTCTGCATTATGCTTAAAAGAAGAAATGCCAGATAAAAAAGTAATACTGGTTACGAAAGATATTAATTTGAGGTTGAAAGCTAAGGCTTTAAATTTATTAGCAGAGGATTATGAAACAGGAAAAATCCGGAATATAAATACACTCTATACAGGTAAAACAACCTTGGATGTGGAACCTGAAATAGTAGCAGAAATTTACGAAAAAGGCTCATGCGATGTTAATAAAATTTGGAATTCAAACGAGAAGCCTCTTGTAAATCATTATTTTATATTAAAAAGTGTTAAAAATTCTGTTCTTGCCTATTTTAATTCAGCTGAAGGCAAAGTTGAAAAGGTGGAGAAAAAAGTGGTTTATGGTATTAAACCTCGCAATGCCGAGCAAACATTTGCAATTCATGCAGTAATGAATCAACAAATAAAGCTTGTAACCATTCAAGGAGTTGCAGGAACAGGAAAAACATTGCTTGCTTTGGCAAGTGCTTTGGAAGATTCTAAAAATTACAGACAAATTTTTCTGGCAAGGCCAATCGTTCCGCTGTCTAATAAAGATATCGGCTATCTTCCTGGAGACATAAAATCAAAATTAAATCCATACATGGAACCACTTTGGGATAATTTAAAATTTATCCAAAGTCAGTTTGATGAAAATGATAAAGAATACCAAAAAATTACTGATTACATCAATAAAGAAAAATTAGTGGTACAACCGCTTGCCTATATTAGAGGTAGAAGTTTATCAAATATTTGTTTTATTGTTGATGAGGCACAAAATTTAACTCCACACGAAGTAAAAACCATTATTACTCGTGCAGGTGAAAATACAAAAATAATTTTTACTGGTGATATTCATCAAATTGATACCCCCTATTTAGATACCCAAAGCAATGGTTTATCTTATTTAATAGATAGGTTACAAAATCATGAACTTTATGCGCATGTAACTTTAGAGAAAGGAGAAAGATCGGAACTAGCTAATTTGGCTAATTTTTTATTGTAGTGGTTTTTTTGGGATGATAGAAATCAGATCATTCATATATTTATTTTGGTTTGTTAAATTTTAAGTCTTAATAATATTAAGAAACTGCCACTTAACAGAATTAATAAAGGGAATGATTTTTAAAATTTCAACTATTCAGTAGTTATAGGAAATACACAAAAATAAAATCGTGATTAAATATAACCCCAAAAATTGGTTTTCTCTTATTTTTCAATTTCACAAAAGTGATACTTTTCGAATTCTATTTCCCACAATGTGCTTGATGGGGATTTATACAGCCTCAATAAAGTATGTGGATGACCAGTTTTTTGAAATTACCCATCAAAATACTACTTCTCTTCATTCATTACTTGCTTTTGTAATGAGTTTGATATTAATATTCCGAACCAACTCTGCTTACGATCGTTGGTGGGAAGGTAGAAAAGCTTGGGGCAATGTGGTTAATAGTTCTCGAAACATAGCCATTAAATTATCTGCTTTCCTTGTACGTGATAATGAAAAAAAGGAAAATTTTTTTTTGCTTATTGGTTATTTTGTAGAATCACTTAAGGTTCATTTGCGCGACAAGGAGCAAGTAGATAATATAAAATCTTTCATAGGAGCGACTTTTCCGGACATCAGTCACATTAAGCATTTGCCGAATCATATAGCAGCCAGGCTTATGATGGACATGAACAATTTATACAAGGAAAATATAATCAGTGGTGAACAATTGATGTTATTGGAAAAAGATATAAGTGCCTATATGGATGCCCTTGGTGCTTGTGAGAGAATTAAAAACACCCCTATTCCATATTCGTATAGCATATTTATGAAGAAATTTATCTTCTTATATGTAATGACACTCCCTTTTGGATTTATACCCACTTTTGGCTATTGGACTATTCCAATTGTAATGTTTGTCTTTTATGTGTTAG
>Ga0123336_10004092_pt1 | contig 12001 bp, 10 predicted proteins | sample SSSSmetaG_FD_96466 | JGI IMG/M metagenome (GOLD analysis project Ga0123336, IMG submission 96466) | Glacier valley bacterial and archeal communities from Borup Fiord, Nunavut, Canada, to study Microbial Dark Matter (Phase II) - ​SSSS metaG | ecosystem: Environmental > Aquatic > Freshwater > Ice... | reverse complement strand
TATTCGCCCCTATCAAATACTATATATGTTGAATTGAAGTTTTCTATATAAAAGCTTCAATTCAACATATATTCTTCTGTTCAAAAGATAAAGAAAATAATCTCTTAATTGATTAATTATTTTCTTTATATTATATAACATATAAATCGATTTAGATATTATATGAAACAAATTTAGTATTTTTTACTATTTAACAGCCACCTGATGTTTTGGTATCCTAACAATAAATTCTATGTATTCTCCTCTGTCAAACTGAGCGGCTTTTGCATTGACTCCGGATTTCTTCATAAAATCAATTGCCTGTCTAATAGTGTTTACGAATATTCTTATATCTTTAATTGCTCTTGTAACTTTTCTCTCACCTACTGTTGTAGCTTGGGGAGCAGTTATTTTCTGTATAGCCTTTTCTACTAGCTCCTCTGTTCTCTTTACATTCAATCCTCTTTCGCATACATATTTTAGAACCTTTAACTGAAGTTGCTCGTCATGAAGTTTTAATAAAGCCCTTGCATGTCTTTCAGTAAGATTATTGTCAGCCAATATTTTCTTAACTAATGGTGGCAATTTTAATAATCTAATCTTATTCGCTATTGTGGATTGGCTTTTGCCTATTTTATGTGCTAGTTCCTCCTGAGTAAAACCATGGTCTGTCAACAAATTGTTATAGCCCTCAGCCTCTTCCATATAAGAAAGGTCTTCTCTCTGGAGATTCTCTATAAGGGCAATTACAGCTGAATCGTCGTCATCAATATTTACCAAAATAGATGGCATCTCTTTGAGTCCTGCCATTGTTGCCGCACGAAGTCTTCTTTCACCTGCAACTAACTCATAAGTATTTATAGATATTTTTCTAACATTAATTGGCTGAAGTACGCCATATTGCTTAATGGACTCACTTAATTCTTCTAAAGCCACCTTATTAAATTGCTTTCTTGGTTGGTATGGATTTGGTCTAATAAATTCTACTGGAATATATGTAATATTTTTATATTCCGTTTCCTTTTGATTTTTTGAGATGTTCATTTTGTTTTCAAGCATTCGAGAGCACCATCCTTTGTAAAATTTGTCTAATTAAAAACTGTATTCTACAATTTAGAAATATATTCCTTTTTAATGAAACAAGTTTCGTTCGTCCAAAAGCTTGATAAATATGCACTATGTCCCCTAAATCAACGGTTCTTTTGTCGGTTTTCCCGCTTTTCTAGGATAATTTGTAGGAGTGTGTCGTAACTTTCTAACTAAAACTATACTTCTTTTTATATCAGTACCTGGAATTACAAAATCACTTACCTTTTCTATCTGTCCACCAAGAATATTCAAAGCTCTTTTTGACTGATCTACCTCATCACTGCTGTTTCCCTTCATAGCAATAAAATGACCGCCTACTTTAACAAATGGTAAGCAGTATTCCAGTAAAACAGGGAGTGAAGCGACAGCTCTTGCTACCGCAACATCAAAGCCTCCCCTAAAACCTTGCTTTATCCCAAAATCCTCGGCTCTTCCATGTACCGTACTAATTCCTTGTAAACTAAGGGATTGATTTACAACATCTAAAAACTTAATTCTTTTATCCAAAGAATCTAAAAGAGTTACACCAATTTTTTTCCTTAGAATTTTTATTGGTATTCCAGGGAATCCTGCACCTGTACCTACATCAATTAGACTTACTGCTTTTTCATCTATAAATGGGAGAATAGTAATTGAATCTATGAAATGCTTAATTATAATGCCCTCATCATCTTCAATTGCAGTAAGATTTATCTTTTGATTCCACTCTTTAAGAATATCTTTGTACAAAATAAATTTATCTATATCTGCCTCACTTAAATCAATCTCCATTAAGGATGCATGTTCCTTTAAAAGCTGTCTTAAACTATCCATAATATCTGCCTTTCTTGTTAATGGCCTCTCTTTATTTGCTCGAGGTAAATTAAGAGCACCGATATATCCGCAGGTGATACCCCTGTTATTCTTGATGCCTGTCCTAGAGATTCAGGCTTAAGCTGTGTAAGCTTCTGCCTTGCTTCAATTCTAAGTCCATAAATATTATCGTAAATGATATTCTCAGGAAGCCTTTTACCTTCAAGTTTTTTAAATTGTTCCACCTGAAGTAACTGCCTTTTGATGTAGCCCTCATACTTAACACTTATAGAAACCTGTTCTCTTACAGACCTAGGTAATTCTGGTATTTCATCATCGATTTCTTTTAAGTCTTCATATGAAATCTCCGGCCTTCTGAGGAGTTCAATAAGCTTCACACCAGATTTTATTCTAGTGCTTTCTTTTTTGTCAAGAAAAGTATTCACTTTCTCCGTAGGAGCCACAACCTTTTTACCAATCCTTTTTATCTCTTCCTCTATTGCAGCCTTTTTTAACAAAAACTTATTATATCTATCTTCACTAATCAGCCCTATCTCATACCCTCTTGGTGTGAGCCTCAAATCTGCATTGTCCTGCCTTAGAAGCAGTCTATACTCAGACCTTGAAGTCATCATTCTATATGGCTCTCTTGTACCCTTAGTAACCAGGTCGTCAATAAGTACGCCAATATACCCTTGAGATCTGTCTAATATCAATGGCGTCTTATTTAATATTTTAAGCCCTGCATTAATACCAGCCATTATGCCCTGGGCGGCGGCTTCCTCATATCCTGAGCTCCCATTTATCTGACCAGCTGAGAATAGACCCCCAATCTCTTTAAATTCCAGATTAAGTTTTAGCTGAGTTGCATCTATTCCATCATATTCTATGGCATAAGCGCTTCTCATAACAGAAACATTTTCAAGTCCCGGTACGCTTCGCATCATTTTAATCTGAACATCTTCAGGAAGGCTGCTAGACATTCCCTGTAAATACATTTCTTCTGTATCTAATCCCATTGGCTCAACAAATAACTGATGTCTTTCCTTATCGTGAAATCTCACAACCTTGTCTTCTATTGATGGGCAGTATCTTGGCCCAATACCTGTAATAGTACCACTATAAAGAGGAGACCTGTGAAGATTATCTTTTATTATTTGGTGAGTTTCTTTTGTAGTATATGTTAAATAACAGGAAACCTGCTCTTTGTCTATTTCCTCAGTTTCAAAAGAGAATGGAATTATTTTTTCATCGCCCTTCTGCTCCTCCATCTTGGAAAAATCAATACTTCTCCGGTTTATTCTGGCCGGTGTTCCTGTTTTAAATCTATAAAGCTTTATCCCTAAATTTTGAAGACTTTCTGAAAGCCTGTTCGCCGGAAAAAGTCCATCTGGTCCACCACTGTAACTTACTTCTCCTATAATTATTCTGCCTTTTAAATATGTTCCAGTAGTTAGAATAGCAGCTTTGCAATTGTATATCGCACCAGTGTGTGTTTTTACACCAGTAATTCTTTTATTTTCATCTATTAAAACTTCAACAATCTCAGCCTGTTTAAGATCAAGATTTTCCTGTTTTTCAATTGTATGTTTCATTTCAATTTGATATCTTCTTCTGTCTGCCTGTGCTCTCAATGAAAAGACAGCTGGCCCCTTTGCAGAATTTAATATTTTAGATTGGATAAATGTTTTATCAGTATTCTTACCCATTTCCCCACCCAAGGCATCGATTTCTCTGACGAGATGCCCTTTGGCAGTCCCACCAATACTGGGATTACATGGCATGTTAGCTACACTGTCCAAATTAATTGCAAAAACTGCCGTTTTTACTCCAAGGCGTGCAGAGGCAAGTGCAGCCTCACAGCCTGCATGTCCGGCACCTATGACTATAACATCATATTCACCTGCTAAATATTCCATTTATACAGCCTCCAAACTTTTATTTTCCTATACAAAACCTACTGAATATTTCCTTAATAATATCTTCGTTAACAGATTCACCTATAATCTGTCCAAGGTAATCTGCAGAATTTTTAATATCTATTGAAAGGCAGTCAAGAGGCATTCCTGCTTCATATGCCACACACGCTTCATTAAGACTTTCTACCGCAATATCAATAAGCTTTTTATGCCTAATATTTGTTACTAATATTTCATTTGACTTATTAACATCATCTTTTTCTGCCAGCCCTGCAATTTCATTCTCCAATTCATCTAGGCCCTGTCCAGTCTTTGCTGAAACAAGTAGTAATTTTCTGTTTTTTAGTGCTTCCCTTATTTCCTGGAGAGTTTTGCCTTCAGCCTTGTCTACTTTATTTATAATTGTTAGAGTATTTTCGTTTTCAGCTCCCTTTATAATCTCATCATCTTCAGGTCTAATTCCTTCGGATCCATCAATTATAACTATGTTAATGTCTGCTCTTTTTACTGCCTCTTTTGCTCTGTCAACGCCAATTTTCTCTACTTCATCGTTTGTTTCTCTTATTCCAGCAGTATCAATAATTTTGACTTGAATTCCTCTTATGTTTATATATTCTTCTACAAAATCTCTAGTAGTCCCAGGTATATCAGAAACTATAGCCTTATTTTTCCCTGCCAAAGTATTCAAAAGTGAGGATTTCCCTACATTAGGCCTACCTGATATAACAAGATTTATTCCCTCTTTTATTAGTCTGCCTCTTTCAAAGCTATTTGACAATGATTTTAGATCCTTTAATATAACATTAGATTCATTATACACCTGTTGTCCTGTAATTTCTTCAATATCGTCTTCAGGATAGTCAACAGTCACCTCTATATGAGCCATAAGTTTTATCAATTTATCTCTATATTCCCTTATCCTATCAGCTAAAAAACCTTCTAATTGTACCACTGCAGCCTTAGACCCTTTGTCAGAGGTTGCATTAATAATGTCAATAACGGCCTCTGCTTGGGATAAATCTATCCTACCATTTAAAAATGCCCTTTTTGTAAACTCGCCTGGCTCTGCAAGCCTGGCTCCCAAATTAATAACTAACTCAAGGATAAGTCTCAGGCTGACTAATCCCCCATGACAATTTATTTCAACTATATCCTCTTTAGTATAGGAATTGGGACCATTCATTTTTGTGAGAAGAACTTCATCTATTACCTCACCAGTGATGGAATCAATTATCTTGCCAAGGCTAATACTATGAGACTTTATCTCATTAAATGATTTCCTACCTACAAAAGCCTTTTGTGCAATGGTGAAGGCATCTTTTCCACTTATTCTGACTATACCAATTCCACCTATCCCAACAGGAGTTGAGATAGCGGCAATTGTATCTTCACTGTAAATCATTTTATCCTCCAAAAATCTCCTTATACTTTGAAAGTGGTTCAAGGACCTTCCCCTGAACCACTTTAATCTACTTTTCACTTTTTATAAATGTTTCATTAAATTTTTCTTGATTATAAGATAAAGAAAACACAGCCCTGTTTAAGATATATCAATTCTTTTCTTCATCCTTTTTGGCAAATAAGTAATTATTCTAGTCTCTTTTATAAGATATTACTACTTTTCTTGAAGGTTCTTCTCCAATACTGTAAGTTTTAACATTACGATAATTTTGTAAGGTTGCATGAATGATCCTTCTCTCATAAGGATTCATTGACTCTAAGGTAATATCTTTTCTATACCTTACTACCTTGTCAGCCAGTCTTCTTGCGAGTTTTTGCAAAGAGTCTTCCCTTTTTTCTCTGTAGTTTTCTACGTTTAATACAACCCTATTATACTCTGCCTGTCCCCTATTTACTACAAGGCTCGTTATATATTGCAAAGCATCCAGTGTCTCTCCGCGCCTTCCAATGATGATTGCCATATCCTTTGAGCTTATGTCATATGAGACACCAAAATCTTTTTGTGAAGCAACTACTACTGCCTGAACACCCATTTTTTCTAAAACGCTGTTTAAAAAAGCTTCACCCTTTTCTAATACATTTAGATTTGCTTCTTCAGAATAATCGTCCTCTTCTTCATAGATAACTCTTACTTTTGCATTTCTATTACCAATTATTCCAAAAAGACCTTTGCTTCCCTCTTCGAGGACTTCTACTCTAACCATAGACTCGGGCACATTCAGCTCTTGCAAGGCAGCTACTACAGCTTCACTTACGTTTTTACCTGTTTTTTCAACTACTCTTTCCATTTACTTCAATCTTGCCCCTTTCTCTATTTAATTTTCTTTACTGATTTCTTTTCTTCTTTAACTTGAATATTATTTGTTTCTTTAGTGCTTATTTCTATTGTTTCTTTTTTTGTATCTTTTCTATTAAGTACATATTTATTCAAATACATCTGTTGAATAATCTGAATCACGTTACCTACTATCCAGTATAATCCAAGTCCTGCTGGAACACTAAATGCAAAAAATCCTGTCATAAGTGGCATTATCTTTGTCATGCTGCCAGTCATACTTGCAGCCATTTGATTTTGTTCTTGACCACTAGTATTCTGCGATGCCATAGAAAATTTTACAGACAAAAAAGTAGTGAGTGCTGCCAATATTGGTATTAAAAGTAGTCCAAAAAACTGGAAGCCCAGCACAGCTACTTTTGAAGAATCAAAGGTTGGTTGTAGCCCTAGGTTCAACCCTAAAAAATGAAGATTCAAGACCTCCTCTGGCTTTAATAAATCTGTAACCAAAGAAAGTTTATCTTTGTTAGCATTAAAATAGTTTAATATTGTTAGATCCTGGTTATTCGCTATTTTAGTAAAACCTTCAGGTATAAAAGAAAATAACTGGCTTATAACTTCAGTAGACTTTCCAAGCATGTAATATAATGGCTTAGAAATAACCCAGTAAAGGGAAAATATTATTGGCATCTGTAATAAAGTAGGCAAACATCCGCCTGCAGGATTTACCTTATGTTCCGAATATACTTTCATCATTTCCTGATTAAGTTTTTCTTTATCATTTTTATATCTTTTCTGTATTTCTTGTACAAGAGGTTGTATTTTTTGCATATTTGCAGTCGATTTATATTGCTTAACAGTCAACGGTAAAATTAGTAATCTTATGAATACCGTAAAAATAATAATAGCTGCACCATAATTCTTAAAAGCAAGTGTATTATATATAAAATATAAAAACATGCCCATTGGCTTCGCTATAAAGTCCATCCAACTCCACATCAAAAGTACTCCTTTTCGTTACAAAAATAATCTTCTATTTTACTGGGTCATACCCTCCAGGGTTAAAAGGGTGACACCTCATTATCCTCTTTATTGCCATATAGCTACCCCTTATTGCTCCATATTTTGAGATAGCTTCTAAAGCATAGGTCGAACAACTTGGATAGAATCTACACCTCTTTCCAAGTAATGGTGAAATAAATTTTTTATACAGTTTAATCAAAGTTATTAATATCTTTTTTATCACTTTACTTTTATTTCTCCTGATCGAAAAGATCTAATTTTTTTAAAAGATACTTCATTTCTTTTTTTAATTCAGAAAACTCGGGAAGATTCTCAGTTAGTCTAGCAGAAATTATAATGTCCTTCCCGTCCTTCAAATTGTCTTCGTTTAATCTATAATTTTCCCTAATTAATCTTTTCATTCTATTTCTTCTTACACTGTTTCCAAACTTAGAGCCCATCGATATTCCAAGTCTATCTACCTTTTTCCTATTATTTAAAACATATATAACCATATATTTCCCAACATAGAAATTTCCTTTTTTAAAAAGTCTGGTAAACTCATAATTCTTCTTTATAGAAACAGTCTTCTTCATTAATGCATTCCTTCCATTTAAAAAAAGCAAGCACACTATTTTTAATTTAACTTAATAAACTAAAAATAGCACACTATTCAACTGAATATCTAATGCCTTCACCAATATTATATTAAAGAAAAAGACCACATAATGCGGTCTTACGCTGAAAGCACTTTTCTTCCTTTTAATCTACGGTTACTTAATACTTTTCTACCGCCTGCAGTTTTCATTCTTTTTCTAAATCCATGAACCTTACTTCTGTGTCTGTTATTTGGTTGAAACGTTCTTAACAATGTTACCACCCCTAACTATCTAGTGTAAATATAAACTCCTAAGAGTATTGTTCCCCTTTTAATATTGGTAATATGAAAGTTTTTATGTGCCAATCAAGAAGAAATCAAATCAATTATATTAGAAAAGCATTTACATGTCAAGAAACTATTTAATGTGGATAAGTACAATAAATATATTATTTTTTTGTGGATATGTTCGTTAAAATCTTATTGAATATTCACAGAAAGTTTGATATATTATTAAATGCCTGTTGATAACTTGAAAAACAGTGCGGTTTTATGAAATATTCGTATTAGTTATTCACAAAATGTTGATAACTATTTTTTTCTGTGGATAATACTTTAAATATATAGGTTTTAGAATATATACGTTGGAGAATTGTATAACTTATCATATAGGAATTTTTATTGTTACACTTTATCATAAATAGTTTCGGTAATGTTCTCAGTTTTAAAATTCTTTTATACAAATATGCATTCTCTCATTCATTATTGGAGGAATAAACATGAGTACAACGCTTAGAGAGTTATGGCAAAAGGCTTTGCCTCTACTCAAATCAGAAATGACCGAAATAAGTTTCAATACATGGATAAAGACAATTGAACCAGTATCCATGAGTGGAAATTCGGTTTTTCTTGGCGTTCCTGCAGAATTTAACAAGGGTATTCTAGAATCTAGGTACTCAAGTCTAATAATGAATGCATTTTTAGGAATTACAGCTAAAGAGTATGAAATTAAGTTTGTAATACCTTCTGAAGATGCCGAAAATGGAATGTCACAAATATCACAGTCCAACCTAGTTGAAGAAATTAACGCTTCTTGGCTTAACCCTAAATATACTTTTGATACATTCGTTGTTGGTAATGGAAACAGGTTTGCTCATGCTGGAGCACTGGCAGTTGCTGAATCTCCTGCCAAGGCATATAACCCTTATTTCATTTATGGAGGAGTTGGCCTGGGGAAAACTCATCTCATGCATGCTGTTGCACACTATATTTTAGGACAAAATCCTAATCAGAAAGTATTATATGTGTCCTCTGAAAAGTTTACAAATGAACTTATAAATGCGATTAAAGATGATAAAAATGAAGAATTCAGAACCAAATACAGAAATATTGATGTCTTATTAATTGATGATATTCAGTTTATTGCTGGCAAAGATAGGACTATGGAAGAATTTTTTCATACCTTTAATGCTCTATACGATTCAAACAAACAGATTATTTTATCAAGTGATAAACCTCCAAAGGATATTAACACATTAGAAGAAAGGTTAAGATCTAGGTTCGAGTGGGGACTTATAGCAGATATTCAGGCTCCTGACTTAGAAACAAGAATTGCTATCCTTAGAAAAAAAGCACAACTTGAAAACTTGAATGTCTCTGATGAAGTTATGTTTTTTATTGCAGATAAAATTGCTTCAAATATTAGAGAACTAGAAGGTGCTTTAAACAGAGTTATTGCTTTTGCTACACTGCATGATACTGAAATTAACATAGATCTGGCAACAGAGGCCCTTAGAGATATATTATCAGCACCAAAGGCTAAAATAATAAATAGCAGCATCATTCAAGATGCTGTTGCAAGATATTTTGATTTAAAAACAGACGAGTTTAAATCTCGCAAACGAAATAGAGAAATTGCTTATCCAAGGCAGATTGCTATGTATCTATGCAGAGATCTTACAGATATGTCACTTCCTAAAATAGGTGATGATTTTGGTGGAAGAGACCATACTACAGTAATGCATGCATGCGATAAAATAAAAGAAGAATTAAAAACACTATCTGAAACAAGAATGACAATAGAAGAATTAAAAAAGAATATTCTTGGTAAGTAATTAAGTTAACTTAAACTTATATAGAAATTACCCACAAAATAGATAATAAAAATGAAAACTATAAACAGAAAATGGTTATATGGGGATAACTTTCTGTGGAAAACAGCACTTACAAAATTTACATGTAAAATCTGTTGATTAAAACTGTATATTTATCAACAATCTTTGAACAGGCGTTTTTCGTTTGTCCACTGCTCCAAAGGTGGTTCTCCACAGTATCAACAGTACTTACTACTATTATTACTAATTTTGTTTATAAGTTATTTAAATATAAATGGGTTTGGTGGATAGAATTAAGTTCCATAAAACTTTATAGAAAATTTAGTTTTCTATAAAGTTATTCACAAAAACTTTGATTAAATAGTAATGGAGGATAAACATGAAAGTTATTTGTTCAAAAAGCAATCTTTTAGAGGGAATAAATATTGCTCAAAAAGCAGTTTCAACAAAGACAACACTACAGATATTAGAAGGTGTGCTCCTAGAAGCAGGGGATGTGTTCAAATTAACTGGTAACGATCTTGAAATTGGAATTGAATGCTTTATTGATGCTGACATAAGGGAAAAAGGATCAATTGTATTAAATTCTAAAATGTTTGGAGAAATAATCAGAAAACTACCTGACTCTGAAGTTCTTATTGAGGTGAAACCTAATAATATGGTTTTAATTGAATGTGAAAAATCTCATTTTGAACTAAAAGGGTTACCATCAGCTGGCTTCCCAGCTTTACCTACAATAGAGAAACAAAATTCTTTTTCAGTTTCTCAAAAAGTTTTAAGAGATATGATTAAGCAGACAATTTTTGCTATAAGTGTGGATGAGAATAGACCTACCTTAACGGGTTCTCTTTTTGAATGTAACAATAATGTTTTAACTATTGTTTCTATAGATGGCTTTAGACTTGCATTAAGGAAAACTGATATTTTAGGTGGAGAAGAACCATTTTCAGTTATAATTCCAGGAAAAACGTTAAATGAAATCTCGAAAATATTGCAACCAATAGATGAAAATGTTATAGTTAGTAATTCTAAGAATCAAATTCTTTTTAATTTAGGTAACTGTAAAATTGTTTCTAGGCTCCTTGAAGGAGAGTTTATGAACTATAGAAATGTCATTCCTTCAGAATTTGGAACAAAGGTTAATGTTGATACAAGGGAAATTACATTAGGATTTGAAAGAGCGTCATTGATAACGATGGATGAAAAAAAATACCCAGTTAAACTTACGCTAAGCGACGAAACCATTATAATTTCATCAAATACAGAGCTTGGATCTGTTAGAGAAGAGATTAGAGTTGAATTAATTGGAAATAGGCTAGAAATAGGATTTAATCCTAAATATTTTATTGATGCTTTAAAAGCAGTTGATGATGAGGTAATAAATATCAATTTTACTTCCTCAATTGGTCCATGTACTTTAACATCGATAGATAGTGAAAATTATATATATATGATTCTACCTGTAAGAATTAAAAATGATTAAAGGATAAATATTTATGGAGAGAGTTAAAATCGAAACAGAATTTATTAAGCTTGACCAATTATTAAAATGGTCTGGTGCTGTGTCCTCAGGTGTTGATGCCAAGTATTTTGTGCAAAATGGTGAAGTTAAGGTAAATGGGCTAGTAGAGACTCAGAGAGGAAAAAAAATTCATCCTGGCGATACAGTAGAATATGATGGTATTTTATACGAGGTTTATTGATTTTGGAGGTAATCTCTTGATAGTTAAAAGCCTTAGCCTTAATAATTATAGAAATTATAGTTCTGTAAACCTTGAGTTTTCGGAAAGTATAAATGTTTTTTATGGGAATAATGGGCAAGGAAAGACTAATTTAATTGAGGCTATTTATTTTTGTTCATCTGGTAGGTCTCATAGGACAAGTAAGGATACTGAACTTATAAAAATAGGTAGTCAAAAGACATATATAGGCCTTTTGACCAAAAATTCTGAGAGATATAACAAAATTGAGATACAAATTGATAGGAATGAAAGAAAAAGAATTAAATTAAATGAGATCCCAGCTAAAAAAGTTGGAGAGCTCATGGGAAGATTAAATGCTGTTATCTTTTGCCCTGAAGATCTTTTATTAGTTAAAGAAGGTCCATCTGAGAGAAGACGCTTTGTAGACATAGGAATAAGCCAGGCTAGACCATCATATTTTTATGATCTACAACAATATTTGAAGGTATTAAGCCAAAAAAATAATCTTCTAAGAGAAATACAAAGTAACAATAGACTTAAAGATACATTGGAGGTATGGAATACTAGTC
>Ga0123336_10004089_pt1 | contig 12003 bp, 6 predicted proteins | sample SSSSmetaG_FD_96466 | JGI IMG/M metagenome (GOLD analysis project Ga0123336, IMG submission 96466) | Glacier valley bacterial and archeal communities from Borup Fiord, Nunavut, Canada, to study Microbial Dark Matter (Phase II) - ​SSSS metaG | ecosystem: Environmental > Aquatic > Freshwater > Ice... | reverse complement strand
TGTAGAAGTTCTGCACCTCGCTCAGGGCGTCGGGCGCGTCCATCACGCTGGCGGCCACGATGCTCACGTCTTTTTTGGCGGCGATGGACACGTCGAGCAGCACCGTGAAGGGCAGGTGCCGCAGCGCGTAGCAGGTGTAGCTGATGGTGGCCTTGTCGCCGTAGTCGAAGGTGGTGGTCAGCGAAGCGTGGCGCAGGTCGAGCGCCTGGCGAAAGTTGCGCACGTCGCGGCCCGCCAGCCGGCGGCCGTCCACTTCCAGGTACATATTCAGCAGGTTGAAGCTGTTGAGAAAGTTACTCACCCGGCCCCGGCCGTACTGGTCGTAGGCCCCGGCCAGCACCACGCTCTTCACCTGAAACGGCTCGGGCGACGACACCACGCCGAGCATCCCGTTGGCCACCGTGGCGCCGTAGTAGCTGCGCGGGTCCACCTGGTCGGCGGCGATGCGCCAGGGGTCGGGCACTGAGGTTTGGGCCGCGGCCGGGCGCGGGGCGGCCAGCAGGAGCGCGCTAAGGAAGAGGAGCGGGAATTTCAGGGTGGGCATAAGGGAAGGGAATGTGTCGTTCGGAGAGGGGGCCGGGGGTGAGGACCCCGGCCGAACAATGCTACCGCAGCGGCAGCACCAACGCCTGCCAGGGCTGCAGGGCCAGCGTCGCGGCCGGGCCAAAGGTCGGGTAATTGTTGAGCCAGGGCGCGCCGCCCGGCGTCAGGCCGGCGGGCAGCGCCCAGGTGCGCGGTTCAGCGGTGAAGTTGAGCACCACCAGCGCCCGCGCCGCGCCCAGGGTGCGGGTGTAGGCGTAGATGTGCGGGTTGGCCGCGTCGAGCAGCCGGTACTGCCCGTGCACCAGCACCGGGTGGGCGCGGCGCAGGGCCGTGGCCCGGCGGAAGTGGTTCAGCACCGAGGCGGAGTCGGCTTCCTGGGCCGCCGCGTTCACGGCGCGGTAGTTCGGGTTGACGTGCAGCCAGGGCGTACCGGTGCTGAACCCCGCCTGGGCCGAGGCATCCCACTGAAACGGGGTGCGGCCGTTGTCGCGGGCCGTGCGCTTGGCCTGGGCCAGGAAGGCGTTCAGGTCGCCGCCCCGGTTTTTCACCCGCTGGTAGCCATTGCGGGTTTCCATGTCGCGGTAGTCCTCGATGCGCTTGAAGCGGATGTTGCTCATGCCCAGCTCGTCGCCGTTGTAGCAGTAGGGGGTGCCGCGCATGGTGAGGATGAAGGTGTTGAGCAGCTTGGCCGAGGCCGCCCGAAACGCCGGCCGGTCGTCGCCGAACTTGCTCAGCATCCGCGGCTGGTCGTGGTTGGCCAAATATATCGACAGCCAGCCCGTGCGGGCAAAGGCGCTGTCCCAGCGGGTGTAGATGCGCTTGAAGTCGGTCAGCCGGTAGCCGTCCGGCCCGTTGGCGAGGTCCATGCCCTCGAAGTGGTAAGCCATGTTCAGCTCCTTCCGGGCGGGGTCCACGAACAACATGGCGTCGGTGGGGCCGCTGCCGGCGCCCTCGGCCACGGTCATTACGTTGTACTTGCTCAGCACCTCGCGGTTCATCTCCTGGATGTAGTCGTGCAGGTGCGGGCCGTTGCCGTAGTACCTGATGATGTTCTTTTCGTAGCCGGGCGGCAGCACCGGGAAGCGCGGGTCCTTGGCCACAAACTGGAAGGCGTCCATCCGAAATCCGTCGATGCCCTTGTCGAGCCAGAAGCGCATCATGCGGTAAATCTCCTGGCGCAGCTTGGGGTTCTCCCAGTTCAGGTCGGGCTGCTTGCGCGAGAAGTAGTGCAGGTAGTAGCTGTTGGTGAGCGAGTCGTAGCGCCAGGCGTCGCTGTTCACGTCGAAGAAGCTCCAGCGGGGCGTGGGCTTGCCCCGCTCGGCGGGCCACCAGTGGTAGTAGTCGCGGTAGGGGCTGCTGCGCGAGGAGCGGGCTTGCCGGAACCACTCGTGCTCGTCGCTGCTGTGGTTCACCACCAGGTCCATCACCAGCTTGATGCCGCGCCGGTGCAGCCCTTGCAGCAGCGCGTCGAAGTCCTGCATGGTGCCGAAGGCGGGCTGGATGCGGCGGTAATCGGAGATGTCGTAGCCGCTGTCGTCGTTGGGCGAGGCGTAGATGGGGTTGAGCCACACCGTGCCCACGCCCAGGCGCTGCAGGTAGTCGAGCCGGGAAATGATGCCGCGCAGGTCGCCTTCGCCGTCGCCGTTGCTGTCCTGGAAGCTGCGCGGGTAAATCTGGTACACCACGGTTTCCTTCCACCAGCCCGGCTTTTTGGCCAGCGCGGCGGTGTCGGCGGCGGCGGCCGTGGTCGGGGCGGTTGCGCCGTCGGCGCCAGCTTTGTTCGGCTGGCTGCAACCGGCGGCCAGGCCCGCCAGCAGCGGAAAAGTCAGGGCAAGTCGAAAAATCTGCATGAATGTCGGGAAACCAGTCCGTACGCAAACAGGCCGCTGGCCGCTGCCAAATAGCAGCAACCAACGGCCTGCTCATGCGCTGCCGGATGGCGGGGTGGGGTTAGTAGCCCGGGTTTTGGATGATGTTGGAATTGATGTCAACCTGCGTCTGCGGCACGGGATAAATCAAGTACTTCGGGTCGCTGGCGGCCTTGTCCTTGCGGGGCTGCAAGAACTTGCCGAACCGAATCAGGTCCTGCCGGCGCCACGACTCGCTGTATAGCTCCCGGCCCCGCTCGTCGATAAGCTCGTTCAGGTCCATCGTGGTGCGGGCGCTGGCCCCGCGCGAGGGGTGCGTCCGGATGAAGTTGACAATGGCTAGCGGCGTGGCGCCGTAGGTGCCGGCGCTGGTAGCCGCGCCGCCCCGCAGAATGGCTTCGGCCTTCATCAGCAGCACGTCGGCCAGCCGGAAGCTCACGTGGTCGTTCTCGCACCCGTTGCCGCCCTTGGCTTCGCTCACGTAATCGACGGGGTACTTGATGGGGCGGACGCCCTTGGCTTCGAGGTCGGCGCCGGTTTCGGACAGGTTAATGTCCTTGGTGAAAATCAACGGGGCGCCGCTGCGTATAGTGAGCGGGGCGTCGGTAATCAGGTTGTACTGCTGGCCGATGAGGAAGCCCACGTTGACGCGCCGGCCGGGGTTGGCGGGCCCGCCGGCTATGTCGTAGGCCATGCCCCGGCGCTTGTCGGTGGCCTCAAACAGGTCGTAGAACGCGGCCGTCGTGGCCGGGCCGTTGTAGCCGTCCACGGGCCGCATGTTGTAGTGCGACACGAATTTCCACAAGTCGCGCGTGGCGCCGCTGTTGCCGAAAGTATTGGCTTGGGTGAAGATGTTCTCCAGGCCGATGGCTCCGTTATTGGGCGCGAAGTTGTCGAAGAAGTTGGGCGTAAACGAGTACCGGTTGCTGTTGATGATTTCGTCGGCCAGCCGAATCACTTGGTTCATGTCGGCCGCGGCGAAGGTGGGGGCCGCCCGGTTGGCGTACACGCCCTTGTTGAGGTAGCACTTCATCAGCAGCACCCGGGCCGCGTCCTTGGTGGCGCGGCTCACGGGGGCGTCGGGCAGGCTGGCCTGCACGGCGTTGATTTCGCTCACGATGTAGTCCAGCGCCACAGTGCCCTTGCGCACCCGGGCCAGCTCGCTCAGCTGCTCGCCCGGCTCCCGGTACAGTACCTGGTCGTAGAGGTCGAGCACCAGAAATGAGGCCCAGGCCCGCAGAAACCGGGCCTCGGCCGCCTGCTGCGTGGTGGGCGAGAAGCGCAGCAGGTCGGTGGTGGCGTAGAGGATGCCATTGAGCTGGGTGTAGGTTTCGCGCACCCGCTCGTTGTTGGCGTCCCAGGTATGGTTGAACAGGGCGCGCCACTTGCCGTTGTCGTCCCAGTCGGGCCCGCGGGTGGGCATGATGCGGGCATCGGTGGACACTTCCTGGAGGGCGAACACGCTCACGTGGCCCTGAATGGGGTCGCGCTGCGAATTATAGGCCCCCTGGAGCAGCGCCGAAAGCCCGCTGCTCCGAACCTGGTCGTCCGTAATCTGGCTGCCCAGGTTTTCGTTCAGCTCGCAGCTGCTGGCCCCCTGCAGCAAAGCCAACAGGGCGGCCGCACAAGCAATTTTAGCGTATTTCATGGTGGGTATAAGTTAGGGATTACAGGTTGAAGTTGACGCCGAACGTGAAGGTGCGGGCGCTGGGGTAGGGCAGGTAGTCATTCCCGACCGAGGGCACTTTATTGGTCCCGAGCTTCACGGTGTTCACCTCCGGGTCGAACCCGTTGTAGCTGGTGAGCACGAACAGGTTCTGCCCCGTGGCATACACGCGGGCGCCCTTCACGAAGCTGCCCAGGTTGCCAACCGCGTAGGAGAGCGTTAGGTTAGACATCTTCAGGAAATCGCCCTTTTCCAGGTAGCGCGTCGAGGCCGCCGACGGGTTGCCGGTCGCTTCCTTGATTGAGTTTTCAAACGTGGAGAGGGCAATGTTTTTGCCGGCTCCAATCCCGCCCACGGCGCCCACGGCGTTGAGCGTGTTGTTGTAGATGTAGTGGCCGAATACGCCGGTCATGTTCGCCACCAGCGAGAACTTGCCGTAGCGGGCGTTGGCGCTCAGGCCCAGCAGGGTACGGGGGTTGGGGCTGCCCCCGTAGGCCTCCGCCCCAAACGGCTTGGAAAGGCCCGCGTCGGTGAGGCCGTTGTACTGGGGCAGGAAGAAGGCGTTGATGGGGTACCCGTTACGGATGAGCTGCGAGGTCGCGCCCGACAGGCCCTGCCCGTTGATGGCCCCGGTGACGATGGCCGGCCCAAACAGCCCCGACACCTCGTTGCGGATGAAGGTGGAGTTCACGTTCAGGCCCACGTCCACTTTCTCTGTCCGGACCAGGGCAGTGCCCAGGGCCATTTCCACGCCCTTGTTCACGATTTTGCCGTCCAGGTTGTCCCAGAAAACGGGGAACAGTCCGGGCCGGGGTTCGCCTGGGATTCTCGGGAACAGCAGGTCGGTAGTGGTTTTGTTGAAGTAGTCGGCCGAGAAGGTGAGGCGGTTGTTGAACGCCCCAATGTCGATGCCGACGTTGAACTGCGCGTCGGCCTGCCACTTCAAATTCGGGTTTCTGGCCGTGAGCGGCGACTGGGCCCCGTCGTTGTCGAGGTTGTAGCGGTTCTGGGCCGCGCCGGCCGGAAACTCTTGGTTGCCGGTGAGGCCATAGCCGGCCCGCAGCTTGAGCTGCGAGAGCTTGTCGGACGGGAAGAAGTCTTCCTGGCTCAAGTCCCAGGCCGCGGCAAACGAGGGGAAATAACCTACCGACTGGTTCTTACCGAACTTGCTGCTCTCGTCGCGGCGCAGGGTGCCGGTCAGCACGTAGCGGTTCTTGTAATTGAGAATGGCGCGGCCGAAAAACGATTGCAGCGCGTAGGTCGGGTCGGTGGACGACTCGATGAGGCGCGAGCCGGCGGCCGAATACTGAATGTAGTTGGTGTAGTCGAGGCCGTACACCCCAAAGCCGCCTGGGATGCCTCCTTCGCCGGGTTTGCCGAATGCCCGCACGTTGGAGGTGGTGTTGGCAAACCGCGTGTACTCGTAGCCCAGCACCGCGTTCAGGTTCAGGTCGGTGGTCAGGGCCTTGTTGAAGTTCAGCGTATGGGCGAGCTGCTGCGTAACCAGCTCGTTGTTGCTGATGGCGGCAAACCCTTGGTCTTCAATGCCGGGGTAGTTTATCAGGCGCTGGTTGATGGACGTGCGCCGCTCGCCGTTGTTGTAGTTCACGCTCAGCAGCATCCGGTACTGGAGCCAGTCGGCGAACCGATACGAGGGCGAGATGCTGGCCAGCACAGTGTTCACCCGCGACCGGTCGTTGTACAGCTCCTGGGCCGCCAGCGGGTTCACCACGTCGCCGGCCACGATGTAGAGCGAGCCGTCGGGGTTGCGCAGCGGCTGGGTGGGGTTCCACTGCAGGGCCTGCCCAATGAGGCTGCCCCGGTAGCCAGCGTCGGTTGTGATACTAGGCAATTCTTCGCGGAACTGGCTGGTGGCAATGTTCACGTCCAAGCCCAGCTTCTTACTCTCCAGAAACTGAAAGTTGGTCGACAGGTTGGCGCTGTACTTCTTGAAGCCCGATTTACGCACGATGCCGTCCTGGTCGAGGTAGCCCAGCGAGAGGCGGTAGCGGCCGGTTTCGTTGCCCCCGCTCATGGCCACGTTGTAGTTCTGCAGCCGTCCGGTGCGCAAAATTTCATCCAGCGCGTTCACGTTGCCGCCCTTGTCGGAGCTGGTGGGCCCGCTGGTGGGCAAGCCGTATTTGGCCAGGGCCTGCCGGTACTGGCCGGCATCGAGGTAAGCCGGCCGGCGCAGCAGGGTCGAAAAGCCCGTGGAGGCGCCCACGCTAAGCACCGGGGCGCCCGCGCTGCCTTTTTTGGTGGTGATGAGCACCACCCCGAAGGCCGCCCGCGAGCCGTAGATGGCCGTGGCCGAGGCGTCTTTGAGCACGGTGAAGGTCTCGATGTCGTCGGGGTTGAGGAAGTTGAGCGGGTTGCTGTCGGCCCCGGCCCCCACGTCGGTTGAGGCCTGCAGGCCCGGCCGGGCCGTGCGCCCGTCGAGCGGCACCCCATCAACTACATACAGCGGCTGGCCACTGCCCGTCACGGCCGAGTTGCCCCGGATGCGGATGGTGGACGGCCCGCCGGGCTGCCCGCTGTTGTTGCTCACCTGCACCCCCGACACGCGCCCTTGCAGCAGCTGCTCGGGCGAGGTGAAGGTGCCGCGGTTGAAGTCCTTCTCACCGAGGACCGCCACGGCCCCGGTCAGGTCTTGCTTGCGGGCCGTGCCGTAGCCCACCACCACAATCTCGTTCAGGGCCTGGGCGTCGTCTTTCATCGACACCGACACCGTGGTTTTGCCCGTGATGTCCACCTGCTGCGCGGCGTAGCCCACGAAGGAGAAGCTCAGTGTGGTGGCCGACTCGGGCACCTGTAGCTGGAAGGTGCCGTCGGCGCCGGAACTGGTGCCGGTCGAGGTACCGGGCACGAGGATGGTGACGCCCGGCAGGCCGACGGACTGCCCGTCCACCACCTTGCCGGAAATGGCCCGCATCGTTTGGGCCTGCCCGAGCAGAGGCAGGAAGAGGCAGAGCAGGCCGAAGGCCAGGGCCTTCAGCCGTGCGGGTCGGATTCTGCCAACCAGCGTCGCCGCCGGCTGCTTATCCGATGTGTACTGTGTGTACCAGTTATTGACCATGAGTAAAAAGATGAAGTGGTGGGAAATGTAAACGCATTCAGGTTGGGTAGCCGCTGGTCGCAAACCTTTGCGGAAATAAAGCTGCGAAAGGTACTACTTGGCTAAATGAAAAAGGGTAAGACAAAAACACCATACCGGGCAGGACGAATTCCTCTCGATGTCTTCGTCGCCAACGGCATTAAAATAAAGCAAACAGGTCTTTCAGGTGCGCATGGGCCCTCTATTTAAGGCGGCGGCCGGGCGGAGATGAACTACGGGGGCAGTGGCATGGGCGAAGCACTTGGGTAAGTGGAAAGACAAAAAGAACGCGCTGTGCACTGCCGGCGCTACGGCACCGCCGGCGGGCTGAGGTCGCGTAGGCGCAGGGCCGTGAGTTCGGCCGCGCCGCCCTCGGCGTTGAGGCTGATGCGGCCGGTGTGCTGCCGCGGGAAAACCAGGTCGGTGAGGGTGGTTTCGCCGTCCTGGGCAAACACTTCCACCACCGACTTGTCCACCAGCAGGCGCAGCTGCAGCTGCCCGTTTTGCAGGGGCACCCGCGCCGTTTCCAGGGTGCTGGCGAACAGCGGGTGGAAGCCCACGTTGCCCGACTGGGTGCGGTCGAGCGTCAGCGTCTGCCGGGCCACGTCGTAGCGCAGCGTGGTGCGCTCGGCTTCGCTTTGCAGCACGTGCAGCACGAGGGTTTTGGCGGCACCGGGCTTCAGCGTCAGCTCCAGGTCGTAAGCTTCGCCCCGGAACGGCACCTCGTAGCCGGCCGGGCCGGGCGGCAGGGCGCGGCTTTTCAGGCTGAGGGCTTCCTTGCCCAGCCGGCGCAGCTCGGGCACGGGCTGCTGCACCAGAGCCAGGCCGGCGGCGGTGCGGCGCAAGCTCAGCTCGCGGGGCACGGCGAAGTTGCCGCGCCAGCCGGGGCCGGTGGGCACGTCGCGGGCATAGGCCCAGTCGTTGGTCCAGCCCACGAGGATGCGCCGGTTATCGGGCGCGTCGTTGAAGGTGACGCCGGCGAAGAAGTCCTTGCCAAAGTCGAGGTAGCTGGCTTCGTCGTAGGGCTGGTCGGGGGTGAAAGCCCGGCCGTCGAACGTGCCCAGAAAGTACTGCTGCCCGCGGAACTGCTCGGTGGGGTTGCCGGCCGAAATCAGCAGCACCCACTTGGTGCCGCCCCCCGGCACGGGCAGCTCAAACAGGTCGGGGCACTCCCACTCGCGCACCGTGTTGCCGGCCCGGCCCCAGCGGCTCAGGTAGGTCCAGTTCTTCAGGTTCTTCGACTCGTAAAGGTGAATCTGCTGGCGGTCGGCCTTCACGGTGGCCATCACCCACTTCTGCTGGGGCGCGTACCAGAACACCTTGGGGTCGCGGAATTCCTTGCTGCCGATGTCGAGCACGGGGTTGCCGGCGTAGCGCTGCCAGGTCAGGCCGTGGTCGCGGCTGGTGGCGATGTTCTGGTGCTGGGCGAGCACCACGCCCGGCCGCTCCACGTGGCCGGTGTAGAAGGCCACCAGGCCGTCCTTCGTGCCCGCCGGAAACAGGCCCGACGTGTTATCCGGGTCGGCCACGGCGCTGCCCGAGAATATCATCGTGTTGCTGCCGTCGGCGTTCGGGTACTCGGTCAGGGCCACGGGCTGGGGCGTCCAGCGCAGCAGGTCGGGGCTGGTGGCGTGGCCCCAGCTCAGGTGGCCGGGGTCGGCGCTGAAGGGATTGTACTGGTAGAACAGCTGGTACTGGCCGTTGGCGTAGATGAGGCCGTTGGCGTCGTTCATCGAGTTTTTGGGCGCCGTGAAGTGGTACACCGGCCGGTAGGGGTCGGGCGCGGCGGCCGGCGGCGGGCTGATGAAGGCCACCAGGAGCAGTAAGACGAAGAAGGCGGCGTGTTTCATTGCGGAGGAGAGGCAGAAAAAATCAGGCGGCGGCGGCGGTCAGGGCCAGCACCTGGGCTTCGGAGATGGGCGGCGTGGCGCCCCGGTGGCTGGCCACCAGGGCGCCCGCTGCGCAGGCAAAGGCCAGGTAGTCGGCCGGGGCCTGCCCGGCCAGCCAGCCCCGGAGCAGCGCCGCCAGAAAAGCGTCGCCGCTGCCGATGGTGTCCTGCACCTGCACCGCCACGCCGGGGCTGCGGTGCAGCCGCTGCCCCGCCCACAGCACCGCGCCGTCGGCGCCCTTGGTCACGCACACGGCCTGCAGCCCGAACCGCTCGGCCAGCCAGCGCAGGGCGGTTTCCTCGTCATCGCTCGCCCCAAACCAGCCCATGATTTCGGCCAGCTCGTGGTGGTTGAGCTTCACGAGGTCGGCCTGCCGGAGCAGGTAAGTCACCACGTCGCGCGAGTAGTGCGGGGGCCGCAGGTTCACGTCGAACACCTTGAGGCGGGCCTGCTGCAACAGCCGGTACAGCGTCTCGCGCGAGGGCGAGTGGCGCGCCGCCAGGCTGCCAAACACGAAAGCGTCGGCGGTTTCAACCAGCTGGCTCAGCCCGGCGTTGTACTGGATGTAGTCCCAGGCCACGGGCTTCACAATCTGGTACGTCACCTCCATGCTGTCGCTCACGTTGGCCTTCACCACGCCCGTGAGGTGGGTTTCGCCGCGCTGCACGTAGCCGGTGCCGATGCCCTGGGCCTCGACGAAAGCCAGCAGCTCGGCGCCGAGGTCGTCGTGGCCGACGCGGCTGATAATCACCCCGTCCAACCCAAAATTATGCAGGTGCACCGCCACGTTCAGGGGCGCGCCGCCGGGCTGCCGGCCGGTGGGCAGCACGTCCCACAGCATTTCTCCGAAGCAGGCAATGGGCATGGCGGTGGAATGGCGAGGTGGTGGGGTGGTAAGCGAAACTAGAGCGTCATGCTCATCTGGCGTCCGCGGCGCGCAGCGAAGTTGAAGCATCTCTACCGCTTCGTTGCAGCGAATCGAAAGCACTCACCAACTGTTTACTCTCGTGGTAGAGACGCTTCGACTTCGCTGCGCGCCGCGGACGCCAGATGAGCATGTCGTTCTAGGTGGATTCGCTCATTGTACTATGCTAGTGCAACACCAGCGTTTTGTCCATCTGCTCCAGGCTGCTGCCTTTGGTTTCGGGCATGAAGCGCAGCACGAAAATCAGTTGCAGCACCATCATGGCGCAGAAAAAGGCGAAGGTGTGGCCGCCGCCGAGGTGCTCGGCAAACCACGGGAAAGTGAAGGCGATGACGGTGGCCATCACCCAGTGGGTGCTCGACCCCAGCGCCTGCCCCTTGGCCCGCACGGCGTTGGGGAAAATCTCGGAGATGAACACCCAGATGACCGCGCCTTGCGAGAAGGCAAAAAAGGCGATGTACACGAACAGCAGCACCGGCACGGTGTAGCCGCTGAACTGCGCACTGTAGAAGGCCCGCGCCACCAGCCCCAGCGTGGCGATGAGCCCGACCGAGCCCACCAGCATGAGGGTGCGCCGCCCAAACCGGTCGATGACGTTGACGCCCAGCAGGGTGAAGGCGAAGTTGACCAGCCCGATGCCGGCCGACGAAAGCAGCGCCGCCCCCTGCCCCAGCCCGGTCATCTCGAAGATGCGCGGGGCGTAGTAGATGATGGCGTTGATGCCCGACACTTGGTTGAAGAAGGCGAAGGCCACGGCCAGCAGCACCGGGGTGCGGTACTGCCGGGCCCAGAGCGACTCGCTCGCCTGCCCCGCCAGCGCCTGCGCGGTGAGGATGGCGGCCACGTCGGCCTCCACCGTGGCGGGCCCGATGATGCGCAGCACGTCGCGGCCCTCCTCCAGGCGGCCGTGCAGCAGCAGCCAGCGCGGGCTTTCGGGCACCCGGAACAGGAACAGCAGAAAGGCCACCGCCGGAACGGCCTGCACCCCCAGCATAAGGCGCCACGAGTGCTCGCCCACGTTGGCCAGCAGGTAGTTGGAAAGGTAGGCGACGAGGATGCCGAAGACGATGTTGAACTGGAACAGGCCCACGAGCTTGCCGCGCGACTCGGCCGGCGAAATCTCGGAGATGTAGAGCGGGGCCGTGACCGACGAGGCGCCCACGCCCAGCCCGCCCAGGAAGCGGAACACCATGAACGACGCCCAGCTTGGGGCCAGGGCCGCGCCCACCGCCGACACCAGGTAGAGCACCGCAATCCAGCGCAGGGTCTGGCGCCGGCCCAGCCGGTCGGACGGGATGCCGCCGAACATGGCCCCCAGCACCGTGCCGATGAGGGCAATGGAAATCGTAAACCCGTGCTCGAATGCACTCAGCTGCCAGAGCTGCTGAATGGCCTTCTCCGCCCCCGAAATCACGGCCGTGTCGAAGCCGAACAGGAACCCCCCGAGGGCCGTGACGATGGACCAGAAGAGTACTTTGCGCTGAATCATGGGGGGCGTGTTCGAAACGTTTCCCAAATGTTGGCGGCTCGTTTGGCAAAAGCCTGCTGCATTCCTTCAAATGCTTACAGGATTCTTACAAATTCGTAATTTTATATTCGATAACTGATAATCAGTCGATTACTAGCAGCAAAGGTTTGCAGACGGCCGCGGCACCCTCAAAATTCCGACACGATTTGCAGAATTCCGTCAGTGCTGGGTGGGGGCGTGCAGGGCTTTGTACTCGGAGGGCGACACCTGGTACTTGCCTTTGAAGAGCGTGGCGAAGTAGGAAGGCGAGGAAAAGCCCGTTTGGTAGGCCACCTGCGCAATGGCGCTGCCCTCGTGCAGCAGCAGCTGCCGGGCTTTGGTCAGGCGCAGGCTCTGGATGTAGTCCGTGACGCCGGTGCCGAGCAGGGCCTTCACCTTGCGATAGAGCTGCATCTGCGACACGCCCAGGCTGCGGGCAATGTCGTCCACGCTCAGGGCGGGCCGGTCGAGGTTGGCCTCGATGATGGCGGTGAGGTCGGCCAGAAACTTT
>Ga0123336_10004087_pt1 | contig 12005 bp, 13 predicted proteins | sample SSSSmetaG_FD_96466 | JGI IMG/M metagenome (GOLD analysis project Ga0123336, IMG submission 96466) | Glacier valley bacterial and archeal communities from Borup Fiord, Nunavut, Canada, to study Microbial Dark Matter (Phase II) - ​SSSS metaG | ecosystem: Environmental > Aquatic > Freshwater > Ice... | reverse complement strand
TTATTTGCTATGCCCATTTTTATGATTTCTCTTAACGTGGCTAAATATAGATAAATAAAATCTCATCATGCAAGTTCTGTTGTAATTATCTTCATTATTAATAATGAGTTTCGCAATTACCTATATAAGCTATTACAATAGCAGGTCCTGCAGCATGAATAGCTACAGATGAACCAAGAAAAAATGAACCTCCAATTACAGTTCCTAATGCCATCATTGTAAGCTGCCATGCAGATAATCCTTTATGCTTTTTCTCCATAATCTTATCCTCCGTTCTTAGACCCCTATAATAAAATAACTTAGTATACTCATAAATTGTTTTTTAAGGTACCTTAGATAGTTTTCTCTATATTATCCCTCAAATTCAGAAATACATCCTCTTTAAACTATTTTCCGTATTTTATTAATTTTTTCCAAAAAAAAGAAGTAGTTTCCTACTCCTTTTCTATTACATATTCTTTTTGAGAAACTGTTTTTTACTTATATCAATATCATTGCAGTTTATCGTATTTATTTCTTTTTGATTTACTTTTTCATCCCAAGCCCTTACGCTTTGTGCTCTAATCAGATGATCTAGATATTGTTGTACCATGAATCCATTTTTAAGCTCAATTCCCCCAGTATTATCTATTTCAGTGATTGCATAACTGAGTTCTTTCTCTGCCTTTTGATTTAAAAGATATCCTTTTTCTTTTAATAAGTTTGAAGCCATCTCAAAAAGTTCATTTTTATCATAGTCTTCAAAATCGACCCAAATTGGAAATCTATAATTTAAAGCTGGGTTAGGTAATACTAAATTTCTCATGCCAAGCTTTTTACCAGATAAGATAATAGGCGTCTTATTTTTATTCTTATCTATAAATTTTATCAGTTCAGAAACTACTTTGCTTTCTTTTTCTTCCTTTATAGTTAAATCCCAATGATCAATAAAGACTACTTTTCCTATGCATTTATTAAGAAAATCTTCGATTCCTCCGTTGTTATCTAATATAGCCACTAATTCACTTTTGTTCATTTCTACAATCCGCTTAGCTTTTATAATCCCCATGCTATAAAGCATTGCTGAGAATATATTTAATATGGTTTTTTTACCCGTTCCTTTTTCTCCTGTGAAAATCATATGGTTATATTTATTTAAATCACTGCCCGTGCCAAGCTTCCTTCTTATTTCTTTTACTTTTATAAGCTTGTACTCATCTCTTAAGAATGTCTTTGCTGTTTCATTACCTACGAGAGCTTTTAATTCTTTTTCGAGATCAAAGTTATTATCATATTCAGCGATATTAATTTGCTCTATATCCTTGAGCGTTATCAGGTTCATCTCATAGACACTGATATTTTCTTTTGCTATTCTTATACTTTGATTTCTAATAAGATTTTCAACATAATTTCTTACCATCCTGCCATTCCCAGACTGTGCATCTGCCTTTTCATAAATATCTACGAAACTTTTTTTCAAAGCGACATAAGCATTTTTAGAAAGTTTAAAGCCATTGGCTTCAATAATCTTTATTGCTATTTCTAAAAGTTCATTAGGATTATAATCCTCAAAATTAGTCCATAATGGAAATCTTGATCTAAGACCCATGTTAATATCAAAGAAGTCTTCCATTTCTTGCTCATATCCTGCTAGTATAACAATAACTTCCTTTGAATAATCTTCAATAAGTTTAAGTAATGTCTCTACTGCTTCTCTTCCTAATGAATCATTAGCAAGGGTATACGCCTCATCTATAAATAATATGCCGCCTATTGCCTCTTTAAACTTCGCTTCCGTTTTTCTTGTTGTTTCTCCTGGGATTTCTGACACGAAATGAGAACGATCCGTTTCAATTAATTGGCCTACCTTTAATAAACCCATACTATTTAACATTTCAGCGACTACTCTTGCTATACTTGTTTTACCTGTTCCGGGATTCCCTGAGAATACCATATTCAGATTTTGCTCTACTTGAGTCTTCACCCCAACAGATTTTCTTTTCTCTTGTGCAACAATTAATTGATATTGGCTCCTTAAAAGCTTCTTAACGTCTTCAAGTCCTATAATAGCTTCTAACTTTTCTTCTAACTCAAATTTTGCTTTAACTTTAAAGTTAAAGTTATCTTTTTCTAATAAATCAATCCGCTTTTCACTGCTTGATAAATATTTTTTAGATGCATCCATTATAGCATTCTCAATGATATTTCTCACAAACCTTGCATTACCTAGATCATTTTTACCTATTAATTGATTTCTCGTAAACAAATCTATTAATCCAGATTTTACATTGTTGGCCATCTTATAACCCTTTGACTGCGCAATACTAACCGCAATATCATACATCTCTACTGGATTATAGTCCTCAAAACGAATGATATTAGGGAACCTCGATTTGAGCCCTTGATTAAAACTTAAAAAGTTCTGCATATCTTTTTCGTAGCCTGCTAAGATGACAATTAAGTTGTCTCTATGATCTTCTATACCTTTTAACAAAGCATTGACGATTTCTTTCCCAGCCCTATCGTCCTCACTTTCACATAAGGAATAGGCTTCATCAATAAATAAAACGCCCCCTAATGCAGAACTTATGATTTCGTGGGTCCGCTTAGCTGTATCATTTATACTTTCTGTGACAAAATTAGCCTTACTTACCTCTTTTAAGATCCCCTTTGATAATAGGCCTAAAGCATTTAAATATTCAAAGGTGATTCTCGCAGCATTTGTTTTGCCTGTACCTGCATTACCTGTAAAAATCATATTCATAGACATGTATGAGGTAGCAAGACCGAGTCTTTCTCTTATTTTTTGCACTTTATAATTATTTTCAGCATTAACAATAAAATCTTTTAGCTCTTTCATGCCTATCACAGCATCTAATTTATACTTTGCTTCTTCAAGCGTCAGTATTAAGTAATCGCTGAGATTGAATTTCTCATTATTATACTTACAATGAATTTCATTTTCCTCCATATAAATAAGTATTTGCTCTTTGGGATATATTTTTTCTTTTGTTATAAAATTAACCACTGGCTTATAAAGCTTATATGAAATATATTCTCTTACATCAAAACTTACACTTTCTCTAAAGTTTTCTTTTAAGAATGCAAAAAGTCCAAAATCATCTTCTTCATTTTGATTTTCCTCTATCCCCCACAAAATATTCACGCCTAATTCATCGTGGATTTTGTTGTATGCCTTGAAAACTTCCCTTTTTAAAACAATATGTTTCTCTTGCTCTGTTAAATTTTTTGTATATAACGCTTTATCTTTATTGGGGAGCACATCATCTAGCGACGGGCTCATTATTGCATCTTTTTTATGATTATAAGTAAATATAAAAAATTTGTTATGACAAACCATTTGATTAATTTTATGCTTCTCCTTATCCTTGTCCTTGTCCTCTGCTTCAATTAAAAACTTATTTTTAATAATATAGTCATTGTTTAACCTCAAACACGTATTAGGTTGAAGGTCCGATAATAATGCTATAATCTTTTGACTAGCTTGTTCAATATGTTTAAAAAGTATAGCGACAGAACTACTATTAAGCTTTTCATATAAATCCGTTAAAAACGCATCATACCCTAAGTTAAAATTGTAAGACGCAAGGTCGATTTCATCCAATTCCCCCTGCTCTATTAACACTTCCTTTTTAAGCTGCTTAAAAAGAAGGCTTATACTTAGTTTCTTGAACGTTCCTCCTTCTCCTATTAAAAGCAGTACCCCTTTTTCATTTTTTAAGAGTTTTTCTTTAAAATAGCAACATAGTTCTCGCACCAAATCTGCTTGTCCTACTAATTCCTGGTTTAACTTGTTTTCTATCGTTATAAATTTATCTTTTACAATTTGATCGCTCATATGGTTCTTTTATCCTTTCTGCTTCTCAACGATGCTGTATAGAACTAGTCTGAAATATTACATAACCTATTTCTATAATATCTTTACTAATAACCTTATCTGCTAAAGCTGTTTTTGCATTCCTTGCACAATTTTTCTCATAAGTTCTAATAATTCTTCTCGTTCTTCATTATTAAGTGCCATTATAATTTTCCCATACACTGTTTTCTCAAACTCTATATGTTCCTTTTGAGCTAAGTTTCCTTCTTCAGTAAGCTTTAGACCATAAGACCTTCTATCCCTATTACTTATTACTCTGTTGATAAATTCTCGTTTTTCAAGTCTATTAATTATATTAGTTAATGTGCTTTTTGGAATATCTAACTTCATTACAATTTCCTTAAGTATGATCTCTTCATTTTGAGCAACTAGGCTTAATACTGCTATTTCCGTAGTACTTAATCCTTGAATTCTCGAAAATTTTTGTTCTACATTTTTATAATCCGAGGCAATAAGCATCCCATGACATAATTTGCTTAATTCCGCTACTTGCTTTTCATATCCACTATTCATCTATTAACTCCTCAATTTACTTGCTAACAGCTGCACTAATAACAAACGTCTTATAATTAGGTTTGCTCCAATTATGAGTCTTAAATCCGCACTTAATTAATAAATCTTCCATTTCTTTTTTAGAATACATTCTATAATCTCCGCCATCACTCCATCTTAACGCAAAGTTGATTATTTGTCTTATGATTATGGGTGCAGTGGGATCTCCTATAATGAGTGTTCCACTTGGTGCTAATACTCTTTTCATTTCTAATAGTACTTTTTCAGGCCTTGGATAATGATGAAATGACGCATTACAAATTACAACTTCAAAACTATTATCTTCCCATGGTAAATTTTCTGAATCACCAACTTTTAATTTTGCTTTATCTTTAAGCCTATTATGAGATACCTCTATCATCTTTTCTGATAAGTCTAATCCATAAAGCTTAATATTTGTATTTTTTGATAACGCTATTAATATATTTCCGGTCCCGCACCCTACATCTAATAATGACTTAGGACTTATCTTCATTACCCTGTCTATAACTTTATCATATAATACATTAACAAATTTACCATCATGACCTTCATCATAGTTTCCTGATTGATTGTCAAAGTTTATCTTTGATTTTTCCTTGAAAATATTCTTACTATTTCCCATACTTATTCCCCCTCAAATTAGTTCCATGGTAGTACTATAATTAAATAGTACTACCGTGGAACTAATTTGTCAAATACTTTTTTAATATTGTTGAAATAGAAACAAAAATTTAATATAATATTGTTAATACACCAACGGGTGGGAGGACAAGCCATGAACAAAGAAGAACAGGTCATGATGGGTTTCAGGAACTTATTTAACAAGATGTCTTCACTTAATAAGTTTAAGATGAAAGACCGTTTTGAGGATTATAAGTCTTCGGAAGTACATTGTATCGAATACATCGGAAGAAATGTAGATTCCAACGTGACAAAACTTGCGGAGTCCTTTTATGTGACTAGGGGTGCCATAAGTAAACTAAGCAAGAAGCTCATAAAAAAAGGCATTATCGAAAGCTATCAGAAGCCGGATAACAAGAAAGAAATCTATTTTCGCTTGACTTCGCAAGGGGAAGTAATTAACAAAGTCCATGAGGAACTGCACAAAGAGTTTCAAGAGCGGGATAAAGCCGTATTTGAGCAGATAACCGAGGAACAATTTGATATCATGCTTAGATTCGTAGAAAAGTATAGTAGTCATTTGGATGCAGAAATAGAGAAGCAAGGTATAGACATAATAAATCAAAATGATTTTGAATAATGGGGTTGTATCAAAAGGTAGCCTAAATGGGACTGTATCAAAACGCTGGAACATCAGCGTTTTGATACAGTCCCATTTTATTGTTGACAAAGAAACAATAATGCGATAATATGGTTATGTTGCCATGGAAACATAACTGTTGCTTCTCGAGAGTTGACAATTTTAAATGTGTAAAAATAAAATAAGTAGTGTAAAAAATTTACACTACTCTAGAATTTAAGGAGAATCATTATATGGAAAAGAAAATGAATAAACAATTTTTGTGGATCATCGTGGGGATCGTGTTAATGAATGGAATCGGGATGACGGTGGTGCTCCCACTATTGCCATTTTTACTTGGAAACTACTTGCCTGCTTCGCAAGTAGTTGTAGGAATGAGTGCACTGGCATCAGTTTTTGCAGCTTGCACTTTTTTCGCAGCACCAATATTTGGGGCATTAAGCGATCGCTACGGTAGAAAAAAGATTTTAATCATTAGTTTACTCGGATCTGTTATAGGATATATTCTGTTTGGTATCGGCGGGGCGCTGTGGGTGCTCTTTCTGGGCCGCATAATTGATGGATTAACAGCAGGCAATATCAGTACGTTGTTTGCTTACATTGCTGATAGCACCGAGCCACAGGAGCGCACAAAATGGTTTAGCTATATAGGTGCTGCCATGGGAATAGGATGCATGATAGGGCCTGCACTGGGAGGTCCGCTTGGCGCCATTTCAATTTCGCTGCCGTTTTTCGTTACTGCAGGTATAATGTCCCTCTCCGTTATTTGTACCTATTTCTTTCTGCCGGAATCACTATCTCCTGAAAAACGATCAACCCATTTTTCAGTAAAAAATTTTAATATCTTCGGTCAGTTCAAAGAGATTTTCACCCTGAAAGAGGCCAGAGTGCTTATTATCGTCGGCGGATTCTTCTATGTGGGATTAGAAATCTATCAATTCAATTTCAGCATCTTCTTAAAAGATATTTTCTCTTGGGGACCTGCGCTTATCGGTGGTATACTTACTCTTTGTGGAGCCTGTGATATTATTTCGCGAGCTATGTTATTACCGCTTCTTCTTAAAAAATTCAGTGAGCGATATATTAGTATTGTTGGTCTTTTCGGACTAGCACTGGGACTTCTACTAATAATTCTTAGCACTCATATCACGCCTCCAGTAGTTATTATTGCTGCCGTTATGAGTATCACTCTAGGCGAAGGCTTGTTTGATCCGTCCTACAACGGACGACTCTCGCAGTCTGTGGACGAAAGTAGCCAAGGAAAATTACAAGGTGTAAATCAAAGTTTGCAGTCGGCTTACAGAGTTCTTGTTCCTCTTGCAGCAGCAGCTATATATTCATTCAGTCCGGGCCTTCTATATGGCGTGGCAGCTTGTGTTATGATTGGATCGCTCATTTTATTCTCGAAATTACAACCGCAATATATTAAAAAATAAAATTTATAAGTTTTTTAACTGCTACACTATAGTACATACTATCTTGCAACATAATACCCCAAAAGCAAGCGAAGTTAAATTCATTAAACAAGATACACTCATAGCCTTAATCCCACTCAATTGGCAAAGAAGCTTGATAACATGCGCTTCAACAAATAACACAATAAGCTCTAAGACAATCAGTGCTGGTGTATAATAGCGTACTCCAAAAAAATGAATAACAATCATCAAAATTAAGTTAAGCGTAGGGTTTGTCAGTATATTGCATAGCACGCTGTAATATACAAAGTCACGCCTATGAAATAGGCTTATGATAACAATGCCTTCCACTAAGATCGTGAGTATGAGGTTTAAAAGAAAGATCACATAAATCATTGACTTTATAGATCTTGCTTATCATCATACTTGTCATCATGTGGCTTTTCCGTGTTTGCTTTATTATAAGCCTTTGTTTCTTTTACGGCTTTCTTTATAAGCATAACAGCAATGACCACTATAATTATAATGGTTATAACAATAAGTACCGGAATGCCAAAAATAATTAATAACATAGGTCCTGCTGCTACATCAAATAAAGTATAGTTAAAACGTTTTATAAATTTCTTCATGTTTAATCTCCCCTTTTTTATTTATTGTTGAAATAAAAATACAGTACGCAGAAGCAATAATGAATACCGACATGATAAGCGGCGTAACGCTTCTTGATAATGCATAAAAGAATGTGGGGACGTTTCCACATAACAGCGCTAGCGTGGTCAGTCCAAATGCAAGTCCTAGATTCTGTGGCAGCTTAGATGCGACAGCGCAAAGCATAATGGGCATCGTTATATTAAATAATATAATCCCTATCGTACAATAAATAGGATCATAATATCCGAAACATAAAAATGGTATAGATGCCAAGAGGCTAACCGTACCAACTGTTCTAGCCCCAAGCCAATCTGCAAGGTATCCACCGGAAGCTTTTCCTATACACGCCCCAATACTTGGGATCAGCATTAAAACAGTCGTTGTCTTCCAATCTATCGGGATTACTGAGCCAACATAAGAACGAATAACTACCGCTATCAAGCCTAGAAATAAAACCATAAAATATGATAAATGAACTGTTGCATGATCAATAGGTATATGTACAGAATTTATATCCTTGCTACGCGTAAAATAAATAATCAGTATGCCACAAAATGCTACAAGGAGGACTGGAATTAAAAGGGGTATAGATTTGTTTTGCCCTACTAATGTGCCAAGTGATACACCCAATGCCCCCGCCGAAACAAATACACCGCTTCGCGACATTTTTCCTTTTGCATGCCTCAAACTGTCAATTCCTCCCCCAACATGAAAACAGGCATTTCCTAATGCACAAATAATAAGTGAGCTCCAATGAACTGAACTAAGTATAAGTCCAGGAATCAAGACCCCACAGCCAACTACTGCAATAGGCACATCTTTTCTCTTATCACAAAAGAAACCAATAAAAGGCTGTAATCCAAAGGCTATTACGTTGTAAATTAAAAACCCTAACGCCACTGTTTCTAGTGTTGACCCGCTGGGTTTAAAACTATGGAACAGCATGAAAAAGCAGGCAAAATCTACACAAAAATGCGAAAATGTATATGTAACAAGAGATAATTTCATCGGCAACCCCTCCTTGTCCCTTGCTTATAAGCTCAATAATATATTTATTCAAATATACCACACTTATTAGTCAATTTATACCATTTATCAGCCAAACGCTCTATCTTTCCTAATAATATTATTGTATATTAGTAACGATGATGTCATTAGGAAAGATAAATTTTAATTGAGGTGTAAAAATGAATACTTGTAAAGATTTAAATGAAGTGAGAGAAAATGTCGACAGGATTGATAATCAAATAGTTAAATTGATTGCTGAAAGAAGTTATTATGTTAAACAAGCCGCTAACTTCAAAAAGGATACTGAAGATGTAAAGGCACCTAAACGCGTAGAAATGGTGATTGAAAAAGTGCGTAGACTTGCAGAGGACAATAATGTGAATCCTAATATAGTAGAAGTAGTTTATCGCAATATGATAAATGCCTTTATTAACCTTGAATTAGAAGAACATAGTAAAATCAATAACAGTATAAAAAATGATAACTGAGTCATTTTCATCTTGATAAAAAAGCAGCAGCCCCGTTGCACGTGAGCTACTGCTTTTATCTATTAAAATTCTAATTCTCTAGGCGCGTTACCTGAAAAATCCGTGATTGTTACAGTACCGTGTTCCATATAAAACACTTCAAAAATAGGATTATCTGCTGATTTATAGCCACGTTTTACAAGTTCGGATGCATTTAGTGCTTTTTCCTTTTTGTCTATATCTTGCGTAAATGCCACATTGCCACTTATCCTTACTGTTACCATATCTTTTGATGTACGAGAATATTCAATATAGGGCAGTGCCTTTAACTGCTTATAGACATCCTTTTTATTATTAGTACAGAAATAAAGCTTTGCATCTTCCTCAAACATAAAACCAAAAGGCCTTACTCTTGGTTTTCCATTATCCACCGTTGCCAAAAAACCATAACCGTCTTCTTTTAAAAAATTTAATACCTCTTCCATTTTATGTGCCTCCTTGATTTTCCTATCTTTAACAACTATAATAGTATAAGTATGTGCTGCAATTTACAAGTACGCACATTTATATGACATAGTCATGTAAAACAGACTATTGCGAAAGGACGCGGTTTATTTGGATAACAATACTCATTTTTGCCCTGTAACAGTAACTCAAAATATACTCATGGGAAAATGGAAATTATCTATTTTATGGATTCTCCATACCCAAACAAGACGGTTTAATGCGCTTCAAAAACTTATGCCCACAATTTCACGTGGTGTCCTTACCCAGCAGCTACGAGAACTTGAGCGTGATCAACTTGTTAATCGAAAAGTATACCGAGAAGTTCCCCCCAAAGTAGAATATTCTTTAACCAAAACTGGAGAAAGCTTTATTCCAGTAATGACCCAAATCATGGAGTGGGGCGTCGGCTATATTAAAGAAACAGCTAGTTGTAATGTAGACATATGTATAGATAATAAATTTCCATGTAGTAAATGTCATGAAATGCTTAAACCGGACTCCTTCTAGCACCCACTATTTTTATTTTGAACAACTGCTAAAGCATAGTTGATATTTTCAAACGCATGATAATAATCATTTCGTCCCTTAAAATATCTCTCTTCTATTTCTGTCGGAGAAAGATGTTCATAAATTAGCAAACCTGATTTTTCTAAATCAGATTCCAAATCAACATACTCATATCCTGTTTTCATAGGTTCACCTGACATTTTAGCCATACCAACCATAGCCTGCACACGCTTTGATGTTTTTTCCGGATTAAAAACATCAGCATCCGGGTAATCAAAAACTATCGCACTTCCTTGAGGTGCAATGCTAGTAATATCTTTAAATATATTACAGATTTCTTCTCTGTTTAAGTAATATGTTACGCCTAGCCAGCTAAAAAAGCTGAGTTCATTAGGATTATACCCTGAATCAAGCAGCGCTTCTTTAAAATTATTCTCAGAAAAATCTACCGGCACATATTTTACAGAAGCATTCTTTTCCCATTCTAACGCATCAATTCTGTTCAGTTTTAATTCCTGAGTAGCTGGATAATCAACCTCAAAGACCCTTGTTTCGTTTAGCAATTCAGGCCTTCTAAATACAAATGTATCAAACCCCGCACCAAGTATAACATATTGCTTAACACCTAATTTAATTGCGTTTTCAAGCATATCCTCTGCATATCTACTCCTTGCCAAAGGGGTTGGTGCAATTTGATTTTGTATTACCCATTCTAGTGCTGATTTTTCATCTGTTCCCTGATATGCTTGATCTGAATTAAAAAATTTAATTCCTTCTGCCATATGTTTAGAAATGTTATTAAACTCCTCATCCTGAATAAGTTGTCTTACTAAGTAATCATTGAAAATTTTTGGCTCTTCATATAATGCATGATATGCCCGTCCAAAAGCTGATACAATCGCTGTGAAACTCGCCTTATTCTTTTCCATAAAAAACACTCCTTTTTTTAATTTAACCATTGACAAACTTAAATAAACGTGGTATGATAAAAATAATATGTTTATTTAATTTTATATTATAGTCTTTTATATTATTGTTGTCAATGCAACTTATTATTCTCTTAAAACGCCCTATAGAGCAGTCAAGTCAAAAGACCTGCTCTATAGGGCGTTTTTATTATATGCATATTGGGACATAGGCAAGTCCCGTGTTCTCTGGATAGCCAAACATCATATTCATGTTTTGTATTGCTTGTCCAGCAGCACCTTTAATGAGATTATCTATTGCAGCAACTACAATCAGCTTATTGGTTTCTTCGTTAATTTCAAAATTTATATGACACATATTAGAATTTTTAACCCATTTTGTTTCTACATAGACCCCCTGATCTAAGACCTCAATGAATTGTTTGTCTCTATAATATTTATCATATATTTCTTTTATAGTTTGATGACTTATTTTCTTTTTTAATTGTAAATAGGCTGTTATAAGCATACCTCTTTGCATGGGTACTATGTGCGGCGTAAAGGTCAACAATGCCTTTTCATCAGTAAAATACTCAATCCCTTTTTTTGCTTCAAAACTATGAGGATGATTATTTATTTTGTAGGCTTTGACTGATTCGTTTGCCTCTACAAAATGTGTTCCAACCGTCAAGGTTCTTCCCCCACCTGATAATCCACATTTACCATCCACTATTATATCCATTTCAATGATCTTTTCTTTCACTAGTGGTAATAGCGCCAGTTGAATTGCAGTTGCATAGCACCCCGGATTTGCTACATATTGGCTCTCTTTGATAAGGTCTTCGTTCCATTCACTTAGACCATATATAAATT
>Ga0123336_10004082_pt1 | contig 12019 bp, 14 predicted proteins | sample SSSSmetaG_FD_96466 | JGI IMG/M metagenome (GOLD analysis project Ga0123336, IMG submission 96466) | Glacier valley bacterial and archeal communities from Borup Fiord, Nunavut, Canada, to study Microbial Dark Matter (Phase II) - ​SSSS metaG | ecosystem: Environmental > Aquatic > Freshwater > Ice... | reverse complement strand
AGGCGAGCGGCGAGCGGCGCAGATCGCACACGATCGGAGTAAGCCGTGCGACGCGGCGTAGCTCGCGTAGGAGCTGCTCGGCAGCCGCGGGTTCGAAGTGGTGTAGCGCGAGGTTGCACATCACCACATCGAACGAACCATCGGCGAACGGTAACGCTTCACCCTCGCCACGCACGAAGTGCAGATCGGGATGCGCCGCCGTCATCTTTTGCGCGATCGCGAGCATCTGTTCGCTGCGATCCAAGCACGTCACGCGCACGTGCGTGCCGGCACGTTCGGCCGCGCGCACGAGTGCGAGCGGAATGTCACCGGAGCCGCAGCCGACATCGAGCATCGTGCGCGCTTGCACTTCGCGCACGGCGCGCAGAACCGGAGCGATGCCGCCGAAGAAGGCGTTCGAAAACGCGATATCACGAAGATTCCCTTCGAGTTCGCGCAGCGACTCGACCGGGTCGTCCATGATCTCGCGCGCGACGATCCGTTGCACGCAGGCTTAGACGACGAAGGGCGGCCGCAAGCGACCGCCCTTCGCAGACGTACGCCCGACCGTGCTATTTCTTGAAAAATTCCGCATTGACGTCGATGAAGTTCTTCCACTTTTCCGGCACATCGGAGTCGGCATAGATCGCTTCGACCGGGCATGCCGATACACACGCGCCGCAGTCGATGCAAACCTCCGGATCGATAAATAACTGTTTTTCTTCCTCGCCGCCGTGGATGCAATCGACGGGGCATACATCGACGCACGATTTATCTTTCGTGCCGATGCAAGGTTCCGTAATGACATACGCCATCTGGGTGTTTACAAGACCTCTCTGCGTTGGTGAAGAGGACTTCATACGGAGCGCACCTCCGATGGTCCTGGTAGCGCCATGAGAATGAAAAAAGCGCCCGTCTCTTCAGACGGACGCTTTCATTCGAACGTTCGGGTAGACGTCTATGCGACGCGCCGACCCGAAAATGCGCGCAGGACGAACAGGAGGATGACCGCGCCAACGAACGCGACGAGCGTGCTGTAGACGAAGCCACCACCGGCGGCGGGGTGACCGAAGGCGTTGAACACGAAGCCGCCGATGAAGGCGCCGATTACGCCGACGATGATATCACCGATGACGCCGCCGGGGCCCTCACCGGGCACAACGTATTTCGCCAAGAAGCCTGCGATAAGTCCGACGATCAGCCAGAATAAAAGATCCATAATTTCGAGTTACTCCCTTTCGGATGTAAGAGGGCTCGGTGCGGCCGCCTGACGAGTATAATCCTTCCCAAGCAAATCTCCGCTGAAACGTGAAAACGTTCGGTTGCCCCCCTGCGTTGAGGAACTATGAAGCAAATCACGATTGCCGCCTTAGCCGTCGCGCTCGCCCTTAGCCTTGCGACCGCCGCGCCCGCGGCGACGACGACGACCACCACCGTGCCTGATGAATCGACGATCACGCTCAACGCGAGTGGGACGGTCACGCGCGCGCCGGATGTGGCTACCGTGCAGATGTCGATCGAGAGTTCGCAAGACACGGCCGCAAAAGCAACGCTCGACAACAACAACCGCTATAACGATCTCGTCGGGAAGCTCCTGGCGATCGGTCTGCCGCGCGATGCGGCGAAAACCACGTCGTACAACTTCAACAGTTCGATGGATGGAACGAAGAAGGTCTTCGGGGTGAGCCGCGAGGTTTCGATTCGGATCGAGAATCTCGACAACGTCGGCAAGGCGATCGATGCAGGAACCGCTGCAAACGTCACGAGCGTCGGCAACGTCGGGTACGGCTTGCGCGACCCGCAAGCGGCCTATCGCGCAGCGCTCGGCGAGGCGATGATCGCGGCGCAGGCAAATGCGCGCGTCATCGCCGATGCCGGGCACGTCCGAATTCTACGGATTCGATCGGTCTCGACGTATTCGAACCCCGGCCCCGTGCAATTGCAGACCGTCGGCCGGGTGATGAGTGCCGCGGCGCAGATGAAGCTTCCAACCGAGGTCCTACCCTCCAATCTCTCGCTGACGGCCCAGGTCAATGTGGTCTTTGTGATCGCTCCCTAAGCGATCCGAAACTCGGCCCGGCCGGACCGGGTAGGTAAGGAATGATGGTAGCGGCGACATGCGAGGTTTGTAACGAACGCCCGGCGAGCACACGCGATTACGCGCTGCGAAATGGGCGTTGGACGGATGCGGCGGTATGCGAAACCTGCGCGCGCTCTCGCCGCAGCGCAATCGCGCCGTACGTGGGCGCGGCGCTCTCCGCGGCGGCGCTCTTCGCCGGTGCGGCGTTCGCCTTCGAGCGACTCAATCGCGGCGGCAGCGGCGGGGGCGAAAGCCCGGCAAACCAGGCCCTCGATTGGACCAAACGACTGCGCGGTGCGACGCCCGTGCTCTCGCAGTACTCGCGCGACTTGACGGCCGCGGCGGCTGCGGGAGAGCTCGATCCCGTCATCGGACGCGATGAGGAAATCGAGCGCGTCGTTGCGATTCTCGCGCGTCGTAGTAAGAACAATCCGGTGCTGGTTGGCGAGCCCGGCGTCGGCAAAACCGCAATCGTCGAGGGTCTCGCGCAACGTATTTCCAGCGGCAACGTACCCGCCGCGCTCAAAGATAAGAAGGTTCTCGCGCTCGCGCTCGGGCCACTCGTTGCGGGGACGAAGTATCGCGGTGAATTCGAAGGCCGGGTCAAGAAAATTCTCGATGAGGTCAAGCGCAGCGCGCGCGACGTAATTCTCTTCATCGACGAACTGCACACGCTCGTCGGGGCGGGCGCGGCGGAAGGCTCGCTCGATCTCTCATCGATGATCAAACCCGAACTCGCACGCGGGGAACTGCAGTGCATCGGTGCGACGACCTTCGATGAATACCGCAAATATGTCGAAGCCGACGCCGCCCTCGAACGCCGCTTCCAACCCGTCATGGTCGAAGAGCCGACCGTCGAGCAGACGATCGGCATTCTGCGCGGCCTACGTGCGCGCTATGCCGAGCACCACAACGTCGAGATCACCGATGAAGCGATCGTGGCCGCAGCGACGCTTTCGGCGCGCTATATCGCCGACCGATTCTTGCCCGATAAGGCGATCGACATGCTCGATGAGGCCTCGGCAAAAGCCGCGATCGGCAGCACGGGTCCGCGCCCGCGCCTAACCGCCGAATCGATTGCCGCGGTCGTCTCCTCGGCGACGGGAATTCCCGTCTCCACGCTGACCGAGGCGCAACGCGCCGGATTGCTCGCACTCGAAGCCGAGCTCGAAGAGCGCGTCGTCGGGCAGAGCGAAGCCGTACGCGTCGTTGCCGAGGCCATTCGCCGCGCGCGTGCGGGTCTCAAGGATCCGCGTAAACCGATGGGCGGCTTTCTCTTCATCGGTCCGAGCGGCGTCGGAAAAACCGAACTTGCGCGTACGCTCGCGCACGCACTCTTCGGTACCGACGATGCACTCATTCGACTCGATCTCTCCGAATATACCGAAGCCCATACCGTCTCGCGTTTGCTCGGCGCACCGCCCGGATACGCCGGCCACGACGAGCCGGGTCAACTGACCGAAGCCGTGCGTCGCCGCCCGTACTCGGTTATTCTTTTCGATGAAATCGAAAAGGCGCACCCGGATGTCGCCGCGATTTTATTACAAATTCTCGATGATGGCCGCGTCACCGACGCCAAAGGTCGCTCGATCGATTTCCGTCATGCCTTGCTCGTGATGACGAGCAATCTCGAGCCCGATGAAATCGAAGGCAATCTGCGCCCGGAACTGGTGGATCGCATCGATGACATCGTCGTCTTCCGCTCGCTCGATGCCGGCGACATCGAAAAGATCGTCGAATTGCAAGTGCGCTTACTCATCGACCGCTTGGGAACGCAATCGGTCGAACTCGTGCTCACTGAGGCCGCGCGCCGGTTCCTCGCAAAGGAAAGTCTCGCTGCGGGCAGTGGGGCGCGTTACGTCGCGAGATCGATCGCGCGCCATGTGACGAGCCCGCTTTCGAACGCGTTACTGCGCGGCGATTTTCCACACGGCACGACGGCGCGCGTCGACTCCGACGGTCGCACGATCAGCGTGGAGGCTGCCGCATGAAACGTTTTCTCGCAACGATCGTGCTCGCGCTCGTGCCGTTGAGCGCGCAAGCGCAAGCGGTCCCGCTCACGGCGCCGCCCTTTACCGATACGCAAACGCATGCGCTTCTTTTCGATTCGATGCTCGCGATCGCACGCGCGAATAGTCAAAATCCAGGCGCCGCTGCGACTGCATCGCTTTCCTACCAGGCGGCAATTCAACGGCTGCAGATCGGCGATATCGGCGGCGCCCGCCGCGACGCGGCCTATGCGCTCGGACAAGCCGGTCTTACCTCGACGACGATTCCCATCGCAACGAATCAGATCGATGCGATTGCCGCGCCCCTACGCGCGCTCGAACGCCCGCTCCTCAACCTCCCGTTCACCGATCCGCGTCACGATCTCCAAGGCCGACCACGCGGAAATCCATGCGCGTCGCTGACCGCGGCGGACCTACGCGCGGCCTGCGCCGCCGCCGTGCTTCCCAGCCGGTAGGGACTGCGCGACCCTTCGGCCTAGTCTCTCGTATGAGTACGACCATGACGAGCGCCCCGACCGGAATCGATTGCCACATGTATACGGCCGATGACGTCCGCAAGGCCCGCGACTTCTATCGCGACGTGGTCGGCCTTCCCGTCACGCGCGAATTCATGGACGGCGCGTTCGTGGAGTTCGACCTGCCCGATGGTTCGACGTTTGCGCTCGGCCCGATCCGCGGAGAACGCATCGCCTGTAGCGGCATCATGTTTGCCGTGCCCGATGTTGCCGCCGCAACGGAACGCGTGCGCGCAGCCGGCGGTGCCGTCCACGCCGAACTGTTCGAAACACCGGTCTGCCATATTTCGGTTTGCGCGGATCCGTCGGGCAATACGTTCATCTTTCACAAAAGCAAAACCGCGTAAGCGTGTTCGCGCGATTCGCGCGAGGGCTCGTGCGGCGCACGCCGCTCGGAACGCTCGTGCGCGTTCTCACCGAGCGCGTGCGTCGCGATGATCTCCTTGCGGAAAATTGGCTTCCCTATGGCGTTCACGGTTTCGACCGTCGCACGTGGGTGATCAAAGAGACCTCATTCGGCGTTCGCATCTGGTGTTCGCTCGACGAGCGCGCGATCAGTCGACCGATTCTCGTGGATGCCTACGAACCCGATGCAACGCAGTTCATCGCCCACACCGTGCGGCCGGGCGACCTCGTCGTCGATGCGGGTGCGAACATCGGCTATCACGCATTACACCTTGCAAAACTCGTCGGAGCGACGGGCACGGTCGAATCGTTCGAGCCCCTGCCGTATCTTGCCGACGCGCTCGAAGCGAGTATCGCCGAGAACGGCTTCGTCTCGCGCGCGATCGTTCATCGAAGCGCGCTCGACGAACGGCCCGGATCGCTGCGGCTGCGACACGCGCCGCGCACGGCGAATTTCGGTGGTGCGCACCTCGCCCCCGACACGGCCGTTCCCGAAGCGCACGCCGACCAGATCGTTGCGACGGTTCGCCTCGACGAGGTGATCGCGGGCCGGCCTTGCCACTTTTTGAAAATGGACGTCGAAGGCGCCGAACCGCGTGTGATCCGCGGGGCACAGGAGACGCTGGCTACGGCTCGGCCCGTGATTCTCTCGGAGCTTCACGACGACCAACTCCGCATCGTCAGCAACACGAGTGCCGATGACTTCATCGCACAAATGGCGGGCCTGAACTATCGCTGCTCCCGTTTACGTTCCGACGGTACGCGCGGACAAGTATTGGAGCGCTACGCGGACCGCGTGCCGCTCAACGTCGTATTCGACCCGCACGAGATGTAAGCGGTGCCCTAGCGAAATAAGATCGCGGGCGGTGTCGGGGCGGGCGGCGCGGGGTCGACGAATGCGGCTTGCACGAACGCGTAAGCATGTCGACGAGAAATGGTCTACGGCTCTCGTACAGCCTTGCGCGGTGGCTGCGAAAAGAGAAATCCGCGAAACGGATCGATGGACGTCAGTCGCTCGAATGAAACGATCACCCGCCCCTGCCGCATTGGTTGCTTTAGCACTACCTCGGTTTCGGTTTCTTCCGACACGATGTACAGGGCATTTCCGTCGCGCCGAAAGTGAATCGTCCAGTCCATTCCGTCCCACGGCCCGGCGGTAAAATTCCCTTGTGTTCTCGCCATGAGCGGTGCGTCATCACTCCGCGCGACCCAAAGATCGCGGAGACGCGAATTCGGACTCAGGCGAATCGGCATGAGCCGAATATGTGCGCACGTTTCATTTGCTATGTCTTCGTCGCCCACATAGGCAACCTCGTATTCGGCCGTGTTCGCGGAAATACGTCCGATCGTCGACAACGTCGAATTCGATTCCGTTGGCGCGGACACGGCCCGTCGAAGCCCAAAAAGATACGTCGGCGATAACTCCGGAACACCGAGAACGTCCGGATCGGACCCCGGCCGCCCGAGCTTTTTTCCAAAGCCGCCGAAACTTATCACGACGTCCGTCCCCTGCGGAACGTACGGGTGAGCGTCTTCTTCGGCGCTGATCGACTTGACGTAAAAAACGCCGTTCGTGAAGTCGTACGCGCTATGGTACGTTCTGGTGTCCTCTGCGCCACTCTGTTTGTGCAAGGCGACTCGCACGTCGTATCCAATCCCGGCCGGATACGTGCGGGTCGAAACGAACGAACGAGCCGATTGCACGATCGCTTTCGCACACGCGTTATCGCACGGAAGCGGCGATACGGGAAGTGCGATCACCACGATCAGCGCTGCGATGCGGACGATTCTAGAGCGCGCCGCGGATCGCGGTTTCGATTTCGGACTTGTTCATTTCGCCGATGCGAAACGTTTTTACGATGCCCTTTTTATCAATGAACACGTGCACGGGTAGGCCGAGCGCACCGTACGAATTGCCGACCGACGTGTCATCAAGCAGGACGCCGTACGTGAGTTTATACTGTTTCACGAAGCCGAGAACTTTTTCGCGGCTTTCTTGTTCGTCGATCCCGTACGTGATCAAGCCCTTCGATTTGTACTTGCTGGCGAGGCGCGCAATATCGGGCGCTTCTTCATTACACGGGGCACACCAGGTCGCGAAGAAATTGACATAGACCGCCTTGCCTTTGAGCCCGGAGAGCGCGATCTCTTTGCCATCCGTGTTCTTCAACTTGAACTCGGGCGCGGGCTTGTTGACCTGCGGAATGGCAAGCGCGGCAAGCGGGACGAAGGCGAGCAATGCGGCGAGGGTCGCGACGAGGCGTTTCATGGAGCTCCTAGACGAAGGACGGGAAGTGGACGCTTTGGGCGTCGGCTTGGATTTGCGCGAGCAGCGCTTCGACCGAATCGAATTTGACCTGCCCGCGTAAGAAACGAAAATCGCGCAGCGCGAGTTCATGTCCGTAGAGCGAACCGTTGAAATCGAGCAGCCAGGCCTCCACGGTGCGCTCGCGGCCATCGAACGTCGGGTTGGTGCCGATCGATACGAGCCCACGGTAATCGCGGCCGTCATGGCGTCCGACGATCTGGTAGACGCCGTCGGGCGGCACCATCTTCTCCGCGGGCACGGCGATGTTCGCCGTTGGGAAGCCGAGATCGTGACCGCGTCCCGCACCAAACGTCACGAGCCCGCGGACCGTGTACGGTGCGCCGAGCAGACGATCGGCGAGCTCGCCGTTGCCGTCGGCTAGCGCCGCACGTACGCGCGTACTCGAGACGCGTTCGCCCGCATCCATCGCATTGGGAACGGCGACGAGCGTTCCGCCGCGGAGTTCGATCTGCGAGCGCGCGAAAGCGATATCGCCCGCACGTCGCGCGCCGAAGCGGAAGTTCTCACCGACCACCATCGCGCGCGCGCCGATCCGATCGACCAGCATCGTATCGATGAATTCATTGGGCGAGAGCGAGGCGATTTGATGATCGAACGTCAGCACGAAGGCTTCATCGGCGCCGGCGTTCGCCAAATTATTCACGCGCTCGTCGAGCGTCGTGATCAGCGGCGGCTCCGTTCCGGGGCGCAAGAGCGAACTTGGATGATTGCGGAACGTGATGACCGCGGCCCGTTCGCCCGGGCGACGTTCTTCGAGCAGCGCGCGCACGATCGCGCGGTGGCCGCGGTGGAATCCGTCGAAAAACCCGATCGCAACGACGAGTGGGTGCGCCGCGCGCAGGACCCGATAGGCATCGTCACTGGGAATCGCGTGGTGAATTTTCACACGAAGACTTTCCGCGGGGCAAGCAGCGATCCCACCGTCTCACCAACTCCGACCAGCATTCGGGCTTGATCGCGCACGAAGACGTGCTTCTCGGCCGGGGCCGTCGTCAGCGCGACCGTACGTCCAGCGCGGAAGTCGGTAGCATCGCGCCCATCGAGCACGATGGTTGGAATCGGGATCACCCGCTCGGGAGGCACCAGTGCACCGCCCGGATCGGCGATGACGTCCTCGAGCAGCTTCGCCTCCGAGAGCACGAAGGGGCCCGATGCCTCGCGCAAAAGCGCGCCCATGTGGCCGACGGTGCCGAGTGCCTTCGCAATGTCTTCACAGAGCGTGCGTATGTACGTGCCCTCACTGCAAGCGATCCGCAACCGCAGCGTCGTTTCATCCGTGCCAAGCAACGTCAGCGCGTAAATCGTCACGTGACGCGCCGCGCGTTCTACCGTCTTTCCGGCGCGCGCGAGATCGTAAAGCCGCTCGCCACCGATCCGTACGGCACTGTACATCGGCGGAATTTGATCGATCGGCCCGGTGAAGGCCGCCGCAATCGTATCGAATCGTTCGAGCACGTCGCGCGGAACGTCGGCCGTGGCAACGATCGCACCGACGGCATCACCCGTATCGGTTGCCGTTCCGAGCACGAGCGTACACACATACGCCTTCCGGCGGTCCGTAATGAGCGGCAAGAGTCGCGTTGCTTTTCCGAGTGCAATCGGGAGGACGCCTGAGGCTTGCGGATCGAGCGTCCCCAAATGCCCGACGGCGAGCTTGCCACCGTCGCGCGTTCCGTAAATTCGCCGTAAGCGCGCACCGAATTGCGTCGAGGTCGGCCCGGCGGGTTTGAAGAGATTGACGAAGCCGAGAATTAGAGTCCTTGCGCGACGAGCGCGCTTTGGACACCCGCGAACGCCCCTTGTAAATCGCCATCGAACGTCAGGCCGGCCGCCATGAAATGCCCGCCACCGCCGAGCGACGCAGCCGCTTGCATGACGTTGATCTTGCCCGAGCTGCGCAAGCTAACGCGCACGGCACCATCGTAGTCTTTGAACAGCGCTGCGGCTTCTACGCCCTCGACGGAGCGCAGATGCTGCACGATTTCTTCGGTATCTTCGCCATCGGCGCCGCACGCATCGAGCATCGCTTGATCGACGTAGGTGTAGCAATAGCGGCCGTCGTTTTCGACTTTCGCTTTGGAGAGCGCAAGGCCGAGAATCGTAATCGCCGCAAAGCGCTTGTTCGCGAAAATCTCCTCGGTGATCAACGGCTTGTCCGCCCCGTGCTCCATCAGTTCTGCCGAGAGTTTGAGCACCGAGGCGGTCGTATTCGTATGCATGAACGCGCCGGTATCGGTCATGATCGTCGTGAGCAACGCCGTTGCGATATCGGGCGTAATCGGCACCTCGAGCGCGCGCAAGAGATGCATGACGCAGGTGCCGGTCGAGGCTTCGGTTTCGAGCACGTAGTTGAGCGCGCCGAAACGCGAATTGCCAAGATGATGATCGATGTTGAGCACGTTCACACGATCGATCGCGGGCAGATATTCGCCCGCACGCGAGGTATCGCTCATGTCCCCGAATACCCAGAGCGTGTCGGCCGGCAAGTCTTTCGGAATCTCGCGCGAGCACAGATCGGAATCGGCAAGAAAGCGCAGATTACGCGGCACCGGATCTTGCTGGAAGTAGCCGACCCGTTTCCCCATGCCTTTGAGCGCAAGCCCGAGCGCAAGGCCCGCCCCGAGCGTATCGCCATCTGGCTTGACGTGCGAGACGAACATGAACGACGAGCGACGCCGCAGCTCGGCCACCACTTCCTCTGTCGAAGCGGACCGGGCCAGTGTCGTACTACTCATCGATTACCTTTGCTTTCTCAAGGGTTTGGGATAACTCGATCGCCCGTTCGGTCGAACGATCTTCGACGAAAATCAACTCCGGCGTATGCCGCAGATCGACCGCCGCACCAAGCTCACCGCGAATGAACCCGGCCGCGTTCTCGAGCGCATCCATCGTCTGCCGCGCGACGTGCCGATCGCCGATGATAGCTACGAACACTTTCGCGTGGTGCATATCTTGCGTGATCTCAACGCGCGTCACAGTCGTAAAACCAAGCCGCACATCGCGCACATCTTGCGAGATAATCTTGGAGAGCGCACGCTGCAGTGCGCTGTCGATCCGGCCTTGCCGTTCCCGTTTCATGAGTTTCGTCCAATCCGGATAAACCGTGCGAAAATCGGCTTCATCGGTTTTACGATCGCCGGAAAAGAGAAGGCAATCACCGCCGACAAGAGGCCGATCCCCGACTGTATTGCTAGCGTGCCAAGCACTGGAAAACTGGGTTGGAAGTAACGGAGCTCGATAAAACAAACCGGCATAACGACGAGAAAAAACACGACAGCTTGAATCGACGCGGCTTCGAGTCGCTCATTCAAGGTACGTCCGTTCACTTGGCCGACCCGATTCCGATGCAATTTGAAAAATCACACATTAGGCGTCCGAGCCAGCCGCGACGAACGTCAGCGATTACGAACCCCAAGAGCGCATAACCGCCGGTCATAAAACCGATCTTCGGCAAATCGAATGTTCCGTGCCACCAAAGTCGGCTTACCCCTTCGAGCAGCACGTTTCCGAAAAATCCAAATACAGCGAAGATCGCTGCTCGTTCCATTCGCTCGCGTATCGTTGCCGGCTTTGACGCCGCTTGCGCATTAAGAAGCACGATCTCACCTGCTGCGCAAGCTCGATCAGCTTCAGCGATCCGTTTCTGCGTTACGCGATTCATTTGGCTCCGATTCTTCGCCAAATCAATCCAGCAATAATACGGTTATTCTGGGCAGTACTCGGCCGTAAGACGGCGCTGAGCGTCAATAACAAAACAAAAATCGGCACGAATTGCACACCCATTTTGGTCGACGTCCATGCATTGATCACGACGTAAATCAACGTTCCAACCGCGAGGCTGCAGAACAGCTGAATCGCGGCGGCTTCACGTCGTTCCTTCGGCGTAGCCCGCTCAAGGATCATTGAGACATTCCAAGGCCAGATCGGCCGAGGCGGGTCGATTGGCTTCCCCGCACTCATCGTCGTCGTCCGATAGATAGAAATCGCGTGATCGCCTCGCGCACGAATCCGACGTCGGTAGTGCATGGCACGTATCGTTCGACCGCAGGCGCGATGAACGATCCGACGGGCATGATTATCGCGAAAACCACGAGCATCGAGGATTCGAATCGAACCGACGGCCAGAGTCGTGTGATCGCGAAGTACGCGTCACAAACGAAGAGCCAGTTTAGCCCGGACCAGGCGGCAGCGCGGAGCCGTTCGCTGAGCTTACCGCGAAAGATCCAAGTGCCCGTTACCGATGATTCACCGTTATTTCGTTCGAGCGTCATTTATCGGCTCGCCTGTTGGCCGATAAGTGTTGAAATTTCTCGAGCGGAGTTTGCCGACTCCAAGGGCGCGGAAAAGCAAAGAGCATTAGCGCGATCAATCCGGTAGTAATCGCACTAGTGAGCGCTAAGTTTGGCGATTGAAGTGCGGGAAAGAGCGCGCCGATACTGGGCCTAATTCCCAGGAAGAGGACGCCGAAGACGAGTGCCCATTGTACGGCTCGAAGGCGTTCCTTCAACGTCACCTTCAAGCGATCACCGTCTCCACGGAGAATCGCGAGTGACCCACTTTGGGTGGATCGCTCGCGAGTATCACGTTTGGCATGCTAAGCGGGGAGAAGCTCCGGAGCGACGAGCTCCGACATGAACGCCTCGATGATGTCGTTCGCCTTGAGGTCGGCGAAGCGTGCGATCTGCACGCCGCACTCGTAGTT
>Ga0123336_10004081_pt1 | contig 12020 bp, 8 predicted proteins | sample SSSSmetaG_FD_96466 | JGI IMG/M metagenome (GOLD analysis project Ga0123336, IMG submission 96466) | Glacier valley bacterial and archeal communities from Borup Fiord, Nunavut, Canada, to study Microbial Dark Matter (Phase II) - ​SSSS metaG | ecosystem: Environmental > Aquatic > Freshwater > Ice... | reverse complement strand
GTCTTTCTGATCGAACACGACATGCATCTGGTCATGCAGATCAGCGAGCGGATCACCGTCCTCGATCACGGCGAGATGATCGCCGAGGGGTTGCCGGCCGACATCCGTACGAATCCGCAGGTCATCGAAGCGTATCTTGGAGCCCCGACCACATAATGCCATTCCTCGAAGTCGACACCATCGACGCGCGCTACGGCCGCATCAACGCGCTCAGCGGCGTGAGTTTGCACGTCGATGAGGGCGAAATCGTCACGCTCATCGGCGCGAACGGCGCGGGCAAGACGACGACGCTCCGCTCGATCAGCGGCCTGGTCAAAATCGCCGCCGGAGCGATCCGTTTTCAAGGCAAGGACCTCGCCAAGAACACGCCGGACCAAATCGTACGACTCGGCATCGGGCACTCGCCGGAAGGCCGCCGCGTGTTTCCGCGCATGACGGTCCGCGAAAACCTCGAACTCGGCGCGTACACGCGAACGTCGAAAAGAGAAATCGCCGACGACATGGAGCAAGTGCTCACGACGTTCCCGCGCCTCAAAGAGCGCTACGAACAAAAAGCCGGCACGATGTCGGGCGGCGAGCAGCAAATGCTCGCCATGGGTCGCGCCCTCATGTCGCGCCCGAAAGTGCTGCTGCTCGATGAACCCTCGCTCGGTCTCTCGCCGCTGCTCGTCCAAACGATCTTCGGCGTCATCAAAGAAATCAACCTACGCGGCACGACGATTCTGCTGATCGAACAAAACGCACGCCAAGCCTTAGCGATCGCCTCGCGCGGCTACGTGCTCGAAGTCGGCAAGATCGCCTTCGAAGGACCGAGTACCGAATTGATGTCGAGCGAAGCCGTGCAAGCCGCGTACCTCGGCGGAGCCGCGTAAGCTCGCTCGGGATGGCGTCGTGCTGTCCACGGGACGCGGACCGCGGCGCGTGCTTTAGCGAGAACCGTCGCTACCGATACGGACTGTGGCGACGCTGGAAGAAGAGCGGACCGTGGGTCACCTTCCTCATGCTCAATCCGAGTCTCGCTGACATCGAGCATTCGGACCCGACCGTGAAACGCTGCGAGACGTTTTCGCAAGCGTGGGGCTTTGCCGGAATCGAAATCGTCAACGTGTTCGGACTCATCAGCCCGTACCCCGAAGATTTACGGGGCCGTCGCAATCCCGTAGACCATCGATGCGGCATCAACGACGAACATATTCTGCTCGCCGCTCGACGCTCGGAGTTCGTCGTAGCGGCCTGGGGTACGAACGTTACGCACGCAAAATTACGCCCGCGGATGGATAGAATTTCCGATTTGCTCGCGGGCTGCGACGTGCGCGCCTTGCGTGTGACCAAAGACGGACATCCGAGTCATCCGCTGTATCTCCCCGGCACGCTGTGCGCCACGCCATTCGAAATGAGATAACCGCTTGGACGTTTTACCGCTTGCAAACAAGATTGCGCTTGTGACGGGTGCTTCCGGGAGCATCGGCTCTTCCATCGCTCGACGCCTGGCAACAGACGGCGCGAGTGTCATCGTGCACTACAATTCGAGTCGTGAGGAAGCGGAAGCTGTCGTTCGCGATATTGTGTCGGACGGCGGCGAAGGGGCGGTTCTCGGTGCGGATCTCAGCCATCGCAACGGTCCGCAGATGGCGATCGATCAACTCGACGCAGCGTTCGGCGGCCGTTACTCCGGACGACTCGACGTGCTCGTAAACAACGCGGGAAGCCTCGGCTTTTCATCGCTGATGGAGACCACCGACGATGATTTCGATCGCATCTTCAATCTGAACGTGCGCGCGCTTTTTCAACTCTCACGCGAAGCTGCGCGCCGTATGACAGCCGCGGGTTGGGGGCGCATCATCAACATAGGTTCCGTGTTCGGGGAAGCGACGACGGTTGCGGGATTGGGCGTCTACAGCGGGACGAAATTTGCCGTACGCGGTTTGACGCGTGCGTGGTCGCGCGATCTTGGTCCCTTCGGCGTCACCGTCAACAGCGTGCAACCTGCCGTCATTCAATCGGACCCCATACCGACGGATGGACCGACATTCGATGCGATGGAACGCTACACGAGCGTCGGTCGGTTCGGCAAACCCGAAGAAATCGCACATGCCGTCGCATTCCTCGCGAACCCCGCGTCGGGGTTCATCAACGGCGAGAGTCTGACCGTCGACGGCGGATGGAGCGCCTAGCCGGATTAGCCCTACGAGGAGCGAAGGGTGAAACGGAACGCCGGCGTGCGTCTCGATCGCATTCTCATCGCTGCATCGATCGCATGCGAATACAGCGATCACGCCCCGGTTTGGGTCGATCTCCACTGAAGCAACGGACGCCCGGAGCACGTCGCAAAGACGTCAAAGAGAGTACGGATGGGTCTGGGCATGATGACAGCGGCGATCCGCGATCGAGCGACGACGATCCGCGTCGTGGACGGCGGTCTCACGACCATTCAAACGCCGAGTCGAGCGGACTACTGGTTCGGTCATGGCTATCGGTTGGAATGTACGCCGACGGGCGCGGAGCTCGCCGCTCTTCGCCTTCGCGGTCGTCGCTATTTTGGCGCGCTTCCGGGGATACAAAAATTTACGATCGTTTGGGAAAATGATGTGGCCGGACAAGCTGCCGATGTACGCGATGAAAAAATCGAAGAAACGAACGTTCTCTCCTTTCAAACCGAGGCTTGGGGAATACTCGATCCTGGTGTTTTTCCGTTGAAGTCGGACGAGGATTGGCGGGGCGTCGAACGGCTCATTTTAGAAGAAGCCGAAGTGGAACACGAGAGTTATAATCGTTGGGTCACGTCGTGCCATCGCGCTGCGGTAGCCGAAGGCCGAGCCGAATTGTTTGGCTATGAGCGAGACGGCGAACTCATCGCCTTCGTTGGAGCGTATTTCGAGGGCTCCCTCGGTCGCTTCGTGACACCCTACACGCTCGTTGGCGAGCGTGGACGCGGGCTCTTTGGCGTTTGCGTACAGTGGTTGTTTGCGACCGCCTCGCGGCGGGGAATCGATCGCCTCGTGCTCGAGGCCGAGCCACGGGGGTATCAGGAGCGAATCTACCGACGACTTGGCGCACAGATCGTCTCGCGGATGCACGCCGACGTCGTCGTTGCAACGGACGACGGCGAGAATCGCGCTCGAGCCTGAATTGGCGTGCCCCAGGGGTGCCCCCGTTCGGAAACGGAACGTCTCTTCAAACGCGCTACAACAACTGCGCTACTCGAGGTTGTCATCTTGCACCAATCGGTCAATGATTTCACCATCCGCGTTGCCACGGTCAACGGTTCGGGCAGCCAGTCTGCGAACCTGACGCTCACGAGCGCGATCTTTCGGCTCGGTATTCATGCCGCGCCGAAAAACGTGTTTCCCTCGAACATCGAGGGATTGCCGACGTGGTTCGACGTGCGCGTAAGCCCGCAAGGGTACCAGTGCCGAGCGCGCGACGTCGACATCCTCGTCGCCGTCAATGCGGTAACGTGGCTCGCCGACGTCGCTAGCGTAAGAACCGGTGGCGTCGTCTTGCACGACGCTGCGCTCAAATGCTCCGAGGAGACGAAGCGCGCCGACATCACGTACTACGCGGTCCCCTTTACGGCGCTTGCAAAAGAGTACACGACCGATCCAACCCTCCGTCGGTACCTTACGAATATGGTGTACGTCGGCGCGCTCGCGGAGCTGCTCGGTATCGACGAGAATGCAATCGAAGCGGCGCTGCAAAAACAATTTCGCTCCAAACCCAAAGCCGTGACGCTCAATCTCGGTGCCGCGCGACTCGGCGGTGCGTTCGTGCGCGATACGCTGGTCAAGACGGATTCGTACCGATTCACGCCCGTTCCGGGCGGTACCGATGGCTTGCTCTACATGGACGGCAATCGCGCAGCGGCGCTCGGCTGCGTGATGGGCGGCTGTTCGGTTGCGGCCTGGTATCCGATCACACCATCATCGTCACTATGCGAATCGTTCATCGCGCTGTGCAAGCAGTATCGCCTCGATCCGGCCACCGGAAAAATGCGTGCCGCAATCATCCAGGCCGAAGACGAACTGGCTGCCATCGGTATGGTTTTGGGCGCGGGCTGGGCCGGCGCGCGCGCGATGACGTCGACTTCGGGCCCCGGAATCTCGCTGATGGCGGAGTACGCCGGGTACGGCTACTTTGCCGAAATTCCGGGCGTGATCTTCGACGTGCAACGCGCGGGACCGTCGACGGGTTTGCCGACGCGCACGATGCAAGGCGACGTTGCCTTCACCTACACGCTCGGTCACGGTGACACCAAGCATATTGTCTTGCTTCCGGCAACCGTGCTCGAATGCTACGAATTCGCAATGACGGCCTTCGATCTTGCCGATCGCTTCCAAACGCCGGTCTTCGTGCTCTCGGATCTCGATCTCGGGATGAATTCTTGGATGACCTCGGCGCTGCCGTATCCGGAGCAGCCGTTCGATCGCGGCAAAGTTTTGCGCGCAGCGGATTTGAACGCCATCGAATCGTGGGGCCGCTATCGCGACGTCGATCACGATGGTATTCCGTACCGCACGCTGCCGGGAACGCCGCACACGGAGGCGGGATTTTTTACGCGCGGGACCGGTCACGACGAAGACGCACATTACTCCGAATCGCCCGTCGTGTGGGAGAAGAATCTCGATCGGCTCGTGCGTAAGCACGATTCCGCGCGAACCGCGGTGCCCTCACCGGTGGTCGAAGATACCGGGAAAAACGTCGCCATCCTCGCCTATGGAACGACGCATCACGCGATCGTCGAGGCACGCGATCTGCTGCTCGCCGATGGCTACACGTTCGATTATCTGCGCGTGCGGGCACTGCCGTTTGCGCCGGAGGTTGCCGCCTTCATCGCGCGTCACGAGCGCGTCTACGTCGTCGAGCAGAATCGCGACGGACAGCTCTTTTCGATCTTGCGAACCGAATTGCCGCCGGAGGTGTCCGCGCGGATGATCTCGGTTCGTCACTATAACGGCGTGCCGATCGACGCGCACGCCGTTGCCGATCCGATTCTGCAGCATGAACGGCAAGCGCTCGCAGCAACCGGGGAGAATGTACGATGACCAGCGTCGCACTCAACATCATCGGCCTTTCGCGCGACGTTTACAAAGGGTTGCCAACGACGCTTTGCGCGGGCTGCGGCCACAACTCGATCACCAACCACTTGATCAAGGCGATGTACGAATTCGGCGTCGAACCGCATCTGCTCGCGAAGATGAGCGGGATCGGCTGCTCGTCCAAAACGCCGGCCTATTTCGTCGAGCACGCGCACGGCTTCAACGGGTTGCACGGTCGGATGCCTTCAGCGGCAACCGGTGCGAAACTCGCGAACCGGCAATTGCTCGTGCTCGGCATTTCCGGCGACGGCGATACCGCGAGCATCGGCCTCGGCCAATTCTGTCATATGGTGCGCAGAAACGTCGACTTGACGTATCTCGTCGAGAACAACGGCGTCTACGGTTTGACCAAGGGTCAGTTCTCCGCGACGGCCGACGTCGGATCGACGAGCAAAGGCGGCATTGCAAACGAGTTCGAGACGATCGATGTCTGCGGCCTCGCACTCGAACTCGGCGCGACCTTCGTCGCGCGTTCGTTCTCGGGCGACGGCAAGCAACTCGTGCCGCTCTTACAAGCAGCGTTCGCGCATCGCGGCACATCGCTCATCGACATCGTGAGCCCCTGCGTGACGTTCAACGATCACACCGGCTCGACGAAGAGCTACGCGTATGTCAAAGATCACGAACTCGAGCTCAACGCGCCCGATTTCATCAAAGGGTCCGAAGAGATCACGGTCGATTACGAACCCGGTACCGCACAAGATATCCAGCTCGAGGACGGTTCGCACGTCGTCTTGCGGAAAATCGACCACGGCTACGATGCCACGAACCGGACCGCCGCGATTTTGATGCTGCAAGAAGCACGCGCGCGGCACGAACTCATGACGGGTTTGCTCTACGTGCACCCAGGCGAAAGCGATCTGTGCGAGCGGGAGAACCTCGTCGATGAACCGCTGCGCGACTTCGGCGAAAACGACTTGCGAATCAGTCGCGAGGACTGGACCCGCATGATGGCGTCGTCCTAACTACGCGCGGCTGGCGGCACGGTTCCAGGCGAGGTGCGCGGAGCCGTAGACCGGCGCGCCGCCGATGATCGTCGCGAGTACCTGATAGTCGTCGCTCCAGATCGAGAGGTCGGCGCGTTTGCCGGCTTCGATCGTCCCGAGATCGCGTTCGACGCCGAGCAGAATCGCGGGCGAGCGCGATGCGTTGACGAGCGCGCGTTCGAAGGGGATCGAGGCGTAGGACATCAGGTTACGCACGGCTTGATCGATGTGGAGCGCGCTGCCCGCAATCGTGCCGTCTTCGCTGCGCACGACGCCGCCTTCGACGCGGTATCCGCTTCCGGCCGGTGGCATGTTGTCGGTCGTAAGCACGAGCCGATCGCCGAGCGTGCGGTACAGGAGGTCGACCATCGGCGGCGAGACGTGGTATCCATCGCAGATGAGCTGCGTCGTCGTGCGTGGTTCTTGCATGAAGGCCACGAGGATCGAGGGATCGCGGTGATCGAGCGGCGGCATCGCGTTGAAGGCGTGCGTGAGCGTGCGAAAGCCAAGTCCGATCGCGAGCATGCCGTCGCGGTAGTGTGCGGCCGTGTGGCCCGCCGAATTGACGATCCCTTGATCGAAGAACATGCGCGCGACTTCTTCGACGCCGCTGGCTTCGGGGGCCATCGTGACCATCACGAGCGCGCCTTTGCAGGCCTCGATCATCTCTTGTGCTTTTTCGAGCGACGCAGGAATGATCCACTCGCCGCGATGGACGCGTTTGAATTTGGGATTGAGGAACGGACCCTCGAAGTGGATGCCGAGGCAGCGCGAACCGATGCGTTCGCCCATCTCTTCGAGTTGGTGCGCGGCTTCGGCAACTTCGCTTGCCGCGTGCATCATCGATTCCCACGGCGCGGTCATGATCCCGGCGACGAAGCCGGCGGCGCCCATGCGCGCATAGGCGCGTGAGGCGACTTCGACGGCGTTCCCTTGATCGCGGTTGAACAGATATTCATCCGCGCCATTGGTGTGAACGTCGATCAAGCCGGGCGCGATAATTGCGCCGTCCGGTAAGGTAACGTCGCTCGGGCCTTCTTCGGGAAGAATGCGTGCGATCGTTCCGCGATCGATCGCGAGCCGTCCATAGGCGATGGTACCATCGCCGAATGCGATACGCGCAGGGCCGAGGATATAGGAGTCAGACACGTGCATCAGAATTCGCGGACGCGCTCATTGCGACCTCGACTAAATTGGTGTGAAATGTAGCCCCTCCACCGAAATCGCTCAATCGTGCGGAGGTCGTCGCGTTTGCATTCGAACCGCCCGGTGAGAACTGTTTCCACCAAAGGGAAAGATGAACCACGGTCCCTCGTCGTACGGCGTCCGTGAGCTCGGCGCGGACCTGAAAACGTCCCCTATCGTTGTAGACATCAACGGTGTCCCCCGTACGAATGCCGCGGTCCGCGGCGTCCAGCGGATGGATCCGAATGCTCGGCTCGGCGCGGTCGAGCAGTCGTGGGTTGCTCCCGAAGTTCGAGTTGAGAAAAATGTGGTGCGATGGACTGAGCAGCGCGAGCGGATAGCGCGCGTGGAGCTCCGGCGATCCGGTTCGCGATTCGGCAAGTGGTGTATGAGCGGGCAGCGGATCGACACCCATGCGGCCGAGCGTATCGGCGCGTAAGGCGATCGGGCGCGTGCGCGGTTTGCGCGCCATCGCCACACTGCGTTTGGTTTCGAGTTCTGCCATCAGTGCCGGACCGAATGCCGTGCGCGCGAGCGTTGCGACGTCGTCATCGAAGCACGGATCCTCGAATCCCATCCGCTTCGCGAGTGCCGAGAAGAGCGCGACGTTCGAGCGCGATTCGCCTTTGGGCGCAACGACGGCACGCGCGTACTGCACGTGCGTGTGCCAATAGGACGTATAGACGTCCTCGGTTTCCAAGAACGTCGGCGCGGGGAGCACGATATCGGCGTACCGTGCGGTATCGGTGAAATAGATATCGTGTACGACGGTGAAGAGATCGCTGCGTTCGAGGCCGCGCGCGACGGCGTTACCGTCCGGCGTGACCGTCGCCGGGTTCGCATTGTAGACGAAGAGTGCTTCGATCTTGGGCTCGTTGAGTTCCAAGAGCGCCGAGCCGAGTTCGATCATGTTGACGACGCGCGTCGAGCGCGGCGCGAGGTCCGGTCGCTCGAGACGGTATGCGTCGTGCTTACTCCAACCGGAGTTCGAGAGCAGAAATCCGCCGGCGGGATCGCGCCATGCGCCCGTCACCGCCGGCAAGCAGGCGATCGCGCGTACCATCGCGCCGCCATTCGAATGGCGCTGCAAGCCGTAGCCCGCGCGAATGAACGCCGGTCGCGTTCGCGCGTAGTCGCGCGCAAACGAAACGATCGTTTCCGCGGACAGGCCCGTGATCGCGGCTGCGCGCTCCGGCGACCACTCGCCGGCGCGTGCGGCGAGTTCGTCCGCGCCGATCGTTTCGGCGCGCAGAAAGTCGCGGTCCGCCAAACCCTCGGCGAAGATGACGTGCATCATCGCAAGCGCGAGTGCGGCGTCGGTGCCCGGTTCGATTTGCAGGTGGAGGTCCGCCGACTCGGCCGTGCGATTGCGATGCGGATCGACGACGATGAAGCGGGCGCCGCGCGTGCGCGCTTCTTGCACCAGCGCGAATTGATGGATATTGGTGGAGCGAAGGTTTGCGCCCCAAGCAACGATCAGGCGCGCATCCACCGTTTCGGCCGGATCGGTGCCGACATCGTTCCCGAAGGTATGAACGAGGGCGGTCGTTGCGGCCGCCGCACAGATCGTGCGACCGAGGCGTGTGGAGCCCAGGCGGTGGAAGAAGCGGCGATCCATCGAGGCACTCTGCAGGATGCCGAGCGTTCCGGAGAACGAGTACGGCAGAATCGCCTCGCCGCCGCTCGTGGCGAGGATCCGCTGATAGCGCTCGGCGATTTCATCGAGCGCTTCATCCCAGGTGATGCGCGCGAATTGGCCGCTGCCTTTGGGACCGGTGCGGCGATGCGGATAGAGGACGCGATTCGCGCTGATGATGTGCTCGGGATAGCGCCGGACCTTTTCGCAGATGAATCCGCGCGTGACCGGATGATCGGGATCGCCGTCGACCCGCACGACGGTTTCGTTCTCATCGACGTCGACGACGAGCGCACACGTATCGGGACAGTTGTGCGGGCAGACGGAGTGAACGCGCCTCACGTGCGGCCGAACAGCCGCGAGAACAGCCCGGGTTTCTTCGTCGTCGCATCGGGTGGCGCGTGCGTCAGTTGTTCTTGCATCGCGCGGTCGCGCTGGGTGCGCGCGAGACGCTGCATATGCTCGTCGGCGTGCGATTCGAGCGTTGCGAGCAGGCCGAGTAATTCGTTCCAGGCTGCTGGTGCACGCTGTTCTTCGAGCGCCTGTCGGTATTCGAGTGTTGAAACCGTGAACATGCGCTGCGGCGTGATCCCACGTTCGGTGAGGTAGCGGTCCGCGAGCATCACCACGTTGCGCCGTTCGGTTGCCGCTTCGTTGTCGGCGATCGTGTGCACGAAGGTCATCGGCGTGCCAAATTCCGCGACGCGTCCGTAGAGTTCGAGCTCGCGATCGGAGAGCTGCCGGGAGAAGAGCGCGAGTACCTCACTTGCCTTGGACGATGCCGCAAGGGCGATCTCACTTGCCTGCGGCGAGCCGCTATCGAAGGCGGGTGCGTGCACGAGGACGAGTTCGCGCGGGAGCTTCCAGGGCACCTCGATCAAAACCGGTGTGCGCGTGGCGGCGTTTCCCGCGGCGCTGAGTTCGATTGGATTCCAGCCCGCATCGTCGCCGAGTTCGTAGGCTTTGGCCTCGGGGCCGTAGCGCACGTGGACGGGGAACGCGAACTCTTCGGTGCCGCCCTCATCATCGAGCACGCGCGAACCGGCGATCGCGTTGATGAGCGCCGACTTGCCGCGTTTGAACGCGCCGAGCACGACGACGCGCCAGCGTTCCGGTCGCAAGCCCCGTTCGTAGGTGAGCGGATCGAACTGGTCGGCAGCATCCGCACGCTGCGTGCCGATCGAGAGATCCAGCGGGACGTCCGCGTCCGCGCGCTTTTCGGCGCCGCTCAGCGCCGCGAATTGCGCGACGTCGTTCGTCATCGTCGCGATGGCCGCAGCGATCGAAGCGCGCTGCTTACCGAGTGCAGCGATTGCCTGCGGTCGGTCGATGCTCGCGGTGTGCGCGGCAAGCGCGCGGTCGATGCTGCCGATCGATTCGCTGCGAAGGCGTTCGGGCAGCGCGCCGACATGCGCGGCAAGGTCGACGTAAATGCCCGCGATGCGCTCGGCGATCGCGGAGAAAAATGCAGCGATCTCCGCATCGAATGCGGGGAAGAGTTCGCCCGCGAGATCCGCTTGCAGTTCGCGTTTCATGTACTGACCCGACTGACGTGCCGAGAAGCGGCGTGCGATCGCATCCACGAAGGCAACCGCGGGACCGCCGATCGCACCTAAGACGATCGTCGAGCGGAGGCCGGTGGCAAGGTCGGCCGACCACGTGCCGCTGCCCGGATCGGCATCGAAGCGGCGTGCGGCGATATCGACGAGTGCGATCGGCTCGGCCTCGACGGCGGCGATCACGGCGCGCAATTCCGGTAGATCGCCCGCCGCTCCGGCGATGCGGTGGACGGCCGCGTGAACGGCAGCGTCCATGGTCTTTGCGACATCGTTTGCCGCATCACTCGCAAAGCGACCGACGACGCCTGCGAGCGTATCGTCGACGATGATGTGAAGTTTGCCGCGGTCGCGGAGCCGGGCAACGTCCGCGGTGTCGAACGCGCGCGCGATCGTGCGTTCGAGTTGGCGACGCACGTCGAGACCACGAGTTTCCAGCGTCGCACGTTCGGCGTCGGCGGCGACGCGAAGAGCGGCGGCTTCGCGGCCGCCCGCCTCAGCGAGTGCCGCAAGCGCCGGTTCGAGCGTTGCGCGCCGCTCGGTGAGCGCGGCCGGATCGAGGCCGAATGCTTCCGCATCGAGGGCGAGCGCGACATCGGCGCGAGCCGCGAAGGTTTGCGCGACGCCGAGCGTTCGCGCGAGTCGCGCGCGTCCGGCCGTTGCTACGAGCGATGCATCGAGTGCGGCGAGGAACTCCGGAAACCGCGACTGATCGACGAGCGCGGCGTCGCCACGTAAATATCCCTCGGCATATTCGCGCGCCGAAAGCGGGAAGACGGGCGTATGCGGTGAGTGGACGGCGGCACGCGCGATGATGCGGGCGCTGGCGTTTTGCCACGCCTCGTGCTCCCCTTCGCGCATCCGCCACAGATCGATCTTCGTCTGCACGATGAAGACGCTCTCGATATACCGCCGCACGATTCCGAGAAACGAAGCGTCGCCTTCGGTAAACGGTTGCTGCGTATCGATGAGGTAGAGCACGGCATCGGCGGTCGGCAGATAGGCGAGCGTCGCGCGGCGATGGGCCGGATTGATCGAAGCGAGCCCCGGTGTATCGGCGACGACAAAACCGTTCTGCAAGAACGGCGAGTCCACGGTAACGCGCACGAGTGTCGGTGCGCCGCTCTCGTCGCCCGTCGCGTCATGCAATTTTGCTTCTTCGCCGACGGCAACGAATCGCGAGAGCCGACCGAGCGGAATACGTTCTTCGCGTCCGCTCGCATAGATCGCCGTCGCGGTCTCTTCGGGCGCATAGCGCAGTTCGGTGATCGTCGCGGTCGAGGGGTTGATATCCGTTGCCAGCAGCCCGACGATGCGCGAACTGCCGGCGCGTTCCTCAAAGCCGATCTTGCCGAGCAGGGCGTTGAGCAGAAACGACTTGCCGCTCGAAAACTCACCGACGACCGCGAGGACGAAGGGTGCCGTCTCCAGCCGTGTTCGCGCCGCGCGCAGTGCCGCGCGATCCGCATCCGCACCGTACCAGCTCGCATCATGTGTGGCGGCAAGGGTGGCGAGTTCGCGCACGACGGCATCACGCGCCGTCGCGTAGCGGTCGAGTCCC
>Ga0123336_10004080_pt1 | contig 12021 bp, 7 predicted proteins | sample SSSSmetaG_FD_96466 | JGI IMG/M metagenome (GOLD analysis project Ga0123336, IMG submission 96466) | Glacier valley bacterial and archeal communities from Borup Fiord, Nunavut, Canada, to study Microbial Dark Matter (Phase II) - ​SSSS metaG | ecosystem: Environmental > Aquatic > Freshwater > Ice... | reverse complement strand
CACACCGAGTTTCGGGACAAGAGCCAGTGGTACGGCATCGGGGCCTACACCATTGCCACGAGCGTGGCCGCCCTGCGCATGATTAACGACAAGCACTGGCAGAGCGACGTGGTGGCCGGGGCCGGCTTCGGCATTTTGTCGGCCCACTTGGCCTACCTCAGCCACCGCAACCGCTGGGGCCGCAAGTCCATTGGCCGCGACGTGGGCCTGGCGCCCGCCTACTTCGGCAACGGCACCCCGGGCCTGACCATGAGCTGGCACCCAACCAAATAACTGGAGGGGCGCTGGAGCTGCCAAAATGGGCCGGTTGGGCGCGCCCCCACCGGCCTGGGCTGAATACACGGGGGTAAATAACGTGGCCTGGGGCAACCTTTGAGCCCTACTTTTGCTCATTACCTAAACTCACCAATCTTAATTCATGAAACAGCTTGTACCACGCTTCGCATTTCTACTGACTTCTGGCCTGCTGGCGGCCGGAACGGCCCAGGCCCAGTCCGCCGTTCCCAACGGCACGATGGAAACCTGGCTGACCCGCAGCGGCAGCGATTCGCCCGCCCAATGGCTGACCACCGACGATGCGCTGCGCCTAGGCAACCCTGGCCTGCCGACTACCGGGTCCGTTCTGAAGTCCACCACGAGCCACGGGGGCAGCTTTGCGGCCCAGTTGGTCAGCATCTCGTCGCCGAATACCGGCGAGGCCCCGGGGTTCCTGGCGCTCGGCAATTCGTTTGGCAACCTTTCGGCCCTCGACTCGCTCGTTCAGGTGGGCGGCCTGCCTTACACTGCCCGCCCGGCCCGCCTGCAGTTTTATTACAAATTCAGCGGCACCATTACCCGCCCTGAGGACCGGCCCCTGGTGCACCTGCAGCTCACCAAAACCACCAACGGCGTGCGCCAGACGGTGGCCAGCGGCCGGCTGTATTTGCCCGCCGCCGGCACCTACACCCTGGCCGACGTGCCGCTACGGTACCGCCTGGGCGTCGCGCCCGACTCCCTGCACCTGGCGTTTGGCTCCGGCGATTTCGACGGCGCCCGGTTCACCGCCGGCAACACCCTGTTCCTCGACGACATCGTGCTGACCGGCACCGTGGCCGCCACCCGCGACGCGCAATTGCAAGCCGCGCTGAGCGTGTACCCCAACCCCAGCGCTTCCGGCCTGTTCACCCTCGCCGCTGCGCAGGAGCCGGCCTTGCTCGCCGCACCGTTCACCGTGACCGACGCGCTGGGCCGCGTGGTGCTGCGCCAGCCCGCCGGGCAGCCCGGTGCCGGCCCTCGCTCCCTGGATTTGCGCCAGCAGCCCGCCGGCGTGTACTCCCTGCTCCTCGATACCCCCCGCGGGCCGGTTGTTCACCAACTCGTGATTCGGTAGCCAACCGGGTTTTTTTCGATTGCTGCCTGCCGCCCTTTGCGCTGCCGCCCCGCCGGCGGCGCGCAAAGGGCGGCTTGCGTTGCGCGGATGTGCCAGCCGGGGCATCGGCGCCGGACGCCCGCGCGGGGCTCACGCCGCCCCCACCCACACCGGCACGCCGGTGAGCGCGGCGTTGCCCGTGAGCGCATCCAGCCGCATTTCGTCGGTAAGGTCGTTGATGCTGGCGCCGGCGTGGGCCCGCGCCACGTCGAGCCGGGTGCCGGGGCGGTGGTGGCCGTAGCCGTGGGGCATGCTGGCCACGCCGGGCATGGTGCTGGGCGTAATTTCCACGGGCAGCTCCACCCGGCCCACCCGGGACTGCACGCGCACCGTTTGGCCGTCGACCAAGCCGCGGGCGGCGGCATCGTCGGGGTGCAGGTGCAGGGTGCAGCGGTTGCGGCCTTTGATGAGGCGGGGCAGGTTGTGCATCCAGGAATTGTTCGAGCGCAACTCGCGCCGGCTGACGAGCAGCAACTGGTCGGCCGCCGTTGCGGCCGGGGCAAGCAGCACGGCGCGGGCGCGCGCCAGGTCGGCTAGAAAGAGCGGGGCGGCGAGGTTGATGCGGCGATTTTCCGTGCGCAGGGCCTCGGGCAGGCGCGGCTGCAGCGGGCCCAGGTCGAGGCCGTGCGGGTTGTTTCGCAGCTGCTCCAGCGACAATCCCCCTTTTTCGGGCGGGCCGTAGGCACCGTAGCGCAGGCCCAGGTCAAGCTTGGTTTCGGGGTTTTCCAAGGGGGTGGCCGCGGCCGCGTCGTAGGCGTCGCCGGTTTCGAGGCGCTGGCGCAGGCCCTCGAAAATCTCCCAGTCGTAGCGGGCGTCCGGGCCTTTGGCGAATAGCGGCTCGGAGTAGCGGCTGGTGTTGCGAATGGCCAGGGCGTGGAAGCTCACGTCGTAGTGCGCGGTTTCGAGGCCGGTGGCGGGCGGCAGGATGTAGTGGGCGTGGCGCGTGGTTTCGTTGAGGTAAATGTCAATTGAAACCATGAAATCGAGGCCGGCCAGGGCGGTTTCCAGCTGCGGCCCGTTGGGCGTGGACAGCACCGGGTTGCCGCAGCTCGTGACCAGGGCGCGCAACTGGCCCGCCCCGGGCGTGAGGATTTCCTCGGCCAGGCAGGCCACCGGCAGCTCGCCCATGAACTCGGGCACCTGCCGCACCCGGCTGCGGTACCGGTCGTGCTTGTTGTAGATGCCCGGCTTGCCCAAAATATCGAGCGCGGGCGTGGCAAACATGTAGCCGCCCGGCTCGTCGAGGTGGCCCGTGAGCAGGTTCAGGGCATTAATCAACCACAAGCACAGCCCGCCAAACTCCTGCACCGACACCCCCACCCGGCCGTAGACCACGGCGCGCCCGGCGGCGGCCAGCGCCCGCGCCAGCACCCGAACGCTGTCGGGCGCAATGCCGGTGATGGGGCCGACACTTTCCGGCGTGAATTCCGCCACCGCCGCGCCCAGCTCGGCGATGCCGTCGGTGAATTCCCCCACACGGCCCAGATTCACCAGGTGCTCGGCAAACAGCACCTGCGTCATCGCCAGCAGCAGAAACACGTCGGTGCCGGGGCGGATGAAGTGGTGGGCATCGGCGCGGGCGGCGGTTTCGGTGCGGCGCGGGTCGACGACGACCACTTGGCCGCCGCGGGCCCGAATGGCTTTGAGGCGGTTGGCCACGTCGGGCGCCGTCATCAGGCTGCCGTTGGAAACCAGGGGGTTGCCGCCTAAAATCAGCCAGAAATCGGTGCGGTCGAGGTCGGGCACCGGCAGCAGCAGCGGGTGGCCGTAGAGCTGCCAGGCGGCGAAGTGGTGCGGCAGCTGGTCGACCGACGAAGCCGAAAACAGGTGCCGCGAGCCCAGGGCTTTCAGGAACCCCGGCGCGGCCAGTTGGGTGCCCGAGTTGTGCACGCTGGGGTTGCCGGCGTACCAGGCCGTGGCGTGCGGGCCGTGCCGGTCGCGCTGGCGGCGCAGCCCCGCGGCCACTTCGTCCAGGGCCACGTCCCAAGGCACTTCCTCCCAGCCGGTGGCCGTGCGTTTCAGGGGGCGGCGCAGGCGGTTGGGGTCCTCGTAAATGTCCTTCAGGCCCACGGCTTTGGGGCAGATGTGGCCCCGGCTGAACGGGTCCTGCGCGTCGCCCACGATGCTGAGCACTTCGCCGGCTTCGTGCTTGATTTCGAGGCCGCAAATGGCTTCGCAGAGGTTGCAGGCGCGGTAATGGGTTTCGATGGCCATTGGGGAAAGAGAGCTGAAAAAGCAGAGGAAAAGGAACGTCCTGCCGGGCTTGCCGAAGCAGTCCGCCGCGCAAGTAACTCAATTGCGCGATTTGGTGACGGGAGCGCGGCTCCGGCAAGTGCAACAGAACCTTCTTGTGGTGCGAGCGTGCCGGCGGCGCAACGTTGGGCTCGCCGGCTTGTCATTTTGCTTGCGGTTTGTGTACATCTTTACAAATCTGCGGCGGACATTCCCAAATCCTTACTCTCCTTTGAAAAGACGCGACTTTGTGGGACTCACCGGCCTGGCGGCCGGCGCCCTGTTTTTGCCCGCTTTCCCCGGCCTCGGCGGCCCGCTGGTGGACCCCGCCCGCCTGCTGGAGCCCGGCGCCGACGTGGCCCAGAAAAAACGCCTGGCCGACGCCGGCCTGAACGCGGCCACGGCCGCCGGCGCCAGCTACGCCGACGTGCGCATCGGCCGCTACCTCAACCAAGGCATTTTCACCCGCGAAAAGCAGGTGCAGAACATCGCCAGCACCGAGAGCTACGGCGTGGGCGTGCGCGTCATCGCCAGCGGCACCTGGGGGTTTGCGTCCACCAACGTCGTGACCGAAGCCGGCATTGCCAAAGCCGCTCAATTGGCCGTGCAAATCGCCAAGGCCAACTCGAAGGTGCAAAAGGAAAAGGTGCAGCTGGCCCCGCAACAAGGCTACGGCGAGGTGAGCTGGAAGGCCCCGATTCAGCAGAATGCGTTTGAGGTGCCGATTAAGGACAAGGTGGATTTGCTGCTGGGCGTGAACGCCAAGGCCCTCGATTTAGGCGTGTCGTTCATCAACTCGGTGCTGTTTCAGGTGAACGAGCAAAAGTACTTCGCCAGCACCGACGGCTCCTACATCGACCAGGACGTGCACCGCATCTGGCCCACGTTTGGCGTCACGGCCATCGACCGCGCCTCGGGCAAATTCCGCTCGCGGCAGGCCATGAGCTCGCCCGTGGGCCTGGGCTACGAGTACCTCACGCCCAAGGCCGCCGACAAATCGGCCGGTCCGGCGGGCTCCGACATCATCGGCTACCGCAACAGCTACGACATGTTGGAGGACGTGGCCTCGGCGGCCAAGCAGGTGAAGCAAAAGCTCACCGCCAAATCGGTGACGCCGGGCAAGTACGACCTCGTGCTCGACCCCGGCCACCTGGGCCTGACCATCCACGAAAGCGTGGGCCACCCGCTTGAACTGGACCGCGTGCTGGGCTACGAGGCCAACTACGCCGGCACCAGCTTCGCCACCCTGGAGTGGAAGGCTAAGAACCTGCCCTACGGCTCCAAGCTGGTCAACATCGTGGCCGACAAAACCCAGGTGGGCACCCTGGGCGCGGTGGGCTACGACGACGAAGGCGTGAAAACCAAGCGCTGGGACCTCATCAAGGAAGGCAAGCTGGTGAACTACGAGAAAACCCGGGACCAGGCCCACGTGGTGGGCCAGCAGGAATCCGACGGCTGCTCCTACTCGCAGTCGTGGCAGGACGTGCAGTTCCAGCGCATGCCCAACGTGAGCCTGCAACCCGGCAAGGCCAAACTGAGCGTGGATGAGATGGTGAAGGGCGTGGACAAGGGCATCTACATCGCGGGCAACGGCTCGTTTTCCATCGACCAGCAGCGCTACAACTTTCAGTTCGGCGGGCAGGTGTTTTACGCCATCGAAAAAGGTAAAATCACGGAGATGCTGGAAGACGTGGCCTACCAGGCCAACACGCAAGAATTCTGGAACTCCTGCGCCGCCGTGTGCGACGAGTCGGACTACCGTTTCTTTGGCGCCTTCAACGACGGCAAGGGCCAGCCCTCGCAAAGCTCGGCGGTGAGCCACGGCTCCAGTACGACGCGGTTCAATGGCGTGAACGTGATTAACACGGCCCGGAAAATTGGATAGGCTAAATGTGAAAAGGTGATGATGGGGAAATGGGAGAATGGTGGATTTCAGGAGTGTGAACACGCGGCTCAACCGTTGCTGGCCCTGCTTTCCGAACCATTTCTATTTCCTCGTTCATCCCGGCATTTCATTTTCACATTTTCCACATTATCAAGTCCTTCACATCTGAAATCATCATGGCCATTCTCTCCCAAGACGAAGCCCAGACCATCCTCAAAAAAGTCCTCGGCTTCAGCGCCGCCGACGAATGCGACGCCACCATCACCGGCAGCACCGGCGGCAATGTGCGCTCGGCGCGCAACTCCATCAGCACGGCCGGCGCTTCGGACAATGTTTCGCTGGCGGTGGAAAGCCGGTTTGGCAAACGCAGCGGGCTGGCGACCTGCAACGAATTTGACGAAGCCACCCTGCGCCGCTGCGTGCAGCGGGCCGAGGAAATTGCGCGGCTCGCGCCGGAGTCGCCCGAGTACATGCCGCTGCTCGGGCCGCAGCAGTACCTGGACGGCAGCCGTTCGTTTGCCGCCGCCACGGCGGCCATAGACCCCGATTACCGGGCCCGGCAAATCGGGGCCAGCATGGCGCTGTGCGACCAGAAGAAACTGAGCTCGGCGGGCTTTCTGAACGACTCGCACGGCTTCGTGGCCAAGCGCAATTCGAAGGGCCTGGAGGCCTACCAGCAAGTGTCCAACGTCACTTTCAGCGTGACGGTGCGCACGCCGGACGGCACCGGCTCGGGCTACGCCTCGGGCGACTACGTGGACGCCGCCAAGATGGACGCGGCCCGCTTCACGAAAATTGCGGCCGACAAAGCCGCTTCTTCGATGAAGGCGCGGGCCATCGAGCCGGGCAAATACACCGTGATTCTGGAACCCAACGCGCTGCTCTCGAACGTGGACACTTCGCTGCTGGGCGCCCTCATGCAAAGCCTCGACGCCCGCAACGCCGACGAGGGCCGCAGCTTCCTGAGCAAGAAAGGCGGCGGCAATAAGAAGGGCGAGAAGCTGTTCGACGAGCGGGTGACCATCTATTCGGACCCGCTCAACAGCGACATCAGCGACCTGACGTTCAGCAGCGACGGCCGGCCGCTGCAAAAAACCACCTGGATTGAGAAGGGCGTGGTAAAGAATCTGTACTCCTCGCGCTTCTGGGCCCAGAAAGCCGGCATTCCCGACCTGCCCCGGCCCAACGGCTGGATAATGGAGGGCGGCACTCAGAGCACCGCCGACCTGATTAAGGGCACCGCCAAGGGCATTCTCGTCACGCGCCTGTGGTACATCCGCCCCGTCGACCCGCAGACGCTGCTGTTCACCGGCCTGACGCGCGACGGCACGTTCTACATTGAGAACGGCCAAATCAAGTTCCCGGTGAAGAACTTCCGCTTCAACGAAAGCCCGGTCATCATGCTCAACAACCTGGAAGCCATCGGCAAGCCGGTGCGCCTGAACGGCAGTCTGGTGCCGCCGCTCAAAATTCGGGACTTCACCTTCACGAGCTTGTCTGATGCCGTGTAAAAAGCGCCCATTAATTATTAAACGTCGTGCCGAGCGAAGCCGAGGCATCGCGGTCTGTTTATGAGCTCCCGGCTCCGCAGCTGGGGGCTTTTTGCAACTGGTCGGCCCGCTTAGGCAACTGCCGGGCTGGCGGCAGCATCTGCCTGCTTGGTCACTCGCTCGCCGCCCCTATCTTGCGGCCTCCTTTGCTACTTTCTGCGATGAAGTTCCCCCTGATTGCCAGCCTGCTACTGGCTGCTGCCAGCTTGCCGGCCGCCGCGCAGCGCCTCACGGGCAAGGTCCTGGATGCCGCCACCGGCCAGCCGGTGCCCTACGCCAGCGTCTCGGTGCTGAACTCCCGCCTGGGCACCACCAGCAACGCCGAGGGCGAGTTTGAGCTGGCCGGCGCGCCGCTGCCGGGCCGGCTGGTGGTGTCGGAGCTGAGCCACCGGCGCGACACGGTGGCGGTGGCCGCGGCCCAGGCGGCGCTGCAAATCCGCCTGCAGCCATCGACGGTGCTCCTGCCCGAGGTGCGGGTGGGCAGCTACCTGGGCGAGCTGATAGCGCAGGCCTACCGGCAAATGCGCAAAACCAACGACCGGAAGACGTACGGCCAGGCGTTCTACCGCCAGGTGACCCGCATTGCCGGCGATGCCACCGAAGTGCAGGAAATGGTGTGGGAGGCCGCGGCCAACAACGCGGGCATGGATGGCAGCGCCCTCGTCACCGGGCGCTTCGCCAAAAAGAAGGCGCCGCTCAGCTTCAACAACTTTTCCATCTTTACCAAAGTGGTTGGCTTCAACATGAAGGACGACAGCCTCACCCAACGCGGGATTCTGGGGCTGAACACGGCCCGGTGCTACACGTTGTCGCTGATTGGCATCACGCAAAGCGGAAACCAGCAGCTGGTCGAGATTGGCTTCGAGAGCAAGCCCGGGCTGGCTCCGCTTACCGCGAAGGGAACCCTGGTTATCAACGAGGCCAGCCGGCAGGTACTGCACCTTCGGTTTGAAACGCCCAACCTCGTTACCGTCAAAACCAATATCCCGTTGGTGAAGCTCAAAGACCAGCACTCGGTGTTTGAAATGGATTTTCAGCCGGCCCCATACGCGGCCGTGCTCAATTACATCAAGGTCGATTATCAGGCGTTTCTGGTTAGCCCGCTGCAGCGCAACGCGGCGATTCAGGCTTCGTCTTTCACCTACTTTTACGACGGCCGCCCCACCCCCAATGCCAGCGTAACCTACGTGCCGGCCAAAGGCGGCGAGGTGGACTTGACTTCCATCAAGCAAACAACTTACGACCCTGCCTTTTGGCGCAACAACGCGGTGGTGAAGCGCACCCCGCTCGAAGAACAAGTCATGAAATCCTTCGAGCAGAAGGGGGCTTTTGGCACTATGCTCACACCGTAATTTAGTTACTCGTTGCCAATTGTCAGGCCCATAAAGCCAACGTTTGCAACTGACAAAGAGCAACTGACAACTGACAATCAAACAACCCTTTTTTCTGTAATCCCTATGAAAAGACGCGACTTTGTGGGACTCACCGGCCTGGCGGCCGGCGCCCTGTTTTTGCCCAGCTTCCCGGGCTTCGGCCACACCCCCGTGGACCCCGCCCGCCTGCTGGAGCCGGGCGCCGACACCAGTGTGAAAAAGCGCCTGGCCGACGCGGCCCTGAACGCGGCCAAAGCCGCCGGCGCCAGCTACGCCGACGTGCGCATCGGCCGCTCCCTCAACCAGTACGTGTTCACGCGCGAAAAGCAGGTGCAGAACATCGTGAGCACCGAGAGCTACGGCGTGGGCATCCGGGTGCTGGTGAACGGCTGCTGGGGCTTTGCCTCGACCAGCGTGGTGACCGAGGCCAGCCTGGCCGCCACCGCCCGCGTGGCCGTCGACATCGCCAAGGCCAACCAACGGGTAATGAAAGAGCCGGTGCAGCTGGCCGCGCAGGCGGGCTACGGCGAGGTGAGCTGGAAGACGCCCATCCAGCAAAGCGCCTTCGAGGTGCCGGTGAAGCAGAAAGTGGACCTGTTGCTGGCCGCCAACGCCGCGGCCCTGACTGCCGGGGCCAGCTACATCAACTCGGCCCTGTTTCAGGTGAACGAGCAGAAGTACTTTGCCAGCACCGACGGCTCCTACATCGACCAGGACGTGCACCGGCTGTGGCCCACGTTCAACGCCACGGCCGTGGACACGAAAACCGGCAAGTTCCGCTCGCGCGAGTCGCTGAGTGCGCCCGTCGGCCTGGGGTTTGAGTACCTCACGCCCAACGCGGCCGAACAGGTGCGCGGTCCCCAGGGCACCGACACCGTGGGCTACAAGCTGCGCTACGACATCCTGGCCGATGCCGCCCTGGCCGGCAAGCAGGCCAAGGCCAAGCTCACCATGAAATCCGTCACGCCGGGCAAGTACGACCTCGTGCTCGACCCCGGCCACCTGGGCCTGACCATCCACGAAAGCGTGGGCCACCCCACCGAGCTGGACCGCGTGCTGGGCTACGAGGCCAACTACGCCGGCACCAGCTTCGCCACCCTGGAGTGGAAGGCCAAGAACCTGCCCTACGGCTCGAAGGAAGTGAACATTGTGGCCGACAAGCTGCAACCGGGCTCGGTGGGCGCGGTGGGCTACGACGACGAAGGCGTGAAAACCCGGCAGTGGGACCTCATCAAGGAAGGCAAGCTGGTGAATTACCAGAAAATCCGTGACCAGGCCCACATCGTGGGCCAGAAGGAGTCGGACGGCTGCGCCTACGCCCAGTCGTGGGAAGACGTGCAGTTCCAGCGCATGCCCAACGTGAGCCTGCAGCCCGGCCCGGCTAAAATGAGCCCCGACGAGATGGTGAAGGGCGTGGACAAGGGCATTTACATCGCGGGGGCCGGCTCGTTCTCCATCGACCAGCAGCGCTTCAATTTCCAGTTCGGCGGGCAGCTGTTCTTTGCCATCGAGAAGGGCAAAATCACCGAGCCGCTGGAGGACGTGGCCTACCAGTCGAACACCCAGGAGTTTTGGGGCGCCTGCGCGGGCAGCTGCGACCAAGCGGACTACCGCCTGTTCGGCACGTTCTTCGACGGCAAGGGCCAGCCGGCCCAGGTGTCGTCGGTGAGCCACGGCTCGGCCACCACGCGTTTCAACGGGGTGAATGTGATTAACACGGCCCGCAAAGTCTAGCCTCCCCTCCGGCCCCTCTCCAAAAAAGCGGGAGGCTATTAGGCTTGCCGGGCTCCCCGCTCTTTTGAAGAGGGGCCCGCCCCGCAGGAGTCTCCTGAGGTTTTGCCGCCTGAACATCCCAATCTTTCATTTCTGCAAATCCATTAATAATGGCTATTCTTTCCAAAGACGAGGCCCAGGCCTTGCTGCAAAAAGTCCTCGGCTACAGCACCGCCAACGAGTGCGCGGTTTCCCTGAACGGGCGTACCACGGGCAACATCCGCTACGCCCGCAACAGCGTGAGCACGGCCGGCGCCCAAGACACCGTGTCGCTGGCCGTGGAGTCGCGCTTCGGTAAGCGCAGCGGCACTGCCACCTGCAACGAATTCGACGAGGCCACCTTGCGCCGCTGCGTGCAGCGGGCCGAGGAAATTGCCAAACTCGCGCCCGAAAGCCCGGAATACGTGCCCCTGCTCGGGCCGCAAACTTTTCTGAGCCCGCCGTCCTCGGCCACCACCCTGCTCACGGCCGCCACCCGCGCCGCCGCCGCCGCCGACAGCATGGCGCTGTGCGCGGCCAAGAACCTGGCTGCAGCGGGCTTCCTCGACGGCGGCACCCGGTTCCAGGCCCTGCGCAATTCCAAGGGCCTGGAGGCCTACCAACAGTCCACCAACACCGACTTTTCGGTGACGGTGCGCACCGCCGACGGCCGCGGCTCGGGCTACGCCATTGCCGACGTGACGGACCCGGCCAAGCTCAACGCCAAGGCCCTCACCCAACGTGCCGCCGACAAGGCCCTGGGCTCGGTGAACGCCAAGGCCATCGAGCCGGGCAAGTACACCGTGATTCTGGAACCGGCGGCCCTGATGGCCGGCGACGACCTGTCGCTGCTCGGCGGCCTGATGTACGGCCTCGACGCCCGCTCAGCCGACGAGGGCCGCAGCTTCCTCACCAAAAAAGGCGGCGGCAACCGCAAGGGCGAGAAGCTCTTCGACGAGCGCATCAACATCTACTCCGACCCCATGAACGCCGAGGTGCCCGGCAGTGCCTTCGACGGCGAAGGCCTGCCCACCAAGCGCCTGAGCTGGATTGAGAAGGGCGTGGTGAAACAGCTCTACTACTCGCGCTTCTGGGCCGAGAAGAACAAGGTAGCCGCCACGGCTTTCCCCAGCGGCTTCGTCATGGCCGGCGGCACGCAAAGCACCGCCGAGCTGATTAAGGGCACGGCCAAGGGCATTCTGGTCACGCGCCTGTGGTACATCCGCGAAGTCGACCCGCAGACGCTGCTCTACACCGGCCTGACCCGCGACGGCACGTTTTACATCGAAAACGGGCAGATTAAATTCCCCATCAAAAACCTGCGCTTCAACGAAAGCCCGATTATCATGCTGAACAACATCGAGGCCATCGGCCGGCCCCAGCGCCTGGCCGGTTGCCTCATCCCGCCGCTGAAAATCCGGGACTTCACGTTCACCAGCTTGTCCGACGCCATTTGAGCAATGGGCGAGCGGGTGAGTTGCTGCCTTGCGCCGCTTGACGCTCATTCATTCCCCATCCATTCCCTCGCCCATTCGCTTATTGTTTTCCGCCAAACTTCACGGCCGCGTACACCTGGAACACCCGGTTCTGCAGCCGCGGGTCGTCGATGCCGGCCAGGTTCCGGGCGTCGTTGATGTCGTTGAGACCGGCCACGAGCCGGGCGCCCACGGCAAAGTGGACAGCCAAATCGAGGCCGGCCCCGCCGCACAGGCTGAAGTCGCCGCGCTTGAAGCTGCCGGTGGCGGGGTGCCTCGTGGTGCCGTAGGCGGGCCTGCCGTCGGGCGCGAGGCCTACTTGCAGCTGGGCCCGACTGGTCGGCGT
>Ga0123336_10004077_pt1 | contig 12026 bp, 6 predicted proteins | sample SSSSmetaG_FD_96466 | JGI IMG/M metagenome (GOLD analysis project Ga0123336, IMG submission 96466) | Glacier valley bacterial and archeal communities from Borup Fiord, Nunavut, Canada, to study Microbial Dark Matter (Phase II) - ​SSSS metaG | ecosystem: Environmental > Aquatic > Freshwater > Ice... | reverse complement strand
CTGTCAATTGCCCTAGACTCCAGCCGCCACCGGGCGGCGTTCGAGCGCGACCAGCAGCACGGCGATGTCGGAGGGCGTGATGCCGCCGATGCGCGCGGCTTGGCCGACGGTGGCCGGGCGGAACTGGGCGAACTTCTGTCGCGCTTCGGCCCGCATCCCGCTGACGGCGCGATAGTCGAACGCCTGCGGCAGGCGGCGCTCCTCGACGCGCTGTAGCCGGCGCACTTCGGCCTCCTGCTTTTCGATATACGGCCCGTACTTGGCGGCCACCGTCACCTGCTCGGCCACGGTGGGGTCGCTGGTTAGGCCCAGCGCGGGCAGCACCGACCAGTCGGTTTCGGGGCGGCGCAGGTACTCGTTCAGGGTCACGGCGCGCTCCGGCAGGGGGTAGCCGGCGGCCACCAACGCCTGCGTGTCGGCGGCCACGGGATTGATCCGCACCCCGTCTAGCCGCGCCAGCAAGGCCGCGATGGCGGCGCGCTTGGCCTCCACCGCCTCGTAGCGGTCGCGGTCCACCAGCCCCAGCGCATAGGCAAGCGGGGTCAGCCGCAGGTCGGCATTATCGGAGCGTAGCAGCAGGCGATACTCGGCGCGCGAGGTAAACAGGCGGTAGGGCTCGGTTAAGTGGCTGGTGGTCAGGTCGTCCACCATCACGCCGATATACGAGTGGCTGCGCGGCAAGACCAACAGCCCGCCCGCTGCCAGCGCCGCCGTCATGCCGCGCGTCAGGTCGGCGTTCAGCGCATCCTCCGGCCAACTGGGCAGCGGCGCGGGTGTGGGGTGCAGCGGGTGGAACGGCCCCGGCCCGCCGGTCGCCGCATGGCCCGCCGTCAGCGCGGCATTGATGCCGGCCAAGATGCCCTGGCCCGCCGCCTCCTCATAGCCCGACGTGCCGTTGATCTGCCCGGCCAGGAACAGCCCGGCCACGCGCTTGCTCTCCATCGCGGCGGTGATCTCGGTACTCGGCACCGCATCGTATTCGACCGCATAGCCGATCCGCATGATCTCGGCCTCGCGCAGGGCCGGGATGGCGCGCAGCATGGCCCATTGCACATCTTCGGGCAGGCTGGTGTTGGCCCCTTGCACATAGACCTCGTGCGTCTCCCAGCCTTCCGGCTCCAGGAACAGTTGATGGCTCTCCTTGTGGGCGAAGCGCACGATCTTATCTTCCAGCGAGGGGCAGTAGCGCGGCCCCACGCCCTCGATGCTGCCATTGAACATGGGCGCACGGTGCAGGTTGGCGCGGATCGCCTCGTGCGTGGCGTGCGTCGTATGCACCAGATAGCACGGCATCTGTGGTCGCCACGCGGTCGGCTGCGGGTTGGGGTAGCTGGGCAGGGCCGGACGCAGGATCGGCTCGACCGGCGTGTGGCTGAAGCCCAACGGGGTCGGGCTGCCGAACTGGTACTCGACTTGCGTCCAGTCAATGGTGCGCGCGTCAATGCGTGGCGGCGTGCCGGTCTTGAGCCGGATCAGCGGGAACTGCAATTCGCCCAGGTTCTCGGCCAGGGCAATGGACGGCGCTTCGCCCGCCCGCCCGGCGCTGGCCGTGATGTCGCCCATGATGATGCGCCCACGCAGAAACGTGCCGGTGGTCAGCACCACGGCGGCGGCGTGGTAGGTGCGCCCGGTGGCCGTGACCACGCCCCGCACGCGCAAGCGGCGGCGCGGGTCGGCCAACGCGCCATCGGCGGCGGCGGCGCTGGGGTCAAGCGTGGCTCCGACCGCGCTGGGGTCAGCCGTCGCCGGTTCGAGCAGCAGTTGCGCGGCGGCTCCCTGCTTGAGGTCCAGGTTGGGCGTGGTTTCCAGCACGGTCTTCATTGCGTTCTGATAGAGCCGCTTGTCGCACTGCGCGCGCAACGCTTGCACCGCCGGCCCCTTGCTGGTGTTGAGCATCCGAATCTGGATAAAGGTGCGGTCGGTGTTGCGGCCCATCTCGCCGCCCAGCGCGTCAATTTCGCGCACCACATGACCCTTCGCCGGTCCGCCAATCGAGGGATTGCAGGGCATCAGCGCCACGCTGTCCAAGTTGAGCGTCAGCAGCAGCGTGCGCCGCCCCATGCGCGCCGCCGCCAGCGCCGCCTCGCAACCTGCGTGCCCGCCGCCCACCACAATCACGTCATACATCGTCTCATTCATCGTACCGCCCTGTCCCGTCGCCAGTGAAAAGTGAAAAGTGAAAAGTGCTATTGTTAAGAGTACCAAGCAGGCGGGCTTTCGTCAAGCGGCGGGAGATGTATCTGTGGGCTGGCTCGTGCGGCGCAGGGGCTGGCCGACCCCACCCGCGACCCCTCCCCCTTCAGGGGGAGGGGTCGCGGGTGGGGCTGTAGGCGCGCTTCTGACCAGTTAAGTTGGGGAACGAAACACAAATAATCATCCCCCTTGCCTCGTTCTTCGCGTTCCTTCGCGTCCTTCGCGGATCAATAATTGCACCGCAACCCACAAAATCCTTTGCGCCCTTCGCGTCTTTGCGGTGAACTAACGTACCCCGACAGGCGGGGCGACGTCCGTTTCGTGGTCGCCGGCCCAGAGGTGGCGCATTTCGGCGCTGGTGGTCAGCAGCAGGTCAAGCGGGCCGGCGGCGACCACGCGGCCCTCAGCCAGCACCAGGATGCGGTCGGCGCGGCGCAGCACGGCGCGGCGGTGTGAGACGACGAGGCAGGTGGGTCGTTCGCCGGCGGAGTTGGGGGCCAGCACCCGCTCCCACAGTTGGCGGTCGGTCTCCACGTCAAGTGCGCTGGAGAGATCGTCGCAGACCAGCAGATCGGGCGCGCGCACCAGCATCCGCGCCGCCGCGCTGCGTTGCACCTGCCCGCCCGACAGCCGCACGCCGCGTGGCCCCACCAGCGTGTCTAGCCCACGCTCCAACACCGCCACATCCGGCTCCATCACCGCAGCGTGGATGGCTGCGTCCAGATCACCCGCCCCAGCGGGCCGGCCGAGCAGGATGTTGGCGCGCAAGGGCGCGCTGAACAGGCGCGGCACCTGGGCCGTATAGGCGGCGCGCGGTGGGCGAAACAGGGCCGCTGCGTCGTCCACCGGCAGGCCGTTCCAACGGATCTCGCCCGCTTGACGCGGTAGTAAGCCCAGCAGCGCCCGCAGCAGCGTCGTCTTGCCCGACCCGATCTGCCCGGTGATAACGACAAACTCGCCGCGCGCGATGGTCAGGTCTACGTCCCTGATGCCGCGTCCACTGTCGGGGTGCCGGTAGGTGAGGCCGCGCACTTGGAGCTGCTCCAAGCGGTCGCTGCGCGTTGGCGGCGCCGCGGGCGGGGGTGGGGGGTCGCTGTGCAGATAGACGGGGTGCGCTTCGACCAACACCGCCGCCGGTTCGCCGGGCAGCAGCTCGACCAGCCGGGTGATCGCCACCTGCTGCTGGTTGTAGTCGCCGATAAACACGCCCAAGTAGCTGGGAAATCCGGTTGTGAAGGTCAGATAGTAGACGAACAGCGCAAAATCGCCCACAGTGAAATGCCCCGCGCTCATGACCTGCCCGGCCAGCAGCAACATCACTCCGGTGCCGATGGTGGTGGCCGTGCCTTCGACCGAGTCGATAGCCGCCCGCAACAGGCTGCTGCGGACCGCCGCTTGGCGGCGCACATCGTTCAGCGCGGCGAAATGGCGCACCGTGTCGCGTTCGGCACCGGCCACCTTCACCGCCTGCACTGCGCCGAATAGCTCGCCCAGGAAGCCGGTCACAGCATCGCCGGCCAATCCCCTGGCCCGGATGTAGCGGTGCAGCCGGCTCCAGGTCAGCCGGCCCACGAAAAAGGCCGCTATTAGGGGCACAAACACCACCAGCGTGATGCCGGCGTTGATGCCCAGCATGACCGCGACTGCGATCACAAAGGCCAGTGCGGTGCCGGCGACATCGGGCAGCCAAGTGGGGAAGTCGCCCACCTCGGCCACATCGTCGCGGTAACGATTGACCGACTCGCCGGGCGAAACGGGCGGGGTCAGCGCGCCGGGTCGCCGCAGCGTGGCGGCCAGCAGGTTGCGCCGCAGCAACGCGCCGACGGTGTAGCGGAAGGTGTAGCCGGCCCAGGTTTCGGCATAGGTAGCGACCAAGCGGGCGCCGCCCACCGCGACATAGAGCGCGATCAGCGTCCAGAGACCGACACCCTCTGTGCCTTGCCCGGTGATGCGGTCGAACACCGCCTTTTCGACGAGGCCCGGCAGCACCAGCGACCCCAAGTAGAAGGTTTGGCAGACGGCGTGGACAGCGAACGGGCCCCGGCCATAGCGGATCAGCCGGCCGTTGAACGCCCAGGTGTGGATAGTGCGGATCGGCGGCGTAGGATTAGCAAGGGTCATACGAGGGCATCCTCCAAACCGGTTTGCAGCAAATGATAGAAGTGCGAAGTGGGATCGGCGGCGAGTTGGGCGCGTGGCCCATATTCGACCACCCAGCCCCCGTCCAGAATCAGGATGCGGTCGGCGCGCTCCACGGTCCGCAGGCGGTGCGCGATGATGATGCCGGTGCGCCCCCGAAGCAGGCGGTCCACGGCCCGTTCCAGGCGCGCTTCGGTGACGGGATCGAGCCGTGCGGCGGCTTCGTCGAGGATGATCAAGCCGGGATTTTTGAGGAAGACACGGGTGAAGGCCAGCAGTTGCGCTTCGCCCGCCGACAGGCCCGCGCCGCCGGCAGCCAACGGCGTGTCCAGCCCCTGCGCCAGCCCCGCCACCCAGCCGTCTAGCCCCAACTCGGCCAGCGCCGCCCCCATCGCCGCATCACGCACGGCGGGGTTGAAGAAGGCCAGGTTGTCGCGCAGGCTGGCCCCAAACAGTTGCACCTCTTGCGTGACCATGCCCACCTGGGCGCGCAGATCCGCGAAAGGCAGGTCGCGGATGTCGTGCGCGTCCAGTCGGATCGCGCCGGCGGTGGGGTCGTAGAGGCGGAACAGCAGGCGGGTCAGCGTGGTCTTGCCGCTGCCGGTGCGCCCCAGCACGCCCAGCACCTCGCCGGCGGGCAGGCGGAAGGTGATGTCGCGCAACACAGGCGGACCGTCCGCTTCGGCGGCCTCGCTGTCGTTGTAGGTGAACGCGACCCCGTCGAAGGTGACGCTTAACGCGGCGCTGCGCCCGGCCCTGGCCGGGGGCGGCCCGCCTGCCGCCCCCGGCTCCTGCACGCGGGGTTGCAGCCGCAACAGCGCCCGCACGCGGTCCAGGCCCGCCCGCGCTTTTTGCAGGTCATCGGCCTGTTCACGGATATTCTCCAGCGGCGCGGCGACCATGCTGATGTAGTAGACGATCAGAAACGCGGTGCCGATGCTGACGCTGCCCTGGCTGTAGAGATACGCACCCAGGCCGAGACCGAGGCCGTAGCCGATCAGATAGAGGGCGTTGGTCAGCACAAAGGTCAGGCTCTGGGCCATCTGTGCGCGCACGCCATGCCGCGCCACGGCGCGCAGCCGCGCATACCACTCATGCAGCGTGTGGGCTTCCGCGCCGCTGCCCCGGATGTCTTCCAGGCCGCCCAGCCGCTCTTCCAGGAAGCCGAATTGTTCGGCATCGGCCTGGCGCGCAGCGGTGAAGCGGCGCACGCCCAGGTTTTGCACCGCCGCCAGCGCGATCAGCGTGGCGAGGCAGTAGCCCAGCACGCCCAGCCCGGCCCGCCACTCGGTCGCGAACAGCAGGACGAGGATGCCGACGATCAGCACAGCGTTGCCCAGCAGGCGCAGCACAAATTGGGCGAAAAAGTTTGCCAGCGCGGTCACGTCGCCGTCAATGCGCTCGATCAGTTCGCCGGGCGTGTGCGTTTTGTGGAAGGCCATATCCAGGTTCAGGCAATGCAAGGCTAGGTCGGCGCGCAAGGCGTTGGTGGCCGTCCAGCCCACGTTGAGGCTGCTATAGGTGGTGACGAGGGCCAGGGCGCGTTGGCCCAGGCCGAGCGCCAGGAACGCTCCGGCCGCCCACAACAGCGCGTCGGCGGCCCCGCCGGCCTGGGTAGTATCAATGAAATAGCGGATGACCTGGGGGTTGACCAATTGCAGCGCGATGCTGCCGATTAACAGCAGGGCCAGCCCGCCGACGCGCCCACGTTGGGGGCGCAGATAGGTGCCGAGCAAGCCGAAATAGCCGGCTGGGGCCGGGGGTGCAGACATTTCTACTCCTTTAACCGTATCGCATGGGTCACGGATGATCTGTGGCTCAAGAGTCAGTCATGGGCAGCGGTGCGCCCGTGACTGCGCGACGGCGTGCCTAGCCCCGGCCCATGCGGGACAGGGTATAGACACCACAGGCCGGCCCCGACATAGCGGGGTGGGCAGCCTGCGAAAGGAGTTGCCGTGTTATGCAGAATTGCTGGGGGACGCAGCCGCTAGCGGCACCCTCCGTTGCGCGAGGCAAGGGGAGCGTACCGCACGGTTGTCAGAGTAGTTGTCTTCATGGCCGGGGGGCCTCCTTTCTTGAACGGAGCAGACGGGTCGGGCGCGGGCGGCGCGATCCTGGGGATCGCGCGGGCGGCGCAACCCCAGTATACCGCACCCCGCCCGTCTTGCCTATCGGTCTGGAGACGGATCAATGCTGAGGCATGACCTGAGAAATGTGCTATAATGACGTTGCATTCCTTTAAAATGATTCGGGTAACTCCTATTATTTTGCTTGATCGGCTTACAGCATCATGAGACATTCGCAGACGAAAGACGCGATATACCAAGCGAGTTTTCTCAGCGTTGTGCCCGTCCCGGCGGTTGCCAATGAGAAGGTCTTCGCGGATGTGTTCCGCAAGCTCTACTATCATTTTTATGCCAACAGTCATGCGAGTCGGGCCGAGCGCATCATGGCAGACCTTTCTAATCTGCTGCTTTGTAAGATTGCCGGAGAGCGTACTGGCAACTCGGCGATAGATCGGTTTGTACAGGGGGAAGGCAGCGCGAACAACTTGCTGATCCCGTTTCTAAAGATGAGTTTCCCTCAGTTAGTTGAGGCTGGTGAGCAATTCTATCTGCAAGACGAGATTTTGCGGCAGGGACTGCGCGAACTCGCGCCGCTATCCTTTCATGCTGCGCCGGCGCATATTCTGGGCGAAGCGTTCCAGGCGTTGATGGGTCCGCGCTTGCGTGGCGACAAGGGCCAGTTTTTCACGCCTAAAAGCCTCGCCCGCGCCATGATCGCGATTCTGGACCCGCCACCTACGGCGAAGATCGTAGACCCGGCCTGCGGCACCGGCGGCTTTTTAGTGGAAGTTCAGGCCACCCAAGCGCAGTCCGGCCCGCCACAGCCATCCCTGAGCGGTAGGCTGATCGGCATGGATAAAGACCGCGACCTGTGCCGCTTGGCCGAAGCGACGTTGGAGATTGTGGCTCCCGACCGGGCGGTGATCCTTAATCGGAACTCGCTCGACTGGGCAGCGTTAGCCGCGTTGCCTACCGCTACGACCCCCTTGGGCGCTGATTATGTGATTACCAACCCCCCCTTTGGCGCGAAGATTAAGGTGACTGAGCGCGACATTCTGCGGCAGTATGCGCTCGGCCACAAATGGACGCTAACCGCAACCGGTTGGTTAGAAGAGGGCAATGTCCGCGAGGCTCAAGATCCGCAGATTTTGTTCCTGGAACTGTGTATCAAGTTGTTGCGACCTGACGGACGGCTCGGAATCGTGCTACCGGAGGGTGTGTTCGGTAATCATACTCTGGGCTATGTTTGGGATTTCGTGCGGCGGCACGGGACCATTACCGCCCTACTAGACTGCCCGCGCACCACCTTCCAGCCAAGCACTGACACCAAGACAAACGTGCTGTTTTTCCGCAAGTCGCCTACCTTGCTGCCCGCCGCGCCGGTGCCCGCAAAGGTCTGGACAGCGGTGGCGCTGCATTGTGGGCATGATCGGCGGGGCCGTAGCACCAAAGTCAGCGGTGAAGGCTATCCCGACGACTTTGCCTCAATCGGTGCCGAGTATAGCCGCCGGACAACCGCCGGCGGATTTTGGCAGCAGAGCACGATCAGCAACCCCTACTACTTGGTCCCCCGCTACTACGATCAGGCACCGCTGCACGAGCTAACTGCCGAAGCCACGCGCAGCCACACCCAGTTGATCTCGCTAGGCGAATTGGTCAAGCGGCGTTACATCAGTGTGCGAAAAGGCCACGAAGTGGGGGCCGAAGCCTACGGCACCGGCGATATTCCCTTTGTGCGAACCTCGGACATCGCTAATTACGAAGTTTCGACCGACTCAACACGTGGGGTGAGCGAGGATATATACCAGCAGTATGCGGATCAGCAACGCCTCGCGCCGGGTGACATCTTGCTGGTGGCCGATGGTCGTTACCGCATTGGCCGGTTGGCGATTTTGCATGAGCATAGTCACCGCTGCATTGTGCAAAGCCATTTGCGGATTATCAGCGTCACTGCGACGGCTCCGTTTCGGGCGGTAGAACTGCTATATCTACTGAACTTGCCGATGGTTCAACATCAAATACGCAATCTAGTGTTCATTCAATCCACGCTGGGGTCGCTTGGCAACCGCCTCCATGAAATTTGCGTGCCGCTACCCGAACAAACGGTAGATTGGCAACGCAGTATTGAGGAATTCGCCGGCTTGATCGAAAGTCGGGCCGCGCTGCTACGGCGGTTGCGGGCCTTCGATCCAGGGGACTATGAGCTTTAGGGTGGCTGCACCCGCGCTAGTATTTGGGCGATCCAGTCGTAAAATTCACGCAGGGTTTTTGATCCCTGTGCGATGTTACATTCCCGGTGTGCGAATCCGACGTTAACCGCGTTATGCACGCGGGGATTGCTATGACCGGTCTCCACCTCGGCTTTGCCACGTCGTGCTTGGGCAAACAGGCTGAACGATAACGGCGCACGACATACCAAGCATAGGGTGCTGCTGGTCGTCAGTGGTCCAAACTGCGCTTCGAGATAGCGTTGCGTGGCGGCAGTGACCTCTGGTGCATCCGGCATCTGGTAAATCAGCCAAGTGAGCTTTTTTGCCACCCGCATACAATCCTCATAAGAAGCCGCCTTTTCGCGCAGCTTCGCTACTACCTGCGGCTGCAAAGCCGCCATGTTGAGGCCATACGCCGGCAGTACCGCATCGGGTTGCAACATCACCCAGCGCAGAATACGATTGGGTCCGGCTTCCGCGCTTTTCCAAGCCGCGCCGGTGGTCATCGTTGCGTCACGGATAATCTTGCCGGCCACGGCGGGGTACGTCAGGGCAAGATCCTGCAAATAGGGGAACTCCTCATGCCGTCCCAGATGGCCCGCTTCCCGTTGGCAGTAGTGCGCTTGTAGAACATCGTATTTGGAGCGGCTGGCAATGCGTTCCTGGCATAAATCCGGCATAGGGTTGGCTACTCGCTTCTTACAGGTCTCTGAATAACTCGGCTAACGAGATTTCCAGCGTAGCAGCCAGCACCTCGATGTTCCGTAGCGAGATGTTCCGCACGCCGCGCTCAACACCACTCAGATAGGTGCGGTCTAGTCCGCAGCGATGTGCAAATGCCTCCTGCGACAAGCCACGTTCCTTTCGTAAAGCGCGTACTCGATCGCCGAGCCGCTGTGTAATGGGCAACTGCTCCGACATAGTTTTATGTTAGCCCGCCATAGTGTGTGAGTCCACGGTCTATGAGTCACATCGTCTGTCACTACCTCTTTACTGCGCGTAGGGAGTATAATGAACGGGTGAAAGTGTAATATTGGCCCGGCCCGCAGCGTCATATAGAGTGGTGGCCCCGCTGGGCGACCCCCCCTGCGCTGGACGACAATGGAGTCGTGCGTCCAGGGAGCGATAGCCCCGCGCTCGTTTCTGCAATGGATGCTGAAGGCGAATTGAGGATGATGAACATCCAGGTGATACCCGGTCGTAGCTCCGCTCGCGCAGGTGCGCCGCCTCCCCCAGAGACGGCGCGACCGGCGTTGGCTCCGCCTATTACGCCCGCCGCTGTTGCCGTGCCCCAGGTGGGCACCGACGAGGCAGCGCTGGTCGCGGCAGCGCGCGCCGGCGACCGGGCGGCTTTCGGCGCACTGTTCGACCGCTACCAGACTCCTATCGTCAACTACCTCTATCGGGTGGTGGGCGACTGGGAGACCGCTAACGATTTGGCGCAAGATTCGTTCTTGAAAGCATACCAAGCGTTGGGGCGCACCGAACCCGACCTACAACTTGCGCCCTGGCTCTACCGCATCGCCACCAACACCGCGCTGGATGCGTTGCGGCGGCGTAAGCGCATCACCTGGGTGCCGTTTTTGGAAGAGTATGATCCGCCGGCGCTGGGCGGCGACCCCGGCATCACGGTGCCGAATCAGGATGCCGTGCAACGGGCGTTGCAAGCTGTGCCCGCTGATTATCGCGTGGCCCTCGTGCTGCACCTGCATCAGGGGCTATCCTACAAAGAGATCGGCGCATTGCTGGGTGTGGCCCCCAATCTGGTGGCGGTGCGCGTGTTTCGCGGGCGCGAGAAGTTTATCAAGGCGTACAATGCGCTAACGGGAGAGTCTGACGCATGAAGTGTGCCCATTGCCGGCCGTTGTTGTCAAAGTATGTGGACGGGGAAGCCCTGCCGCCGGAGCGCGCGCAAGTGGAAGCGCATCTCGGCGGGTGCCCGCCATGCCGGGCCTTGCTGGCGCAATGGGCGCTGTCGCGGGGCCGCGTCCATAGCCTGCCGCACTATCAGCCCGATCCGCAGGGGCGCAGCCGCCTCATGGCGGCGCTGGCGCGCCTGCCGCGCACGGTGGACGACGTGCCGATCACCCGGCGGCAAGGCACCGCGCCGGTGCAGCGCGCGCCCGCGCCCGCCCGCAGCGGCTGGTGGCTGTTCGGCAATTTGGCGAGCGGGTTTGCCATGCTGATCGTGCTGGCTGCCGCAGGGCTGATCACAGGAGTCCTCAACGGCGGGGGCAATGTGTCGCCGACGGTGGGTGCGTTGAATGCGACCCACAATACGGCGGTCCTCGTTGTGCCGACCAAGATCGCGAGCATTGCCGTGTCGCTGGCGTGGCCCCCAGCCACTGCGGTGGCCCCTATCGCGGGCGGCGGGCTGCCGAAAACGATGTCCGCCAGCCCCACGGCGACGTTTTGGACCGATGAAGCGGATGCGAGCGCCCATCGAGTGCGCGACGAAGCCTACGGCTATGGCTTGCAGTATCCCAGCGGCTGGTGGACGGCGGCGGCGGCACCAGTGGCCGGGGCGCTGGCCGGCCGCGTGTTGCGCCCGCAACCCCGCCGTGACGGCAGCCGGCCGGGCTATAACATGACGGTAGATGTGTTGAGCAATACCACGCAGTTGCGTGACTCGGATCTGGCCCACCGGGATAGCCCGGCGCTACGACAGGCGCTGACGAATTGGCAAGCGGACGGGGCCACGGTGTCTGCCCTGACCGGGCTGGCGGCGGGGGTCAGTGGCTTCAGCACCGTCAGCGGCGGCAGCAAAGGGCGGCGGCGGGTGGCTTACTTGCTGGGCGGGTCGGTGGTCTATCGCCTGACGCTACAAGAGCCGGTCAAACCGACAGCGGACGAGACGGCGGCCTGCGACGCGGCCTGGAATGCCGTGCTGGGCAGCTTTCAGCTACCGCCCACGCCTGTCCTATCGCCGCTAGGGGCCGCGCCGGCGCTGTTCCTGCATGATGGCGATCTATGGGCGCTTGACGGCGCGGCTGGGGCGCTGGGGCGCTGGACCACCGATGGTCGCGTGCGCGCCTTCGCCTTGTCGCCGGCGGGTAATCAGGTGGCGCTGCTGCTGGGCAACGACTCCACCGATCCGTCCGCCAAAAGTATCAGATTGTTGAGTGTTGCGGATAGGACGTTGAGCCGCGAAATATGGCACCCCCTTAGTATCTATACTATCGCTTGGTTGAATGACACCAACCTGCTGGCGCTGGGGGGCTCAACGGTCGGCGAAACGCCGATGGGTCTGTATCGCATCCAAGCGGATGGCGGCGGCGCACGGCAAGCGCTCTTGGACTGGGCGGACAAGGCGATCCCCGATCCGATCAGCAGCACCTGCTGGAGGTGGATCAGCGGCGACTCCTCCAGCACGACCTTGTCCCGGCTGACCCGCAGCCGCCCCTGGTGCTTGCCGACG
>Ga0123336_10004076_pt1 | contig 12026 bp, 9 predicted proteins | sample SSSSmetaG_FD_96466 | JGI IMG/M metagenome (GOLD analysis project Ga0123336, IMG submission 96466) | Glacier valley bacterial and archeal communities from Borup Fiord, Nunavut, Canada, to study Microbial Dark Matter (Phase II) - ​SSSS metaG | ecosystem: Environmental > Aquatic > Freshwater > Ice... | reverse complement strand
GCCGCCTGCTCGCGTTCATCCCGACTCTCATCGGGATTTCGCTTCTTGTATTCTTCGTGATTCGACAGATTCCGGGCGACGCGATTACGACCAGGTTGGGTGCGGAAGCTGCCGCTGACCTCACGCCGGAACAGCAGGCCGCTTATCGCACCTACTTCGGGCTGGATAAGCCGCTCACGATACAATATCTGGAATGGGCGGGGCGGTTGCTCACGGGTGATTTTGGGCAGTCTGAAGTTCGCCGTGAACCCGTGATCACCGCGATTCTGAAATCGTTTCCACTCACCCTGCAACTCACAGCGATGTCGCTACTGATTGCGCTCCTGCTTGGATTGCCTATAGGCGTGTTTGCGGCCTTACGTCCAAACTCTGTGCCTGATCTGGTGCTGCGTACCGTGAGCCTGATCGGGCTGTCGATACCGGGTTTTTGGCTCGGTACGCTGATTATCCTTTTTCTCTCCGTGACGTTCCACTTCATGCCCAATGCTGGGCGCTTTACGCCGCTGAATGAAGATATGGGGCGCAACCTCACACAGATGATCTTTCCGGCGCTCACCCTGGGGATCGGCTTTTCTGCATCGATCATGCGGACTACGCGCGCAGTGATGCTCGAAACACTGGCGCAGGACTATATCCGAACCGCCCGCGCGAAGGGGTTGCGTCCGCGCCGTATCCTTCTCGCTCATGCCCTACGGAACGGCTTGATCCCGATCATCACGCTAATTGGTATTGAAATGGGCTATTTGCTGGGCGGCTCCGTGCTAATCGAAGAGGTTTTCGCTTTGCCCGGCCTCGGTCGGTTGACGTACACCGCAATACAGCAGCGGGATTATGCGCTCGCACAGGGCGCGATTCTGTTCATCGCCTTCAACTTTGTGCTAATCAACCTGATTGTCGATTTTCTCTATTCGGTTGCCGATCCGCGCGTGAGCCATGCGTAATGCGCTCGGTAGAGTGATCCGCAATCGCAGCGCGGTGATGGGTTCCGCACTCGCGCTATTCTATGCCCTGATGCTGATCTGTGGTGCGCTGTCGCTCACGCCCTACTCTCCGATCAAGCAAAATCCACCGTTGCGGCTGCAAGCGCCAGACAGCGCGCACCCCTTCGGGACGGATCAATTCGGGCGTGATATTTTTAGCCGAGTCGTGCGTGGCTCGGTGAACTCGCTGCGCATCGCGATGGTTGCTGTTGCCATTGCATGTACCGCCGGAACGCTGATCGGGATGCTCTCCGGCTACGCGGGTGGAATGCCGGATACACTCACGATGCGCGTGCTGGATATTTTTTTTGCGTTTCCAGCGATCTTGCTGGCGCTATCGGTGGTCGCAGCGGTCGGTCCGGGCGCGAACAGCGCAATCCCGGCTATTGCAATTGTCTACACGCCGATATTCGCGCGTGTGGCGCGTGCGCCTGTCCTGAGCGTGAAGCAAATGGAATATATCACGGCTGCGCGTGCCATTGGGACATCACACCGCGCGATTCTGTTTCGCCATATTTTGCCGAATATCCTCGCCCCTGTACTGGTCACGACGAGTCTGGCGTTCTCGTGGGCGCTACTCACGGAGGCCGGGTTGAGCTTTCTTGGCTTGGGACCACAGCCGCCGGAGCCAAGCTGGGGATTGATGCTCAAAGAGGGGCGAAACCTCGCGGAAGTCGCTCCCTGGCAGGTTATCTTCCCCGGCCTTGCAATCATGGGTGCAGTATTGGCCTTCAATCTGCTTGGTGATGGGTTGCGCGATGTGTTTGATCCGCGTCTGATTTGATCAATCTTAGACGTTACGCAGTTGGGCAAATCGGGCGGCAAGAATGCCAGATGCGGCGTGGACTGGTAGTCCACAACATCTGTAGACGTTACGCAGTTGAATGCAATTCAGGCTTGCGGACGGCAAGAATGCCGTCCCTACAAAACGCGCTGTCTGCGTAGGGACGCCATTCTTGGCGTCCGGTTTACGCAACTGCGTAACGTCTAATCTGATTAGAATCGGAACAGCATCTTGATGATACTGCTCGCCTTCGGAAGCGCATAAGCGTCAGCGATCTCCTCGATTGGGTACTCGACAGAGACGAACTCCTGATAGCTCAACTTGCCTGCTTCAATCCACGCGACGAGCGGTTCCTGTGCGTCGTGTTCACGCCAGCGCGTCGGCCACTGGTGGATCAGCAGGTTGAAATTGAACGGTCCACGTGCTTTATCGAGGCGAACTAGCGGCTCCTTGATCAGGCCGTAGACACCAATCGTCCCGCCAAGCTTCACCAGCGGCAGAGCGGCGTTCATGATCGCTTCGCTCCCAACCGCATCGATGATCGCGTCGAACGTGCGTTGGCGGCCTTCCATGAAGCGTGCGAGTTCCGGGTCATCCGGTGCAAACGCGGCAGTTGCGCCCATTTCCAGCGCCTTTTGCCGTTTCTGCGGCCAGCGATCAACGTTGTAAATCTCCCCAAGTCCGAGCAGCCGCGCAAACTTGACGAAACTCAACCCAACCGGACCCGCTCCCCAGATCAGAATATTGTCACCCGGCTTCAAATTGAAGTCCCCGAATGCGCTGTAGACTTCCCGCCAGGTACATAGCATCACCGCGTCCTCGACGGTAATCGACTTTGGAACGGAGCGCATGATCTCGTAGACTTCCGCCCAGCCGTTCGCGGCGGTCGCAACGCCATCTTCAACCATCGCGTGATGGTCGCCCGCCAGCGTATATTCCGAAAAGCCGCCCCATCCGCTCCCATAAGCCGGGTCCGTCGTCTTGAGAAGCAACCCGCCGACGACCCGATCCCCGACTGCGAAGTGTCGGACTTTTTCGCCTACCGCTTCGACAATGCCGACCGACTCATGTCCCAGCAGGAGCGGATACGTATCGACGCCGGGGAACTGCCCCATGATCAGCGTGCGATCCGTCAGGTTGCAGAGGCAAGCCGCTTCTGTCCTGATCATGGCCTCATAGGGTCCCGGCGCAGGTGGCGGGATGTCCACAATGGCGAGTTTACCGATTTCTTCAACCGCAACAGCTAACATAAGACTTATCCTCTCAGAAGTTCACATTATCGAGTTTGACCAAGCGATCAATTGACCACATTCAGCCAGCCACCATCTACATAATAGCTCGAACCGACGCAGTAACTTGCGCGCGGCGAACACAGGAAAACAAAGAAATAGGCCAGTTCTTCCGGTGAACAGAAACGGCCTATCGGGGTTTTATCTTTGGCAAGCTTATCGAGGTACTGCTCAAAGGTCTGGTCGGTCCCCGCGGTTAGCAATTTCGCCGTTTTTTCCCAGTCGGGGGTGCGTACCAGCCCCGGATTAATCAGATTGACCCGAATATTCTCGCCAATGAGTTCGTTGGCGAGGCATTTAGAAAACATGGCGAGCGCGGCTTTGGTCGTGTTATAGATCGGTTCGTAATAGAGCGGCTGGATCGTGCAGATCGATCCATTGTTCAAAATCACGCCGCCCTCGCGCTTACGCATTAATGGCACGACACCGCGCGACATCCGGATCGCAGCCATAACGTGTAAATCCCAATAGTATTGCCAGCGTTCGTCGGGCGCATCCATGATCTTTTCTTCGCTGCCCGTCCCGGCATTGTTGATCAGAATGTCCACACCATCGAATTCGCGCCCCACTACTGTGAGAAAACTATCGATTTCGGCGGCTTTGCTCACATCCGCTCTCACACCTATTGCCTTGACGCCGTACTTATCGCTGATTTCTTTTGCTTTGGCGGCAACCCGCGCTTCATCTCTGGCGCACAGGGCGAGATGTACCCCTTCCTGCGCGAGTGCATCCGCGACGGCTAACCCGATCCCGACACTTCCACCTGTGATGATGGCGACTTTATTCTTGAGTGCGAGGTCCATTGCGGCTCCTGTTGTGGGAGATTACTTGACGATTGGAATTTTGCTGCGGTCGATTGTCACCGCGACCGCGAGAACAAGCATGATGCCGAAGACGATCTGTTGCGCAAAAATATCGACGCCTACGAAGGTCATCCCGATTCGCACCACCGATACGATCAACGCGCCGATTAGCGTCCGGGTCACGCTGCCGACGCCGCCCGTGATAGCCGTCCCGCCGACAATGACCGTCGCTATCGCCAGCAGCAAAAAGCCATCGGCGCTGCGTGGCGACCCTGCGGACTGCCGGGCGGCGAGCATGACCCCGGCTAACCCGGCCATTGTTCCGGAGATCGCGAACGCGATCACCTTGTAGCGATCCACCTTCACGCCCGAAGCCCATGTCGCGGCCTCACCCGCGCCGATAGCGGTGCTGTAGCGCCCAAACTGCGTGTAGTGTTGGATAACGAAACTGAAGGCGAGGATCAGCCCGCCGATGAAAACCTCGTTCGGAATGCCGAAAGTTTTACCAATCGCCCATTGCACATACTTCGAGTCGCTAATCGCGATTGAGATGGGACCCCCATTGCTGATGACCAGCGCGGTCCCGACCCATACGCCGCCCGATGCCAGCGTCGCAATGAACGACGGGATGCGTATCCGCGTATGGACAAGGCCATTCAGGACCCCGGCCAGCACGCCGACCACAATGCCAATGCCGAAGCTGGCATACCCAAGCTGCCACTTTGATAAGGCCAATGCCGCGACCACGCTGCACAGCGCGGCGATTGCCTGAATAGACAGGTCGATCCCGCCGAGCATGATCACGAATGTAACGCCCGCCGCCAGCACAAATAGAACCGCTGTGTCGGAGGCCAGCACCACCAGCGTTTGCACGGATAAGAATTCCGGCGAGAGGATCGACACCAAAACGAATAGCGCGCCCAGCGTGATTAGCGGCGCGAACTGGCGAAGCGTCTCTGCGTTGAGAGCGGCAGGCCGCGCGATGTTGCTCTGTGTTGCCATACCTTAGACCATGTATCCAATAATATCGAGTTGTTCAGGTTTGTGGCCGGGTGTGGCGTCAAAGCGCTGCGTTATTTCACCATCGCGCATTACCAGTATGGTGTGGCTCAGGCCAATCGTTTCTTCGAGCGTGTCCGCTGTAAGAATGATTGATACACCTTGCCCCGAAAGCTGGCGCACGAGATCATAGACTTCTTCCTTTGCGCCGACATCCAGCCCGCGCGTGGGATGATCCAGAATGAGGATTTGCGATTGCGCGTTCAGCCATTTGGAGAGGACGACTTTTTGCTGGTTGCCGCCGCTCAGGTTGAGGCACATCGCGCGAATGGTCGGTGTCTTGATCGACAGTTTATCGACCCAGGTGCGGGCGAGGTCGGACTCTTTCGCGTGATCGATCAAGCCATTGTGCGTCACATTGCCCAGGCTTGCGAGCGTCATATTGGAGACGACGGAGAGGTACAGCACCAGCCCTTCCGCGCGCCGTTCGCGCGGGATATAGCCAATGCCCTGTGCCACAGCATCAGCGGGACCCTTGAAGCGGATCGGCTTGCCTTTCAGGAAAAGCTGGCCGCGCGTCGGGGCGATGAACCCGAACAGCGTGCGGCATAATTCCTCGCGGCCAGAGCCAATCACGCCCGCGATCCCCAATATCTCGCCCTTGTGAAGCTCGAAGCTGACATTCCGGTAGGCTTTCTGGTGCGCAATCGCATCGGCGGAAAGGACGATTTCCTGCGCGTAGGGTTGCTGTTGCGACTCGCGATAATATTCGGATTGCACGCCGCGCCCGACCATCAGGCGGTGCAACTCGTGGACATCCAGGGCGGTATCGGTCGGCTTTTCCGCGACAACCTGCCCATTTTTCATCACATAAACGCGATCACTGAGCGCCAATACTTCATCCAGACGGTGCGAGACGAAGATGAATGAGGCGCGCTGCTTGAGGCTGCGTACTCGCTCGAAGAGAATATCGATGTCGGCCTGTTCCAATACCGACGTTGGTTCGTCCAGCAGGATAACCAGATGGTGATCGGTACGCTCTTCGAGGGTCAGCACTTTCGCGAGTTCGACCATCTGCCGTTCGGCAAAGCTCAGTTCGGAAGTACGCATCTTCGGGTTGACCGCTGATTGCACCTTCTCCAGTTGGCGGCGCGCGGCAGCAAATAGCTTGCCCCAGCGCATTATGCCGGCGGTCATGAATTCCATCTCGTGTCCAAGGTAGATGTTTTCGCCGACGGAGAGATTTGGCAGCAGTGATTGCTCTTGAAATACGATGCCGATACCGTGCCGTGCGGCGTCACGCGGGCTGCGCAGCGTGGCGGGCTGACCCTGTACGCGGATTTCGCCGCTATCGGGTGTGTAGACTCCGGCAAGCACGCGCATCAGAGTAGATTTGCCCGCGCCGTTTTCACCGACCAGCCCAACCACTTCGTTCGCAAATACGTCGATGCCGACATCCTGAAGCGCACGCACGCCGGGGAACGCTTTGTTGATGTGGCTGACCGACAGCACGGGGGTTTGAGTCATCGAGAGTTTCCGATCATTTGATGATCTTGAGCCGCGAACGATTGATCGTCAGCGCGACCGCCACGAGGATGATCAACCCCTGAATTGCCTGTTGAATATAGGGCGTGACACCGAGCAGGATCATCCCGTTGCTGAGGACCACGACCAGCAGGACGCCGACCAGCGTATTCAACACGCCGCCTTCACCGCCCGAAAGCGATGTGCCGCCGACCACTACCGCCGTAATCGCTGTAAAAAGTCGCCCTTCGCCAATCACGGCGGTTCCCGTGCCGAGCTGCGCGGCCATGATCAGGCCACCCAATCCGGAGAACACACCCGCCAGCGTGAAAATGATCACTTTGTAGCGGTTGACCGGAACGCCGGACAGCGTTGCCAAATCCTCAGCGCCGCCAATCGCATACATATAGCGCCCGATGCGGGTGTAGCGCTGAATGAAATAGGCAATCGCCAGCGACACAATCGCGATCCAGACGACCCATGGGAGGCCAAGAAAGTCATCGAGGGCGAGGCCGCGAACGTAGGGGTCCTTGATGCGCGCCGTCACCCCCGCATAAAGCACGGTCGCCAGTCCGAGGCCAACCGATAGCATCCCCAACGTAGTCATAAATGAAGGAATGCGCAGGCGCGTATGCAAGAACCCGTTGAGGAAACCCATCAGACCACATGCCGCAAGCGGGATGATCAACCCAATCACGCCCAGATTGCTGTCGTTCTTATCGTTCAGCACCAGCAAGCTGATGATCACCGAACTGAGCGCGAGAAGCCCCTCAACTGATAGGTCGATGCTGCCCAGAATAATTACAAATGTCGAGCCGAGTGCCAGCACCAGCACGGACGCTGACTGTACCGAAATGCGGACCCAGTTCGAGGTCTGGAAGAAGCGCGGTTCCCGCAGACCGATGAAGATGCTGATGCTGATCAGAGCGATCAGCGAAGCGTAGGGACCCAAACGGCGAAGAATACGCCGCCATTGTTCACCCCGCAGCGAAGCATTCCCTGACGGATTTAACTCGACCGTCGCGGGAACCGTATTCTGAGGCAAGGACATAAAGACGCCTCGTTAATCGAAAAATAACGCGCAGCCGACCTGTTTTTCTGTCAGTACCGGGACAGTGACGAACACCGTCCCGGAGTATCTACCCGTCGTTCGCTAGGGTGCCTTCGTCGCGGCCTGCGTTGCCATCGCGCCCGCATACTGGATTTGCCCGGAGGCGCGACCCCACAGGTCTTCCCAATCGATACGCGGCACGTCGAGAATATTCTTCTCGTAGAATTCCTTCGCATTCTTGGCGTTGATCAGGATACCTGTGCCGTACATCTCGCGATGTTCTTTCGGCTCTTTGGCCGGGTCAAACTTGCCCATTTTGGCGTGGTAGCCTATCGACAATCCCATGCCGCCCTGCCAGAACGGGTCCCACACGGTCGTCGCCGCGAATTCGCCCGCCAACACTGATTTCACTGCTTCATCCACGCCATCGATGCCGACGACGGGTACTTTCCCGGCGAGTTTTGCGGCGCGTAACGCTTCCAGCGCGCCCAACCCCATATCGTCGTTGGCCGCCCAGACGCCCTTGATCTGATCGCCGAATTTGGTCAGCCAGGTATTCATCGTGTCGAATGCCTTGCCGCGCTGCCACTCCGCGATCTGGAAGTCGAGCAGTTGAATCTTCGAGTTTTTCTTGAGCGAGTCGTCCAGCCCCTGCTTGCGCTCGATGGCCGGAATATTCGCGGGCAGACCGCCAAGCGCGACGATCCCGCCGGAGCCGCCCATCGCGTCGAACAGCGAGTCTGCAATCGCGCTGCCATATTTCACACCGGGGAACGAAATATGCGCGACGTAATAGGGATTGTTGTCCCAGGGATGCAGGTCATCCGGCTTGTTCCACTGCGTCACGACGAAGGCCTTCGCCTCGATGCACGCCTGTACGATAGGCAGCGCGTCGGGTGCGTTGTTGGGGTCCACGTTGAGGACCATGTTGCCACCCGTTTTGGCAATGATCGCCTTGATGTCCGCAATCCCCTTCTCGCTGTTGCCTTCGGTGGTCAGCGTCACATAATTCGCGCCGACCGACTCGGCAAACAGCCGACCGCCGCGATTCCAGACTGCGTGGTAGGGGTTGGCGAGCGACCGGATCGAGTTGACGAGGGTCACTTTGTTTTGCGCGAAAACAAGTTTGTTGATGTCTGTGACACCCGCAATGATGACTGCGCCAGCGGCGGCGGATGTCCGTATAAATGTACGGCGACTCATCTTGTTCAAAATTCATCTCCCAAAAAAGCGAACTCAGGTAAAGGAGCGAGACGGACTGCATAAATCTATTCACCTCCTAAATTGAGATTGGAGTCGTTCAAGCGTTGTAAACGATCACGCTTAACGTTTTCATCAGTGTAAAATCATTGCAGAATTTTGTCAAGCAAGTGATAGACTCTGTGTGAGGAGTATCAATGGCGACTACATTGCGGGATATTGCTCGTCGCGCGGGCGTTTCGGTGACAACTGCTTCACGTATTATCAATGGCTCTCCGACCGGGCTTCCAATCCGTGATGAAACGCGGGCGAAAGTCCTTTCGATAGCACAGGAGTTGGCCTATAAACCCAATTTTCTGGCGCGTGCCTTGCGCGGCAGTCGTAGTTCGCTGTTGGGGGTTATCGTCCGGGATATTTCCGAACCGTTCTTCACGCAGGTATTGGTCGGAGTCCAACGGGCAGCGATTGCACGGCAGTATCGCGTGTTTCTGGGTGATGTCGAGCGGCAAGCCAGCACAACCATCGACTACGGCTCGATGTTCGAGCAGTCGCACGCGGATGGTATTTTGATCGTCGGCGATATGGAAGACGACGACCTGACGGAGCAGTGGTTACTCAGTAAGCATCGACATATCGTCGGGGTCACTGACCGCAGCAACCGCCGCCTGATTCCGGGGGTCTATTCGGATAGTGAAAGCGGCGCACGCATCGCGCTTGAGCATCTCTGGGCATTGGGACATCGGCAAATCCTGTGCGTCTCCGACCCAGGCATCAACGACGGGCGGATACGTGCAGCGACCTATCAGCAGTTCATGCGTGAACACGGTGTCGATGAAGCCCAAATCCGCGTTATGATGATCTTTCGCTCGTCGGAAGAGGCTTTTCAGGCAGGGCAGGTAATTTTTGCGGCTGCCGATAGACCGACCGCAATATTCGCGGTGAATGATGCTATTGCTATTGGCTTAATGCAGGCCGCCTATCAGTTCGGTATCGCGGTCCCGGAGCAAATTTCAATCATTGGCTATGATGATATTGATGTCGCGCGTTATATTGTCCCGCCCTTGACGACGATCAATCAATCGGGTGTCGAGATGGGCTATACCGCCACCAACTTGCTGCTGGACATGATCGAGCAGGAGGCAGACACCTCTCAAGTTGATGATGTCATTTTGAAACCAACCCTGGTGATACGTCAATCTACCACGAAAAACTCTTGACGGCATGTTCATTCTTTATCGCTATTAGACGTTACGCAGTTGAATGCGATTGAGGCTTGCGGACGGCAAGAATGCCGTCCCTACAACACGCGCTATCTGCGTAGGGACGCCATTCTTGGCGTCCGGTTTGCGCAACTGCGTAACGTCTAGCTATATCAGAAGATGTGAGTTTGCGTTGCCTCTACAAGCTAGAAATCTCGGCAAAGATGTGGGCATGTTCTGGACGATCTGGTAAAATGAGCGCAGTGCAATGAGTATAAAAATGCGTCCAAACGGCCGTACTACCCCCTTATTTGTGGCAGAATTATGCCTTTTTCCTCATGCAAGCTAAAACACTCATCATTTTGAACCCACACGCCGGCAATGGCAGCGCCGGGCGGCTCTGGACGCGCATCGAGCCGCTATTGTGGAAAGCACTCGGCGAACTCGTAATCGCGGTTACGCAAACCCCGGCAGAAGTCGCGCCGCACCTTTCCCGCGCACGCGAAGCCGGGCTGACGCGCGTGATTTGCATCGGCGGGGATGGCACGAGCCACAGCCTGATCAATGAGCTGATCCGCCTCAACAAATCCGATCCGGCTGCGCCGCGTATGACGTTCGGTTGTCTGCCAATTGGGACCGGGCGTGATTGGTCGCGCACGCTCGGCACACCGCATACGCCGGAAGCCGCCGTGCGCTGGATCGCGAATGCACATCCGGTCCCGGTTGATGTCGGGCATATCGACACGGGCAGTCAGGCTGCCTATTTTCTCAACATCGCGAGCGCAGGTGCGAGCGGCGAAGTCACGCGGCGGGCGGATCAACAGAAGCGTCGCCCCTGGAGCTATCTGGTCGGGACGCTGCTCACGCTCGCGCGCTACACCCCGCCGCAAGTGCGCGTGCTGCTCGATGGCAAGCTGTGGTATGAGGGGAAAAGCTACCTCGTCGCGGTCGCCAACGGACGCTATTTCGGCCACAACATGCGGATCGCGCCGAACGCGGATATACATGATGGGCTGTTCGATGTCGTGCTGGTCGAAGGAATGCCGCGCCTGCGCGTGATGGGCGCATTGCAGACTACCTACACGGGCGAGCATATCAAGCGCGCGGATGTCCACACGGGGCGCGCCCGCTCCGTCGAAATTCAATCCGATGTGTCGCTGCCCTGCGAAAAAGATGGCGAAGTGCTGTCCGGCGGGCCGGTACGTTTCGAGTGCATTCCGCACGCGCTGGAAATGCTCGCTGTCAGGTGAGCGCGGGCGAATGATCGGCGGTCTGTGGGCTACAATTGCAGCAGATCGAAGTACACTGCATTGTAACTTCCTGCGTTCTCGTGGAGTCGCGCTCATGAAAAAACTCGTCCTCGCTCTTTTCGCACTCGTGATGATCCTCGCTGCTGCCGACCGTGTGCGTGCGGCGGGCGATACCTGCACCGCGCTCGACTCACCGGGCTGCAACTTTGGTTTGCCGACCTTCCAATACCAATTGCTCATGAACGATTTACTGGCACACCCCACGCCCAACGTTCGCCCACTTGAAATCGATCAGGATGAACTCAACAAGTTCGCATTTTACAAGCTGGTCGGTGGTGCGACGCCGCTTTATAACGGACCCGGCGGCGCACAAATCGATACGATGGACGCGGGCTTCAACTATGTGACGGTCCTCAAAAAGCAGGGCGAATGGGCAGAAATATTTCCCGGCAAGTGGACACAACTCAACCGTCTGGCCGGAACGAGCGCGTCCGATTTCGCGGGCGTGTTGATCGATGAGCCGCTCGCCTATCCAATGGCGTGGGTCCTTCTGCCGACCAAGCCGAGCGCGGTTCCCGGCGTGGACCCCGACAAGGCGACGGCAATTATCCCGCGCTTTACCCGCGTGAATATCTTCGCATCGAAAAAGGTGGGCGAGTGGGAATGGTATCTGGTCGGTCCGGGGCAGTGGCTCGAACAGCGTCGCATCGCGCGCGTGGTCGCTACGCCGCGTCCCAAAGGGGTCAAGGGGCGCTGGATGGCTGTTGATCTGTATGAACAAATCGCGGTCGCCTATGAAGACGACCGGATGGTGTTCACGACGCTGATCTCATCCGGGTTGCCAAAGTGGAACACCAATGAAGGCTTGTTCCGCATCTGGGCGCGTCCGAAGAGTACACAGATGTCTGGCGCGATGGGGCGCAGCGATTTCTATTCGCTACAAGCCG
>Ga0123336_10004074_pt1 | contig 12030 bp, 11 predicted proteins | sample SSSSmetaG_FD_96466 | JGI IMG/M metagenome (GOLD analysis project Ga0123336, IMG submission 96466) | Glacier valley bacterial and archeal communities from Borup Fiord, Nunavut, Canada, to study Microbial Dark Matter (Phase II) - ​SSSS metaG | ecosystem: Environmental > Aquatic > Freshwater > Ice... | reverse complement strand
TGGATGCCGCCACCGGGGTCAACCCGATGGTACAGGAGAGCCTGGCGATTATGGCCGGGGGCGGGGCTGAACCGGAACAAATGGCTCTGGGGGTGGAACGTGGTCGGTTGCTTTATGAAACGATGCACCGCAACCGCATGCGCCGTTTGACCCTGGCCGGGTTTGACCCGGAAAGTGCCAAGCGTATGAGCGAGATGCACACGCCCAACTTTATGTAACCTGTTCGGCTGTCAGCTTGGGCAAAGCGCAGGTTTATCCTGTTTTGGTTGGTTCAAGCTGACAGGCCAAACGATTACTAATCGCTAGTTTTCTTTGTTGTGTTGCATGGCAAACCAGTAGCCGAGGATAAAGCCGCGCTCAATCGCGGAACAAAGTGCCCCGCTTGGGCCGGGAGTCTGGTTGAGCAAGGCTAACTCATTAAGGCAAAATTGTTTGTACTGAACATAACGTCCATATTCGTCGGGCGTGATTACTCCGGCTACTTCTTCGTCCATGTGCTGCATTTCACCTTCAGGCCGCTTCTGGACTAGGAACTGGCTTACACTATCGAGCAAACTGGCCGTTGCCAATTCTTCCACCAATCCGCCCTTGATTTCAAATTCGCTTGCCATAATAACTTACGCCTTCCTGTTTCTGTGGCTTTATGATAATGCAATTAACTTAACCAAATAAGCATATTTGATATAACTAATTTAGCAGAGCCGCTTTTCAAAGACTGTATGGAAGGCTACATCTCGAAATTGCTTCATATTTGGTAATAAAAAAGCTGCTGGAAAAACTTTCCAGCAGCCAGACTCGATGTTAGTGACTTGCCTAGCGACTAGCCGCTACAATGTTTTCATCTTCATCGCTGGTACGTCCGCCTAACAAACCACCCAGACCTGCCGCTACCAAACCTAGCAGCAAAGCACCTAGTCCACCCCAGGCACCGTTACGAGCAGTTTCGGTAGCGTTTTGGACTATGCTGGGATTGTTAGCGGGGTTGGCTGGATTGGAAGGGTTCGCCGGGCTAGAAGGGTTCGCCGGGTTTACTGCATCTAAAACACCGCTCAGGTTAAACCCAACCGCATTCAAAAACCCACTGGCACCGTTGGTAGCCAGCCATAAAATAACAGGTAAGGCAACCGCCCAAACCAGGGCACCGTTGACCCAACCTGTACTCTTGCCACGCACTGCCGCGCTACGGGCTGAGACAAAACCACCAATAAAGAAGGCTAACAAAGTCGAAATCGCTGCCCAAATAGCTGCACCTACTCCATAATTATTAGCAACTCTAGTGGCTGCGTTAGCTCCACCGTTCGGGTCTCCTGCCGCCGCCGTCAGGCCAATCGCTACACCAAGCAGGCTCAATACGAGCAAAGTCGCCAGGGCTGATACTAAACCAGCCAGGATAGGCCCCCAACGTACCCGGTCACGTGGTACAACTACTTCAGTATTTACGTTGGTGTTACCTACTTGTACCCCGGTGCCGCCAGGTACGTTATAAGTACCTACAACTGGCTGGCTGTTAGCTATCTGACGGGCATATTCCTGGTCTACCCGCTGTTGTTGTTGTTCACGATTTCGCTCGTTACGCGGCTCGGAAGCTGGATTAAACGTCATAACTACCTCCTTGTTTTGTTTCATTTTGATTTAATAAGTCTTGTAACTATTCACCCCTTCCCTGACGAAGACAGTTAGCTATTTGTTCTCCTTACCTTCCCAGGGAAGGGGGCTAAGAGACGCAGGTTGGCTGAATATTTACAAATCTTAGTCTCAACCCATTTTCAAGGTCAAGTTTATTCTTCTACAAACAGGTAGAGCAATATTAGTGCCAAGCTAAATATTGGTCAGAGGTAAAATTTATCCTAAATTGAAAAGTAAACTGGTAGTGAGGGGGCTGGAAAAGGGTATGTGAGGCAGAGCCGTCAGGAGACCATCCAGGTGTTCAGGTTTGCGCAGCCATTTTTGAGCAGTTTCTTCGGCTCGCAATCGCCAGCGAAATTCGTGCTGCACCCGTTTTTGGTAGAATTGCAGTTGTTCCGTCCCGAACTGGCTTTTATCCAGCGCGGCCAGAGCGGTTTCAGCCGCTAACAAACCGCTTCGCATGGCCGGATAAATCCCTGCCCCGGTGAGCGGCCCAACCAGACAGGCGGCATCGCCGACCAGCATTGCGCCCGGCCCAAGCAAGCGGCGGTTGGCTTGCCAGCCCAGGGCTAAAGGCCAGCTACGGTTCTGGCTTATTCGCTTTGCTCCGGCCAGTATTTCGGTGTGGGCAATAAAATCTTCAAACATTGCGCTTAAATTACCCTTTTCGCTACCCTGGTATTCATCGGCAATTAAACCTAGCCCAACGTTAGCCGCGCCATTCCGTCCTACCGGGAAAAGCCAGCCGTAGCCGGGCAAAATTGAGGCAGGGAAGTGAAAAGCTACTTTGTTAGCAAGCCCAGCTACATTTTCAAAATAGGCCCGCACCGCTACCCCGGTGGTAGCTTTCTCATTCAAATTCAGGCCCATACCCCTGGCGACTACGCTGCTCCAACCATCCGCCCCGATTATTAAGGGAGCGCGAATTTCTTCGCGTGCTTCGCGTCCGACTATACCAACCGCTTGCCCGTTTTCGGTAAGTAAACCTTGAACTTGCAAACGTCGGAAATGCGCCCCGGACGCGATTGCCAGTTCAACTAGAGCCGTATCAAAGACAGTGCGCGGAATAATCCGTGCGCCAGCCCCGGCCCGTATTCCCACTAAATTCAAATCGCGGTTGCCAGGGGTACGCATTTGCACCCCGGTTAGGGGCGGATATTCGGCGAAACGGCGGTCTGACACGCCAAGCTTGCGAGCCAGAGCGAAAGCCTGTCGTCCAATAAAATCGCCACAGGGCTTGTCGCGAGGAAAATCAAATTTATCGAGTAACAATACCTGCGCCCCGCCCCGCGCTAATCCCAAAGCCGCCGCACTGCCGCCCGGACCAGCCCCCACTACAATCGCATCGTAATTCTGGTGCATTTTCCCTCAATTTTGAGACTAAGAATCCAGACCCTCGTCATGACAAATGAGGCAACCTTGCTCGTGTAGATAAACCTTATGAACAGGACATTTGGAAAAGCTATCTAGCTCTACTCGCCAATCCCAAAGCCTCGCCGCTTCTACATATTCAAAAAGATAATTCTTAACTATAATCCTCAAGTTTTTAAGCTGCTCCTGAGCAAAGGGCGGGTCATAACTTAGACTGTTCCATCTATGCCTGGTTATGGCTAAATCAATGGTTGTAAGCAGAAAAGCCTGCTGCTCATAAAAGTTCTCCCGCGTCCAGGCAATTTCGTCAATGTCGAAACCGACTGTGCCAGACCCAAAAACCGATTGGTCGTGTGCTGCCAGCCAGACCATAAGCTCTTTTTCCCATTGCGTCACCGCTAAATCTGCCCCGCTTAAAATTAGGACTGAGAGTAATACATCGGTAGCACCATTACTTAGCTTGAGAAAAACCTTCTTATCAGCTTTATCATTTCTAATTTGATTGCCCATAATTTTATCTGCTTCCAAAGCTGGCCTAATCAGCAAACAAAAACCCGATTAAAACAAAAAGCTGGCCTGTTTCGTAATTATTATAACAAAGTTTTTAGTTAGGAGCTTTGCTGACTCTGTTATAATAATAGAAGCTTTGGGCATTTAGTCCGGGAAGTGGGCTAAATAGGGAATGGAAAGCGAGACAGAACAGTTGCCCGGCACTCCCTGAATAGTTGACTGCAAATGAAAAAGGTATTTAAAAGATGGAAATCAAACTGGCGAGAGAGATGGGATTTTGCTTTGGGGTACGCAAAGCAATCGAGTTGGTCGAGAAAGAAGCGGTACGCCGCACTAATACCCATATCACTACTTATGGACAACTGGTACATAACCCGATAGTAGTTAATCGTATGGAAAAACTGGGGATAGGCGTAGTTGAGCGGGGCGACATGGGCCAGGTCACGCCGGGCACAATTGCGTTTACGGCGCACGGGGTCGCCCCCCAGGTAGTTGAAGAAGCCAAAGCTCAGGGTTTTGAAATAATGGATGCTACCTGCCCGCTCGTAACCCTTATTCAGCAATCGGCCAGGGAAATGGTGCAGCAGGGTTATAAAGTAATTGTGTACGGAGACCGTAACCACCCCGAAGTAAGGGGCATTTTGGGTTGGGCTGGTAAAGATGCAATCGCTACCCTCGATTTTAATGATATTAAAGATATGAAGCCGCCCAAACGCCTGGGAATTGTGGTGCAGAGTACCCAAATTTTAGACCGCTTCAAGGAGTTTGTGGTTCAGGTAAATATGCAGTTTTTGGGTAAAACTAAAGAAATCAAGGTACATAACACTATTTGCGCCCCCACGACCCACCTACAAACCTCTGCCGAAGAACTGGCCCAGGAATGTCAGGTAATGGTGGTGATTGGTGGCAAGTTAAGTGCTAATACTCAACATCTAGCGGAGCTTTGCCGTGAGAACGGCGCGACCACCTATAAGATAGAACAGGCCGGAGAACTTGAACCAGAATGGTTCAAAGGTGTTGAAACAGTGGGCGTTACTGCTGGAGCAAGCACGCCGGACGAAAGTATTGAAGAAGTAGTGGCGCGGCTAAGAGCGATTGACTTGAGGCAGCAGAGCAATTAGTTTATGCAAGATGTAATCGTGGATGGTTATAATTTGTTACGTACCGACCCCGAACTGATGATGTTGGAGCGGGCTGGCTTAGAATCGGCTCGCGAAGCTTTAATAGTTCGGCTCTTGAACGCCAGTGGTCTGAAAAAGGCTCGCTCGATTACGGTAGTTTTTGATGGACACAAAGGGGGATACAGCCAGGAGCGCAGCGAACGCCGGGCTGGTGGTCGCCTGACTATAATTTACAGCAAGCTGGGTGAAAGTGCCGACGAAGTTATTAAACGAATGGCGGCGACACGAAGCGGAGAAGCGGCCCAGCTTCGAGTAATCACCCGCGATTGGGAAATAAAGGATGCGGTAGGCCAGGCGGGAGCTAGTAGTGGCATAATGAAGCGTCGGCCTGAGTCTTCTCATTCACCTTCGATAGAAAGCGAAAAGGTTCGCCAACAGCGGCAAGGAAAAGACGAGGCGGGCGGTTGGAATCATAGCACCCGCAAGAAAGGGCCAGCCAAACGCCCCAAAAAAAGTGACCGAAAAAGTAGCCCTGGTTCAGATATTTACTGGTAACTAAGCGGTTTACTAGATTTAGACCGCTTATTATTGACAGCACCTTGCTTCGATGCTAAGATTAATCTACCAGAAATTGCTACTCATTCCCCAGGTTTTGAATTGGGGACAACACTTCTTTTATTTTACCCAAACCTGAAAACACCAGGTCAGAGTTTCAGGGCGAACCGCCAGCGAAGGGAGCAGACCACAATGGGTCTATACACTTTTCAACGTCAGTTCCGCACCACCAGCAGCGAAGGCTACGAAATCCGCGAAGATAATCAGAGAATTGGTCGGGTAGACCTTCATTTTGCCCTGGAAAATGTTTATGCCACGATTGTGTTAGAAACCGAAATGGACGAAGCCGAAGTAGCTCAGGTTATCGAAGAAATTGATGATAATCTGGTGGTAACGGCCAGTGTCAAACGTGAAGACCTGAACGTCTGGGTTTATCAAGGCCGCGAAGTAGGCTTTTACACCGATGACTTTTTGGATGAAGCGTTTGGGGGTGAAGACGAGGAAGAACTAAGCCCGGTGGAGAATGCGCCACCCTTACGCTAACCAGATAACAGGATAATCACTCTCTTTCCTCCATTTGGCGGATGCCTAGCTAATTTATCAATTAGTCACGCATGTGACCCCTAATTTAATATGCCTCATCTACCTCAAATTTCTTGCTTTTTTTTTAACATGGGGTTATAATGTGCCCTGAGATAGACCTTTCAACTGATGCAATATGCCTGGTAGCTAAAATTATGGGTGGTTTGTGAATAGCAAGCCCACTTTCTGATTAGTTGCCTTTTGTACTACCACTTTTGGTCGAGTCATCTTAACCCAATTGGATAAGGAAGGTATGATGGAAGAAAAGGTTAAAACTATTACAGCAGAGCAACCCGAAATAGGAGGTGGTGCGGTAGGGGAGCCAGCTATGACAACGACCGATACGGTAGCTGTGGCTGAAAATTTGCCCGCAACCGCTGAGATTGTAGCTCATCAGGTGGCCGAACCGCACGTTAACGGCAATGGCCTGACTCCTGAAGCACCCGCCGGGGATGAAGTTGAAGCTTCCCCGATGATTGAACTCGAAGCGGCTACCCCGGCTGAAACTGAGAGTGCTATAGCCATCCCAACTGCCGAACTTGAAGCTGGCTCGGAACCCGCCGCCGAACTAGCCACAGAGCCAGAGCCAGAAATGGAAGCGGCTACGGCAGCTGAACCCGAACGCCCGATGTCCTTGATGGAGCAATTGCTCAATGAATCGGCCAGTACCTTGAAAGCCTTGCATTATGGCGATGTAATCGAAGGTACGGTGATGCACAAAGACCGGGAGGAAATCCTGGTAGACATTGGGGCGAAGAGCGAGGGTCGTGTACCTAGCAAAGAACTACAAACCCTCACGCCGGTTGAACTAACCGAAGTAAAAATCGGCGATCAGATTCTGGTCTTTGTAGTCCAGCCCGAAAACGCGGAGGGCCACGCGGTTCTCTCGATTGATAAGGCTAAGATGGAAAAGAGCTGGCGGCGGTTGCAAAAGCAATTCGAGGCTGGCGAAATCATCGAAGCCGAAGTTACGGGCTACAACAAAGGCGGTTTACTGGTCAATCTGGAAGGGGTACGCGGTTTTGTACCTGCCTCGCAGGTGACAGGGCTAACTGCCGGTACGGATGCAGCCAAGCAAAGCGAGATGACCCGACTGGTTAATTCTAAAATGCCGCTCAAGGTCATTGAAATTAACCGTCACCGCAATCGCTTGATTTTATCGGAACGCCAGGCGGCTCAGGAACAGCGCGACGCTCAGAAAGACCGCTTGATGTCTGAATTGGAGCAAGGCCAGGTTCGAGACGGTGAAGTTACCAGTATTTGTGACTTCGGGGCATTCGTGGACATTGGCGGCGCGGACGGTTTGGTTCACCTTAGCGAACTTTCGTGGAGCAGAATTAATCATCCTAACGAACTCCTGAAAGTAGGCCAGAAGGTTAAAGTTTATGTGTTAAGCGTAGACGATGCCGAAAAGAAGGTGGCTCTTTCAATTAAGCGCACCCAGGCTGAACCCTGGACGCAGGTGATGGCGAAGTACAAGCCGGGCGATTTGGTCGAAGGTACGATTACTCAGCTTGCTAACTTTGGAGCATTTGCCCGCATCGCTGACGGTATCGAAGGTCTGATTCACGTTAGCGAACTGGCTGAAGGTCGGGTGCAGCATCCGCGCAGCGTGGTTAAAGAGGGTGATAACGTGACCTTGCGGATTATTCGGATTGACCCGCAGCGCAAGCGGATGGGCCTCTCCCTCAAGCGGGCTGTCGAAGGTTACGAAGGTAGCCTGACCGAGTTGACCGATGAGGAAGAAAACGGGCGCAGTCGCAGTCGGGGCAAACGCGAAGACCAGGTCGAAGAGCAGGTTGAACAGCCCGAAGCCGTAACAACTGCCTAAGCCACTTTAGCTGGATAAACTTCGAGATAGGTAAAGTTTAATTTTTGCTTGTCTCGAAGTAACTTGACCTGCTAAAATTTTAACGTCATGCTCACTATCCAATGGGACGCGGATAGCTCACTGGCTTTTTCAAATTAGTAAAAGTTGGTGAGCTATCTTAAAGCATTTCGATTAAATTAACTAATGCTCTAAATTGAGAATTTAGCGGTAGTTGCACCGACACTTTTAATATTTCTATGCCTCCAATCGGCTAGTAAACCTGCTTACAAATTAAATTGAGTACCCCCTTCTATAGCCAATCGCTTATTCTTCGGTCTACATGCATACACTACGCTAACACAACAATTCGCCCCAACCATTTACAGATGTGGTAGAATAACAACAACCCAGGCTAAAGCCTCTCCTGGAAACCTTAGCACTTGGTAGCAAAGATGCCATTTTTGTAGCTGTTCTGGCATTAAGTTTGCAGACAATATAAACCAAACTTGTCGGATAGAAAAAGGCGAGTTGCCCTCTGCCAATTTCTGTTTCCGCCATGTTTAGAACTCACTTATTTAAGAAAAGTCTTTAGGTTACTCAGACCAACTTATTTATAAAATTTTACGGTGACACAAGAACAAGACAGCGTTGGGCGGCTGGGTCAGCGTTTCTCGAAAGAGTCGAAGGGTTTTTGCCTACACAGCAAATTCGCGGAAGGGTCGGGCGAGGAACGGTGACGATAGCCCGGTTAAAAGTTCTAGTGGGAGAATTAAATTATGTCTGATAGGTTTGAAAAATTTACCGAGCGTGCCCGCAAAGTATTGACACTGGCTCAAGAAGAGGCCCAGCGTTTCAATCATAACTACATCGGTACCGAACACCTGTTGCTCGGTCTGGTGCGCGAAGGCGATGGCGTGGCGGCGCGGGTCTTGAATAATCTTGGCGTGGAACTACACAAGGTTCGGAGCGCAGTCGAATTCATTATTGGCCGGGGAGACCGGGCGGTGATGGGTGAGATTGGCCTTACTCCGCGTGCTAAGAAAGTAATCGAACTGGCGGTAGATGAGGCTCGTCGCCTGAACCACCACTACATTGGTACCGAACACCTGTTGCTCGGTCTGGTGCGCGAAGGCGAAGGAATTGCTGCCGGGGTGCTGGAAAGCCTGGGCGTTTCGCTCGAAAAGGTACGCCAGCAGGTTATTCAGGTTCTCAATCAGAGTACCTACAGCAGCCAGCCCAAGCAGAGCAGTGCCACGCCTTTTGTAGATGCAATGGGGGTTGACCTGACTGAACAGGCTCGCCAGGACCGACTTGACCCGGTTATCGGGCGTAAAAAAGAAATCGAACGGGTCGTCCAGATTCTTTCGCGGCGTACCAAGAATAACCCGGCCCTGATTGGTGAACCGGGCGTAGGTAAAACCGCCATTGTAGAAGGTCTGGCCCAGCGCATTATCACCGGTGATGTGCCGGAGAACCTCCTCAACAAGCGGCTGTTAGCCCTTGATATTGGGGCACTGGTCGCGGGTACAAAGTATCGTGGTGAATTTGAAGAACGCCTTAAAAAGGTCGTAGCTGAAGTAAAAAACACCGGAGCTATTCTCTTTATTGATGAGTTGCACACCCTGGTAGGAGCGGGGGCTGCCGAAGGCGCGGTAGATGCCGCTAACATCCTGAAACCGGCTTTGGCTCGTGGCGAGTTGCAAACTATTGGGGCGACCACCCTGGATGAATATCGCAAGTACATCGAGCGCGATGCCGCTCTGGAACGCCGCTTTCAGCCGGTAATTGTGGAAGAACCAAGCGTGGAAGATACTATCCAGATTTTGCTTGGTATCAAAAGCCGCTATGAAGAACACCACCGTTTGATTATCACCGATGAAGCGGTGAAAGCAGCGGCAGAACTTTCGGCCCGCTACGTGACTGACCGCTTTTTGCCCGACAAAGCAATTGACTTGATTGACGAGGCTGGTAGCCGCGTCCGAATGCACCGCAGCAGCAGCCCCCCCACTTTGAAAGAAGCTTTGCGCGGTTTGGACAGCATCCGCAAGGAGAAAGATGCGGCGATTGCTGCCCAGCAGTTTGAGCTTGCCGCCGATTTGCGAGACCGGGAAGACCGCCTGCGCGAACGTATCACCGAGATGGAATCGAAGTGGGAAACGCAGCAGGAAGGCGAAAAGCCTTATGTGACCGAGGAAGATATTGCCGAAATTATTTCGATGTGGACGGGAATTCCACTAATGCGGATTGCAGGTGAGGAAAGCGAACGCTTGCTCCACATGGAAGAGGAACTGCACAAGCGGATTATCGGCCAGGAAGAATCAATTGCCGAAGTCGCACGGGCGGTTCGGCGCAGTCGCACCGGGATGAAAGACCCTAAACGCCCAATTGGTTCGTTTATGTTCTTAGGCCCAACCGGGGTCGGCAAGACCGAACTGGCGAAGGCTCTGGCCGAATTTATGTTTGGTAGCGAACAGGCTCTTATCAAGATTGATATGAGTGAGTTTATGGAGCGGCACAACGTCAGCCGTCTGGTGGGCGCGCCTCCAGGATATATTGGCTATGAAGAAGGCGGCCAGCTAACCGAAGCTGTGCGCCGCAAGAGCTACTCGGTAATTCTGCTTGATGAAATCGAGAAAGCTCACCCGGAAGCTTTTAATATGCTGCTGCAAGTTCTCGAAGATGGCTATCTGGCTGATGCAAAGGGTCGTCGGGTGGACTTCCGCAATACTATTATTATTATGACCTCGAACGTAGGGGCAGAATTTATCAATCGGGCTAGTATGGGGCCAGGCTTTAACGTCCATCGGGACGAAGACAAGGCTGCCAAGAACGAGTATGACAATATGAAGGGTAAAGTTGAGGGTGAACTAAAGCGCATGTTCCGGCCTGAATTCCTCAACCGGGTAGACTCGATTATTGTTTTCCATTCGTTGACCACTACCGAAATTCGTCAGATTGTAACGCTTTTGCTCAAGCGGGTACAAACCCAGCTGGTTGAACAGGACATCAAGCTGGAAATTACCGAAGCCGCGATGGACCTGGTTGCCAAAAAGGGTTACGATAAGCAATATGGGGCACGACCTTTGCGCCGGGTAATTCAAAATGAAATCGAAAACCGATTGGCCGAGGGCATTTTGGATAATACTTTTGGGCCACACAGCAAAATTGTGATAGATGCTGAGGGTGAAGAATTCAAGCTCATTCTCACTCCGCTAGATGGCGAACTGGCGGCTTTGCCCGCCGGAGTTACCGCCGCGCTACCCGCCCCCGGCGGTGAGCCTACCGGTAGTATAGCCTAACAATTTGGCAGTGTTTACAAAAACCAGGAGCAATCATCATGATTGCTCCTTTTTATTCGAGCAAATTTTGTGATTTAGCTAACAAAAATCATTTAGTCTGTAAGATATAATTCCTTTAACATTTTACAAGCTTAAAATATTGCCAGCAATCCTGTCAGGTTATGAAGGAAAAATCATTATGCTTACGAAAAACTCTGCGTCCTCTTCAGTTCAAGCTAAAAAGCAAAAGAGACCCTTTTCCTTCCGTCGGGTACTTCGCAATTTTGCTATTCTTTTGCTCGAAAGCTGCTTGCTGATTTATCTGGTGGTTTCGATTGGCGGAGCAGAAATTTTTACCAAAAGTGCTAATCGTCAGCCTAGCCCGATTACCCCGACTTATTACAATCTAGGCTTTAGCAACGTAAGTTTTCCGGCGGCGGATGACAATCTGACTATACGCGGCTGGTTTGTACCTGCTGAGAGCGAACGAGCGATAATAGTTTTGCACGGCAAGGACGGTGATAGGGTTTCCTGGCTAGAGCCAAGTGTGCCTCTAGCCCGCAACGGTTTTAATTTGCTTTTGATTGACCTGCGCGGACACGGTGCTTCGGATGGCAGCAATTTTTCCTACGGGCAGTATGAACAGCGTGACGTGATAGGGGCGGTGAATTATCTCAAGGGGCGGGGCTTTAAGCCGGAGCATATTGGTGTTTTGGGCGAATCTATGGGAGCGGCGGTGGGTCTGCTGGCGATGGCCCGCACTCCTGACATAAAGGCGATGGTGGCCGATTCCAGCTATGCTGAACTCGAACCCGAATTGGAACATGCTTTCCCTATCCTAACTGGCGGCTTGCTCCCGAATTTCTTTTTGCCGGGTATGCTGCTGACGGCTTCGGTATTGCACGGCATAGATGTAAACCAGGTGCGCCCGCAGGAAGCGGTCAAGCAACTCAACGGGCGGTCTTTGCTACTCATTCACGGCGCACAGGACGGCTTGATACCCGTCGAGAATATTTACAAGCTAAAAGCTGCCGCCGGAGCAAACGCCGAAACCTGGGTTGTACCCGGTGCTAACCACGTTGAAGCTCAAAAGCTTCAGCACGCCGAATACGTCCGCCGCACCCTGGCCTTTTTCCAACGCGAGTTGTAATGACAGAATATTTCTTATAAAGCTAAT
>Ga0123336_10004071_pt1 | contig 12034 bp, 13 predicted proteins | sample SSSSmetaG_FD_96466 | JGI IMG/M metagenome (GOLD analysis project Ga0123336, IMG submission 96466) | Glacier valley bacterial and archeal communities from Borup Fiord, Nunavut, Canada, to study Microbial Dark Matter (Phase II) - ​SSSS metaG | ecosystem: Environmental > Aquatic > Freshwater > Ice... | reverse complement strand
CCTTTTCTCCTTTAAATACTTATTTATTGTATTACTATTCTCAATAGTTACATTATACAATTATTTAACTTAAAAAGCAAATAATTGTTATAAAATAGGTTATTATTTCCTTTTCTCCTTTAAATACTTATTTATTGTATTACTATTCTCAATAGTTACATTATACAATTATTTGATTTAAAAAGCAAATAATTGTTATAAAATAGGTTATTATTTCCTTTAATTTTATAAACACTAATAATATATATTTAAAAGTAGAATATAATATTAGTATATTTAGGAGTGATATTATGTTTTCAAAATTTAAAATACTTGTAATTAGTATTGCAATTCCTCTTTTATTTGGTTTCATTGGTTCGATGCTAGGTGACTCTTCATCTGGGTTTGAAGCGTTAATTAAACCACCTTTTACACCACCTGCTTTTGTATTTCCAATAGTGTGGACTATATTGTATATCTTAATGGGAATATCATCTTATATGATATATACAAGTAATAATGATAATAAAACAAGTGCCCTTATTATATACTTAGTTCAACTTGGATTAAACTCACTTTGGACATTATTTTTCTTCCAATATGAGTTATTATTATTTTCATTTTGGTGGATAATACTTATAACTATTTTAGTAATAATAATGATTTGTTTATTTTACGAGATAAAACCAATTGCAGCGTATTTACAAATTCCATATTTGTTATGGCTTGTATTTGCAGCTATTTTGAACTACAGTATATATCTAATAAATTAAATGTTTACATTTACTATTTTATCAAATATATACCGAACTAAAAAAGACTTTTATAGAAATACAAAAGTCTTTTTCTTACCTTAAATTATAGTTTATCTAAATATAAAAAATAATAATAATATAGCAAAAATAATAATTGTTCCAATAGCTTTTCCTATAAAAAATCTTCTTCTTAGTGGCATTGCCCTAAAAAATCTTCTCATTATTTCACCCCTCGATTTATTACGTATTAATATAATTTTTTCTAAATTATCTCTTACCTTTGAATATTAAAGTTATAAAATATATTATAGCAGCTACAATTACAATCGTAGGTCCTGTAGCAACTCCATTATAGTATGATAGTATAAGTCCTGATAATCCTGATATTATTGAAAAGCATACAGCTAATATTGAATACTGTCTCATGTTTTTTGCAATATTCTTACTTGCTGCTGCAGGTAATATTAGTAATGAATTAATTATTAATATACCTACCCATTTAATTGATATCATTACTAGTATAGCAATTATTATTATAAATAAATTTTCAACTAATTTCACTTTTATATCTTTACTTTTAGCTAATGAACTATCAATACTAATTAATAATAGCTTATTTGAAAAGAATATCCAAAATAAAATTATTCCTACAAATACAACAATTAGAGTTAATAAATCAGTTGGATTTATACTAAGTATATCTCCAATTAAGTAACTTGAATATTTATTAAAATTACCACCTTTTGAAAGTAATGCAAGCCCTAATGCTATTGAAGTTGAAGAGAAAACACTGATAATCGTATCATTTGAAGAATTATCACTTCCCTTTATCTTGTTTATTGCATATGCAAATATTATTCCAAAAGCAATCATTGCTATTACTGGATCTTGTATTCCAAGCATAACTCCAATAGCAATTCCTGTTAATGCAGAATGTCCCAATGCATCAGAAAAGAAAGCCATTTTGTTATTAACTATCATTGTACCAACTAATCCGAAAAGTGGAGCTATTATAAGTATTGCTATAAACGCATTTTTCATAAATGTATAATCACACCAAGAATATGGAAAAATAAACTCCATAATTTCATATATTGCTTGCAAGATATTGTCCCCCTTATTTATATATTATTGCCGAAATATTCTTTGAATTCTTTACTTGAAAAAACCTCATCAGAAGATCCTTCACATATTATTTCCTTATCAATCATTATAACTCTATCTGCATATTTTTCAACAAATCTAAAATCATGAGATACAAGAATTATAGCAATATCTAATTTTTTCTTTAAATCATCTATCAGTTTATAAAATATTTCCATACCATTATTATCTATTCCAGAAACTGGTTCATCTAGTATTAGTAGTTCTGGGTCAGAAATAGTTGCAAATGCTAGTAGTACTCTTTGAAGTTCTCCTCCAGATAAGTCTCCTAACTTTTTATCAATTAACATTTCTGCTCCAAAGTTTTCTAAATGTTTTTTCACTACATTATATGTTATCTCAGACCTAAATAGAAATATTGGTTTATTTGTAGTTCCAGATGCAAAAAGATCATACACACTTGTAGGATTATTTTTCTCGATATTTAATTTTTGTGGAACATATCCCATTCTTATTTTTTTTGTTTTATTATCTTTTTCATCAACAAATAATATTTTACCCTCATGTTTTATTTCGCCAATTAGAGCTTTAAGTAAAGTAGTTTTACCAGCTCCATTTGGTCCAATTATAACACTTAAATGGCCACAGTGAATATGTATATTTATATTTTTAATTATATACTCTTTACCTATTTTCACACTGATATTATTTATTTTTGTACAGCAGTGACCACATGCAATTTCTTTTTTCATTATTTCAAAGCCTCCTGAAGAACTTGTAAGTTTTTATTCATTATATCAATATATGCTGTTTTTGTCAAGTCCCCTGTAACAACTGGATCAAGCATAAATACTTTAGCTCCTGTTTCACTTGCAATAATATCTGCTGCACTCTTTGAATATTGTGGTTCGGCAAATAAAACTTGCACACCAGCATTCTTAACATCTTCTATTGCATCAGATAATTCTTGTGGACTAGGCTCTGTACCTGGTTCTCTTTCAATAACTGTAACAATATTTAAATTAAACTCTTTTGCAAAGTATGGGAATGCTTCGTGAAAAGTTATTATATCTTTTTTAGTTGTGCTACTTAAAGCTATTTTCATTTTTTCAAGTTGACTAGTAAGTTTTAATATATAGTTATTTGAATTAGATATATATTTATCTGAGTTCTTTGAATCAATTACACATAACTCATCTCTTATATTTTCTACTTGCTCAATATGTTTAGATATACTTACCCAAACATGAGCATTAACTTCTCCACTTTCGTCTTCAATAAGTTCTATATTTTCACTTGCATATACAACTTTAAGACTTGGATATGTTTCAATTACTTTATCCATAAAGCTTTCCATATCTGCACCATTTGCTATAAATACATTACTATTTTCAATTGTTACCATTTCTTGTGGTGACAATTGATAATCATGCAGACAACCAGTTGTAGGTTTTGTTAAATTTGTTAGTTCTACATCATCTATTCCATCAACAATATTAAGTGCTGCAATATAAATTGGATAAAACGATGTTATTATCTTCAATTTTCCATTATCAACTACTTTTTCATTTTTTCTTGTAACTCCTATTAGAATTAAGCCAGTTATTATTATAACTGCTATAATTACGTACACATATTTTTTCATATCATTTCCTCCAAAATAATTTGTTATTTGCAATTCATTTGCATTTAGAATTATATCACAAAGTAAAATATTTGTCAATTTATTTATCAATTTATTTGACTATATTGCAAAAATAGTTTATAATTAAAATATACGAGAGGAAGATTTAAAATGAAAGTTATTAAAAACACAAAGCAAAGACAAATTATTTTGAATATTTTAACAACTGCTACAGTTCCTCAAACCGCTGAAGATATATATATAAAAGCAGTTTCAATGGTTCCAAATATTGCAAAAACTACTGTATATAGAAATATTGATTCGCTTTTCTCAAATGGTATAATATCAAGATACCGTTTTGATAAAGATAAATATTCATACGAACTTAATACAAATGTACATAGTCACTATTTACTTTGTAAAAAATGTGGAGAACTTACAAGTCTTAAAACATGTCCACTTATAGATCTTGAAAATTCAATACTTAAAGATACAGGATTTAATATTACAAATCATTCAATAGAACTTTTTGGTTTCTGTAAAAAATGTAAGTAACTAATATATAAATAACTAATATAAAAAAATGAAGGGGTATTAATTTACTCCTTCATTTTTAAAAATATCTACTAACATATTCAATTTGTTTTATATATTCACTAATTTTATCTTCAAAAGTCTCACCATTTAAATATTCTAAACCATACTCAAGTACTATATTTTCTTTGTAATCTATTGTAATTAAATATTTTGTTATTTCTTGTGTTTTAACATTGTTATAATAAAAAGGGTGATGATCATTTCTGTTATTATCTATATCATGTATATGGATATTCTTTATTTTATCTATATATTTATCACTTAAGTTTGTATAATCATTTGAGTAATCGTATACATAGTGTCCCATATCAAATGTAATTCCTTCTATGTTTAATTTATCTATTATTTCATATATCTGAAATATATTACATCTTATTATTCCTCTATGTTCATTTAAGTTTTCTAGCAATATTTCAAGGTTTAAATTATTTTTCTCTATATGTTTAGCTATATATCCTAATGTTTCTATAGTTTTTTGAATAGATTCGTATTTACTACTTTCTGATTCCGGATGTACAGTTAACTTGATTTTACTACCATATATCAAAGCAAGTTTATTATAGTATTCTAAATACTGCACAATAGCAGTTTCTTCTAGTTTATACATATTAGCAGAATGTACTTGAACTATCCAATTATTATCTTTCATTAATTTAGTAAGATTTAAACAATATTCCTTTTCTTCTTCACTTGTCATATCTATATATATTTCAGCACCTTTTACAATTTTATTTACATCTAACTCTATAATAGTATCTATTAATTGTTTTGGGGTATGTTTTAAAAACATTCTATAATTTAAACTCATTAAAAAATTCATAATATCACCTAATTAATCCTATTCATTATATATTATATAACAAATAAAAATGTATTCAAGTTTTATATTATAAATATAAATAATATGTACTTAATATTTATAATATAACAGAAAAATACCTGTGAAATTTTTCACAGGTATTTAATTTAATATGATCTTGATGATTGAATTAATACAGTATCATTTGATTTTACTTCTATCGCAACCGTTCCATGAGATCCATCCTCAATGCTTATAGTTACACGATATACTTTATCATAGATTTTAGTAATAGTACTTTCTAAATTTGTTGCAATAGTAATATCTTTTTCGTCTTTTACAACAACAGATGCGTTCATTATAGTAGCTCCATCAACATGATCTGGCCAATTAATTTTTGCATTTTCATTGCTGAAACTACTTCCCTCATAAACCTTAGTTTCATCTTGAATCTGAACTTCAGAACTATTTACTACTTTGTAGTCTGTATTCTTATTGTTATTTAGTAAAACAAATAAACAAAATATAACGTAAAGTGCTATGTTGAATCTAATACCTCTGTTTGAATCGCTTTTAGTTGAAGTTTCGTAAGTAAAATTTTTCATAATTGTCTCTCCCTTGATTTTTATTTGTATTAAATTTTTTAATATTTGTATTAAGTGTTTTAATATTGTTAATATACTAAATCAAAATATGATTAGTACTTTTAAAAAGAATTATCTTTTGTTATATGAAAATATTCATACTATAATTATACCACATTTTCCATCATTTGTCAATATTATGTAAACTTATTTTATATATTTATTATTTTAAAGTAAAAAATTATTCTATATTTCTATAGAATACTTTATATTTAATTTAACACTTTGCCTTGAATTTCTATAGTCGTTTTAGTTGCATCAACAATTACCTTTGCTCCAATAGGTATAATTACATTAATATTGTTATGTCCAAAATCATTGCATTTTAATATTGGAAAACTATAGTCTTTTGTAACTTCAAGTATCATATCTTCTATTGATTTTCCCGAATCATGCTCATAGTTACCTACCCATATACCATTAATCTTTTCGAAAGCACCTATATTTTTAAGTTTATTTAATCTATCCATTACCATAGATGGTGTTGATTCCATTCCTAATTCCTCAAGAAAGAGAATTTTATCATCGAAATTAGGTGAATAATCTGTTCCTAGTAAATTAGTAAAACAATGAAGATTTCCTCCAACTAATATTCCATTAGCTTTTCCACTTCTCATACATTTCCACTCAGTGAAGTGTTTATATTCTGCAAAGTTATTATCCATCATCTTATCTTTAAAATCATTTAAAGTTTCTATCGTAATTCTATCTCCTAGTTTTTCCCCTAAGGTTTTAATATTACTAGCGTTAAAAGTTATTAATCCTGTTTTTGCGTATATAGCATCTAATATATGAGTTATATCGCTAAAACCTGCAAAAATTTTAGGATTGTCTTTTATCAATTCATAATTAATATATGGAAGAACATCTTCGCAGCCTTCTCCACCACGTGAACAGAAAATAGCTTTAATGTTTTTATCCACGAACATTTGATTTATATCATCGCCTTTTTGTTTTGGCGTTAATAGCTTATCAATATTACTCATACCTGTATTATTTGCAAATATTACATCAAGTCCAAGATTAGTTAGAAAATTAATTCCATTTTCTAGCTCAGTTATACCATCTGATGTTATATCTTTTGAAGGAGATACAATACCCACTAAATCACCTTTACGTAAAATATCTGGTAATATACTTTCTACTTTTAAATCTTTCATCATTTCACCCCTTTAAAGTAAATGCTGTTCATTCAGCATTTTCTTCCTTAGTTTCCAATCAGGCATTAGTATTGACATATAGTTATAAAACATTTTGTTATGACCTGATACAAGAAAATGTATTAGTTCATGTAATACAACATAATCTAGACAATCTTTTGGAGCTTTAACAAGTTCAAAGTTAATTGTAATTACATTCCTTGTCTTATTGCATGAACCCCATCTTGATCTCATTTTGCGTATTTTCATTTCTGGCCTTCTTACACCATATACATTTATTAAGTCTAACATATTCATTAAACTCTCTTCAAAGAACTCTTCAGCTTTGAATTTTATTAATTTATCTATAATTTTTTTCTTTTCTTTATAACTTGATATATCTGATGTATATAAATATATTACGTTTTCTTCTATTTCAACTTTATTTTTTTTATTTTCCAAAACTAAAAGTTTATATTGATTACCTTGAAGTTTTAGTTCTTCTCCACTTACATATTGAATTGACTCGTTTTTTTCATTTTGTATTTGATGGATATCTATTTTATTTAAATTACCCTTAATCCAATCTTTTTTTGAACTAATTAATTTCTCTAAACTCTTTATACTAATTTTTTTATTTGCAGAGATAGTTACAATTTTATCCTTGCCAATTCTTAAGTTAATATTTTTAACCTTTTTCCTATACACTTCTACAATTATATTATCTATACAAATTATTTCATTAGTCATATTTCCACCATCCAAAATATCTGTTTATATATTATATTTAATATATTCCATTATTTTATTACTTAAACTACCACATTCTTCTTTTGTTGGAATTAATATATTATTTAATTCATATTTTAGTCCTAATTCTTCCCATTTGTACTTTCCAAGTTCATGATATGGAAGAACTTCAACTTTTTGCACACTTTTAATTTGTTTGATATCATCATTATTACATAGATCAAGTGGATTAGTTACACCTGGTATATATACGCTTCTAATCCATATACTTTTGTTTATACTATTTAAATATTTTAAAAATATCATTATTTTATCATTATAGCTACCAGTTAATTTAAAGTGTTTTTCTCTACCCACTTCTTTTATATCCAGCAGTACTAAATCAACATATCCTAGTAATTCTTTTAATTTATCTGTAATATCTATATTTCCAGCTGTATCTATTGATATATGAATATTATTTTCTTTTAGCTTTTTACAAACTCTTAAAAGAAACTCTATTTGTAGTAATGGTTCGCCTCCAGAGAAAGTAACTCCCCCATTTGAACTATTTATATATTCCTTGCATCTTAATATTTTTTCTACTAATTTATCTTCTTCTATTATATTTTCTATACTTAAGTTCCAAGTATCTGGATTATGACAATATTTACATTTTAAATTACAACCTTGCATAAATACTACATACCTTATTCCAGGTCCATCTACTGTAGAACAGCTTGTTACAGAATGTATATTTCCATTCATCAAAATCACTTCCTATTTATGAAAAGTTCTAGATATAATATCTAGTTGATGTTTCTTAGATAGTTTTACAAAATTTACTGCATATCCAGAAACTCTTATAGTGAGTTGTGGATATTTTTCAGGATGCTCCATAGCATCGATTAGAACTTCTCTATCAATTATATTAATATTTATATGTTGACCACCTGATTTGAAGTATGAATCTAATATACTTTTTAAATTAACTATTCTCTCTTCTATAGTTTCACCAATATTATTAGGGACCATAGAAAATGTATATGAAATACCATCTTTACTTTCGTTATAGTCTAGTTTAGCAACTGAATTATTTGCTGAAATTATACCATCTTTTTCTTTGTTATACATAGGGTTAGCACCAGGTGCAAATGGAATTCCTTTTTTTCTACCATCAGGTGTACTACCTGTTTTTTCTCCATAAACAACATTAGAAGTTATTGTCAAAATTGACATTGTATGTTCTGCATTTCTGTATGTCTTATGCTTCCTTAATTTTTCCATAAACATCTTTTGAACTTTCAAAGCTATGTCATCAACTCTATCATCATCATTACCAAAACACGGAAAATTACCTTGCACATCAAAATCTGTTACTATACCTCTTTCATCTTTTATGCATCGAACTTTAGCATATTTTATTGCTGATAAAGAATCTACTAAAGCAGATAACCCTGCAATTCCACATGCCATTGTTCTGTGTACATCTCGATCATGGAACGCCATTTGTAATCTTTCGTATGAGTACTTATCATGCATATAGTGTATTACATTTAAAGTGTTAATATATAGCCTTGATATGAAGTCAAACATGTTATCTAATCTTTGCAGCATATCATCATAGTCAAGATACTCACCAGTAAGTTCTGGGGTAATTGGAGTAATTTGCTGTCCAGATATTTCATCCTTACCTCTATTAATAGCATAAAGTAATGCTTTTGCAACATTGCATCTAGCTCCAAAAAATTGCATTTGTTTTCCTGTTGTCATAGCAGATACACAACAAGCAATTGAGTAATCATTTCCATAGTATTCATTCATAAGGTCATCATTCTCATATTGAACTGCTGAAGTATCTATTGAAACTTGTGCGCAAAATCTTTTAAACTTATCAGGTAAATTATTTGACCATAGAACTGTCAAATTCGGTTCTGGTGCATGACCTAAGTTATATAACGTATGTAGTATTCTAAAAGAATTTTTTGTTACTAAACTTTTTCCAGTAGAATCCATACCACCTATAGCTTCAGTAACCCAATTAGGATCACCAGCAAAAATTTCATTATATTCTTTAGGTCTTAAAAACCTTACCATTCTAAGCTTAATAACTAAATCATCCATGTATTCTTGAGCTATTTCTTCAGTTATATATCCACTTTTTAAATCTCTTTCCATATATATATCTAAAAATGTTGATATTCTACCTATACTCATAGCAGCGCCATTTTGCTCTTTTATAGCTGCTAAATATGCAAAATATGTCCATTGAACTGCTTCTTTAGAATTTATTGCTGGACTTGATATATCAAATCCATATTTACTTGCCATTTCTCTTAATTCGTGTAAAGCATTAATTTGTTCAGCTATCTCTTCTCTTAAAAGGATAACTTCTTCTGTTATGTTATCTAACTCTAATTCGCTCATTTGAGCCTTTTTATCTTCAATTAGTATATTAACTCCATACAATGCTAATCTTCTGTAATCGCCTATGATTCGTCCTCTACCGTAGCTATCTGGTAGACCAGTTATAATACCACTTTTCCTAGCTTTTTTCATATCTTCAGTATATACATCAAATACACCTTGATTATGAGTTTTTCTATACTTTGTAAATATTTCTATTATTTTATCATCTAATTTATAACCGTTTTCCTCTAATGCCTTTTCAACTACTCGTATTCCACTAAAAGGAAGTATAGCTCTTTTCAAAGGTTTATCAGTTTGTAATCCAACAATTATTTCTAAATTTTTATCTATATATCCAGCTTCATGAGATATTATATCAGATACAATATCTGTATCTACTGATAACACTCCACCATTAGCCTGCTCTTCTTGCATAAGTTTATATACTTTATTCCATAATTTTTTTGTTCTTTCTGTAGGACATGATAAAAAACTTTCATCCCCTATATATTCACTGTAATTCTTTTGTATAAACTCTCTAACATTTATTTCTCTTGTCCAATTTCCTTTTGCAAAATTTTCCCAAGAATTTAATTTATCTTCAAACATTTATATCACCCTAACTTATAATTATATTTTAGCATAAAAAAGTACATAATTCAACAAAACAATTGAATTATATACAAAAAAATAACCCTTTAATAAAGGGTTATTTAATTTTTATATAAACGTGTTTTACATTATAACTTACGTATGTTTTAAATCTCTAGTATTTAATATTTTTAATCATATGTCAATAATTAAGCTTTTTCATCCAATAAGAGAATTCTTTCTTCTTCATTTAGCTTTTCGTTTTTAGCAACTCCGAATAAACCAATACTTGCACCAACTGCTGTAACTGCAATAGTTACTGGGATAGCTGGGCTAAATACTACGGCTACAACGGCTGCTATACAAGCTGAAGTACTTAAGAAAGTGTACCTATCTCTAATTTTTTTTATCTTGGATAATCTGGCGTCTTTATTTGACATATTGGACTCCTCCTAAAAATTATTGTAGGGTGATCAATATCAACTATGGATATATTATATACCTATATATTCATTATGTCAACTGTTTTATGTAAAATATTTCAAATATATGTAATATTTATGTAAATCAAACCTACTTATTCTATAGTATTAGTAAAATCATCTTTAGTTATTCAATTTTTCATCATCTGTCAATATAATTTATAGTTTTTCTTTATCTATTTCTAGCTTTTCTCTTTTCTTACAAGCAATATAACCTGCACCAACCGCTATACCAGAAACTAAAGCAATTAATGGAATAGCTGGAATAAACATAATTCCTCCCAAACCTATTATTGATCCAACGACAGTAATTTTATAATATTTACCTTTCAATTTTTCAATTTCTACTTTACTTAAATTTTTATTTGACATTTATAAAAAACCTCCTTCATATTAATGACAGGATATCTATATTAAATTTAGATACATATTATACACCTTTTTTGTTATTATGTTAACTTTTAGTTTTATCCATATTTTGGGCAAAAAAAATAACTCTTAACGAAGAGTTATTTTATAGTAACTTAAAAATGTTTTTTATATATTTTAACTTAATTATTGCGTCTTATTTTGCCAACTTAATTATTGTTTTTTATATATTTCAACTTGTCTAAAATTTTTATCTATCGTTTCTTAGTTTCTGATCATATTCAAAATATTTGATATACTGGGACGTTTCCCAAAAATTGTTATTTGCTGATTAATTTTTAATTACATGTATATTATACTACACTTTTTGGTTTATGTCAAGTATTTTGTATTATAACTTGCAAAAACACATGATATTTATGTGAAAACAGTGATTTTTAACTTATCTTGCTCCACATTCATCTAACTTTTTAACTAATTCTTGTGATTTTATTTTGCTTTCTAATGAAGTATCAATATACTTTGTTATTTTTGATATATCATACTCGGTATTATCTTCGGGTTTTCTTAACTGAAATTTTATATTTGTTTTATCTTCTACATTATATCCACTTTGAGCAATCCACTTATCTGTTTCCATTTTAAGCTTTGTTATCTTATCTATTTTATTATTATTAACAGGCACTAGCTGTTTAGAATTTTCACTTTCTATTAATGATTTTATATGATTTTCATTAACTTTAAATGTTTTTCCTATATTATTTCTTAGTGTAATCATTTCTTCTATATCTGTTTTTAATTTACTATTATCTT
>Ga0123336_10004069_pt1 | contig 12035 bp, 9 predicted proteins | sample SSSSmetaG_FD_96466 | JGI IMG/M metagenome (GOLD analysis project Ga0123336, IMG submission 96466) | Glacier valley bacterial and archeal communities from Borup Fiord, Nunavut, Canada, to study Microbial Dark Matter (Phase II) - ​SSSS metaG | ecosystem: Environmental > Aquatic > Freshwater > Ice... | reverse complement strand
TCGGTCCGGCGCCCGGCGGACCGTTCACCGCCGCGCCCACCGGCATGTGCGCGGCGCCCGCGCCGCCGCCTGCGAACGACTGCGCGAGCTGGCCGAGGAGCGAGACGGGCACCGGGATGGGACCGAACGCCACGACCCCGTTGGGATCGAGCGGCACCGGCGTGTTCGGAGGGATCTTCTGCCCCGCGACGTACGTGCCGCTGGTGGAGCCGCTGTCCTGGACCATCATGCGGTCCATCATCACGGTCGCGTGCGTGGCGCTGACCGCGGAGCTCCCGATCACGAGCGAGGCGGTCGCCGCCTCGCGACCGATCACGAGATGGCCGGGCGGCGCCGTGACGTTGCCCTTCGCCATCACCATCAGCACGATCGCGGGATGCGACAGCGGCACCGGGATGCCCTGGCCGATCACGAACTGCGTGCGGAAGTCGAACGGCACCGGCTGGTTCGGCGCGACGGGCGCTCCGTTCGCGAACGAAAGACCCGCCCCGCCGTCGAGGAACGCGAGCGCGCCGCCCTGCTTGACGATCCGCGCATGCCGAGGGGCGATCCCGGGTCCTTGCAGGACCACGTCGTTGTCCGGCGCGCTGCCGATCGAGATCTGTTCCTTGCCAAAGCCGGGGATCATGCGGGCGTCATCCTAACCCAACCGGCGCAGCGCCATCTCAGAGCTTGCCGCCTGCGGCGCGGCACTTGACCTCGAGCGGCTCGTAGCTCGCGGCCGGACGCCCGTGCTCCTTCTGCCACCTCGCCAGCGCGCAGTCGCGCGGCTCGCCGGTGGGCGTCGCAGCGTCCGGATCCTTCCACCAGGGCACCTTCACGCCGCTCGGCGGGGCCAGGACCGGCGCGAGCGTGACCTCGGGAATGGCGGTCGCGGCGTCCTCTTCGTTCAACGACGTGGGGGTGCCCGCCTCGGGGATGACGAGCGGCACGCCGTGGTGACGCGGCCGCTGCTGCTCGTAGAGGAACCAGCCCGCCAAGGCCAGCGCGATGACCGCGAGCACGATGCCGCCGATGACCGCGGCGCGCCCGGCGCTTCCGTGCGTCGACGGGGGCGGCGGCGCGATGGGCACCGCCGCTGCCGGAGCGTGATCGCGCGGCGCCGCGAGCGGCGCTTGCAGCGCGGTGCCCCCAGCTCCGCCGCGAGTGCTGACCGGCGCCGCAGAGCTCCTGTGGAGCGGCTCGGTGAGCACGGTGGCGCGCGGCCCCGAGCCGCGATCCGACGACACCGGCAACGGCTCGTGCGCGGTGAGCGGGATCGTCTTCACGATGGTCGCCTGGTCGGTGACGGCCGCCGAGCCCTTCATCCGCATGAGGAGCGCGGTGATGTTGTCGTGACCGCCGCGTGCGTTCGCGAGATCGACGAGCTGGCCCGCCGCCTGCGCCGCCGAACGCGAGCCCGCGAGGTCGAGGATCTCGGAGGCGCCGACGAGATCACTCAGCCCGTCCGAACAGAGAACGAACACGTCGCCTGCGGTGTACGTGATGGGCTCGGGTCGGAGATCGACCTCGACGTCCTTCGCGATGCCGAGCGCGCGCATGATCTTGTTGGCGTCGGGATGGCTGGCGGCATCCTCGGCCTTGATGATGTTGCGGTCGACCATCTCCTGGACCATCGAGTGATCCTTCGTCACCTGAGTGATCGCGCCGGCGTGCAGCAGGTACACGCGGCTGTCGCCGACGTGCGCGACCTCGGCGCCCGCGGCGTGCGCGAGCACCGCCACCACGGTGGAGCCCGGGCGAAAGCCACCCTCGTCGGTGGGCATGCCCCAGACGCGACGGTTCGCCTCCTCGATCGCCACCTTGAGCGCATCGCGCGGCGAGGTGACCGCGGGCGCGGCGAGGACGATCTCGCGGATGGTCTTCGTCGCAAGCTCGGAGGCCTCCTTGCCCCCGGCGTGGCCGCCCATGCCGTCGCACACGACCGCGAGGAGGCCGTGCGGCGTCTCCACGTGGAAGACCGCGTCCTCGTTGACCTGCTTCTCCGGATCGCGCCCGGGATCGGTACGGAACGCGATCTCGACCGCCGGCGTGTTGGGATTCTCTGCCACCGTCGTACCTCGCTTATTCGAGCTTCACGGTGAACTCGACGGGGCCGAAGCGGAGCGATCCGCCCGACGCCACCGAGGTGTACACGCCCGCCGGGATGCGCTGCCCGTCGACGTGCGTGCCATTGTTCGAGCCCTCGTCACGCACCAGGAGGACGCCGTTCTCGAACTTGAGCGTCGCATGCACCCCGCTCACGCGCAGCTCCGTCAGGATGATGGGACACTGCGCCGGATCGCGACCCACGCGGACCTCGACGCCCCCGCGAATCGCGAACTGTCCGGCGACGCCGAGGATCGACGCGCCGCTCGCACCGTAAGGATTAGGTGGTGGCTCGAGCGGCGACGCCATCGCGCCGGTCAGCGGGAACGCGCCGGGCGCCTCGGGCGCTTCGGCCGCGACGGGCAGATCGCGCGGGACCGGTTGCCCGCACGAGAAGCACACCGACGGCTGCCCGGGCGTGGCCATCGTGAGCATGCTGCACGCGGGGCAGCGCACCTGAATCGGTGCGCCCCCCGCTGATGCTAAAGGGTGAGCACCTCCTCCCCGTTCGGGAGGTGGTTGCGGCACCGGCGCGACGTGGACCGGCGGGGGAGCGACCGGGCCCGGCGCGGGAGCGACGTGCACAGGCGCGACGTACGCTGGCGAAGGCGCGTGCTCGAGCGCAGAAGCGCCGTAGCCACCGCCACCACCACCCGGGTATCCGCCTCCGGGCGGCCCCTGCTGGTAGCCGCCTCCACCCTGGTACCCACCACCGCCGCCAGCGACGACGGGCGCCGGAGGAGGCTGGTTCGAGCGCTTGCCCTTGCCGCCGCCGCCACCGCCGCGAAGCAGCACGATCACGAGCAACAGGATGACGACGATGATGCCGGCCGCGCCGAGGATGATCGGCAGGTTGAGCGGCTTCTTCGTCGCCTTCAGCGTGAGCACGGTCTCGGCGGTCACGCTGCTCGCGCGCTTCGCCTTGTTGTCGTAGACGACGACGCGCGCGACCGTGTTGTCGCCGGTGCCCTCGAGGATCTTCTCCTCGTCGGGGATCTGGAGCGTCACCGACGTGTCCGACGAGTCGGTCGCCACGCCGCGCATGTTCTGCGCGGTGAGGTTCTGCATGACCTTCTTGGCGATCTCGGGATCGTTCTTGTTGATGTTCTGGTTCGGGTTCGTGCCCGCGGGGACGAAGTACGCCTCCGCGCGCGTCTTCTCGCCACCCCAGCAGAAGTCGCCGTAGACGCGGAACGTGCCGCCGGGATGCAGCGGATTCGCGTCGGCCTCGGCCTTCGTCTGCGCGATGTTCACGTCGAGCGGCCAGGACGTGGGGTCCACGCCGATCGGGACGTCCTTGAACGACGCATCGGGCGTGACCGCCGGCGAGACGTTCCGGACGATGAGGCGGAAGGACTGCTCGACGGTGGGCGCGAGGCACGCGAGACGCCACTTGACCACCCACATCTGGGCGAAGCGCGACTTCACCAGAGAGAGGATGATCTTCGACTTGTCGACGCCCTGGCCCGCCTTGACGATGTCGAAGAAGCCGCCGATCTCCGGCGTCGACAGGTCCTGCATGAACTGGAGGTCGTTCGACGCGAGGATGTCGTTCGTGAAGCCCGCGGCGTTGGGGAAGAAGATCGAGATGACCGGCAGCGGCGTCTTCGGCGCGGCGGTGTTGTCCTCGGGGAAGCGGCCCTTCACGAAGAACTGGTGCATCACGTCGGCGCCGACCGCCGCGCTGCCCGCGTCCTGACGACCGGCGCCGTTCGAGAGCACCACCATCGCCTGCATCATCGGGACGTTCTGGACCTGACCCAAGTTGCCGAGGTCGGAGAACGCCTTCGTGATGCCCTTGATCTGCCCGCCGAACGGCCGACCTCCGCCGCTCGAGGGCGCGGTCTTGTTGTTCGCCTGGAGGAGCGTCACGAGCGCGGCCTTCTGCGCCGCGGGCACCCACTGCGAGGCCGCGGTGTACGTGTTGAGGCGGTCGTCGAAGATGATCAGCTTCGCGATGTCGTTCGGGCCGAGCGAGCCGATGAACTGGTTCGCGACCTCACGGGCGTCGGCGTAGCGAACGCCCATGGCGCTCGACGCATCGAGCGCGATGAGCCACGCGGTGCCGACGAGCGGGTCCTTGCCCGCCGCGCCCCAGCTCGTCTTGCTGACGAACTTGGCGGGGTTCTCCCCGGCGTCGACGCGGACGAGGAGGTTCGTGTTTCCCTCCGGAAAGGGCAGCGCCTTGAAGAGCGCTCCCTTCTCCTCGACGGCGGTCGAGATGCAGTCGAGGAGCGCGTTGCCGCGCACCGCGCCGCAGCCCTTGGCCGTGACGACCTCGCTGAGTGGGCTGAACTGCACGAGCTCGATGACGCTCGTGAGCACCGGTTGGCCATCGCTCACGCCGGCGCGTGGATCGATGCGGAGGATGTGCGCTTCGGGAGCCGCGCTCGAGACCCGCGCCAGCAGTAGCGACGCGAGACCAACGAGCGTGGTGACCCACGCGAGAAATACGCGCTTGTTCACGCGCGCGAGCGTACTACGGGGAGAAGCTGACAGCGAAGAGCTAACAGCTGACAGTCGGAGAACGCTCGGTCCGCTCCGACTGTGAGCCGTTGGCTGTCAGCTACTGGCTTCCCTCACAGGCGGGTGACGACCTTGATGACGGTGGAGAAGCCGCCGAAGCGGACCTTGTCGCCGTCGCGGAGATCGCGCTTGCCGTTGAAGCCGATGTGCTCCTCGTTGACGAAGGTGCCGTTCGTCGAGCCGGTGTCCTCGACCTGCACCGAGCCCGCCGTCGCGTCGACGATGAGCGCGGCGTGGCGCGAGGAGATCGTCGCGTCGGCGAGGGGGATATCGACCTGCTCGCCCGAATTCGCGCGCCCGACGGTCTTGCGACCGCCGTGGAGCGGCCAGAAGTCGCCCTGGGTGTTCGACTGGTAGGAGAGGAGGAACCCGCGGAGCGCGTTCGGGGGGAGGTTGATCGGGGCCGCGGGAGCCGCGGGCTGCGGGGCGCCGCCGAAATCCTGCGCGCCGGGCTGACCCGGGAAGCCGCCGGGCTGGGGGCCGCCAAAGCCAGGCTGCGGAGGAGGAGCGCCAAAGCCGCCCTGTTGCGGCGCGGGCTGCTGGCCGTAGCCGGGCTGACCGCCGAAGCCGCCCTGCTGAGGAGGAGCGCCGAAGCCGCCCTGCGCGGGTTGCTGTCCGTAGCCGCCGCCGCCGTACTGCGCGTTCGGGTCGGCGAAGGGCTGACCGCCGTAGCCCGGCGGCTGCTCGGTGCCGCCGTACCCCTGCTGACCGCCGAAGCCGCCCTGCTGAGGAGGAGCGCCGAAGCCGCCCTGCTGAGGAGGAGGAGCGCCGAAGCCGCCCTGTTGCGGCGCGGGCTGCTGTCCGTAGCCGCCACCGCCACCGCCGTACTGATCGTTGGCGAAGGGCATCGCGTCGAGCGCGATGGGATGGCCGTGCGGACAGTAGCTCGCGCCGGGCGCGATCTCGTGGCCCATCTGGCAACGCAGCGCCTGCTGGGGAGGCGCGCCGTAGGCGCCGGGAGGAGGCTGACCGAAGCCGCCTTGCTGTGCGGGCGGCGGGAAGCCACCCTGTGCCGGAGCGCCATATCCGGGAGCGACCACGGGGGTGCCGCAGATGTTGCAGAACTTGTCCGACGGTTGAGGGATCGCGCCGCACTGCGGACAGGGATTCATCGGTCTGTCGTCTCCAAGCGCCGGCTCCTCCGGCGCGCGAGGCGAGCATATCGGAGAACGAAGGAAAAGCCGAATACGTGCGTGTTCTACCCGCGCTTCGAGCGGGCGTGGCTCGCCAACAGCGCGGCCTCGAGGACCTCCCGAACGGTCACGCCGTGCTCGCGGGCGAGGGCCAGACACGCGTCGAACTCGGGTTTTCGCTGTTCGGCCCCGAACGGCCCGCCGGCGATCTTCACCGGAACTCGACCGTAGCGGGTCTCGACCTCCTCGAGGTGGCGGGGGCGCTCGACCCGCGTGACGTCGTGGCGGCGGACGCCGAGGCTCGTGCTCTCGCGGAGCATGACCCCCGAGAGACGGTCGGCGAGCGCGACCGGGGCGATCGCCCCGAGCAGGTACGCGGGCCGACCCTTCTTCATGGTGAGTGGGGTGGCCCAGGCGTCGAGCGCGCCCTCGGCGAGGAGCGTCTCGATGCAGGCAGCGAGCACCTCGCCGGTGGCGTCGTCGAGGTTGGCCTCGAGGACCGCATGCGTGGCCGTGCGGGCGAGGCTCGTGTCCGCACCGAGGACGGCCCGGAGGAGATTGGGACGGTCGGCGAGGTCGGCGGTGCCGGAGCCCCAGCCGGTGTGCTCGGGGCTCATCGAAGGCCAGCGCGCCGCGCTCTCGGCATGCGCGCCGACGATCGCCGCGCCGGTGGGGGTGACGAGCTCGAAGGCGATCCCGCCGTCGTACGTGGGAAAGCCGCGGAGGCAGTCGACGACCGCGGGCGGCGGCAGCGGGAGGATCCCGTGGCGCGCCTTGATGCGGCCGTGGCCCATGGGGAGCGGCGAGACGACCAGGCGAGCGCCGAGGTGCTCGAGCGCAGCGGCGCTGCCCACCACGTCGACGATGGCGTCGACGCCGCCGACCTCGTGGAAGTGGACGTCGTCGAGGGGCATGCGGTGGACCTTCGACTCCGACTCGGCGAGGCGCTTGAAGGTGGCCTGCGCGCGGGCGCGGACGCCCGTGGGCAGATCGGCCTCGTCGAGCATCGCTCGGATCGAGCCGTAGGTGCGCTCGGGCTGCGGGCCGTCGACATGGACGTCGAAGGAGGTGGCAACGATCCCGGAGCGCACGCGGGTACCGAAGTGGAGATGAAACCCCCGGAGCGGGAGCTTTGCGACCGCGGCGTGGATGACGCCCTCGGGCACGCCCAGATCGACGAGCGTGGCGATGATCATGTCGCCGGCGAGCCCGCTGGGCGCGTCGAGAAAGAGGATCTTCCCCTTCCCTGCCCCGCGCGGCAGATCCGCGCGCGTCCGCGCGGTGTGCGCATGCGCGGGGTCGTGATGATGACCGTGGTCGTGATCGTGGCCGTGATCGCGGCCGTGGTCGTGGTCGTGGTCGTGGTCGTGGTCGTGGTCGTGGTCGTGGTCGTGATCGTGGGCGTGGTCGTGGTCGTGATCGTGGTCGTGGTCGTGGGAATGCCCGTGCGAGGCTGCGCGGCCGGGGCGAGCTTTCACACGGAGGCTCGGAGGCACGGAGAGCTTCGACGTGGCCGAGCGCGGGCTGGCAGGGCGCGCCGACCGCACGACGGCGATTCGAAAATCGCTCCGAGCCTCCGGGCCTCGGTGTGAAGTCTCGGTCTCGGTCTTGCGCGACCGCTTCTTCGGCTTCGCCTTCACTTCCTTTTTCCTGCCCGCAGGATACGCGCCGCCGCGAACGCCGCGCCGAAGCCGTTGTCGATGTTGCACACCGTCACGCCCGACGCGCAGCTCGTGAGCATGCCGAGCATCGCCGCCACGCCATGGAACGCAGCGCCGTAGCCGATCGAGGTCGGTACCGCGATGACCGGGACCTGTACGAGGCCGCCCACCACGCTGGCGAGCGCGCCTTCCATGCCCGCGATCACGATCACGACGCCAGCCTCCTCGAGGAGTGGGCGCTTGTGGAAGAGGCGATGGATCCCGGCGACGCCGACGTCGAACACGCGCTCGAACCCGACGCCGAGCATGCGCATGGTCTCGCCACACTCCTCCGCCACCGGCAGGTCGCTCGTGCCGGCGCTCACGAGCGCGACCTTCAGATCGGACAGCGAAGGAATGGGCGACTGCTCGAGCGTGCAGGTGCGGGCGGCGACCGAGTGCTTCATGCCCGGCACGTCGCGCACGACGATGGTCGCCTTCTCCGCATCGATGCGCGTGACGAGGACGTTCTGTCCCATGCGCGCGAGCTCGTTCGCGATGCCCACGATCTGCTCGGCGGTCTTGCCCTCCCCGAGGATCACCTCGGGGACGCCCTGGCGGATCGCCCGATGGTGGTCGACCGTCGCGAAGCCCAGGTCGACGAACGGGAGCTGGCGCAGCTCGGCGAACGCGTCGTCGATCGGCGTGCTGCCGGTCTGCACGCGCGCGAGAAGATTCTTCAGTCGTGCTTCATCCACGGCTCGTTCTTAGCCCAAACGAGTCGCGACTACATCCTCCACGCATCCTCGTGCTCGTACTCGCACGCGGTCTCGTATTACGGTCCGTCCCGGCGCGCCATGCCCCTCCCCCTCGCCCTCCCCGTCGGGCTCCTCCTCGGGATGACCCTCGCGTGGCTCGCGCGCGGCGAGCTCGCGCGCTCCGAGGTCCCGCTGCTGCTGGCGCGGCCCTTTCTGATCGCGCTCGGGCTGGGCGTCCTCGTCTACGCGCCGGCGGTCGGCTACTTCGCGGCGTGGCACGGCGACTGGGCCTACCTCTATCTCGTGAGCGCGAGCCGCGTCCCCTCCGCGGTCGATCTCTTCTTGGTGCTGCTGGCGGCGCTGCAGATCCCGATCGGCTTCGCGATCGCGGCGCCGTGGGCCATCGCGCGCCGCGGCCCCCGACTGTTCCAGGTGCTGGGGGCGATCGGCGCGCTGACCGTGGTGGCCGGCGGGATCTTCGCGCGGCGCCTCGCGGTGAGCGCGACGTTCGCGCAGTACCACGGCAACTTCGGCGGCCTGCCGCTCGGCAGGAGCCCGCTCGGCCGCGGCATCTTGCTGAGCTGGATCGCGGTCGGCCTCGCGTACGCGTGGAGCGCGCGCGCCCTTCGCGCCTCGCGCGAGCGCTGATTGCGCTAGAATTCCTCATCGAATGTGGGTCCGCGGCGCGGCCATCCGTCCTGTTCCTCCGTACGCGGTCGTCGGCCGTGAGGTCCTCGATCGGATCGAGGACGAGCTGGCCGAGAACGGCTCGACCCCGAAGCCCGATCTCGACGACGCCTTCAGCCGCTTCGAGCAGACGCAAGCCGCGCTCGCGCAGCTCGCGGCCCTGACGCTCGCGCGCCCGCTCGACGAGACCGCCCTCGCGCTCGGCTACTTCCTCACCATCGCGGTGTGGCTCGGGTTCGAGCGCGCATTCGGAGCGCGGCTGTGCGAGGTGACCGACCAGGAGCTCGAGGCGGCGCAGAGCGCGCTCGATCTCGAAGAGGAGCTGCGCGCCTCGCATGCGCACGAGCCGCTCGATCTCGACGACGTGATGGCCATCGAGCAGCCGGGCGTCCTCGCCTTCGTCAACGAGCACGTGGAAGCGGCGCTCGAGCCCGGCGACGGCGAGCCGCGCGAGGTCGACGTGGACGACGTGCACGCCGTCTATCGTTGCGTGCTGATCATGACGCTCGCGCTGTCTCACGCGGTGTCGCCTGCGACGGGCGCGCGACCCCGCGAGATGCTCGCGTAGGACCGCGCGCGGGACGTCTCAGAGCCGCGTGTACGTCGCGACCACCGTGCCGGCCGGGCCCGGGGTGATGAACTGCACGGTGTTGCTCGTCGCCTTGTACTCGACGGACGACGACTCCGGACCATCGTTCGCGACCGGCGACGCGCACGTCGTCGTCGACAGCGTGATCGTGCCCGAGGTGGTGCGCTTCACCGACGTGCGGCGCATGTGGCCTTCCGCGTCGGTCTTCACCAGCTGCGCCGCCCCGGACTTGACGATCATCGTGATCTTGCCGAACGTGACGAGCTTGGTGCCCGCCGGCGTGTCGCGCGTGTGCAACGTCGACGTGGTGAGGACGTAGGTGCCGTCCTCGATGGTCCCGCCCGTTGCGCGCGGCGGCGCGGTGCGGGAGGCCATGAGATCGACCTCGGTGCCCTGCTGCTCGAGATCGTTGCACGGCGCAGCGTCGGGCAAGCCTTGGCGGACATTCGCGAGCCCTCCTCCGCTCACGTACGAGGTCGTGCCGTGGCAGGCGGCCAGACCGAAAGCGAGGACCGTACAGACAACCGGAATGCGCATTCGGAGAGCTCCTTCTTCGCGGATGGGGTGCTTGAAGCATGACCCGGATCTCGCACGCGCGCCTGCACCGAAGGCGAGCTCGAGAGCTGTACGAGGAGGAGATGTGGTCTACGTTCGGGCGATGCAGACCGAAGCGATGGTCATGAATGCGACCGGCGGTCCCGAGGTGCTCGAGCGCGCGACGATCGAGCTGCCCGACCCCGGCCCGCGCGAGGTGCGGCTCCGTGTCCGCGCCGTCGCGCTCAACCACATCGATCTCTGGGCTCGGAAGGGATTGCCGCACTTCAAGTACGAGTTCCCGCACCGCCTCGGCGCCGATGTCGTAGGCGAGGTCGAGGCGCTCGGACCGGGCGCGTTGGCGAAGATCGGCGAGCGCGTCGTCGTGAATCCAGGGCTGTCCTGCGGTGCTTGCGAGCGGTGCCTGCTCGGGCAGGACACCTTCTGTCGCAGCTACCGGATCTTGGGCGAGAACACGCAGGGCGGCTATGCGCGACACATCGTCGTACCGGACGCGAACCTGCTCCCGATGCCGAAGGGCCTCTCGTACACCGACGCGGCGGCGATCCCGCTCTGCTACCTCACGGCGTGGCAGATGGTCGTCCGCAAGGCGCAGCTCAAGCCCGGGCAGACGGTGCTCGTGCAGGCCGCGGGCAGCGGCGTCTCGAGCGCGGCCATCCAGATCGCGAAGATGCTCGGCGCGCGCGTCATCACCACCACCAGCACCGACGAGAAGGCGGCGCGGGCGCGTGCGCTCGGCGCCGACGAGGTCATCAACTACACGACCCAGGACTTCGTTGCAGAGTGCAAACGCCTGACGGACAAGAAGGGCGTCGACGCCGTGATCGAGCACGTGGGCGGCGACGTCTTCGTGAAGAGCGTCCTGGCGACGGCCTGGGGCGGTCGGGTCGTGACCTGTGGAGCGACCGCGGGCTTCACCCCCACCATCGATCTGCGGCACGTCTTCTTCCGGCAGGTCGAGGTGCTCGGCTCGACGATGGGTCCGAAGGGCGACCTCTTCTCGATCCTGCGCCTCGTCGAGGCGGGGCGCCTGAAGCCGGTGGTGGATCGCGTGCTCCCCCTTTGGAGCGCGCGGGAGGCCCACGAGCTCCTCGAAGCGCGCAAGGTGTTCGGGAAGATCGTGCTCGAAGTGGACTGAGGAACCCGCGTGGCGTGCGGCACGCGTGCTGCTATGTAGTGGGATGTGCGCGTGAAGGCAGGGGACATCGTCGGCGGCCGCTACCGGCTCGAACGGCAGCTCGGCGAGGGCGGCATGGGCGCCGTCCGGGAGGCGACGCATACCATCACGCAAAAGGCCGTGGCGCTGAAGCTCCTGCTCGGGCGCGGCGACGATCCCGCGCTCCGCGAGCGATTGCTGCGCGAGGCACGGGCGGTCTGCGCGGTGCTCCACCCGAACGTCGTTCCCGTGCACGACGTGTTCGAGCTCGACGGCGGCGCGCCCGCGCTCGTCATGGATCTGCTCACCGGCGAGTCGCTCGCGTCGAAGCTCGCACGCGAAGGCCGACTGCCGGCCGACGAGGTGGTACGCGTCGCGCTCGACGTGCTGGCCGCGCTCGAGGCGGCGCATGCCCGCGGGATCGTCCACCGCGACCTCAAGCCCGACAACATCTTCCTCGCGCGGTCGCCGGGCAGCCGGATCGACGAGGTGAAGGTGCTCGACTTCGGCATCGCCAAGGTCACGACGCTCGGTGAGGCCGACGCGCAGGTCGCGGCGCTCACCCGGACCGACGCGATGGTCGGGACGCCCAATTACATGGCCCCCGAGCAGGTCTACGGGGAGAAGGACATCGACGCGCGCAGCGACCTCTGGTCGATGGGCATCGTCATGTACGAGTGCCTCGCCGGCGTGCGCCCGACCGAGGGCGCGAACCTCGGACAGATCTTCAAGCTCGTGACTGTGGGCCCGCTCCCGCCGCTCGCAGAGCAGGCGCCGAGCTGCCCGGCGTCGCTCGTGAAGCTCGTCGACTGGTGCCTCGAGCGCGCGCGTGACGGGCGGCCCGCGAGCGCGACGGCCCTGCGCGAGGCGCTCGAGCGCGTGCGCGCAGGCACCACCATCGAC
>Ga0123336_10004067_pt1 | contig 12038 bp, 12 predicted proteins | sample SSSSmetaG_FD_96466 | JGI IMG/M metagenome (GOLD analysis project Ga0123336, IMG submission 96466) | Glacier valley bacterial and archeal communities from Borup Fiord, Nunavut, Canada, to study Microbial Dark Matter (Phase II) - ​SSSS metaG | ecosystem: Environmental > Aquatic > Freshwater > Ice... | reverse complement strand
GGCCACCGCGGCCGAGCCGCCGTTGGCCGTCGTGACCGCGCCTGCTGCGCCGGTCGCCACGACGACGCCGGTGCCGGCCGCGCCGGCGGCGTCGAGCGCGCCGCCGCCTGCGACGGCGACGATCCCGCCACCGCCCCCGGCCGCCACGCCCGTGCATCGCCCGACGCCGAGCCCGGTCGTCCCGGCGGCGCGTCCACGCCCTGCGGCGCCGCCCGCGCCTCCCCCGCCGCCGGCGACCAGCACGAAGCCGGACCGAGGGTTCTGAATCGCATGCTGCCTCGCCCGCTCGTTCTCGGCGCGCTGCTCGCAGGCGCGCTGGTCACGATCGCGCCGCGCGCCTCGGCCGACCCCAGCCTCTCGGACCGCGAGACCGCGCGCAGCCTCATGGACGACGGCGACGCGAAGCGTGAGAAGAACGACTTGAAGGCCGCGCTGAAGAGCTACGAGGCTGCAGATGCCATCATGCGGGTGCCGACCACCGGCCTCGAGGTCGCGCGCGCGCAGGCGCAGCTCGGGCTCCTGCTCGAAGCACGCGAGACACTCGCGCGCGTGATGCGGCTGCCCCCGAAGCCCGGCGAGCCCGCGCCGTTCACCGCCGCGCGCCGGACCGCGGAGCAGCTGAACGGCGAGCTCGCGACGCGCCTGCCGTCGATCACGGTGGTGGTGGCGAACGCCGACCCCACGCAGCCCGCGCAGATCGTCGTCGACGGCGATCCGGTCCCGGCGGCGGCGGCGCAGGCGCCGCGCAAGGTGCACCCGGGACGGCACGCCATCGTCGTCCGGGCGGGCTCGACCGAGCGCAAGCAGGACGTGACGGTCGCCGAGCGTGAGACGCGCACGGTGACGATCGATCTCAAGCAGCCGCCGTCGCCGCCGACGGCCCACCCGAGCAGCACCGAACGGCCGCGCGAGCCGTCGGCTTCCGCGCTGCCCAAGGTGCTCATCATCGGGGGCTTGGCGGTGGGCGCGATCGGCATCGGCGTCGGCAGCGTGACCGGCCTCATGAGCTTCTCGAAGGTCTCCGACGTGAAGACCGATTGCGTCGACAACACGTGCAAGCCGAGCCGCCAGGCCGACATCGACGCGGCGCGGTCACTCGGCACGATCTCGACGATCGCGTTCGTCGCGGGCGGCGTCGGCGTCGCTGCGGGCGTGGTGGGCATCGTGCTCTCGGGCAAGCAGCCCAAGGAATCCCCGCCCGGCACGAGCGCGAGGCTCAAGGTCGTCCCGGACGTCGGCCCCGCGTGGCTGGGCGCCCACGGCACGTTCTGATCGCGCGCCGGAATCAAAGGAGCCCCGGAGCCTGCCTCCCCGTGTCGCGTCGGGTCGCTACGCGAACGAAGCGCGGAAGGCGGAGGCGAAGTCCTTCGCCAGCTGCCGGTCGATCGCGCCGCCCGGGATGCCGCCCACGCGGAGCGCGCTGCCCACCACCACGCCGTTCGCCGACGCGGCGAGCGCGCTCAGCGTCGCGAGCGTCGCGCCGCTTGCCACCAGCACCGGCTTGCCCGACGCGCGCTGCACCGCCCCGAGCTTCTCGAGGTCGACGCCCTTGCCCGTCCCCTCCCCGGTCACGAGCACGACGTCCGCCATCCCGCGCTTCGTGAGGTCCTCGACTTCTTGCACCAGCGGCCGCGCCGCGCCGAGCGACGCCGAGTGCTTCACGTCGACATCGGCCCAGACCGCGATCTTCTCGGCGCCGAGCGCCCGCCGCAGCCGCAGCGTGGTCGCGGCCTCACCCTGCACGATCCCCTGGTCGGTGACGCGCGCTCCGGTGTGGACGTTGATCCGCACGAACGCCGCCCCGGTGCAGACCGCGACCGCGAGCGCCGCCTCCGCATCGTTGCGCAGGACATTGATCCCCAGCGGCACGCCGGGCGCCGCGGCGCTGACCGCGACCGCGCAGGCCGTCATCGCCGCCACCGTGATCGCAGGCACGCGCGTCGCGAAGAACGGCGTGTCGCCGAAGTTCTCCACGATGATCGCGTCGTAGCCGGCCTCGGCGAGCACGCGCGCATCCGCTGCCGCGCTCGCCGCACACGCCGCGGCGTCGAGCTCCGAACGCGGGCTACCCGGCAGAGCGGGCAGATGAATCACACCGACGAGCATCCCCATGCGCGGGGACTCTACTTGAAGTTGAAGCCGCTCGTCCCGGTCGCAGCGCCGCCCGGGCTGCTGCTACCGCCGCCGAAGATCGGGGTCACGCTCGCGCCCGCCGGCTGCGGATCCGGTCGCGCCAGGGTGCCGCCGATCTTGAGGCCGTAGTAGCCGTCGGGCGTCTTGGACTTGGCCATGCGCGGGTCCATCTCGAGCATCGGCTTGTCCTTCGAGCCCGGTGCGCCAAAGAGCATCTTGGTCTTGTCGTTCTTGTTGCGGTAAACGTCGTTGATCTTGAACTTGAGGTTCACCTCGAGGTGCGCGTCGGTCGCGACCTCGCGGAGCTGGACGCGCCCGTCGCCGTTCACGTCGACGTCGCCGCCGGAGGCGCCGATCTTCGTGATCTTGAGGATGCCGTCCTTCGCATCGCCGTTGACCGCGAACGCGCCGATCTTGAGGCGCGGCAGCGTGAAGGGCCCGAGCGGGGTCTTGACCGTGAGCTCCTTGGCGTTGCCCGCAAACAGGTCGCGGATCTCGAGGTTCACGTTGCCCACGGCCTTCGAGGCCTTGCCTTCCGGGAGCTGGAGCTTGAGGTTGCCGAACAGCTTGCCCTCGAGCGGAAAGCCGACGTTCGCCGCGATGGCGTCGATCCGGCTCATGTCGACGCCGTCGAACGTAACATCGACGTTGCGCTCCTTGCCGCTGTCCTCGAACGTGCCCTTGATGGTGCCGTCGAACGCGTCGATGCGGAAGCTCACGTCCTTGTTGCCCACCAGCAGACTGAGCAGCGAGATGCGGGCGCGGACCTCGTCGATCTTGATCTCGGTGGGGGCCTTGGTGGGATCGGCCGAGGGCGAGACGAGCTTCACGCCCTTGGCCTTCACGCCGGTGAGCCATGACGAATCGAGCTCCTCGATCTGGAGCTCCTGCGGGCTCGGCGAGCTCCGTTGCCCGGCGTTGAACGTCGTGACGATGCGCTCCTTGAGCTTCTCGTAGGGGAACGTCCACGAGAGGAACACGACGAGCGACAACAGATAGAAGAGCGGATAGCCGACCTTGGGCGCGATCCGCTTCAGCCTCTCCTTGGTGGCGTCCGTCATGGCTTGCTCGAGGAGGCCGGCGAAGGCGCAGGGGTGAGCTCGGTGCGGTCGTACGCGGAGACGCCGACCTCGACGTCGTACGAGTCGGGCTCGCCCGCGCGCTTGCGGATGTTGAGGCGCGAGACGGCGACCGGGTAGCTGCTCTTCTCGATCGCCTCGAGGAACTTCGCGATCGGTCCCATCCCCGACTTCTTCAGGTGGATGACGGTATTTCGCTCGAGGTACCGCTTGCCGTGCGGCACGTCCGGCCGGTCGACGGAGTCAGTGACCTGGAGCTTCTGCGCGCTCGCGGTCTGCTCGAGAAAGCCCGCGAGCTGCGGAGCCTTCTTCCCGTAGCGCTGCGCGATGGAGTCCTTGCGCTCGGCGCGCTCGCGGATCTGCGCGCGCGCGCCGTTCACGGCGTTGAGCGCGGTGCGGAGCTCGTCGTTCTCGTTGCGGCGGCTCGACACGAGCGTCTGGAGGCCGATGGGAATGGCGAGGAGCATCATCACGCCCAGCACCAGCACGGCGACGGTGGCGATGCGCTGCTCGCGCGGGTTCAGACCCCAGCGCTCGAAGATCGGGAGGACCATGTTACTTCCCCGTCCCTGCCGGCGCGGCCGACGACGATGCAGCGGTGGTGGTGGTGGGCTTCTTGGCGCCGCCCTTCGTGTCCTCGGGACACTTGATGTCGAACTCGAGCACGTAGACCTGCGAGGTCCCGCCGACCTCCGCGGTGGTGCGCGTGATCTTCGGGTCGGCGAAGCAGCGCTCCGCAGCCACGGAGGCCTTGATGGCCTGCGCGTCGGGGATGCTGCCGACCACGCCGTTGACGACGACGTGGCCCTTCTGGATGTCGAGCTCGCGGATGTCGTGGGTCATCGACGGCGGGATGAGCTCGGACAGCTTCACCATCACGTCGAACGAGTCGGCGTGGGGGAGCGGGTCCTCGTCGGTGGTCGCGGTCTGCGCGGCGAGCAGCTCGTTGGCGCGGGCCGCCTCGCGCGTCTCGTCGTTCAGGACGTCCTTGGTGACGATCGCCAGCGCGTTCTCGAGCACCACCTTCTCCTTTCCCTTCGCGTAGAGCTGCGCCCACGCGGAGAAGAGGAAGCTCACGAGGATGACCGCGGCGAGGCCCGCGATGAGCGGCACCTTCTCCTTCACCCACGCAAAGCCGCGCTCGAAGGCGAGCGGCCCCTTGCGCAGGTTGAGGCCGATGGGACGGGGCCCGAGGCCGACCGCGAGGCCGATGGCCTTGGCGAAGCGCGCCATCACCGCGATGTGATCGGCGGCGATGCCCGGCGCATCGAGGGTGGGCGTGGGGAGCACCTCGACCTGGAGCTCGAGCGCGCTCGAGAGGAACGCGAGCGCGCCGGAGACGTACGCGCCGCCGCCGGCGAGGAAGAGGCGGACCGGCGCCTCTCCGCCCTGCGAGCGATGCGCGGCGATGGTGGTGCGGAGCTCACGCGCGAGCTTGGCCGCGGTGCCGGGCAGGCCCTTGGTCCCGAGCGCGACGGTGCGCGCGAAGATCGGCTCGCCCATCTTGAGGATGATGACGTCGCTCGAGACGGTGCCGAGATCGACGATGCCGATCACGCCCTCGCCGATCGCCGGCACGTACGGCAGGAGGTTCGCGATGGGGAACGCCCCGAGACCGACACGCTCCGGCTCGGCGCCGAGCGCACCCTTCACGAGATCGATCCGCGCCACGACGTCGGCGGTCTTCGCGACGCCCACGAGCACCGCGAGCTCCTCGCCCTTCGTGTCGCGGAGGCCCGGCAGCACGCGGTAGTCGAACACCGACTCCTCGATGTCGAACGGGAGCTTCGACTCCAGCTCGAACGGCAGGACCTCGGAGACGGACTTCGCCGCGCTCGCCGGAAGCCCGACCACCTTCACGGTGCTGCGCTGCCCTTCGAGGGAGATGGCGAGCGCGTCGCCGAGCCCGCGGTCGCCGGTGGCGAGCTTCGCGGCCTGCTGGATGGCCTCGGAGACGCCCCCCGCCTGCGCGACCTCGACGCTCGCGAGCCCCACCAGCTGCACCTTGCGGTACGCGGTGCGGAGCGCAGCGACCTTCACGGCCGTGGTCCCGATGTCGATTCCCAGAAGCGTGCTCATGTGATGTTCACCATCATTCCATCCGGAAGTAGACGACGGACCCGCCCGTGCTCGGTTGATTCGCAGCCGCGATCGCGTCGGCGCTGTTCTGTGCGGAGGTCCCCGCCGTCGTGGTCGCGGGCGTGGTGGGCGTGCCACCCGGCGTGAGGGGCGAGGTGCCCGGCGCGGCCGGCGTGCTCAGGTTCGGTGCGTTGCGGAAGTCGACCACCGCGTGCACGCGCACGCGCGTCTCGCGGCGGTAGCCCTTCTTCACGCCCACTGCGTAGATCGAGAACATCTTGCTCTCGGTGGTGATGCTCTTCTGGAACTCGGCCTGCGACTTGAAGACGACCGGCTTCATGCCGATGCCCGCGAGCAGCGGGCCCAGCTGGCCTTTCCCCGAGAGCGCCTGCACGAAGTCACGCGTGTTGCCGAACATCGGAGCGCCCATGGTGATTCCGCGCGCCATGGTCACGCCGGTGAGAAAGAGCGCGGCCTGATCGGGCAGCGTGCAGATCTCCGCGGCGGGAGCGCCAGCGCACACGACGCCGAGGAGCGTCTGCGCGTTCGCGGTGTTCACGTTGACCATGCCCTGACCCCACACCGTGACCACGCGCTTCTTCGGGTTCGTGGGATCGGGGTCGATGAACGTGGACCAGAAGTCTTCGCTCACGCCGCGCACCATGTGCAGCTCCTCGAGCGAGTCGTAGGGCGCGTTCTTGCGCTGGTAGGGCCTCGGCAGTAGCCGGTACCACGCGTCCTCGACGCCCGCGTTCTGCGCCGCCGAGAGCTGGCTGAGATCGCAGTTGAACGCTTGCTCGTCGACGTCGGCCCAATCGATGAGCGCCTGGCAGACGGCGACGCGATCGTGGAACTGCCCGCTCCCGTCCTTCTGCTCGAAGATCGTCGAGTACTGAGGCGGGCCGATCAGCGACATGATCTCCTGCGCCAGCCGGATGTGCGCGATGTCGTTCGCAGCGCCGAGGTTGACGTTGATCTTCGAGTCCTCGTCGACGATGACGAGCTCGTACTTCCCGCCCTGCATGCCCAGGTTCTTGCTCTGGGACATGTCGAGACCGACGGTGGCGGCGAAGTCCTTGCTGGACTCCTGGTCGTTGAAGGCCCCGAGCAGACGGTCCGAGAACTCCCAGACCGGGAGCTGCGGCGGCGTCCGCTTCATCAGCTGGAACATCGGCGCGATGGCCTTGCGCATCGTGGGCTCGGTGGCGATGAGCAGCCGCGAGAGGTTCACCGCGCTGCGCGCCATGTACTCGGCCTGGAGCGAGTCGCGCTCCGCGCTGGCGGCGGCGAGCTCGGCGCTCGTCTCGTCCTGGAACTCCGCGAGCATGACGGTGAGGATCGCGATCGCCCCCATCACCATGACGAGCGCGATCCCGCGCTCCTGCTTGCGCTTCTTCGCGCGCCGGCGCGCGCGCAGGCTCCTGGCCGAGGCGGCGTTCATCGCGGGATCCCGAAGCTCAGGGGCTGCTGCATCGGGAGCATGAACTTCGTGATGAAGCGGAACGGCGGGCTGTTCTTCACCGGCTTCAGGACGAGCGTCACCTTGACCTCGACGGGCAGCCGATTGAGCTGCCCGGTGAGCTGCGTGGTGTCCCAGATCTCCAGCCACTGGCCGGAGATGGGATCGAGGAAGCGCATGTCGAACAGCTCGATGTCCTCCGCGAGCACGTTCACCACGCCGCCCTTCTTGGGGTCGAAGTCCGGGTTCGCCTGCTCACGGCGAACGAGGTCCATCTTGTCCTCCTTGTCGGGATCCTTGACAACGAAGTAGCCGATCTCCGCCTGGTCCGACTCCTTCGACTCCTTCTCCAGGCGGCGGTGGGCGAACGAGACGAAGTCGAGGCGATCGAAGGCCTGGCCGTTCGTGGCGATGAACACCGTCTGCCGGGTGATCAGCGCCTGGCTCGCGGGGTTGTGCATCGAGAGGAACGCGCTCGAGACCTCGCGCGTGATGCGATCCATCGCGTCGCGGCCCTGGCGCGCGCGGTCCACGCGCAGCGCCTCGCCCTTGCGACCGCGCGACATCGAGTCGAACGCTCCGTAGATGAGGAGCGAGATCATCGCCAGGACGCCGAGCGAGACGAGCACCTCGAGCAGCGTCATGCCGCGGGCGAGCGCGCGGCGCTTCCGGCGGGCGATCATCGCGTACCCCCGCTCGCGCCGGTGCCGGTGCGCGGCGTGGTGCCCGCGCCGCCCGAAGATCCCGAGGAGCCGGCGGCCCCGCTGGGATCGCCGAAGTCCATCATGCCGCCGTCGGGGAGGAGCGCGCTGCCGGCGAAGCCGCCGCGCTGCGGGTTCGTGATGTACTGGACGAGCGGAAGCTCGCGGGCGTTCGTGCCCTCCTTCCACTTCACGGTCACGCTGATGCGGCGGATGCTCGCCTCGAACATCGGCTTGATCGCGGGGTACATGATGCCCATCACCATCGAGAGCAGGCCCTGGGCACCTGCGCCGCCGGCGCCCATCTGCGAGGTGAGCGCGGAGCCGATCCCGGCGAGGCCGGCGTCGACATCGAGGCTGAGCCCGGCGCCGCTGCCCGCGGGATTCACGAGGCCCGGGAGACCGGCGGTGCCCGCGGGATCGGAGCCGGGACCGACGAGCGCTCCGCCGTCACCGAGCGAGTTGCCGCTGTTGAAGTTCGGCATCTCGACCTTCTCGATGCGCGTGTCGCACGTGAAGACGCCGTTCTTCTCCTCGTCGCAGCACGGCATGCCGGGATCGATCGCGTCGAGCTCGGGGTAACCGAGCTTGAGCATCTTCTCCTCGATCTCGCTCATCTTGCAGCGCCCGAGCGTCACCGCCTGACCCATGTTGGCCGACGCGCGATTGGATGCGGCCAGCCCCCCTTGCGCCGAGAGGATCACGGTGAGCACCAGCCCGAGGATCGCGATGGCGACCATCACCTCGAGCAACGAGAACCCGCGCCGAGATTTCACGCGGAGGCTCGGAGCATCGGAGAGGTTCGACGTAGGTCTCCCCGAGCTGCCGGGCACGCCACGACCGGCCAGGTCGCGCTTCGAAGACGCTCCGGGCCTCCGAGCCTCCCGTACATCTCGTCTCGTCGCGGGGGGGCTCAAAAGGCACCCGGGTCTTCGCGGTCGGACGATTCCTTGTCGTCGATCGGCTTCGGGACGACCACGGCGCCGTCCTTCACAGTCACCTTCGCGGTGAGCGGCGCGACGAGGAGCGAGATCGCGTCCTTGTCGTCGTTCGCCTCGCCGATCTTGAGCTGGATCGAGGCGCGCTCGGTCTGCCCGCCGGGCCAGAAGTAGAGGTACGCGCGGCCTTCCTTGCGCGGCTGATCGTCGTGCGCGGTCTGCACCTCGCGGAACTTGATGCCGCGCTCGAGCTGCTTGTGGCCCTTGCCCGGCGAGCTCGCGGCGAGGCCCATCGCATCGATCTCGCGGAACGCGGTGCGCGGCGCGGTCGGCCCCTTGACGATGCGGCTCCCCTCCTCGATGGCGAGCTTCTCCGCGCCGGTCGCGGCGGCAGCGCCGCCGGTGCCGGTCAGGTCCTTCGACTGGACGAGCATGGGCTGGTCGCCCTCCTCGAGCCAGATCTCGTTTTCCGTGAAGTCCATCACCAGGCGCACGCTCTTCGAAGTGGCGCTCGCGCGCGAGAACCCGACGCGGATCGCGCCGACAATCATGGTCGACGAGTGCCGCAGCCGCGAGCTCCCGAGCTGCCCGGACCCGATCACCGTAGCGCCCATGATGAGCGCCACGATGGCCATGACGATGAGCACCTCGATGAGCGTGAGCCCCCGCTTCGCGATGCGCCGCGCCGCGCCGCGCCGCGATTTCACCCGGAGACTCGGGGCAACGGAGCGTTTCGAAGTCCGGCTGTCGCTTTGCGGCGAGCCCCTTCGAAAACGCTCCGAGCCTCCGAGGCTCCGTATGAAATCGCTCGTCTTCATGGGTACTGCGCGCGAGCGCTACTGCGTCTTCGCCGGGGTGAGGTCGGGGATCTTGATGTCGTCGGCGGTGCCTTCCTTCTTGTCCGGACCAAGGCTCAGCACCGTGACGTCCTCGTCACCGCAGATGATCTTGTACGGGCTCTCCCACGGGTCGGTGATCTTCGACGACTTGCTCAGCTCGTTCTTGTCACGCAGCAGCTCGACGGTCGGACAGCCTTCGCCCGTGTGATCGACGCGGTACTTCTCGGCCGCCGGATGGATGGTCCGCGCGTCGATCTGCGCCTGCTTCTTCTGCGCCTCCTGATACTTCGGCACCGCGACGACCGCGACGCCGCCGGCGATGAGCCCGACGATCGCGAGCACGATCAGGATCTCGATGAGCGTGACGCCTCGCTTGGCAAGGGCCGCGCGCCTCGCTCGTGAGAGCCACGTCCTGCTCAGACCGCTGCTGCTGCTGTTCGTCTTCATCACCACAGATCTCCTTGTTTTCACTCGACCCGGTCGAGCCCGAAGGGCTCACCGTCTGGTCCATCGCTCGCAAGATCGAAGCCGCGCGGGTCGCGCCTACCGGGACAGGTCATTCGGAGAGGCCGACCCCACGCGTCGATCGGGATCTCCGCAGCGTAACCACCCGTGACGAGGTCCCCGAGCTCCTTGGGGCAGGCGCTGCCGTGGTCTGCGCGGAAGGCGGAGATCGCGGCGTGCGCCGTCGTGATCGTAGCGCGGGTGGCGCGAACGCCGGCGGCCCGCTCCTCACGCGACCGGATCAGCACGAAGGCGAAAAGCGCAACGACTCCTGCGACCACGAGACGCACCCGGGCTCGCCCCAGGATGCCGAAGACGCCGCGTCTCCGCTCCCACGGGAAGAACACCTTCGATGCGCGCGGGCGGAGGGCCATCGTCGTCATCCTTCAGTTCACGAAGTCGTTCATCTGGATGAGGGGCATGAGGATGGAGAAGGCGATGAAGCCGACGCCGCCCCCCATGAACACGATGATGAGCGGCTCGAGGAGGCTCGTCATCGCCTGGACGCGCGTCTCGACCTGCGAGTCGTAGGCGCGCGCGACGTTCTCGAGCATCTGCTCGAGCTGACCCGACTTCTCGCCGACCGCGATCATGTGGACCACGATGGGCGGGAACTCCTTGCTCTTCTTGAGCGGCGCGGCGATCGACTCGCCTTCGCGGATCGACAGCGCGGCGTCCTCCACGATCTTCGACAGCTTCGCGTTGTCGAGGACGTGGCGGACGATCTCCATCGCCCGCAGGAGCGGCACGCCGCTCTTGAGCAGCGTGGAGAGGGTGCGCGAGAAGCGCGACACCGCGAGCATGCGGAAGACCGGCCCGAAGAGCGGGAGCTTCAGCTTCGTACCGTCGAACCAGAGCTGCCCCGCGGCTGTTCCCAGGAACTGCACGAACTTCGAGAGCACGCCGCCGGCGATGAGCCCGATCACGAGGCCGATGCCGTAGTGGAGCATCGACGCCACGACGAAGAAGAAGAGCACCAGCGCGGCGCCCACGATCGCGGCGAGCACGGTGAAGAGCGTCTTCTTCGCGCCGGGCGCGATGGCCTTGCGGATGAAGACGAACGCCAGCATCGACGTGATGAAGCCCAGCATCTCGTTCGAGGACAGGGCGCTCGAGACGAAGATGAGGAGCGCGGTGTACCAGGGCAGCGCGCGATCGAGCGTGGCGTAGATGTTCGTCACCTTGGGGACGACGACGATCATCATCATCGTCATGAGCAACACGCCCATGCCCAGCATGAGGATAGGGTACGCGAGCGCGGCGGTGACCTTGCCGCGGAGGCGCGCGGCGCCCTCCATGAAGTCGGCGAGGCGCTCGAGGACCTGCTCGAGCGTGCCCGAGGCCTCGCCGGCCGCGACCATGTTCACGTAGATGGGCGGGAAGATGTTGCCGTGCGGCTCGATCGACTTCGCGAGGCTGGTGCCCTCGTTGAGGTCGTCGCGCACGTTCGCGAGGACCTTCTTCAGCTCGTCCTTCTCGACCTGCTCGGTGAGCGCGCTCACCGATTCGACGAGCGGGATGCCGGCGCCGACGAGCGTGGCCAGCTGGCGCGTCATCATCGCGACGTCGCTCGTCGACACGCGGTTGAAGAACGCGCCGAGGTTGATGGCGCGGCTCCCCTTCTTCTTGTCCTTCTCCTCGTTCGCCTCCGTGAGGAGAATGCCCTCGCGCTTCAGCGCGGTGCGGAGGACCTTCGGGTTGTCGGCGTCGCGGACGCCGTGCACGTGCTTGCCGGTGGCAACGAGGAGCCCGCGATAGACGAAGACCGCCATGGGCTAGACCCTCACGTTGCGGACGCTGGGACGATCCGGCTCGATCTCCATGTCGTCCTGGGTGGCGAGAAGGACCTCTTCGACGCTCGTCATCCCGGAGAGGACCTTGCGCGCGCCGTCGTCGCGGAGGCCGTCCATGCCCTGCTCCATCGCCGCGCGCTTGATGGTCTGCGCGTCGGCGCCCTTGAGGACGAGCGGTCCCACCGCGTCGTCCATCATCAACAGCTCGTAGATGCCGCGGCGACCCATGAAGCCGGTCGACGCGCACTTGTCACAGCCCTTGGGGCGGAAGATCGTGACGTACGGGCCGGGGTACGTGTCGAGCACGTCGTCGGCGAGGGTCATGGCGCGCGGGTAATAGCGCGAGCCGGGGATCACCTTGCGCTTGCGGCGCCCGGCGCAGCGCTCGGGCGTGATGCCGAGCTCCTCGAGATCGTTCGGCGAGGCCTCGTAGGCCTCCTTGCAGTGCGGGCACAGCATACGCACGAGGCGCTGCGCGAGCACGCCGACCACCGAGGAGCGGAGAAGGAACGG
>Ga0123336_10004065_pt1 | contig 12045 bp, 8 predicted proteins | sample SSSSmetaG_FD_96466 | JGI IMG/M metagenome (GOLD analysis project Ga0123336, IMG submission 96466) | Glacier valley bacterial and archeal communities from Borup Fiord, Nunavut, Canada, to study Microbial Dark Matter (Phase II) - ​SSSS metaG | ecosystem: Environmental > Aquatic > Freshwater > Ice... | reverse complement strand
TGATCCGCAACGTCGACTGGCTGAAGCCGGTGGCGCCGTCGCCCGCGCCGGCGGGCTCCGCGTTCAAGCGCTTCCTGCGCTACCTCGCGGCGTTCCTCGCGCTCACGCTGATCGTCGGTTACATGTTCGCGCCCGCGCTCACGCGCGCGTGGATCGTCACCGGGTCTGCGGCGCGCGGCATCCTCGTGACCATCGAGACCGTCGACGTGTCGCGCAAGGAGGTCCGCCTCTCCGACGTGAAGGTCGAGTCCGTGGAGCTGCCGGGCGGGAGCGCGCGCGCCGGCACCGTGGTCATCGGGCTGCACTGGCTCGTGCCGGAGAGCATCACGGTCGACGACGTCGAGGTCACGCTCGAGGGCTCGTACGGCGTGCTCGACGAGCGCCTCGACACCTACCGCAAGGCGCACCCGCGGATGTTCGCGGAGACGCTCGGCGGCATCCGCAAGATCGAGGTCACCTCGGGGCGCGTCGTCTGGAACAACCCGGTGGGGGAGGGGACGAGCGCGCTCGTCGAGAACGTCACGCTCGACATCGGGAAGATCGGCGTCCGGCCGCTCGGCGAGGACTATCACCTGTCGGCGCCGCTCTTCACGATGCGCATCGCGGATGCGCCGGCGGGACCGTGGCAGCTCGACCTCGATCGTCAGGGGATCCTGGCGCGCGCCATCGTGCGCCTCGATCCGTCGGGCAGCTATCCCGCTTCGGTCACGCGCACCGCGGGCGACGACGGCTCGGTGTCGCTCGCGTTCCAGGTGCCGCCGACGTCGCTCCGCGATCTGCATCTGCCGGCGCGCATCCTGGGCCCGCTCGCGAACGACCGCACGCGCCTCGAGGCGCACGGTGAGGTCTCGATCGTGGCCATGGCCGCTGCCGAGCCGCCGCGCGCCGCCGGTGACGCGGGCGCGGCCGACGCCGGCATGATGATCGCGGGCTCGCCGGGACAGCGCACCGTCTCCGGACATGTCGTGCTCGCCGCGGGGTCGCTCCCGGTGTTCCCGAACGGGCCGCTCGTCGATCTGTCGCTCGATCTCCCGCTCGACGGCGACGCCACCAGACCGCTCGCCATCAACGCCGTGCTCGCGATCGCGCCCGCGGACCCGACGGGCGGCGCCAGCACCGCCACCGCGCAGGCCTCTCTGAGCGGCACGCTGGACGTCTCCGGTCGCGTCGCGCACGTCAGGATGACCGGCAAGAGCGGCCCCATTTCGTGCGTCTTCGCGAAGGGCGCCACCAAGGAGGCCGCGGCCGCGACCAACGGGATCCGCGCCAGCATCGAGGCGGCGCTCGATGACTACCCGGGCTCGAAGGTAAGCTTCAAGCCCGTGGGCACCTGCACCCCGAGGCTTCGCTGATGCGCTCCACCCCTCCGCTCTCCTCCACCGCCGCGCGCATCCGTCCTCCGGTGTTCGCCGCGCTCCAGGCTCGCATCGATCGCCTCGCCGAGAAGGCGATCGAGCTCGTGCCCCTCCAGATCGGCGACACCTGGCTCGCGCCGCCGCCCGGCGCGCGGCGCGTCCTCGCCGAGCTCGACGCGCAGGACCTGTCGCTGTACCGCTACGGCCCCACCGCGGGCCTCCCCGCGCTACGCGAGGCCTTCGCGCGCCGCGTGCGCGCGCATGGTCGCGAGGTCGATGCCGAGTCCGAGGTGCTGATCGGCAACGGGGGCACGCACGCCCTCTTCTGCGCAGCGCGCGCCGTGCTCGACGCGGGGGACGAGGTGCTCGTCGCGTCACCCCACTGGCCGCTCGCGCCCGGCATCTTCACGGCGTGCGGCGCCGTTCCCGTGGACGTGCCGCTCACGCAGCGGCTCTACGCCGATCCCGCGCTCGACGCGGGCGCGCTGCTGGGCGCGGCGATCACCCCGCGCACCAAGGCGATCTACGTCATCTCCCCGAACAACCCCGACGGCAAGGTGCTCTCACGTCGCGATCTCGCGAGCATCGCCGCGCTCGCGCGCGAGCACGATCTCTGGGTGTTCTCCGACGAGGTCTACGCCGACACCGTCTTCGGAGGGCCGCATCTCTCGATCGCGTCGCTCGAGGGCATGCGCGAGCGCACCATCGTCCTCCACTCGCTGTCGAAGAGCCATGCGCTCGCGGGCTGCCGCGTGGGGTGCGTGGTCGCGCCGGCCGAGGTCGTGGCCTCGGGCCGCCGGGTCTCGACGCACAGCGGCTTCAACGTCCCGGTGCTCATGCAGCGCGTCGCGCTCGCGGCGCTGGGCGACGAGGTCTTCCCTCGCAGCGCCACCGACGCCTACCGCACGGCCCGCGATCGCGCGCTCCAGGCGTTCACGGGCGCGCCCGTGAACGTCCACGCGGCCGAGGGCGCCACGTACCTGTTCGTCGACTTCGCGCCGGCGTTCGCGGCGATGGACCCCGCGCGGCGCGGCGCCCGCCCGCTCCTTGCGCTCCTCGAGCGCGCGGTCGATCGCGGCGTGCTCCTCGCCCCCGGCGATGCGTTCGGCATCGGCTACGACGCGTGCGCGCGACTCTGCACCACCGCGGTGCCGATCGATCGCGTGGTGGTCGGCATCGAGCGGCTCCTCGAGGCGCTCGAGGCGATGCAGCGCGACAGCGCCTGAGCGCCGGCGCGGCCTGCGGTGCCACGACGCAGTCGATCGCTGATCCATCTGCGCCCTCGCGGTGCCACGATTGAAGGGTGAAATCCTTCGCACGTCTCGGACTCTCCGCGCTTCTGATCGGTCTTTCCTTCGCGGCGCTCGAGCACGACGCGCAGGCGCTCGGTCCGGTCGACGTCGAGATCGGGGCACGCGTCGGCGTCGGCACGAAGCCCGACTCGGGCACCGCCAGCCCGTTCGGGCTCGGCCTCGGCGCGCGCGGCGGCGTCTCGTTCTTCCACTTCTACGGCGGTTTGAGCGCCATTCACTACTTCGGATCGAGCACCGATCTGCCGACCGCCAGCGGCACCGTCAACTCGCACTACTCGAGCACGCTCCTCGGCGTCGAGCTGGGGTACAGCATCACCATCGTCCCGAAGCTCCTGCTCCGGCCGCAGCTCGGCATCGGCAACGCATCGCTCTCGTTCGGCGACACGTCGCACGGTCACCTGTACCTCGAGCCCGGTCTGACCGCGCTGCTCCTGCTCGGTAACCTCTATCTCGGCGCCGACGCGAACCTCCTCGCGGTCACGGGGATCGCCACCGGGGACAACCAGACCAAGACCTACGCGGCGCTCACCGCGCACGCGCAGATCGGGCTCCGCTTCTGACGCTCACTGGATCGTGTAGCGGATCTCCGCGGGCTTGCCGCCGCGCGAGACGCGGAGCACGAGCCGGTCGGCGATGCGCAGCCGCGCGTAGGCCGCGAGCATCCTCTGCGGGTCCGACATCTCGTAGCCGTTGACCGACTCGAGCCGGTCGCCGTTCTCGATCCCGATCTGCGCGAGCACGCTGCCCGGCTTGATCCCGGTCACCTTCATCCCGAGGATGCGGTCGCCGTCCTTCTCCGGAGCGATGCGCGCCTTCATCAGCTCTGCCTGCGCCTCGAGGATGCGGTTGACGGTCGGTCGATCGATGGTGAGCTCGCCCGGTCCCGTTCGCACGATGTGCTTGCCGATCTCCGCCTCGAGCGGCGTCTGCGTGCCCGTCGGCGGCGGCAGACGATCGGCCGCAGGCCCGGCGGGAGGCGAGCCGCCGAACAGCAGCGCCTGGCACAGCCCCGTCGCGCCTTCGAGCCAGACGCGGTCGCGCCCCACATAGGCGACGCGCTTGTCGCCGACGTCGCCGCCGCGCCGTCGCAAGACGCGCTGCCCTGCGACCTCGATCGACGCGAGCGCCACCGTCTGGTCCTCGTCCCCCACGAGGACGAGCGGCCGCACGCCCTCGCAGATCGGCGCGATGCGCGGGTCGGTATCGAGCGCGCGCGGCGTACCGGGGCCGGGCGCAGCGACCCGCAGCGGACCGGTCGCGTGATCGAAGGGATTGCGGTCGAGGATCGCGTCGGCGCTGGTCACGCGCGTCGCGAGCGGGTCGCGCGGGTCGCGCGGCGGGACGGAAGCGCGCCCTCCGTTCGGCGCGAGCCCGCTGCTGACCATGCCCTCCACCAACGCCGAGATCGCGCGCGCGTTCAGAAAGGCGACGAGCACGAGGCTCAGGGGCACCATTGCCGTGAGAAAATTTCGGAAGGGCCGCATGGGCTTGCTCCAGCGAGCGCCGTGCCATGCGGAAAGCGCCACGGACCGCGCGCTCGTGGTCGGCGAGGGCGTCAGGATGGCGCGGAACCGCCCACGACGGAGGCGCGCGCTGTCATCCTGTCAGGCGGAACGCGCGACAGGCTGGTCCCACCACGCATCGCGTGCGCGGATTGCAGGCCGCGCCGAGCGCGACGCCGCGCTACTCTGCTGCGCGAAAGCTGGAGGAAGTCATGCTGAAGATTTTTGGGCACCCGATGAGCACGTGCACGCGCAAGGTGTTGATGACGCTGGCGGAGAACGACACGCCGTACGAGCTGAGCGTCGTCGACTTCGCCAAGAACGAGCACAAGGCCGAGCCGCACCTCCTCCGGCAGCCGTTCGGGCAGCTCCCTGCCGTCGACGACGATGGGTTTGCGTTCTTCGAGTCGCGCGCGATCTGCCGCTACGTCAACGAGAAGGTCTCCGGCAAGCTCGTGCCGAGCGACCTCAAGGGCCGCGCGCTGATGGAGGAGTGGATCAGCATCGAGACCTCCAACTTCACGCCCCACGCGATGAAGTTCGTCTACCACTACGCCTTCAAGCGCGCGCAGGACGACGCCGTGCTCGCCGCGGCCGCGAAGAGCCTCGACACCGCCTTCGGCGTGATGGAAGCGCAGCTCACGAAGACTCCGTTCCTCGCGGGCGATCAGTTCACGCTCGCCGACGTCTGCTTCATGCCGTACCTCGAGTACACGATGGGCAGCCCCGTGAAGGAGCAGCTCGCGAAGTATCCGCACGTGAGCGCGTGGTGGAACAAGATCAGTGAGCGCCCCACCTGGCAGAAGACCGCGGGCCGCGCCTCCTGACGACGCTCCCCTGATGGGTTCTCCTGCCCGGCAAGATGAGCTAGAACCGCGGGCGTGAAACGACCTACGCGCCTGCTGGCCTCCCTCGCTCCGCTCGTTCTCGCTGCGCTCGCGTGCGCCCCGCTGCTCGCCGCGTGCGACCCGCTCCCGCCGCCGCCCGTCGCGCCGTGCCCGAAGTGCGAGGCGCCTGCTCCGCCGTCGACGTCGTCGCCTCCTTCCGTGTCGGCGACGCCGAACGCGGAGGAGGCGAAGCGCTTCGTCGAGCAGGTCGACAAGGACCTGCGGCGTCTCTGGGTGGCCCGCGATCGCGCGGGATGGACGAACCAGAACTTCATCACCGACGACACCGAGGCGCTCTCTGCATCCGGCGAGGAGGCGACCGCCGCCTACGTCACCGAGGCCATCGGCAAGGCGCGCCGCTTCGAAGGCGTGAAGGGCATCGACCCCGACGTCGCGCGCCAGCTCCTCCTCCTCAAGCTCGCGCAGGTCGTCCCCGCGCCGTCGAACGCCGACGAGCGCCGCGAGCTCGCCGAGCTGCAGAGCGGCATGACCGCCATCTACGGCAAGGGTCAGTACTGCCCGCAGCCCGGCTCGCCGCTCTACGGCAAGGGCGAGGCCGCGCCCGCCAACGGTGGCGACATGAAGAGCGCCGGCGGCGCGCCCACGCAGAAGTGCCTCAAGCTCGACGACCTCTCGCGCATCCTCAAGAAGAGCCGCAAGTACGACGAGCTCCTCGAGGCCTGGAAGGGCTGGCACTCCATCGCGCCGGTCATGAAGGACAAGTACGCGCGCTACGCCGAGCTCGGGAACAAGGGCGCGAAGGAGATCGGCTTCGAGGACATGGGCGCGCTCTGGCGCTCCGGCTACGACATGGCGCCCGCGGAGTTCGAGGCCGACATCGAGCGCCTCTGGCAGGACGTGAAGCCGCTCTACGACGATCTCCACTGCTACACGCGGAAGAAGCTCCGCACGAAGTACGGCAAGGACAAGATCCCGGAGAAGGCGCCGATCCCGGCGCACCTCCTCGGTAACATGTGGGCGCAGCAGTGGGACGGCGTCTTCGACGTCCTCGAGCCGTACCCCGGTCAGGGCTCGCTCGACGTCGATCAGAAGCTGAAGGACAAGAAGTACGACCCCACGAAGATGGTGAAGCTGGGTGAGTCCTTCTTCACCTCCCTCGGTCTCGACCCGCTACCGAAGACGTTCTGGGAGCGCTCGCTCTTCACGCGCCCCAAGGACCGCGAGGTCGTGTGCCACGCGAGCGCCTGGGACGTCTCGTGGTCCGACGATCTACGCATCAAGATGTGCATCGAGCTGACCGAGGAGGACCTCATCACGATCCATCACGAGCTCGGTCACGACTTCTACTTCCACTACTATTACAAGCTGCCGATCCTCTTCCAGGCGGGCGCCAACGACGGCTTCCACGAGGGCATCGGCGACACGCTCGCCCTCAGCGTCACGCCGCAGTACCTGAAGGGCCTCGGGCTCCTCGACCAGGTGCCGAACAGCGAGAAGGGGCGCATCAACGTCCAGATGAAGATGGCCCTCGACAAGGTGGCCTTCCTCCCGTTCGGCCTCATGATCGACAAGTGGCGCTGGGACGTGCTTTCCGGCAAGACGCCGAAGGCGAAGTACAACGAGTCGTGGTGGGCGCTGAAGACGAAGTACCAGGGCGTCGCCGCGCCGACGCCGCGCAGCGAGGCCGACTTCGATCCCGGCGCGAAGTACCACGTGCCGGCGTCGACGCCGTACGTGCGCTACTTCCTCGCGCGCATCTACCAGTTCCAGTTCCACCGCGCGCTCTGCAAGGCGGCCGGGCACAAGGGCACGCTCGACACGTGCTCGATCTACGGCAACAAGGAGGCCGGCGCGAAGCTGCGCGCGATGCTTCAGCTCGGCCAGAGCAAGCCGTGGCCCGAGGCGCTCGCAACGCTGTCCGGCGAGAAGAAGGCGGACGCTTCGGCGATGCTCGAGTACTTCGCGCCGCTCCGCACGTACCTGAAGGAGCAGAACAAGGGCGAGAGCTGCGGGTGGTGATCCGCCCCGGTAGCCGCGGGTGGTGACCCGTCGCTACCGGCCGACGCCCACCGCGTGGTGGGCGCGGATGCGGTCCTCCGCGAGGGCCTTGCCGTAGATCGCGATCTCGTCGAGCGCGCCGCGGAAGAAGCAGTAACTGCCGCCGCGGCTCGCGCCCAGCGTGAGCGGATTGGCGACGCGCGCCAGCGCCATGGTCGACGCATTCTCGGCGATCTTCTCACCGTCTACGTAGAGGCGGATGGTCGCGCAGTCGTAGGTCACGACGAGGTGCGCGAACGCCTCGGGCGCGATCCCGGGGCCCGTGGCGTTCTCGTCGACGCCGCTGCGGTAGCGGTTCCCGGCGAGACGGTTCGTGTCGCTCCGGAGGAAGAAGCTGTAGCCGTCCTGGAGGGCACCGGCGTCGTCCGGGATGTTCTTCGCGACCATGCACATCGGGTCGCTGGTCGCGGCGAGCGGCCTCGCCCAGGCCTCGATGGAGTAGCTCGCGACACCCTCGAACGGCAGGACGTCGCCCACGACGACGTACGACGCGCCGTCGAAGACCGCCGCCCGGCTGTCGTCCCCGGCGAGCGCGCCGGGCGCGAGCGTGAGCGCGCCCGTCACGTGACCGTCGTGCACGCCGATCTCGTCCGCGACGACGTCGCCCGCGCCGAGGTCGAGGCGGTAGTAGGCGAGGGGTGCATCGGCGAGCACCGCCGCCCGGTAGGCCGAGCTCGGCGGAGCTCCCGTATCGCGCCGCGCGTCGCCGTCGTCCGCATCGCTTCCGCCATCACCGACGGGCGCTCGCCCGTCCGCATCGACGAGCGCGGGCCCCGCGAGCCCGTCGAGCGAGATCGCGAGGGAGCAGGCGCCGGTCGCCGCCGCAGCGAGCCCGAGCAGCAGCAGCAGCGGCAGCAGCAGCGGTCTACGCATACTCCTCGATCGTAGCGGATCCGCGGATCGAAGGAGCGATCCAGATGGGGGTGACCGGCCTCGATCGCGCGGCGGCGTGAGGGCCGTGCCCCTCACGAAGTGCCTGGAAATCAAGTTCCGTTCGCTTCGTGCGTCCTCCGCTCGTCGGCTACGCTCGAAGGCAGCGTGGTGAACGACGAACCCTATGCAGCGCCTGTTGCGCCCGTCGCGCCCGTCGCGCCCGGCGAGATCGTGGCCGGGAAGTACCGCGTCGAGCGCCTCCTCGGCGTGGGCGGGATGGGCGTCGTGGTCAGCGCGCGACACACCACGCTCGATCAGATCGTCGCCATCAAGTTCCTGGTCGTGAACCGCTACGCGACCCGCGAGGAGTCGGTGGCGCGCTTCCTCGCGGAGGCGCGCGCCGCGGCGTCGATCGAGTCCGACTACGTGTGCCGCGTCTTCGACGTCGGCACGCTCGACAGCTGCGTGCCGTTCATGGTGATGGAGCACCTGGAGGGCCGTGATCTCGACGAGGAGATCCTGCAGCGTGGCCCCATCGATCTCGTGGAGGCCGTCGACTACGTGCTCCAGGCTGCCGACGCGCTCGCCGCCGCGCACCAGCTCGGCATCGTGCATCGGGACATCAAGCCGGCGAACCTCTTCCTCGCCACGCGGCCCGACGGGACCCGGCGCGTGAAGGTGCTCGACTTCGGGATCTCGAAGATCCGCGGCGCGGCGCCGGCCGCGCCTCCCAGCCTGCTGTCGCGCGATCGCTCGAGCCTCGGGACGCCCGCGTACATGTCCCCGGAGCAAGTCCGCGATGCCGTCGACATCGACGCCCGCACCGACATCTGGGGGCTCGGGACGATCCTCTACGAGCTCGTGACCGGGCACATGGCGTTCGTGGGCAAGGACATCAAGGCGATCCTCACGCACGTCCTCGAAGAGGATCCGTGCCCCATGAGCGCGCTGCGGCGCGACGTGCCGACCGAGCTCGAGGCGATCGTGATGCGTTGCCTCGATCGCGATCGTCACGGACGCTGGGGCTCGGCCGCGCGCTTCGCGCAGGCGCTCGCGCCGTTCGGCTCGCTCGGGATCTTCGCGCAGCTCGCCAGCGTGCAGCGCGAGCTGGGTTCGATGCCGTCGACCCGGGTGTCGGCCATGCACAGCGTGCAGCCGATGGTGGCGAACGTCCGTTCGAGCTACGCGACGCTGCCGGATCCCGCGGAGACGCAGGCGCGCGAATCGATCGTCGATGCGTGGACGCAGCTCCGCGCCCGCAAGCGTACGGCGCGCAGCGCTGTCCTGGCGCTGGGGGCCGCGACCTTGCTGATCGCTGCGGCGGCGGTGCTCCTGCGGATGGCGAGCGTGGCGAACGCGCCGCGCGGGGGCACCTCGGCGCCGCTCGCGGCCGAGCCGCTGCCCGCGATCGACGCCTCCGTGCAGTCTGCACGGAGGCCGGCGGCGAGCGGCGTCGCGCCCTGACGCGCGCGTGTCAATAACCTCGCCGTCGGGCCAGTCATTCTCCGGTTTTTGCGGGGATGACGAATATCCGTCTACAAAAGCGTGATCGCGCCCGCCGTGTGCGGATAGGCTATGGGCCATGAACCAACCCCCTGGTGGCAATTACCCCCCCGGCTATCCCCCGGGTTATCCGGGCCAGCAGCCCCCCCAGCAGGGTGGCTACGGTCAGCCGCAGCAACAGCAGCCTGGCTACGGCCAGCCTCAGCAGCCGCAGCAGGGTGGCTACGGTCAGCCGCCTGGCCAGCAAGGTTACGGGCAGCCTGGCGCAGCTCCGGGCGGGCAGCCGGGTTACGGTCAGCCGGGCGCGCCTCCGGGCGGCGCTCCGGGCGGTTACGGTCAGCCGGGCGCGCCTCCGGGCGGCGCTCCTCAGTACGGTCAGCCTCCGGCGCAGCAGGGTTATGGTCAGCCGGGCGTGCAGCCGGGCGGCCAGCCGGGCTACGGCCAGCCGGCCGCAGCACCGGGCGGCTACGGGCAGCCGGGCGGGCAGCCTGGCGGCCAGCCGGGGTACGGCCAGCCGGCCGCGGCGCCGGGCGGCTACGGCCAGCCGGTCGGCCAGGCTCCGGGCGGTCAGCCGGGTTACGGCCAGGCTCCGGGTGGTCAGCCGGGTTACGGCCAAGCTCCGGGCGGTCAGCCGGGCTACGGACAGCCGCCTGCGGGCGGCTTCGGCGGCGCGATGCAGGCGGGCTTCGGTCAGGGCATGCAGGGCATGGGTCTCGGCGGCGCCCCCGGCGCTGGCGGGCGTCCCACCGTCCGCAACCCGCTCATGACCATGCTCATCCCCTTTGGCCTTCTGGTCCTCGGCAACATCGTGGGCAGAGTGCTCGTGAGCATCACCGACATCGGCGCCCTCGCGCTGGTCGGCTTGCTGTTGTCGTTCGTCGGCTTGATCCTCTCGCTCGTCGCCGCGATCAAGATGACCAACGAGCTGAAGGCCGTCACCGGCAACGCCTCGTTCGCCTGGTGGCCGATCCTCATCCCCGGCTACAACTTCTACTGGATCATCATCCTTCTGCCCGCCGAGATGAACAAGGCGAAGCAGATGCGCGGCGTCCAGCAACCGGCCCGCGGACTCGTCGTCTACTGGCTCCTCCCCCTGTACGCCTTCGCGGCGGACCTGAACGACATCGCCAAAGCTCCGTAGACTCTCACGTACATGTCGTACTGCGCGCGCCCCGGACTTCGGTCTCGGGCGCGCGTCGTCGTTTGTGTCTCTGATACGCTCACGTTGTCGTGTCCGATGTTGCTGCCGCAATGGCCGCTAGCTCGCCGCTCGTGATCGGCCGCTACGCGCTCTTCGATGAGCTCGCCGCCGGCGGGATGGCGACGGTCCATCTCGGGCGCCTGCTCGGCCCCGTTGGCTTCGGCCGCACCGTCGCCGTGAAGCGGCTGCACGCGCACTTCCTCAAGGACGAGGAGTTCGTCACGATGTTCATGGACGAGGCGCGCATCGTCGCGCGCATTCGCCATCCGAACGTCGTGCCCATGGCCGACGTCGTCCAGAACCACGACGGGCTCTTCCTCGTCATGGAGTACGTCCACGGCGAGTCGCTCTCGCGCCTCATGCGCACCGCGCGCAAGGACGAGGAGCCGATCCCGCCGAAGATCGTCACGGCCATCATGTGCGGCGTGCTCCTCGGTCTCCACGCCGCGCACGACACAAAGGGCACGGACGGGCAGCTGCTCGGGGTCGTGCACCGTGATGTCTCGCCTCAGAACATCATCGTCGGCGCGGACGGCGCGGCGCGCGTCCTCGACTTCGGGATCGCGAAGGCCGCGGGCCGTGCGCAGATCACGCGCGAGGGGCAGATCAAGGGCAAGCTCGCGTACATGGCGCCCGAGCAGATCCGCGGCTCGGTCGACCGCCGCACCGATGTCTTCGCCGCCGCCGTCGTGCTCTGGGAGATGCTCGCCGGGCGCCGCCTCCACGAGGGCTCGAAGGACGTCGACATCGTCACGCGCGTCGTGAAGGGGGATTTCGCGCCGCCGAGCCTTTACGTGCCGTCGCTCGGGCCCGAGGTCGACGCGATCGTGATGCGCGCCCTCGCGACCGATCCGAAGCTGCGCTACGCGTCGGCGCGCGACCTCGCGCTGGATCTGGAGCGGACCATCGGCATCGCCTCACCGAGCCAGGTGAGCGAGTGGGTGGAGCGTCTCGCGAAGGACGTCCTCGAGGCGCGCGCGAACCTCGTCAGCGCGATGGAGCTCGCCGCGAACGATCTCAGTCCGGTGGAGTCGCACCCGCCGCCTCCGCCGCTGGGATCGGAGCCCAGAAGCGCCGGACAGATCCCGGTGCACTTCGACGAAGGCGCCGTGCTTGCGCCGCCGGGCGAGGTGCCGAGCAGCTCGGCGGTCTTCGCGCACGCGCAGACGCCGCACGATCTCAAGGCCGCAAGACGGCCTGCGCGCGCGAACCGCAGCGCGGCCTGGCTCGTGGGAGCGATCTCGCTGCTGCTCGCCCTGACCGGGATCGGCCTTGGGACGTTCGCGATGCTGCACCGCCGGAAGCCCGCGACCGGGCCGCCGGCCGCGGCTCTGGTGGCGCCGGGCGCGATCGCGGCGTCCTCCCCCGCGACGACGACGCTCGCGCCGCTCT
>Ga0123336_10004063_pt1 | contig 12048 bp, 9 predicted proteins | sample SSSSmetaG_FD_96466 | JGI IMG/M metagenome (GOLD analysis project Ga0123336, IMG submission 96466) | Glacier valley bacterial and archeal communities from Borup Fiord, Nunavut, Canada, to study Microbial Dark Matter (Phase II) - ​SSSS metaG | ecosystem: Environmental > Aquatic > Freshwater > Ice... | reverse complement strand
GGGGGGGAGGTAAAATACTGATTTACAGGCATAAAAAATTTACGTCTCGTGGACTTTGAGAATCCATTCAGGTGGTAAATCGATTGGTATCGGTTTGACTTACTCACTCATAGCGTCGCCCTTTCCACTCCACGACCCGCGACCCGAATACCCGGCTCAACGTAAGGTGCGTAGTCAGAACGAACGTATAAATTTCCAGCACCACCACCGTGCCCAACGCCGGCCGAAACAACCCCGCCCGACGTGACGCGACGACGGCCAGCGCGTACGTAGCCAGCACTTTGAGCGCCCACGCGCCCAGCGCCCAGCCGGGGTGCCCGAGCAGCGCCAGCCCCGCCAGCGCCGCCCAGTAGCCGCTGAAAAACACCAGCCCCGCTTTGGCCCAGCCCGGCAGCACGGCCACGCCCCGCAGCCAGCGTCGCCGCTGCCGCAGCAGCGCCCCCCACGATGCGGCCGGCCCCGATGCCGCCCGGCTCGCCGGCCCGAAAAGTTGCGCGAAACCGTTAATGCCCCGTGCCCGCACGGCCTGAAAAATGGCGAAGTCCTCGACAATCGAAAACGGCAGCGCCTCGTAGCCGCCCGTGGCCTCGTAGGCAGCGCGGGTGATGAGCATGTTGTTGCCCATCGCCGTGAGCGGCCGCCCGGCCTCGGTGCTGACTTGCAGCAGCGCCAGCGAGACGAGCCAGTCCAGGCCCTGCAAGCGGGCCAGCCAGCCGGGGCCTTGCACCACGGTCAGGCCCATGACCATGCCCCCGCCCGGCGGGGCCGCGGCCAACAGCGTCCGCGCCCAGGTGGGCGGCACGGTAATGTCGGCATCGGTCAGCAGCCAACAGTCGGCCGTGGCGCGGTGGGCTAATTGAGCCAGCACGTTGGCTTTGCCGCGCGCCAGGCCCAGGTTTTCGGTGATGGTGATGACTTCCCAGCGACCCGCGAAACCGGCCAACGCGGCCTCGGCCACGGCGCGGGTGCGGTCGCGGCTGGCATCGTCGCCGACGAGGATTTCCAGTAGCCCGGCCGGGTAGTCGAGTGCCCGCAGCGCGGCCAGGCAGCGCGGCAGCGTAGCTTCCTCGTCGCGGGCCGCCACCAGGATGCTCAGGCGCGGCAGCGGCGCGGGCAGCGGCGGGGCCGGGTCGCGGCGGGCGGCCAGGCGGGCGGTGGCGTAGGCCATCGTCAGGAGCCACAGCGCGCAGTATGCGGAACAAAGAAGCATATAGGCGTAGTGGGCGGGGCTTGCCCCCGCCCAACGTTGGCGGGGACTTACTCACGGTTTCTTTCGTTATTCATTGTTCGCACAATTCCGACGGGGACCGTCCAGGCGTAGGGGTGGGGACAAGCCCCATCCCTACAGCCCCGCCAGCTCATATCCCGCCTCGCCATACGCCTGCAACAGCCGCGGCAGCAGAAACCGCAGCGAGCGGCTGGCCTTGCGCGAGTCGTGGAGCACGATAATATCGCCGGGGCGGGTGGCGGCCAGCGTCAGGCGCAGAGCACGCTCGGGGAGCAAATCGGGGTCGTAGTCGCGGGTGAGCAGCGACCAGAGCAGCACCCGGTAGCGGGGCCGCAGCTGCCGCAGCAGCGCGGGCGTGAGACGGCCGTAGGGCGGGCGAAAAAGTTTTTTGGCTGTTAGCTGATGGCTGTTAGCTGATGGCTTTTCCGTCGAACAAGAGCTATCAGCTATCGGCCAACAGCTATCAGCCAATGATGCCTCGCATTCCGCCACGTCGGCCAGGTACCTGGCATGAGGCGTGGCCCAGGCGTTGAGGTGGTGCTGGGTGTGGTTGCCGAGGCCGTGACCGGCGGCGCGGATGGCGCGGGCCAGCTCGGGATGGCGCCGGACGTTGTCGCCGACGCAGAAAAACGTGGCGCGCGCGCCGCCGGGGTGAGTGGCCAACTGCTCCAGCACCCAGGGCGTTTCGTCGGGGATGGGGCCGTCGTCGAAGGTGAGGTAGAGGCGCGGGCGGCCGCCGGGGCCGCTGGGCGCGCCCACCCACTCGCCGCCGCCGTACAAGGGCCGCAGCCAGGCGGGCGGGCGCGTGAGCAGACGGTCGGCGAGCAGCATGAAGGCGCGGGCGGGGAGCGGGCCAAAGTTAGGCCGGGCACCCGCTTGGCGTTGCTGAGGTACGTCCGATGCGGGCGAGCGGCTTTTCGTCGCCCGCCCGCGCCCGGCTTTTCCATTCCCCTATCCCTACCCTCATCCCAGGTTCCTCGTCCCTAATCCTCAACATATGCCACGCAAATCCTTCGCCGACCTCATTGCCAGCCCTGGAATGCCGGTGCTGGTCGATTTTTATGCCACCTGGTGCGGCCCCTGTAAAACAATGGCCCCGATTCTGGAGCAGGTCGCGGCCCAACATTCGGGTAAGCTGCGCGTCATCAAGCTCGACGTGGACAAAAATCCCGCCGTGGCCCAACAATTCCGGGTGCAATCTATTCCGACGCTGATCTTGTTTAGCCACGGGCAGCCGGTGTGGCGACAGGCGGGTGTGGTGGCGGCCGCGCAGCTCACGCGGGCCTTGCAGCCGTTTCTGACTGCCGCCGACGCGCCGCATTAAAGCGCTGCCGCTGGCGTTGGCCGGCTGCCCCTGCCCAGAAGCGTAATTTTGTAGTATGAAGCAATTATCGCGTTCCGGCGCTGTTTTTTTGAGCGTTACGCTGCTGCTCTGGGGCAGCCTGCGCCAGGGGCTGGCGCAGGCTCCGGCCGCCGCTCCGGCTACTGCCGTGCCCGTCCAAACTGTTCCCAGGGCTGCTATCACGCGGGTGCTGAGCGGACTAGTACGCGGCACCGATGGCGCGCCGCTGCCGGGCGCGTCGGTGGCCGCGCCGGCGCTCGGCCTGGGCATCGCCACCGAGGCCGACGGGCGCTTTCGGTTGGAGCTGCCCGCCGGGCCGGTGCGGGTCGTCGTCTCGTTCGTGGGCTACGAGAGCCAGACGCTCGACGTGAATTTGCGCCGCGGCGACCAGCAGCACACGTTTATGCTCATGGCTACGGTTTCGGAGCTGGGCGAGGTTATCGTGCGCGGCCAGCAGACCTTGCGCGAGAAGCTGACGACCACCCAGATGGGCGTGGAGCGGCTTACCATCCGCGAAGCCAAGCTGCTGCCCGCGCTCTTCGGCGAAGTCGATATTCTGAAGACTTTGCAGCTCAAGCCGGGCGTGCAGAACGGGGGCGAGGGAAGCAGCGGCTTGTTCGTGCGCGGCGGCTCTTCGGACCAGAACCTGGTGCTGCTCGACAACGCGCTGGTGTATAACCCGAACCACTTGTTCGGGCTGTTTTCGGTGTTCAACTCCGATGCCGTGCAGAGCGTGGACCTCTATAAGGCCGGGTTTCCGGCGCAGTACGGCGGGCGGCTTTCGTCGGTGGTCGACGTCAAGTTTCGGGAGGGCGACCGCCAGCACTTCCACGTGACGGGCGGCATCGGGCTGATTGCCTCGCGCCTAAGCTTCGAGGGGCCGCTGGGTGGCGGCCGCGACGGCACCCCGGCCCGCGGCTCGTTCATCGTGTCGGGCCGCCGCACGTACTTCGACATCTTCACCCGCGCCATCAACCGGCGCAACGCCAAAGACCCGACCTTCAACCCCATTCCCGACTACTACTTCCAGGATTTCAACGCCAAAGCCAACTACCAGCTCGGCGACAAAGACCAGGTGTTTTTCACGGGCTACGTGGGGCGCGACGTGTTCGGGTTCATCTCCCAGACTCAAGGCTTCAACTTCAATTTCAACTGGGGCAACAGCCTGGGCGTGGGGCGCTGGCAGCACGTGTTTTCGCCGGAGCTGCTCGTCAATACGTCGGCCTCGGTGACGCGCTACAACTACGAGGTCAAGAACCGCATCGACCAGTTCAGCTTCAACCTGGGGTCGAATATCCTGGACTACACCGGGCGGGTCGATTTTGACTACACGCCCAAGGACAGCCGCCACGTGGTGAAGTTCGGTCTGAGTGGCACCCACCACCGCTTCGGCGTAGGCCGCCTGCAAGCCGGGGCCGACGACAACAGCTTCAACTTCGGCTCCGACCTGAGCTACAATGGGTTGGAGGGCGGGGTGTACGGCTCGGACAACATCACCTGGAACGACAAGTGGCAGACCGAGCTGGGCTTGCGGGCTTCGGGCTTCCGCTTGGGCAGCGACCAGTACGGCGGGCTGGAGCCGCGCGCCTCGGCCCGCTACTCGGTGCGGCCCAACGTGGCGCTCAAGGCCAGCTACGCGCTCATGTACCAGTACGTACACCTCGTGTCGAACTCGGGCGCGTCGTTGCCGACCGACATCTGGTACCCGTCGCGCGCGAACGTGCGGCCCCAGCGCTCGCAGCAGGTGAGCACGGGCGCGAGCTGGCTGTTCGGCAACGGCAAGTATTTGCTTACCAACGAGGTGTATTACAAGTGGGCGCAGAACCAGGTCGATTTCCGCGACGGCGCGCAGCTCTTCGTCAATCCGAACCTGGATGCCGAGTTTCTCTTCGGCCGGGGCTGGAGCTACGGCAACGAGCTGTACCTGGAGAAGAAAGAAGGCAAGACGACCGGCTGGATTGGCTACACCCTGGCCTGGGCCTACCGCAACTTCCCGCCCCAGCGCGGCACGACGGGCGTGAACAACGGCCAGGACTTTTTCCCCATTTACGACCGGCGCCACAACCTGACGGTCGTCGTGCTGCACCAGCTCAGCCAGCGCATCAACCTGACGGCCAGTTTCGTGTACACGTCCGGCGCGCCCACTACGCTGCCGCTCGGCCGCTTCGCTACCCAGGACGTGTTCGGAGCCGGCATTCAGGCCAACCCCATTTACCCCGACCGCAACACGTACCGACTCATTCCTTACCACCGCCTCGACCTGGGCCTGGTCTATAAGCTTCGCCCCAGCCGCACGGGCGGCGAGCGCGACCTGACTTTCAGCGTGTACAACGCCTACAACCGCCGCAACGCCTACTTCATCTTCTTCGAAACCCAGCGCGACAAGGTCACCGACCGCGTGACGGGCTTCGCCGCCCGGCAGGTGTCGCTGTTTCCGGCCATCCCGTCGGTGACGTACAATTTTAAATTTTAGTGCGGGGGGTCGTTGTCATGCAGCGCGTAGCGAAGCATCTCGCGTGGCGCGGTAAATTTAAACGTCAGCAACGTGGCGAGCGAGATGCTTCGCTACGCGCTGCATGACAACGACCCCCCGCACCAGGCACCAAGCACCAAGCATCAAAAAACATGAAACCTACCCGCCTGCTCCTTGCCCTGTTGCTGCTCTCCGGGTGCGGGGCGCTGCAAAACGACGTGAACGTGGTGCTGCCCACTTACGACAACCAACTCGTGGTGGAGTGCTACCTCGAAAGCGGCCGGGTGCCGCGCCTGACCGTCACCGAGTCGGTGCCCTACCTCGCCAACGGGCAGGCGGTGAGCGGCGGCTCGCAGGCCTTCGTCTTGCCCAACGGCCAGCCCATTCAGTTGCCTACCGACGTCACCGTCACGCTGACCTTGCCCGGCGGGCGCGCCCTGCCGCTGGTGTTTCAGCCCGGCATCGTGCTCGAAAACGGCTCGACCGTGCCGCTCAGTCAGCTCGACCGGCTCAACCGCGACTCGGTGGCGTTCAAGATATTCACTCACACGGCCCAGGCCCAGGACGTGCTCACGCTGCAACCCGGCCAGACGTTCACGCTCGAAGCGCGCGACCAGCGCGGGCGGCGCGTGACCGGCGCGACGAGCGTGCCCGCGCGGGTGCCGCTCGACTCGGTGGCCTTACGCTACAACACGCTGCCCCCGCCCGACCGCAAAGCCCTGCAGCTCGCTTACTGGCAGGACGTGCCCGGCACCGACTTCTACCGCCGCATGATTCAGCGCCAGCGGCGCGGCATCCTCCGCCAGGCTTCGAACGACAACGACGTGGAGGACCGCATTCTCAACGGGACGCGCCAGTTCGTCGTCGGCACCAGCTACCGCTTCGACCCCGGCGATACGCTCCAGGTGACGCTTTTCCACCTCGATTCGGCCTTCTATTCTTTCCGGACCTCGACCCGCGAGGCGCGCCAGGCCAACGGCAACCCATTCGGGCAGCCCAGCAGCATCCGCAGCACCGTCAAGGGCGGCATCGGCGTGTTTACGGCGCTCAGCTACGACCGCAAGCGCATTATCGTGAAGTAACTTCGCCCGTATGCTTACTACCATCGAAGGCACCTGCCGCGAGGACGGCCTGGTGCAGCTATCCGAAGCCGCCCCGGCTGCCAGCGCGGGGCGCAAAGTGCTCGTCGTATTCGTAGAGCCGGTTGCGCTCTCGCCCCTGTCGAAGCCGGCCCCTGGTCCGCGTCCCCGGTTTTCCTGGGACGAGGCATTGGCTCGCACCGCCCACCTTGATGGAAGTGTTTCGCTGGCGGATGAGGTAGTGGCCGAACGCCGTGAGCGGGACTGATGCGGGCTTTTCTTGATACATCTTCGCTGGTTAAGCTCTACCGCACTGAACCTGGGTCAACTGAGCTACGGGCGCAACTCGACTACGACGCGGAAATAGTGGTCACTTCTCTGACCTGGGTGGAGAGCACCTCTACGTTCGGACGCATCGTGCGCCGAAAAGATTTGACTCAGGCACAGGCCGATGAAGGTCTGGCAGACCTCCAACGTGATTGGGTGAATTTTCAGGTCGTTCAGCTAAGCGAAGCCATTTTGCTGCAAGCCGCATTGCTGTTGCGAAAGCACCACGCCCTGGCCCTGCGCTCGCTCGATGCCATCCAGCTTGCCGCCGCCCTCACGGCCGGCCCGCTCGACGCGTTTTTCACCCACGACGACCGTTTGCAAAAAGCCGCCGCGGCCGAAAAGCTGCCCGTGCGCTAACCTCCCAACACGCGCTTAATCAGCGCCGACAGCCGCGGCTCGGCCCGCGTGGTGGCCAGGATGTCGGCATAGCTGATTTCGACCTCGATTTCGACCTCCCGCGCCAGCGCGCCCAGCCCCGTGCCGAGGAGGAGGCCCGTGTCGGGCCGGAAGTCAGCGGCGCGGGCCTGAAGGTAGGCGGCGGCTTCGGTGATAATGACTTGCGACGCGGGATTTGGGAAGGTCGTGGGCAGTAGCTCTGCGGAGCACTTTCCCAAGGTAAGCCCGTGAAAGAGCTTCCACTATCAGGCAGCCTGCTTGGGTTAGTTCTGCCCGTCGCCGCGCGGCAAGCCACCGCCGTTCGGCCCCACACGCTGAGCGCGGGCGTATTTGGGCTGCCAACGCGGGTCTGGAATACGAGTACCGCCTGGGCCGGCATTTCGCGCTCGGGCTGCAGGGTGCTCGCTATTTCAGCGTGGATTTTCCCGGCAGTCAGGCGGCACTACCAGGACGCTACTACTTCCGAAACGAGCGGCCGGGCGGGCTGTATCCGCAAGCGGCGGCGGGGCGGCTCAGCCACTCAGGGCAAGTGCGGAGTTTTTATCCTGGCCTGACCTTACCGCCCAGCACCCGGCGCTTCACTGGCTGTGGCCCCGGCCTGGCGCTGGGCTATCGGTGGCTGCTGGGGGGGCCACGCCTGACGTTGAACACCGCGTCAGGCGTAAGATTCTACCTCAGTAGCCTGGGTATGTGCGACTGCGGCTACGTCCGAAATTTCAACGATGCCGGGCAGCCCGGCTCGCCGCTGGATACGCAGGTTGGGCTACTCGTTCCAGGGTCAAGAGGCTCTTTAAGGCATTACCAGCCGGTCGTTGCCCGTGTCCGCGTCCATGTAAATGCCGTGGTCGAGCGCCACGGCGCGGACAACTTTGCCCTGGTTGGGCGCCGTGATGCTGGCCTGCTGCGGGTTGGCGCGCCACAGGTCGGGCGTGCGGTGTAGCGTCTCGGTGGAGCCGTCGGCGTAGGTGATTTTCAGGTCCACGGGCACGGCGAAGCCGCCGATGTTTCGCAACCGGACCTCGGTGCCCTGGGCGGTTTTGACGGCCCCGGTCAGGGCCAGGTCGATGTAGTTATTGGTGAAAAACCAGTTCTGAAAAAACCAGGTCAGGTCCTGGCCCGAGGCGTTGCTCATGGAGTTGAAATAATCCCACGGAATAGGGTGCTTGCCGTGCCAGCGGCCCATGTACTCGCGCAGACTGCGCCCAAACAACTCGTCGCCAAGCAAATCCTTGAGGGCCAGGTAGCTGAGCGAAGCTTTGCCGTAAGCGTTAGTACCGACACCACGTTTCATCTCATCGGCCTGCATGATGATGGGTAAATCTTGGTTGCTGGCAGGGTTACTCATCCAGCCTACCCGAATCTGCCGGTACAGGTCATCGGCTTTCTGGTTGCCGCGTTCGGTGCGCCCAATCAGCAATTCCAGCGTGGTGGCCCAGCCCTCGTCCATGAACGGATACCGGCTCTCGTTGATGCCCATGTAGAACGGAAACCAGGTGTGGGCGATTTCGTGGTCGGCCACGAACTGCGCGAATTGCAAATCTTTCCGCGGGCTGTCGTTCACCATCATCGGGTACTCCATGTCGGCCGTGCCCTGCACGAGCGTCATCTTTGGAAACGGGTACGGCACGCCCGGCCAGTTGCCCGAAAACCAGCCCAGCGCGTGCTGCCCGAAGGCCACCGCTTGGTGAAAGTCAGCCGTCGAATCGGCGAACGCGGCCTGCACGCTGGCCCGCCGCCGGGTGGCGGGGTCCACGACCACGCTGGCCGCGTCCCAGACGTAGTGGTCGCTCAGGGCCAGCGTAACGTCGGAAATGTCCGTCGCCGTCCACACCCAGGTGTTGGTCGGGTTCGGGGCCGTGATGTCGCGCCGGGCCAGGTCGGCGGCCGTCGCCACGTGCAGCACGGCATCGGAGGTGAGCGACTTTTCAAGCTTCTTGGCGAAGGCCGGCCGCAGCACCTGCCGCGGGTTCAGCAATGTGCCGGTGGCCCAGACCAAGAAATTGACCGGTACTTTCACGCGCAACGTGTAGTCGTTGAAGTCGTTGTAAAACTCCTTGCTGTCCACGAACGGCAGCCGGTCCCAGCCGTTATAGTCGTCGTAAACCGACACGCGCGGGTAGAAATAAGCCAGGAAAAACGTAGTCGGGTCGAGCCGTCCCTCGCGCCCGGCTTCGAGCGCGACGGGGAAGTGCCAGCTGAAAGCCAGCCGCAGCGAGTCGTGGGGCAGCAGCGGCCGGGGCAGGGCCACGGTTTGGGCCGTTGCCCCGCCGCGCCCGGCGTAGGGCCGCGCCTGCCCGGCCACGGCAAACGAATCAATCGTCACGCCCTCGGTCAGGTAAGCGGCATCCACGTCGCCCTCGCGGCTCACGCCCGGCCGGTGAATGTTCTGCACGAGCCGGATGACCAGCGACTTGAGCGTATCGGGGCTGTTGTTGAAGTACGTGATGCGCTCGCGCCCCCGGATGTCGCGCGCCGGCGGCCGGGCCTCCACCGTGATGTCGTAGCGTGCCCGGTTTTGCCAGTAGCGCGGGCCGGGCCGCCCGTCGGCCGCGCGCGTGCCCCGGGCAAAAGCGGCCTTGATGTCGCGCGGCTGGTAGAGTGAAGTCGTCGTCTGGGCCGGGGCGAGGTGGGCGAGCAGCAGCAGGGCGGGGAGGAGTTTTTTCATGAAGGAGGTGGGAGGCGTAGCTCGCCGCCCGTTCACCTCACCCCCCTAACCCCCCTCTCCCGTGGAGAGGGGGGAACTAGCTCTAGCTTTTAATCCAACGTCTGTTTTAGAGCTAGAACTAGTGACTAGTTCCCCCCTCTCCACGGGAGAGGGGGGCTAGGGGGGTGAGGTGAACGGGCGGCGAGCCGCACTAGGAACAGTTACTTAATTTCCAGCTCATACGGCAACCTTGCCTGCACCCCGCGCATCCGCAGCAGCAGCTGATACTGGCGCACGGCCGGATACAGCGGCCCGAGCTGGGCCTGCAACACCCGCGCCTCGGCGGCTTCGTTGTCGTCGTCGCTATCGGAGCTGAAGCGGCGCAGCAGCTTTTCGACGCTGGTTCGCTGGCTCGGCAGGCGCTCGATGCGGTAGTCGCCGTTCTGGAGCTTGGCGCGCCCGGCGGCCAGCTTCAGCGCGTCGTCGAACGAGCCGAGCACGTCCACCAGGCCGCGGGCTTTGGCTTCGGTGCCGCTCCAGACCCGACCCGAGGCCAGGCGGCGCAACCGGCCCACGTCCATGTGCCGGCCCAGGGCGGCTTTACTCGTGAAGTCGGCGTAGATGTCGTTCACTTCCAGCTGCAGCTGCTGCTTTTCGTAGTCGGTCAGGGCACGGGTGATGGTGGGCAGGTCCGAAAACTTGCCCGTCGTGACGCGGTCCACGGTGATGCCGAGCTTGTCGGCGAGCAGGGGCTGAATGTTGGGCAGGATGCCGAACACGCCGATGGAGCCGGTTATCGAGTTGGGATGGGCCACGATAGTATCGCAGGCCATGGCGATGTAGTAGCCCCCGGAGGCCGCCACGTCGCCCATGCTGGCGATAATCGGCTTCACCTTTTTGGTCAGCAGCACCTCGCGGTAAATAATGTCCGAGGCCAGCGACGAGCCGCCGGGCGAGTTGATGCGCAGCACCACGGCCCGCACCTTGTCATCGAGCCGGGCCTTGCGAATAGCTTCCGCGAACTTGTCGCTGCCGATGCTCTCGTCCGCGCCGCGCCCGGTCACGATGTCGCCCTCGGCGTAGATGACGGCGATGCGGTTGCCCCGGGTTTCGTTGCTCTCTTTCGCGTCTTTTTCAGCCGACTCATACGCGCTCAAACTCACCAGGGGTATCTTTTTGTCGGCTTTCAGCCCCAGCTTGTCGCGCATAAAATCTTGGGCCTCGTCGTAGTAGCCGAGCTTGGTGACGAGCTTCAGGCGGAGCGCGTCGGGGGCGTTGTGCACCAGCATCGAGTCGGAAATGACGTGCAGGCGCGGCAGCGGAATCTGGCGGCTCGCCGCTACCTGGCGCAGCATGTGGTCGTTGAGCGAGTTCAGGTACGACACCGTCTGGTAGCGGGCCGAGTCGGAGAAGCTCTCGCGGAAAAACGGCTCCACGGCGCTCTTGAACGAGCCGACCCGGAAGATGTACGGCTCGATGCCCGACTTTTCGAACAAGCGCTTGTAAAACATGACCTCCGACGAGAGGCCGTTGAATTCGAGCGTGCCCTGCGGGTGCAGGTAAATCTGGTCGGCGACGCTGCTCAGGTAGTAGCTTTTTTCGGACGCTACTTCGTGGTAGGCCACGATGAACTTGCCCGATTTCTTGAAGTCGAGCAGCGCGTCGCGCACTTCTTCGAGCGAGGCCATACCGCCCCGTACCAGGCCCAGGTTGAGCAGAATACCCTTGATGTGGTCGTCGGATTTCGCCTCGCTGATGGTTTGCCTCAAACTTAGCAGGCCGATGGTGGCCGAGTTGGAGCCGAACAAATCGGCGCTTTGCTTACGCTCCGAGATGGGCTTATCGAGCTTCAACTCCAGCACGGAGTTGTCGGCCACGGTTTTTTCGGAGCTGCTGCCCAGCGCCGCACCCAGGCCGATGAGCAGCACGAAGCTCAAGATAGAAAATACGACCAGGCCCAGCACAGTGGCCAGGACAAACTTAAAAAACTGACCCATGAGACCGCAGATGCGAACGGATTTAACGGATGGAACGGATGACGCGGCCGCTGGCCGCTGACTGGCTTTTTTGGCGAGTGAAGGTACGGGGAAGCAGTTGGGTTGGCTATTTTAGGACTTGCTCGCTTTCTCTTCGCGGGAACGTCCCAAGCGGAGCGGCTCGGAGGAGTTATTACTTCGAGAGCACTACGAGCACCACGCTGCTACCAGCAACCTGGCTCCGGCCAGATGGTTCCGGCCGGGCTTATCGGTTTTGAAGACGGGCGCTGGGCCGAGGCCGGGCGTGAGCATGCGGCCCGGGTAGGGCACTCCTGCTGGCTCGGTGCGGGCTACGCTGCTGGCCCCGCGGTGGCGGGCAGCACCAGCACCGGCACGGGGCTGTGCAGCAGCACTTGCGCCGTAACGCTGCGGTGAAACAGGCTGCCCAGGAAGCTGCGCGGCCGGGCAATGAGCGCCACCGCGTCAAAGGCACCTTCGGCCAACACTTGCAGAATACCCGCGGCCGGCTCGGCGTGGGTGAGGTGCCGGAAGCTGAGCGGGGGCAGGTCCAGGGCCAGGC
>Ga0123336_10004062_pt1 | contig 12048 bp, 10 predicted proteins | sample SSSSmetaG_FD_96466 | JGI IMG/M metagenome (GOLD analysis project Ga0123336, IMG submission 96466) | Glacier valley bacterial and archeal communities from Borup Fiord, Nunavut, Canada, to study Microbial Dark Matter (Phase II) - ​SSSS metaG | ecosystem: Environmental > Aquatic > Freshwater > Ice... | reverse complement strand
TCGACCCGATCATGGTCACGATGTCAAGGGTGATCGAGAACGAATCCTCATCGATCGTGGGGAAATACAAGTCCGCGGCCTCGTCGCACGTGCCTGGGAAACCATCGGTGTCCCTGAAGTCGGCCGTCGTCACGTCAAGGTAAGCCTCGCAGTCACCGGAGAAATACGCGTCGTTGAAGGCGCTGGCGACGTCCATGGGTCCAGAGAGGGCCTTTTCGAACACCATCATGATCGCGATAACGGCAACCACGCCAAGCACAATAAGACCGCCAACGACGCCAACGATCCACGGCCACACGCGCCGCTTTGGCTTCGCGGCGAATCCTTCTGGCGGCACCTGGGACGGCGCCGCAGCGTACGCGTGCCAGGGCTCCGCCGCTGCAGGGGGCACGGCTAGGGTCGGCGACGCCTGTGGCGGCTCCGCGGCGACGGGCGCCTGCGGCGTCACCGACTGTTGGGGCGCGGCAACCCCCACCCCTGGGGCGACGTGCTCGGTCCACGCCGCGCCGTCCCAATACCTCTGGGTGCCATCTCGTAGCGAGTACCAACCCGCGGATGCCTGGGTCATGCCGTCTCCCCTTCACAAAGTTCCTGTGCCTAAAGATGACGCTATCAGGTACGAAACCGAGTCGAAAGGGAGCACTGGCGGCGAGCGTCCCGTCCCGCAAACAAGTAAAGGGCGCGCGGGAAACGGCTAGTCGCCGAGGAGTCCGTCGACAAAACCCTCCGCGTCAAAGGGCGCGAGGTCGTCGGCGCCCTCGCCGAGCCCCACGAATTTCACGGGTACTCCCAGCACGCGCTGGACCGCGAGAACGATTCCGCCCTTGGCAGTGCCGTCCATCTTGGTCAGCACGATTCCCGTGAGCGGAACGGCCTCGGCAAACACCCTCGCCTGAGCGAGCCCGTTCTGCCCCGTGGTCGCATCGAGCACGAGGAGGGCCTCCCTGATGGGGGCCACCTTGGTGACCACTCGCGCGATCTTGCCCAGCTGGTCCATGAGACCCGCCTTGTTCTGAAGGCGCCCTGCCGTATCGATGAGGACCACGTCGACGCCCTCGCGCTGTGCTGCCTGGGTCGCGTCGAATGCCACCGACGCGGGATCGGCCCCGTCAACGTCCGCCCTGATGGTGGTCACGCCCACTCGGACTCCCCATGTCTCGAGCTGGTCTGCCGCCGCGGCGCGAAACGTGTCCGCCGCTCCCAACACGACGGAGTAGCCCTGTGCCACGAGCACACGCGAGAGCTTGCCCACCGTCGTGGTCTTGCCCACGCCGTTCACGCCGACCACAAGTACGGGGGCCAGGTCGCCCGCTCCTGCAACGCCCACGTGAAGAGACCTGTCGGCGTCGGGGTCGATTGCCGCAAGAATCGCCGCCCTGACGGCCTCCTTGGGGCTCTCGTCGCCCCCCTGGACGCGCGCGCGCACCTCCACAATGATCTGCTCGGTCACCGCGGCTCCCACATCGGCAAGCAAGAGCGCCTCTTCGAGTTCGTCCCACGCGTCTTGTCCCAACTCGCGGCGACCAAAGAAGCCTGCGAGTCGCTCACCCAGCGCTCCTCCAAGGCGGCTGCGGCGGCGGGAGAACCTGTCGTCGATGTCTTCGGGAACGTCGACCACAACCGCGGAGCCCCGCGAGTCGGCGGCACCCGCGTCGAGGGGGGCCTCGGGGGGTGGCGCTGGCGAGGAGCCCGCCAGGGGCTCACTGGGCCGCGAGGCGCGCGATCGCGTCCACCAGGCGGCAACCACGCCGCCCAACACGGCAACGGAGGCTACAGCGACAACGACGGCATCGGCTTGACCGGGAATCCAAGAAATATCCACGGGCCTAGTCTCGCAAATCCGTACGACATGTCCGTCGTGGCGCGCGCCGAACGTTCAAGGCGCGTCGCGAAAACTAGCGGACGGTGATTGGAGCGAGCGAACGGTGCACGGGGCGGCTCTGTGTCTGGACAGGCGCTGCGGCCCTCGCTGCTTCGTGAACGGCGTGAGCCTCTGCGACCTGGTCCGCCTCTTCGAGCGCTTCGAGCAACTTCCAGTCGCCTTCATCGCGTGCGATCGTCTCGTAGATGTCGAGGCTGCCCTCGTGACGCTTTAAGCCCAAGAGCGCGTTGATGACGTAGGGGCCGCGTCCCTCGGCGAGAAACGCGAAGACCATGGCGACGAGCGATACAAGAACGCCCCAAGCGAGAACTTCGAACATGTGACCAAACATGGTGCCTCCAACAACGGACGATTCGGACATCTCGTCTCGCCGTTGAGACAACAATGCAGGTGCGCCGCGGAGAGCGCCTTCACAAGATACAACGCGTTCGCGCCGCGGACGTTCCCGAGTCTACGCGGCGTCGTCGCCCATGCGTTGGCTGACCACCGTGGTGACGCCGTCCCCACGCATCGTGATGCCGTAGAGAGCGTCGGCCACCTCCATGGTGCGCTTCTGGTGAGTGATCACGATGAGCTGGGAATCTGCGCGCAGCTCCCTGATGATCTCAAGCAGTCTGCCAAGGTTGGTGTCGTCAAGCGCGGCCTCGACCTCATCCATCACGTAGAACGGGCTGGGTCGGGCCTTGAAGATCGAGATAAGCATCGCGACCGCGGTGAGCGACCGCTCCCCACCGGACAGCAGCGAGAGACGCTTGACCTTCTTGCCCGCCGGCCGCGCCTCAACCTCGATGCCCGTCTCAAGCATGTTCTTGGGATCCGTGAGCACGAGCCTGCCCTCGCCGCCAGGGAAGAGCCTGGGGAAGATGAGCTCGAACTGGGCGGCCGTGTCGTTAAACGCGTCGGTGAAGATCTGCTCGACGCGCTGGTCGATTTCGGTGACGATGCTCAGCAGGTCCTCGCGCGAGGCCTTGATGTCTGCCAGCTGGTCCTGAAGGAACTTGTGGCGCTCCTCGAGCGCGGCGAACTCCTCAAGCGCGAGCGGGTTGACTCGTCCCAGCTGACCCATCGCCCTCTCGGCGGAACGCAATCGCTTCTCTTGCGCCTCGCGCACAAACGGCTGCGAAAATTCGTTACCCTCGTCGTCGACGAAGGGCACCTCGTGTTGGGGACCGAACTCCTCGACGAGCTGCTCTGGCGCCATGCCGAGCTCCTCGATCGAACGTTCCTGGAGCTGATCGAGCCGCACTTGCTGCTGGGCGCGCATGATCTCGTCGCGGTGGGACTCGTCCGTGAGCCTGCCGTATTCGCCCGACAACTGGTCGAGATGGGCGCGCACCTCGGCGAGCGCGGTCGTGCGCTCTGAGCGCCTCGATTCAACGTCGGCCCTCGCGTCGTCCGCGCGCGCCACGGAAGCGTCGATCACGGGAAGCGTCGCGGCGACCCCAGCAAGCACCTCGCGAGCCGCGGCCGATTGCCTCTGCCTGCGCTGGGCTGCCTCCTCGGCACGAGCGCGCGCATCGCGCTCGGCAGACACCGTGCGCTCGAGGCTCTCCGCGCGGGCGGCGAGGGCACGCGAACGCTCCTCCGCCGTGCGCAGCGCAAGCCGTGCTTCGGTTTCCTTGGCACGGGCGATCTGTGCGGCCTCGGAGTCCTCGTCGCGCCTGATCTGGGCCGACCTCGTGTCCACTTCCGTCTGCTCGGGCTCAGCCTGCGCGGCCCCAAGCCTCTCGACGAGACCCGCGAGCTCGACCTCGTCCGCTTCGATGCGGGCCCCGGCGTCGGTGATCTGACTCTCAACCCTGTCCGCATCGGCCTTGGCCGAGCGCGCGGTCGACGAGAGGTGTCCCAACTGCTCGGCCACCGCGGACATCCGCGCATCCGATTCATTGAGCCGCGACAACGTGACCTCATGAGCGACCGCGGCACGTTCCTCCTCCTCGGAGGCCGCTCGCAGGGCGAACTGCTTCTGTTCGGCCAGGTGCGCTCCCGCGTCGCGCTGCGCACACGCGTCGTCGAAGGCCGCCTGAAGGTGCATGATGCTCGGGCTGTCGCCCGCTCCTCCTGAGGCGCTCTGCGCGCCCAGCAGGTCTCCCCTGCGGGTGACCGCGACGACGTTGCGGTGACTCGCGACGAGCGACCGTGCGGCCGCGAGGTCCTCGACAACGGCCACGCCGGATACGAAGGCCTTCACCGTGGCCGCGAGAGCGGAAGAATCCTCGATGAGGTCCGATGCCCATTCGGCTCCCGCAGGGAGCGTCACAGACGGGTTCTTGACCGTCGCCGACGCATCGGCCACCACGAAGCGGGCCCTGCCCGCGTCTTCGTCGCGCAGCCACCTGATCGCGTCAACCGCATCGTCGACCGAATCGACCGCGACGGCCTCGGCGAGAGGGCCCAGCGCCGCCGCAATGGCGTCCTCGGCGTCGTCCTTGACCGTGATGAGCGACGCGACAGTGCCGCGCACAAAGCGCACGCCTGCCGCAAGCAGCTCCCCCGCGCCGTCCTTACGAGTGAGAGAGAGACTCAGCGCCTCAGCCTTCGCCGCCCACGTGTCGCGTTCGCGCTCGGCGTCGCGCAGCTCTTGCCTCAGGTGTTCGAGGCCGTCCTTGGCCTGGTCCCACGCCTCGACCGCGGCCTCGTGCTCGGCGTCGAGGTCCTCCTCGCCGCGCTCCACGTCCATCACGGTGGTCTCAAGCCTCTGGAACTCGGCGTTGGCCTCGTGCGCGCGCTTCTCGGCCGCCCCGTGGGCTTCGCGGAGGCGCCCGATCTCGGCCTCCATGGCCTCGACTCGCGATCGCCTGGCAGCCACCTCGCCAGCAAGTCTTGCGACGCCCTCGCGACGGTCCGCAACGGAGCGCAGCAGATTCGCGAGGTGGCGTTCCGACGCGTCGGCGGCCTCCTCGGCAGCTGCACGGGACACTTCGGACGCGGCGAGAACCGAGGTGGCTTCGCGCACCTCGCCGTCGAGCTCTTCACGCGCCGCGTGTGCCCTCTCGAGCTGCTCGGCGAGATCGACCAGGTCGGTGGGAGGAGTCGAGTCGACTGCCGAACCCAGCATGCGCACGCGCTCCTCGGCGAGTGTGGCGAGGTTGCGCAGGCGCTCGCGCTGTGACGTGAGGCGGTAGTAAATGTCGTTGGCCTTGGTGAGGGCAGGGGTCGCCTCCGCCGCGGCCCGCTCGAGTTCGGCCATGCGGCCCTTCGCCTCGGCCAGTCCGGACTCGACCTGAGCCTTGCGAGCGAGAATGGCCGACTCGTCGGCCTGATCCTTGGAGATCGCCGTGGTCAGGATCGCGATGTCGTCCGCGAGTAGCCGCGAGCGCGCGTCGCGCACCTCGGACTGGATCGACTGGGCCTGGCGCGCTACCTCAGCCTGCTTGCCCAAGGGGCCGAGCTGCCTGCGGATCTCAGCGGTGAGGTCCTGAACGCGCGTGAGGTTGCCCTGCATCGCGTCGAGCTTGCGGAGCGCCTTCTCTTTGCGCCGGCGATGCTTGAGGATGCCCGCGGCCTCTTCGATGAAGTGGCGGCGCTCCTCGGGGGTCGCACGCAGAACGCCGTCGAGCTGGCCCTGACCCACGATGACGTGCATCTCGCGGCCGAGCCCCGAGTCGGACAGCAGGTCCTGAATGTCGAGCAGCCTGCACGGCGAGCCGTTGAGCGCGTATTCCGAGCCGCCCGAACGGAACAGGGTGCGGCTGATCGTCACCTCGGAATAGTCGATAGGGAGCGCGCCATCGGAGTTGTCGATCGTGAGGCTCACCTCGGCGCGGCCGAGGGGTGGGCGGCCCGAGGTACCCGCAAAGATGACGTCGGCCATGTTGCCGCCGCGCAGCGTCTTCGCGCCCTGCTCGCCCATGACCCACGCGAGAGCGTCGACCACATTGGACTTTCCGGAGCCGTTAGGTCCGACGACGCACGTGATGCCCGGCTCGAATTCGAGCGTGGTCGCGGACGCGAAGGACTTGAAGCCCCTAAGCGTCAGCGATTTGAGGTGCACGTGGAGAGTCTAGTGAAGGGCGCGGGCCGGGCCTCACAGGGAGGGGAACCAGATGCCGATCTCGCGCGCGGCGGATTCGGTGCTGTCCGATCCGTGCACGAGGTTCTGGAGCACCTTGGTGGGCCACTGGCGACCCAGGTCGCCGCGAATCGTGCCTGGGGGCGCCGTGGTCGGATCAGTGGCGCCCGCGAGCGAGCGGAAGCCCTCGATGACCCTGTCGCCCTCGGCGACGATCGCGAGCGTCGGGCCCGACATCATGAACTCAACGAGCGGCTCATAGAAGGGCTTGCCCACATGCTCCTCATAATGCTCGGCCAACAGTTGGGCCGATGCCGTCCCCAGTTCCACGGCGACGAGCGTGTAGCCCTTTGCCTCAATGCGGGAGAGGATCTGGCCGGACAGGCCGCGCTTGACGCCGTCGGGCTTGACGAGGATAAGGGTGCGTTCAGTCATGACGCAGAGCCTATCGGTTGCCCATGACCACGGTCGTGATCACCGGCCTCCCCCTTCTGGGAGGATGGCTTCATGATCACGCTCGATGACTTCGACACCTTTCCCGACTTTCCCGTGGAGGGCGTCCTGTTTTACGACATCGCGCCGATCCTCGCGAGCCCCGAGCGCTTCCGTGCGGCGTGCGACGCGCTGACGCCCCCCGTCGGCGAGGGCGTGGACCTCATTGCTGGCGTCGATGCGCGCGGATTCATTTTTGCTCCCGTGATCGCTCAGGATCTCGGCATTGGTATGACGATGGTGCGCAAGAAGGGAAAGCTTCCCGGCGAGCTGCTTGAGGCCGATGCCACGATCGAGTACGGCTCCTCCGAGCTCACTCTCAATCCCAACGGAGTCGCGGGCAAGCGGGTGCTCGTGATCGACGACGTGCTGGCCACTGGCGGCACCGCACTCGCGGTCGCGGATCTGCTGGAGCGCGCGGGGGCGGCCTCGGTTCAGTTTGGCTTCTTGCTTGAGATCGGCGCCCTGCCAGGGCGCGAGGTTCTCGCGGGGCATCTGGTGCACTCCGCACTCACGCTCTAGGAGCGCGGCTCGACCTACGCGTCGACGATCTGGGTCTTATACCCTGGCGACCAGCGCGCGGCGAGAAGAACCAGAGAAACGAGCACAAGCGACGCGGCGACCACCTGGAACGCGATATAGCCCCAGTGCACGGTCAACGGAACGGAATCCTGAAGGCGCAGCCAGCCGGCGTGCGTGGCGAGCGCCCACACCATCGCCGCCCCAGCGACGCTGAAGATGCTGATCAGCAGCCACGCGGGCGCCTGGCTGGTCCGGGGGTGGGTGCGCAGGTACTTGGCCCACCGCGATACCGCGTAGAAGATCGCGATATTCAGGATCGTGAGGCCCGCGAAGAGCGAAGCCGTCACGGAGGCAGGTGGCTTGCCGTCGTCCTGGCCCAATGTTGTGGCGAGGTTGATGAGCGACAGCCGCTCAAGCGAATAGAACGCCTGAACCAGGCCGAAGATCCCCGCCACCAGCGCGCCGGCCATGCGCGTCAGAAAGCCGTTCACTGTGCCCCTCCTCGGGCCTGAGCGCGCTCAGCGCGCTCGCGATCAATTCTTGAGCCCCACCGTACCCCGATGCCGTAGACGGCCAAGAACATGATTCCCACGAACGCGATCGTCGGCACGAGCAAGCCCCCGGCGATGAGCGGGGCGTGGAGTGCCCAGCCAAGCCACCGGCCCCATCGCGACGCTGCACGCGCGGACGCGAGCGCAAATCCGGCGGCCAACGCCGATCCAGCGACCCACACCAACCCTGGCGATACGTCGATGACCTCGGCCCTGCCGAGCCCCCACGTCACGAGCGTCGCAAAGAAGGTGGCGAGAGCCTCGAGCAGGAGCGTGGTCTGCGTGAAGATCACGAGGGCCGAGCGTTGGGGCTTGGGAGCGGCAGCCTCGGGTGCGACTTCGGACGTCATGTGCGGGGCTCTGTCCGCGGTGGCATTCCCTGCCGCCGCTCCCCGAGGCGGCGATCCGCTCCAAGCATCGTGCGCACGTCCGCGACGAGGGAGATCGAGCCGATCACGAGCACTCCCCCCGTCATATCGTCGTCAGCCTCCGCCAAGCTCACGGCCTGATCGAGCGCGCTCGGAAGGTCTGCCTGGACCACGACGCGGTCCTCGCCAAAATAGCCGATGGCGATCTCGGAAAGGCGCTGCGGGTCGAGGGCCCTGGGCGAGCTCGACTTGGTGATGACCACCGAGTCGAGGAACGGCTCGAGGCCCGCAAGGATGCCGTCGGCGTCCTTATCGTCGAGCACACACACCAGACCCACGAGGGTCGAGAACGCGAAGGATTCTTCGATTGCGTCGGCGACCGCGTCGATTCCGTGGGGGTTGTGCGCAGCGTCGACCACGATCGTCGGCGACCGGCGCACTGTCTCGAGCCGCCCAGGAGACGTGACCCTCGCGAAGCCCTGCTCGACGACGCCAGCGGGAAGCGAGCCCTCGTCGCCACCGTCTGCCATGAGCGCCTCTACTGCGGCCAGCGCCATCGCGGCATTGTGCGCCTGATGCGCGCCGAAGAGCGGGACAAAGATGCCCTCATATGTGGCTCCAGGCGTGCGCAGCGTGGCCAACTGTCCGCCCACTGCCGCGTGGCGCTCGACCACCTCGATGTCGGAGCCCTCATGCCACACGATGCGCGCCTGCGGGAACGCCGGCTCAAGCGCGCTCATCGCGGACGCCGCCTGAGTCGCGACCACGACGGCGCTTCCCGGCTTGATGATTCCCGACTTCTCGGCGCCGATCTCCTCGAGAGAATGGCCCAACCAATTCTCATGGTCGAGCGCGATCGGGCCGATCACGGCGACGTCTGCGTCGGCCACATTGGTCGCATCCCACGAGCCGCCCATGCCCACCTCGAGCACACACACGTCAATCGGCGCGTCCGCGAAGGCCGCGAAGGCCATCACTGTCAGCACCTCGAAAAAGCTCATGCGAGGGCCGCCACGCTCGGCCGAATGCGCGTCGACGAGTTCGAGGATGGGCGACACGTCGGCCCACAACTCGACGAAGGCCTCCTTCGAGATGGGCTCCCCGTCGATCTGGATACGTTCGCGCACGCTCGTGAGGTGCGGCGACGTGAACAGGCCGGTGCGCAGGCCGAGCGAGCGCACCAGAGACTCGGCCATGCGAGCCGTCGACGTCTTGCCGTTGGTGCCCGTCAGGTGAATCACCTTGAATGCGTGCTGCGGGTTGCCGAGGAGGTCGCAGGCCTCGCGCACGCGGTCGAGCGTCGGCTCGAAGTCGTGCTCTGGGTTGCGGGAGAGGATGTGGGCGTAGATCTCGCGCTCGGCCCTGTCGAGGGCTGCGCTGGCTTCGCGGTCAGTCACTTCGACAGTCTCCCACGCCGACGCTCGGGCGATTGTCTCCACGCCCACTCACCTCGTCAACGGACCACGCGCACGTCGTCGACGAGCAACGCCACACCCTTCTGCTCACCCCACGAGGGAAACACGACCAGAGGCGTGTTGACGGTGGTGAGGTCCAGGCTCGAGCCGGGAAAGGCGACCAGGTCCGCGAGCGGAATCGAGAAGTGGTGCCACTGTTCATCGCTGGGCAGGTCGATCGGGAAGTCGCCAGTGCCGCACGGGAAGAAGCAGTCCATCTTGACCGCGTAGCCGCCCGCATCCCGGGGGTCGGCCTCCACCTTGAGGTCGAACTCGAGCGACGAGAAAGCCGAGAAGTCAAAGCCCTCAGCGCTCTGGAAGTACGCCACCGCCTCGTCGGAGTTGAAGGCGAGCCTCGTGACCGGCCCGCGCTCGGGATCGTCGACGAAGGACATCTGCACGTCGCCGGAGGCCACATAGTTGTCGAGCGCGTAGGGGCCAACCACGACATCATCGAAGACGGTGACGACATCTTGGTTGATGAAGTCGGGGTCGTACGCGACGTCGATCACCGTGGGGGGCTCGTTGCCCGCCACTGCGACCGCTTCGGGGCTCGTCGTGGCACACGCCGCAAGTGTGGTCGGCGACGCAGGGCAGGAGAACACGCGCACATAATCCACCGCCATCTCTTGAGGCAGCACAGTGGTGGAGTCAGGATTGCCCGGCCATGTCCCGCCCACGGCGAGGTTGAGGAGAAGGTGGAAGCGCTGATCGAAAGGCGGACCGCCCGTCAATGCCTCGCCCCCTGCGGGAGCCGAGTACCAACCCGCCTTGGTCTGGGTCGCGAAGTGGACGTCATCGACGTACCAGCGGATCTCGCTGTCTGACCACTCGATCGCGTACGTGTGGAAGCCCTCGCGCGGGTCTGCTCCTTGGAGGACGTACTTCTGGCCGCTGTGCACGTTGGCGGGAGACACTCCGCCGTAGTGCAGGGTGCCGTAGACGGGGAGCTCGTCGGCAGTACCAAGGTTCACGGCCTCCATGATGTCGATCTCGCCGCTCGCGGCCCAGTCGCCATACGTGCCGTCGCTAGGGAGCATCCAGATCGCCGGCCACAGGCCCTGACCGCCTGGCAGCTTGGCGCGCACCTCGATGCGGCCATACGTGAAGTCGCCCTTGTCGAGCGTGCGCAGCCGGGCCGACGTGTAGGGCAGGGTCGCGGTGTTGGCGGGGTCGGAGCCGGCCCAGTCCGTCGGTTCGGCGGGGCCGGTGAAGGTCTCCTGCTGGGCATGAATCACGAGCGAGCCGTCACGCAGAAAGGAGTTCTCGGGACGGTCCGTGTAGCACTGCTGCTCACTGTTGCCGCCACCCCAGCAGTTCGACTCGTAGCTCCACTTTGTCGTGTCGATCTGCTTACCAGCGAACTCGTCGTTCCACTCGAGCTGCCAGCCTTGACCCACCTCAGGCGTGATGGGGTCCGCTCCTCCGGAGCACGCGGAGACGGTCGCCATGACCCCCATAGCGACGATGGAACCGAGGACGGTAAGTGCCTTCATGACTCCCCCAGGGAGAAACAGGGGGCGCGCGTCGTCGCGCGCCGATGCCCCGACGCTACCGATACTTGCCCGGCGCGTAGGGTGCCGCGCCGACACGTGCGCACCTTCCTCACAACCCCACCCGCGTGGGTCGCGCAGGTGAGCTTCTGCGCCCGCGACTAGCGCGAGATTCCTTCGTCCGGCGCGGATCCCGTGGCCGCGCGACGCTCCGAGTCGTTCGACCATTGGGACCACGAACCCGGGTAGAGAGCGGCTTCGATGCCGGCCTCCGCGAGCGCCGCGATCTCGTGGGCCGCGGTGACTCCCGAGCCGCAATACACCGCGACCGGCCGCGTGCCGTCGGCGCCGAGGGCCGCGAACCGTTCGCGCAGGGCGTCGGCCGTCAAGAAGATGCCCTCGCCATCGAGATTGTCCTGGGTAGGCGCGCTGACGGCGCCTGGAATGTGGCCCGCACGCGGGTCGATCGGCTCGCTTTCGCCGCGATAGCGCTCGCCCGCACGGGCGTCGAGCAGGACGCCGTCGCGCGGGAAGTCTCCCGCAGCCTCGGCGTCGATCACGGGCAGGTGTCCCCACGAGAGCTCGATGTCCGTGGCGACGGGGTGGATCTCGCCGCTTTCGAGAGGTGCGTCGTCGGCCCTCCATGCGGACAACCCGCCATCGAGGATGCGCACGTCCGCAACCCCCGCGTATCGCAACAGCCACCACGCGCGCGCGGCCGCCATTCCCGCCGCATCGTCGTAAACCACGACGGCCTCTCCTGGCTCGAGTCCCCATGAGCGAGCGGCGCGCTCGAAGCTACCCTGCGTGGGAAGCGGATGCCTGCCCTCTTGAGCGCTGGGCTGCGCCGCGAGCTCTGTGTTCATGTCGACGTAGATCGCGCCTGGCAGATGCTCTGCGGCGTAGATCGGCCCGCCATCAGGCACGGCGAGGGACCAGCGCACGTCAAGCACTCGCGGCGCGTTATCGCTCGCGAGCGCCGCGCGTAGCTCCGCAACCGAGATCAGGACCGACATGTCGCCTCCTAGGCCTTCACCACGGTGATCGCCTGAGCGTCGCCCGCGGTCACGGTGAGCGCGGTCGCGAGCACCTCGCCCGCGATAAGTTCGCGATGCGCCTCGACTGCGGCCACACGGTCCTCAGGCACCGTCAGCGTGAGCGAGATGCGGTCGCCCACGTTGAGGCCCTCCGCCTTGCGTTGGTCCTGGATCGAGCGGATCAGGTCGCGCGCGAAGCCCTCGGCCTCGAGCTCGGGGGTCAGCGCGGTGTCGATC
>Ga0123336_10004061_pt1 | contig 12049 bp, 6 predicted proteins | sample SSSSmetaG_FD_96466 | JGI IMG/M metagenome (GOLD analysis project Ga0123336, IMG submission 96466) | Glacier valley bacterial and archeal communities from Borup Fiord, Nunavut, Canada, to study Microbial Dark Matter (Phase II) - ​SSSS metaG | ecosystem: Environmental > Aquatic > Freshwater > Ice... | reverse complement strand
TTATTGGGCCACCATCGCCCAGAGCGCCGACATAACCCTCACCCCGGAGCAGGTTCGCCAGCTCATCCAGGTAGACGTGGATCTATGGGGCCAGCTCAATCCGCCCATGGTCGACTGGGCAGCCCAACTCCAGCGTGCCGGCATCCGCACTGGCATACTCTCCAATATCGGCGACGCCATGGCCCACGGCCTCGTTGCGCGTCATAGCTGGATCAGCGCGTTCTACCATCATGTCTGGTCCTACTCGTTCAACCTTGCCAAACCGGAGATCGCAATCTATCAGCACGCCGCCGAAGGCCTCGAAACCCCGCCCGCCAACATCCTCTTCATCGACGACAAGCAGGAAAATATCGCCGCCGCGCTTACCGCTGGCATGCAGGCCATTGAATACACCTCCCACTCGGCCTTCGAGCACGAGATGCAGGCCCGGGGACTAGGACAACTCCTTACCCCCTGATCGTCCAAATTCCCAAAACGGAACGAACCCGTCCCTTCGTAACCTCTTCGCTTCACACGATCCTTCTCAACCCGTTCTCTGGCATGGATAGTAAGGGCAGGCTGCAGCCGAGCCATACCCGCAGCCAACGACCATGCACCCACGGCTCCTCCTCCAACTCGCGATAAGCTTGATCTTCGGCTGCGGCCTCATCAACGCGCAAACCACTGGCGCACAGCATCTGGTCTTCAGCGGCCTCCGCTCCGTGGCGAGCGAGGGCCAGTTCAACGCCGTGCTCTCCGCCCCCAACGGTAACCTTTACCTACTTCTGGACCAGAAAGGCGGCGTACGCGTCCTCGAGATGGACGCCAATGCCAGTACCATTCTCGCCCAAGCCCAGTTTGGAGCCTTGGGTGACATAGGCCTCGCCATGACCTTCGATCCCAGCGGCAACCTCTACCTCACCGGCACCTCCACGTCCAGCACACTGACTGGAACCGCTGGCACTCCATACCCCAGCCGCATCGACTCCAGCACCCACTCGTACGTCGCCAAACTCGACCCCGACCTTAATCTGCTCTGGCTCAGCTTCACGGGCAGCACCCGAACCGTCGCAACATCCATCGCGGCTTCAGCGGATGCCGTCTTTGTCAGCGGCAGCCTCTTCAGCGCAACGCTTCCGGTCACGTCATCCGCAATCCAGCAGACCCCGGCTTCAGGCAGCACACAGAATGGCTTCGTGGAGAAATTCAACGCCGCTGGAACGTCACTCCTCTACGCCACTTACCTCACCGGCTTCAACGGCGACACCGCACCCGCCGCCGTCGCTGCGGACTCCAGCGACAACGCCTATATTGCCGGCTACACCACCTCCGCGGGCTACCCCACGCTTCACGCTCTGATCCCGAATAGTCTTGGCACACCGTCAGGTTTCCTCACCAAGCTCACCCCCGCAGGGGACGGTTTCGTCTTCTCTACCTTCCTACCCGGCTCCGGCATAACCTCACTCGCACTCGACTCCAGCACCCAAAGCCTCCTATTATCCGGCACAATCGCTCTCGGCCAGTTCCCTATCACCAACGTCCAGGCTCCACTCGTCGCCGCGCCCTACCAGACGCTCCTCCGCCTGCCACTTGACGGAAGCAACGTCCTCAGCAGTAAACTACTCGCGCCTGGAGTCCAATCCCTCGTCTCGACAGCACCCGATGGAACCGTGTGGATCAGCAGCACGCTCCCAGCCTCCATCACCGCGCCCTTGCTACCTCTCACCCCGTTGGCATATATCGGAAACAGCTACGCTCTCCGGGTCAACGCGCAAAACCTCATCGACCAGACGATCCGCCTGGGCGGCAGTCCCACCACAAATCCCAGCTTCGCCAGCATCCCCGGCAACCTCACCAGCCTGGCAGTAGACGTCAACGGCCAACCCATCTTCGCCGGAAGCATCAACCCCACGGCCAGTGCCAGCCTACTCACTACCCAAACCTACGACCTGTCCCTTACCAACCCCACCGCCGCCCTGTCCTCGACTCTGCATGACGCAGTCCTCACCTCCGGAACCTGCAACGGAAGCCTCTGCGCCGGCTCAGCCGCATGGCTCAGCAAGCTCAACCCAAACTCCGCATCGCCCAGCCTCGTACTCTCCACCGACGATAGCCCCAACATAAATCTGCGCAACCTGGGTTCGTCCACCGCAACCGGCATCAGCCTCAATGCCAACGGCTTTTCCTTCGCGACCAACTGTGCTGCGGCTCTTGAACCCGCAGGCGAATGCAGCATAGCACTCAACGGCGCAGGCCCCGGCACACTCATCGTCACCGCCGACAACGCCACCACACGAACCGTAATTCTGCCCGCCACCACGGAAGCCCCGGCACCTATCGTCTTTACCCCTAGCGAGGTGGACTTCGGCATCGCCACTGCAACTACCCCCATCAAGCGAACCATAGCGGTCACAAATCTCTCGCAGAAGTCGGTCGCTTTTCCTGTCAGCGGGGCCTCCTCCTACTTCACCGAAACCGGCACCGACTGCACATTCGTTACCTCCACCACCCGTCTGCTTGCACCGAACAGCACCTGTAACATTACGTACAGCTTCACGGCATCGGCAACGACTAGCAGCTTCATTCAGGCCAACTTCACCATTGGCACTCGCAACCTCCACCTTGCGGGATACTCACAAACGATAGCTCTCAACCTTTCCGCCAGCGAAATAGACTTCGGCACGCTATACACCGGCGGCATCCGGCTGCCCCGCTATCTGTACCTCTCCAATAACTCCGCCACGGCGACTCCACACACGACGGTCACCCTACCCCCTACCTCGCCGTTCGTAGTAGTCGACCGCTGCCCCTCCACGCTCCAACCCCACACGGTCTGCCAGTTTCAGCTCGACTACCACCCCGCCAGCACACCCTCCACCGACTCCACAGCCCTGGCGCTCGATCAAGGCCTGTCCGCGCTCATCACTGGAACATCGCTCCCCCAGCCCGGCGTACTCGGAGCCTCCGCCAATCCCAACGTCAGCGTCACCCCCCCCACCCTCAACTTTCCTAACTCCGTCGTAACCACCAGCACCTCATCCGCCACCCAGACCGCGACCATCACCAACACAGGCACACAGCCCTTCCCGCTCACGCTAGCGCTTACGGGCGACTTCGCCTCAACCACTAACTGTCCAGCCCTGCTCGCGGGTGTCACCTCCTGCTCCGTCCTCCTTACCTTTGCGCCATCGCAACCTGGCGCACGCCAGGGCCTTCTCTCCGTTACGGCAGGCAGCAACTTCAGCCCAACCACCGTGGCACTCAGTGGCGCAGCCACTCCCATCCTCACCGCGAACAACGGCACCCTTGACTTCGGCAACATCAGCCTTGGCCAGCCCAGCGTGCAGTGGTACAAGATCACCCAGCCCTTCAGCCACTTCAAGGCCACCAGTACCGGCGATTTCACCGCCCTCCTCGTAGAGGATCTCGGCTACGGACACGGCCAGCCCGCCACCTCCAGCTTCTCCGTCACAGCCACCGGCCCCTGCACGAACTGCTGGCTAGGCATTCAGTTCAAACCTGCTGTCGCCGGCGGTCGGACTGGCACAGTTGCACTCAGCTCCTTACCCGGTGGTTCCTCCTACTCACTTACTCTCACAGGCAATGGTCTTTCTCTCACTGGACTCCTCCTAACGCCCACTTTGCAGGACTTTGGCCCCGTCCCTATCCACAGCAGCAGCCCTTTCCTACTCTTTACACTCACCAATCTCACCAACATCACCGTCAATCTGTCCAGCCCTAGTGTGTCCTCCAACTTCGCCATCAGCAATAACAGCGCCGAAGGCGCACCCTGCACGGGCACCCTCGCCGCAACGGCCTCCTGCTTCATTGCGGTCACCTTTATTCCAGCCGCACAAGGCCCCATCACGGGGACCCTCAACGTCAGCGGCCTTACTATCGCTCTCACCGGCTACGGCTTGACTGATCCCGGCCTTGCCGTCAACCCCAACGCGCTCATCTTCACCAATGCCCCAGGCACCGATGCCACCCAGCAGACCATCATCCTCTCCAACACCGGCAACATCATCGAGCAGATAGGCACCCCTTCAACAGACTCCTCCAACTTCGTACCAACGACCAACTGCGCCGCGCTCGCCCCCGGCGCACTTTGTACCATCACCATCACGTTCACGCCCTCAACCTACATCACGACCGCAACTCTCCAGATCCCCGTCACCGCCACCGGCACCCTCAACACGTACACCGTCCCTCTCACCGGCAGCTACACGACTGAGAACGCTGGCATCCAGATCCTGCCGACCCAATCCAGCTATGGCCCGACAGCCACCAACAACCTCGGCCCCACACGCCAGTTCACCATCAAAAACCTCACTCCCAAGTCTCTTGCTCTTGACATTGCACTGCCCCGGCAGTTCGTCCTCACCGGCCCACCCTGCGCGGGGCTCGCCCCCAATGCCTCCTGCAATTTTGCGGTCGCCTTCCTGCCCCTCACCAACGGCGACATCACCGGAACCCTCTTCGCCCAGGCCACCCCCACCGACGGCTCCGCCACCATCAACGGCCTCGGCTACGTCGAAGGCTACGGCATCGGCACAGGCACCCTCAGCATCACCGGAAATCTCTTCCCCGGCACGTTACTCAACTTTGGCCAGGTCGCCTCTGGCCAGTCCGCCGTCCAGATCCTCACCCTGACCAATCGCGCCGCCACGCCAATCACCATCCATCGCATCACCAGCCAATGGCCCTTTCTCAGTACCACCAACTGCGACGCGACGCTCACCCTCAACCAGAGCTGCACCATCACCCTCACTTACACACCCACCAATCAACTGACCACCGGCACTCTCTCGCCCCTTGCGAACTCCGACGCCGGCGTCCTCACCATCGAAAGCGACGCCGCCAGCAGTCCCAACCTCATCGATCTCGCCGGCAATGCTGCACCCATTCTCGTTGCGGCTCCCGCCAACACCGCCCCGCTCATCGCCTTCACCGCCTCACAAAGCTCCCTCACCTTCGCCACCACTGCCGCGGGAAACGCCAGCGCCACACAGACCGTCACGCTTAGCAACATTGGCATTGCCACGGTCCATATCGCCGGCCTGCAATCCACCCCCGACTTCATTGCGCAAAGTGACTGCGATACGTTGGTCCCGGCCGCTGCTTGTACCGTCTTCATTTCCTTTACGCCTCAGCCCGGCAGCACGGCCCCCACCCGCAGCAGCGCTCTCCACATCCTCTCCAACTCCACGACGTCGCTTGAGTTCATCAGCCTCGTCGGCACCGGCACTCCATCCACGCTCCTTGTCTCTCCGACTGCCCTGGACTTCGGCACCGTTCTCGTAGGCACCACTGCCACCCAGACCATTCAGGTCACCAACAGCACCGCCGTCCCCGCCGCGTTCTTCAGTATCACCACCACGGGCGACTATACCGCGACGGGAACCTGCCCCAGTCCGGGAAATACCCTTGCCCCCAACACCACCTGCAACCTCCAGATCACCTTCACCCCCGCCGCCATCGGCACACGGCCCGGTTCCGTCAACGTAACGACCTCGCTCTCAACGCTCTCCTTGAGCGCGCTCCTCAGCGGTATCGGAGCACAGTCCCACCTGCAGATCACCCCCTCCACACTCAACTTCGGCAGCATAGCCCTCGCCGCCTCCGCCAACCTCTCTCTGTTGCTGAGCAACACAGGCACCGCGCCGGTCACTAACATCGTCCTCAACATCACAGGCGACTACGCCGTCACCACACCCTGCCCCACCACCCTCGTCCCCGCAGCTACCTGTCTCGCCACCGTCACCTTTAGCCCCACCGCCACAGGTCCACGTTCGGGAACGCTCACTCTCACGAACTCCGACCCTTCATCGCCCACCACCGTTCCACTCACCGGTACAGGCATCGTCAACGGCAGCTTCCTCTTTACCGTCGATGGAACTGCGACCTCCTCAATCACTGTCAAATCAGGGCTCCCCGCTACCTACAATCTCACCGTCACCCCGCAGAATGGCTTTGCCGGAACCGTTGTCCTCAACTGCTCGCCGATCACCCCCGCGCAGTACGCCACCTGTGCCCTTCTCCCCTCCAGCGTCACCCTCTCGAGCGGGCTCCAGAACGCCGTCGCCACCATCACCACAGTTGCCTCGGTAGCCACTGCACGCAACACGACATCCACCGGCATCACCTTATGTCTCTGCCTTCCACTCCTCCTGTTCGTGAATAGACGACGACGCGCCTCCGGCCTCCTCCTCGCGCTCATCAACGTTAGCGCTATTGGCTGCGGAGGAGGCGGCGATCCCAACATCCGCTACGCACCACCCGGCCTATACCGCTATCAGATCACCGCCAACTCCACCAGCGGAACCCAGATCACCCAGACGGTCACCGTGAACTTGACCATCACCCCACGTTAGCTAAACAGTTACGCAGGCCTTTACCGCGACCTGTTCCACGATCTCGATCCCGAACCCCTGCAACGCCGGAACATGGATCGGCGTATTCGTCAGCAGCCGAATCTTGCGGATTCCGAGGTCAGACAGAATCTGTCCGCCCAACCCAACCTGCCGCAACGTCCGCTGCGCCCGGTCCTCCGACTTCTCCTTGGCCCTCTGCTCGCGATGGAAGACCACACGGTGCGGCGTCACCGTCTTATCGATCCCGAACCCCTTGCTGCCATTGTGCAGATATACCAGCGCGCCCCGCCCCGCCTCGGCGATCATCGCCAGCGATCGGTCCACCACCGCCTTGCAGTCGCACAACGTCGTGCCAAACACATCACCAGCCAGGCAGTGCGTATGCACCCGCACCATCACCGGCGAGTCGTTCCCGCGCTCCTCCGTCACATCCCCATAAACCAGCGCCACGTGCGATTCGTCGCCTTCCACTTCGCTCTCATACGCAATCATGCGGAACTCGCCATACGCCGTCGGCATCACCGACTCCGCCACCCGGTGGATGTACCGTTCATGCTGCAACCGGTACCGGATCAGGTCCGCCACCGTCACCATCTTCAGGCCATGCTCCGCGCAGAACTTTACCAGGTCGGGAACCCGCGCCATCGTCCCATCGTCGTTCATGATCTCGCAGATCACGCCCGCCGGAACCAGCCCCGCCATCCGCGCCAGGTCCACCGATGCCTCGGTCTGCCCAGCCCGCACCAGCACACCACCCTTGCGCGCCCTCAGCGGAAATACATGCCCCGGCCGCGCCAGATCCCGAGCCGTTGAAGCCGGATCGATCGCCACCCGCATCGTATGCGCCCGGTCCGCCGCCGAAATCCCTGTCGACACGCCCTCACGCGCCTCCACACTCTCCGTAAACGCCGTCCCGAACCGCGAAGTATTCTCCTGCGTCATCGGGCCCAGTCGCAGATAATCCGCCCGCTCTTCGGTCAACGTCAGGCAGATCAGCCCGCGGCCAAACTTCGCCATAAAGTTCACCGCCTCGGGCGTCACGAACTCCGCCGCCAGCGTCAGATCGCCCTCATTCTCGCGGTCTTCGTCATCGACCACCACCACCATCCGGCCCGCTTGAATCTCCGCAACTGCTTCGGCAACATCAGCAAACATGACTTTCCATCTCCCGTAGTGCAACCCTTCCATCATACGTTCGCGGCAAACAAAGATGCCGCCTCATCCGAGGCGGCAACTTCACCAGATCGTATCCCGCAAACTACAGGGTCGACTCAATCTCAAATCCCCAGGCCTCCAACAGAGCCTCCGGGATGTACTTTGAGTTCTTGTTCCGCCGCGCCCATTCCCGCAGACGCGTTGAACGGATGTACTGGTCCGGCGTTAGCTTGTACTCCTTCACAACCTGCTCAAACGAGGTAACGGTCGGCACCACCGGGCCAATCGGCTCAGGCTTGCCCCAATTCGGGTTTCCACGACGCTTTGCCATCTCTAAAAGTCCTCTCCAGGTGCGCAGCCATCTCAAATAAATCAAAGCTAGGTCGAAAATAATCTAGACTCATTCTAAAGCAGTTAGACGGCAAAAGCAAGGGCCCTCCGTTACATATTCCAGAACGAAAGGCCCCGCGTAGCGAACTCCACCCACAAGCTCTTTGTCTGCCTCAGTTATGCTGCGCCTTGCCATACCACTTATTCAGGTCGTTCTTCATATCCTTCAGCGCATCCACGTTCAAATACACCATGTGCCCCGCGGGATAGTACCCGTACTCCACATTCCCCATCAACGCTGTCGGCAGGCTCATGTGGTTCAGGTCCCACTCCGTCCCGAAGAACGGCGTAGCCAGGTCGAACCATCCATTCGCCGAAAACACCTTCAGCTTCGGATTCTTCCGCATCGCATCCGCCAGGTCGATCGCCGTATCCGGCTCCGCCTGCTCGCCTCCGCGTCCACCGCCCGAGGGACGATGCTTCCAATCCCAAGCTTGGTTCAGCCCCGGCCCAGAGAGGTAGTACGTCTCCTGACTCATGTACTTCAGCTCCTTCTGCACATAGTCATGAAACGCCCCTACATACGCGCCCGAGATACCCGTGTCCGAAGCGTCATAGCCCGGCCCCTCGCCCGCCGCATCCGGATCGTAGCCCATAAACCGCGCATCGTAGCGCCCAAACGTGCGCTCCTGATCGCGCAGTAACTCCTTGCGGAACCGCGTCGGGTTGATCCTTAGCTTCGACTCCTTCACATACTGGACACTCAAGCCGGTAAACGCCGCCACCTTCGCCGCCACCGCATCGAACTCCGCTGCCGGCAGCTTGTCACCCATCGAAAGCGCCTCGTAGTAAGGCCCATGCGCAAACTTCCGCGCCTGCTCCACCCACTCCGGCAGTGACCCCGTGTGCTTCACCTTGTTGTAATGCCACGCAATCGCCGCGTAGGACGGGAAGTACGTCAGCGCCTCCAGGTCATACCCCGGGGCCCGCACGTAGTAGTTCAGAATCGACGACAGCAGCACCACCCCGTTGAACTCGATGCCATCGTTCTGCAAAGCCGCAACGAGCGCAGCCGAACGCGGCGTCCCGTACGACTCCCCGAACAAAAACTTCGGCGAGTTCCAACGCTGGTTCGCCGTAATGTAGCGCGTGATGAACTTCTCAAACGCCTTCACATCCTGGTCGACACCCGCAAAGTCCTTCGCTGTCCCCTTACCCACGGCACGCGAGAACCCGCACAGCGGCGCATCAATAAACACCAGGTCGCTCTTATCCAGCAGGCTGTATTGGTTCTGCACCACCTCGTACGGAGCAGGCTGCGTCGCCTCCGGACTCTGCGTCACCACGCGCACCGGCCCAAACGAACCCATATGCAGCCAGATTGTCGCCGCTCCCGGCCCGCCGTTATAGAAGAACGTAACTGGGCGATTCTTCGTCTCTGCTACATCCTGCGTGTAAGCCACATAAAAGATACTCGCGTTCGCCTTGTCCTGGTCATCGCGGATCAACAGGTTCCCCGCCGTAGCCGTGTAGTGGATCGTCTGCCCGCCAATCGCCAGGTCATGCTTCGTCATCGAGTTCGTCTCGGGAGGAATCGGCACAGCCTCTTCCTTGGCATCCGCCGCAGCCGCCCGCCCCGGAGCCTGCGCAAACGCACCTAGCGTCATCACACCCGCCAACCAACCTATCAAAAAACCACGCCCAAGCTTCATCGAAATCAAAGCAATCTCCTCAAATAACGTTGCGTATCGGTGATTCCATCTTATCTCGCACCTTAGCCGCCGTCTTCTCAAAACTAGTGCGATACGAGCTTTCAGAGACGGCTATAGTAAAAAGCGATCAGTAACCCCTATCCGGAGGCTTCTATCACTTCTTTCAGAACTCTTGCCCTTATGCTTCTCTTCTTGCTCGCTGTGGCGGGCAAACATGTAACAGCGCAGGATCACCCTTCCCACCACAGCGTAGTGCCTCTGCATAAGTTCCAGCAGGGCCAATGGGTCGAAAAGATATGGGGCGACCCCAGCAAACCCGGCGAGCCCTTCGTGCTTCGCATCCACTAAGACGCCGGATATATCGTCTTCCCCCACACCCATCAGATCGATGAGAACATCACAATCGTCAAAGGAACCTGGTCCCTCGGCACAGGCCGCCGCTTCGACCGGTCCGCGCTCGAAATCATGGAAACCGGGTCGTTCGGTATCGCGCCCAAAAATATGGCGCACTTCGGATGGTCGAAGACCGAAACCATCGACCAGGTCCACGGCATCGGCCCCTTCACATCCACCGTGATCGATGCCGTTTACGAATTGAACGAGAAGGGAGTCTTCCTGCTCACCTCACTACTGCTACCCGGCACTCCCACCACGTCGAACCCGCCGGACTGTTTCCCTCTCAAAGTTGGCGCGAAGGCTCGCTCGGAACGTGGCCAGGGCATCATCATCGGTGCGCGCTGCTCCCCCTACAACGAGCTCACTCAGTACTGGATTCGCAAACCCAACGGCGACCGCTTCTGGGCGACCATTCAGGAGCTGAGGACACGGTAACGTCTCGTCAATGCAACCTCGGTGCCAACCGTAACTCATCCCATTCACATCGCTCCGCGTCATCCACACTTGGCGAACAGTATGCGAAGATAGCCTAGCCTATGGTCTACTCTCCGCCAACCTCCAGTCTCACTGATCTCCTTCACCAGACCTTCGGCTTCTCCACCTTCCGCGCCAACCAGGAGGCTGTCTGCCAGGCCGCCACGGAGGGCCGCGACGTCCTGCTAGTGATGCCCACCGGCGCCGGAAAGTCCCTTTGCTACCAGCTCCCCGCCATCGCCCGCGGCGGCACCGCCCTCGTCATCTCCCCCCTCATCGCCCTGATGGACGATCAAGCCAACAAGCTCTCACAGCTCGGCCTCCGTGTAGCCCGCATCCACTCCGGCCTCTCACGCGAAGACGCCCGCCAGGCCTGCCGCGACTACCTCGACGGCAAGCTCCAGTTTCTCTTCATCGCGCCCGAGCGCATGCGCGTCCCCGGCTTCCCCGAGATGCTCGCCCGCAAAAAGCCCGCCCTCATCGCCATCGACGAGGCCCACTGCATCAGCGCCTGGGGCCACGACTTCCGCCCCGACTACCGCACCCTCGGCGACTTCCTGCCCGCCCTTCGCCCAGCCCCCATCCTCGCCCTCACCGCCACCGCCACCCCCACCGTTCAGCGCGACATCGTCAACCAGCTCCAACTCAACAAACCGTCGCTCTTCATCCACGGCTTTCGCCGCCACAACCTCGCCATCGAGGTCGTCGAGCTCTCCAAGCCCCGCCGCAACGACTTTACCGTCAACCTCCTCAAGCCCGCTGAAGCCCGCCCCGCCATCGTCTACGCGCCCAGCCGCAAGTCCGCCGAAGAGCTCGCCAGCGTCCTCGGCCGCAACGCCGCCGCCTACCACGCGGGCCTTGAGCCCAGCGTCCGCGAGCGCGTCCAGCGCAGTTTCCTCACCGGCAAGCTCGACGTCGTCGTCGCCACCATCGCCTTCGGCATGGGCATCGACAAAGCAGACGTCCGCACCGTCGTCCACATTGCTCTTCCCGGCTCCGTCGAAGCCTACTACCAGGAGATCGGCCGCGCCGGACGCGACGGTCTCCCCTCCCGCACCGTCCTCCTCCACTCCTTCGCCGACCGCAAGATGCACGACTTCTTTCTGGAGCGCGACTATCCCGCCGCCTCCGAGCTCTCGCGCGTCGCCTCTGTACTCACCCCCGAGTTCCAGATGCCCGACCTGCTCCGCCAGCGTCTCCGCATGGACGCCGCCACCTTCGATAAGGCGATAGAAAAGCTTGCCGCACAAGGTGCCGCCGTCCTCGACATGGGTGGCAACGTCCGCGCCTCCGAAGATCCCAAACAGGTCTCCGCCTGGCGCAAAGGCTATGACGCCCAGCTCGCCCACCGCCGCCAGCAGATCGACTCCATCGTCGCCTTCGCCGACACCCCCCAGTGCCGCATGGCCGCCCTCATCCAGCACTTCGGCGACACCGCCGACGGCCTCAAGCCCTGCGGCCATTGCGACTTCTGCTCGCCCGAGCGCGCCACCGCCCAGGCCTACCGCGAGCCCTCCCCCCTCGAAGACCGCCAGCTCCGCGCCATCCTCTCCGCCCTCACCGCCACCCACTCCAAGTCCACCGGCAAACTCCACAGCGAATTGGCCCTCGGCATCGACCGCAAAGTCT
>Ga0123336_10004060_pt1 | contig 12053 bp, 8 predicted proteins | sample SSSSmetaG_FD_96466 | JGI IMG/M metagenome (GOLD analysis project Ga0123336, IMG submission 96466) | Glacier valley bacterial and archeal communities from Borup Fiord, Nunavut, Canada, to study Microbial Dark Matter (Phase II) - ​SSSS metaG | ecosystem: Environmental > Aquatic > Freshwater > Ice... | reverse complement strand
CGCGCTTCTCGCCGACCGCCACGCAGCCGGTGTCGCCGGCCTCGGTGACGACGGCGCACGTCTCGTTGCTGCTGCACTCCATGGTGCCGAGGAGCTTCGTGCAGCGCTTGAGCGGCATGCACACGGGCGCCTTCTGGTTCACGTCGACGAGCGCCTGCACGTCGCAGAAGGTCGCGCTGCCGTTCGACTGGTTACCCTTGCAGGTCCCGCCGCAGCAGTAGTGGCGGCAGGTCTTGCCCTTGGTGCCCGCGACGCAGTCGAAGCCGGGGGCGCAGTCCTCGCCGATCTCGCAGGTCGCGCCATCACCGCCGCCGCTGCCCTTGCTGAGCACGCACTGCGGGGCTACGACGTCGCCGACGCGCCCGATGCGGCAGCCCTTGCTCAGGAGATCGGCGCCGGGCGAGCCGGAGTCGGGGGGGCCGGGCACGACGCTGACGCACGCGGCGTTTCCCGCGGACTGCTGCGTGACGTCGTCGTCGGGCATGCACGTCTTCTGGTCGACGTGGCAGAGGGGGTTGCCGTTGTACGGCTCGGCCTTGGGGACGGCCGCGTCCTCGACCGGCTTGGGCGGCGGGTTGCCGCTGCTGCTCAAGCCGTTGTCCTGGAGCGGCGTGGCCGGGCCGCTCTCCGCCGAGGTGCTTGCCGCATCCACGGAGCAGCCGAACACCGCGCACGCGCCAAGCGCGAGGGCAGCGAAACCGAGCTGGAGAAACAAGTGGGTGCTGCGCGACAAAAATGACCGCCTAGGGCAAGCTCAGGGGTTCAGGGAAGCGTACGACGAAGCTGGATCATCGACGAGTTATTCACGGCCTGTGCCGTGCCCCGAACAGACGATCTGGTCGCGTAGGGCACCGAGATCATTGACGCTTCTCAGGAGGGCACGCCGCACGGCCATGGCGGCCGTGTCGCGGTGAGCCAGGATCCGACGTCTCCTAGCGCGTCTCGACGTCCCGTGTCGCGGAGTTCCCGGCCACGTCGAACGCGCGGAGCACCACGATGTGCGATCCCGGCGGAACGATGGCGGCGACGTCGCTATCGACGCTCTCGTCGGCGGTGTCGAAGATGCCGTCCGCTGCGGCGAGCGGGCGCCACTCGAGCTTGCCGTCGACCGCGATCTCGACGCGCGCGATCGGGGAGGTACCGTCGACGACGTGCGCGCGCAGGCGCCGGCCGTTGACGGTGAGCGTGTCGATGCGCGGCGGCGTGTTGTCGACGAGGACGGTCTCCGACTCGAGCGCGTGCTTCTGCACCTGATCGATGGGGTTCGCGGGCTCGTCGCTCGCCTCGACGCGCACGCGGTACTTGCCCTCGGGGAGCGCGGCGGTGTCCCACTCGAGCTCGGCCTTCGTCAGCACGTCGTCGGCCTTCAGGGCGTCACGCCACTGCGTCTGCCCCTCGCGCTTGAAGGCGATGCGGTAGCGGAGCGTGTCGCTGTCAGGGTTGTCGACCTTCCAGGTGAGCTTGACGACGCTCTCGTGCTTGACGACGTCGCCGCCGCTCGCGGGAACGGCGCCGGCGGCGGGCTCCTTCGCAAGCGCGCCTTTCGTGGCCGCGGTGACCTCGGTGATGACCGGGCGGACGTTGTCGGTCACGAACGGGATCGAGATCTCGGTGAGCTGCGCGTTCGGGTCACGGGTCCAGCGCGCGCGCGCCTGGACGAAGCGACCGGGCGGCGACGAGATCGCCGCGGGCGCGGTGAGCGGGTTGCTCCACGCCGACCACGTCGCGTCGGGGGTGGTGGTGTTGCCGGTGCGTGTCGACAGCTCGAGGGCGCCGGTGGCGCGCCAGCCGAGGTGGCCGAAGCGCGCGTGCAGGGTCGCGTCGAGGACCTTGCTCGTCCAGACCGCGTCGGGGCCGCCGCGTCCGAGGATGCGATGCGCGACCGGTGGATCGCTCGTGGCGACGAAGCCCTTGCCGTTTGCCACGCTGAGCGCGCCGATCTGGCGCTCGTCGGTGTCGGCGAGGAGCGTGACGACGTGCGCGTCGTCGACGGTGTAGATGCGCCCGTTCGCGCCGGTGCCGACGTATGCGTGCCCCTGCTCGTCGAGGGCGAGCGAGAGGTAGTGCGTGTCGTCGTGCTTCATCATGCGCTCGGGGCGGCCCTGCGCGTCGAAGCGGTAGAGGACGCCCTTGCCGGCCTTGGGGCGCGTCGCGGTGGAGGGGCCGGGCGGCGTGCGGCCGGCGGCGGGCGAGCGCTTCGGCGGCTCGGGGGCCTCGCCGTACTCGTTGCCGATCGCCCAGATGATGCCCTTCGAGACGGCGACCGACTTCACCTCCTCGCCCGGCAGCGTGGCGAGCACGGTGGCGCGACCGGGGCCGCTGATGCGATAGAGGTTGCCCTTGCCGCTCGAGCCGGCGAGGAGATCGCCGTTCTCCATCATCGCGAGCGAGACGAGGTGGCCCTCGGTGCTGCGGTAGTAGACCGAGCTCGCACCGGTGGGCTCGACGCGGAACACCTTGCCCTCGGGCCCGGTGGCCGCGAAGAGGCCGGCGCCGGCCTTGTCGAGCGCGAGCGCCCAGACGTGGCTCGTATCGGGGAGCGTGGTGAACAGCTCGGCCTTGCCCTGGGAGAGCTTGAAGATCTTGCCGTCGGGCATCGACGCCGCGAAGACGGTGCCGTTCTTGGCCTGCACGATCGACGTGACGGCGAGCGCGCCGGTGTCGGCGAAGAGCGTGACCGCGTCACCGGCGAGGCGATAGACCTTGCCCTGCGGGCTGGTGCCGATGAGCGTCGAGCCGTCGGCGAGGGTGAACGCGGAGAACGACGCGTTGGCCTCGGGGATCGGCGTGTTGCCGAGCGTGAAGCCGGCGCGCACCGCGCCGTCCGAGCTGACGGCGACGCCCTTGAGATCGCCTCCGGAGAGCTTGTCAAGCGTGTCGAGCACGAAGGTGCGCGTGCCGACGGCGCGCGCGTGCGTCGAAAATCCGAGGGAGACGCAGACGAGCGCGATCGCGACGGTCGCGCGCGCAAAGGAGAGACGCATGGGGACGATCCTACACCTGGGTGACGGGACGGAAAAACTCAGCGGACCACGGCCTTCACGCGCACGCGCGCGCGCTCGGTGCCGTCGATGTAGCGATCGAGCGGCGTGATGACGCGCGCGTACGAGGCGAACGGCTCGGGCGCCACGTCGGAGCTCCACGGCCGCAGCGAGTCGAGCGCGAACGCCGGCAGGCGATCGGCGACGTGCCCGCGGTACGCGACGCCTTGGGTGCGCGTCCGGTACTGCACGACCAAGCTCTTCGGGAGCACGGTCTGCTTGGTCGAGTTGGAAAGGAGATCGGAGAGGTTCTGCGGCGACGCGAGGTCGGGCACGACGGTGTAGCCGGGGGCGATTTCGAGGTCGATGTCCTTGCCTGCCATCTCCTCGGGGAAGCGGACCTCGACGATCTTCGTGACCTCGGGGCCAGCGAACGGCACGAGGTGGATGCGGAGGCGCGCGGGCTGCCCGACGTCGACGAGGGGATCGAGGACGTCGACGCCGCGCAGCCGCCAGAGATCGCGCGTGTAGTCGACGACGATCGACCCTTCGACCTTGTCGATGTGGGTCTGCTCCCACGGGTTGTTGAGCACCTCGCCGACGGCGCGGCCGATCTTCGAGTGCGCGAAGTCGCCAGCGTCGGGCATGCCGCCCACGGCGACGCCGAAGTCGTCGAGATCGATGGTGCCGTGGTTGCGGACCGTGAGCTTGGTCTTGAGGTGCCAGGTGACGTCGCGGCGCTCGCTGATGGTGGCATCCACGATGGAGCCGAGCACCGAGGCCACGAGCGAGGCGCTCATGAACCGGTCGTCGGTGATCTGGACGTTCCAGGTCTTCTTCGTGATGCCGTCGGCGCCCTGGATGTCGATGCCCATGGGGAACATCGGCGCCTTGACGTTCTCGTCGACGATGACGGCGCTCTGCCGGTCTTGCACGAGCGTGCCCAGCGGGCGCACCGCCTCGCCGATCTTCGACGAGTGCTGATCGCTCGCGAAGATCCAGTGCACGGTGCCGATGGCGGTGGGCAGGGCGCTCACGCCCGCCTCCATCATCGGGTGACCGAAGCCGCACAGCTTGTTGCCCTCGACGTGCGTGACGGTGCCGAGGCCCATGAAAGAGACGTCGCCGCTCGCCATCTGGACGCCGAGCGCTCCGCCGTCGACGTAGTGGAGCGGCGCGTTGGGATCCTGCTTCGCGCTGCCGCTGCCGCCGGCCTGCACGGGCTCGAGGCCGAGCGGTGCGAAGAGCTTCTGAACGAGCGCCATCGAGCGATCGCTCATGCCGGCGAGGAGCAGCGGCGTCGCGGCGGGGCGGACGGGCCGCGACGGATCGAGCCCGGCGGAGAGGCGCGAGGCGACCTGCTGCGCGTGCGTCTCGAGGTCATAGCTGCCGGGGGCGCCGTCGAAGGCGGTGGCGCCGCTGCCGGGGCCGATGGGCGCGTTGTCGGCGTGCTTCGGCGCGGCGGGCCGGGTGCTGGCAGGGAGCGGGGCGTTGTGCTCGAGCGGCCAGAAGCCCGGCGGAATGGGGCGGCGCATCTCGGAGAGCATGGGCGCGATGGGCGTGACACCGGCGACGGGCTCGACCTGGAACGCGGCCCACGAGTACGCGTACGCGCCGGCGAGGCGGCCGTCGAAGTAGATGGGGCTGCCGCTCATGCCGCGGACGTTCTTCGTGATGTTGAGGCGCGGGTGCGGCGTCTTGACGAGGATCAGCTCCTGCCCCGGCCGGAAGTTACGGAGCACGCCCACCACCTCGACGTCGAACCGCTCGGGCTGCGTGCCCTTGAAGACGGTGAGCCCGTAGCCCTTCATGCCGTCCTTGATCTCGTCGACCGAGATCGTGGACGGCTTGGTGTCGCCGTGGGCGAGCGGGATGGTCAGGCCGAGCCCCGCGAGGAGACCGATCGCGAGCGCGCCGATCGGAAGAAATTCGTTCCGCACGGCTTCATGGTTACGCACCCACCCGGATCCGTAAAGCTTTCTCGGGCCGGTCGCGCCTACTCGTAGGGGTTCGGCGGGGCGTCGATCGGCGGCGGTTCCTTCGGCTCCTTGGAGACGCCGGCGTCGAGCAGGCGGAGGCGGCGTGCGGTCGGGGTTGGTGCCACCACGCCCACCGCGCTGGGCACGAGCGCGACCTCGAGCTCTTCCGGGCTGGCGGAGTCGATCATGAGGATGGTGTCCTCGTGCTTGTCGGCGCGGACGAGCACGTTCATGGTCGCGCCAGGTCCGGGCTTGAGGATCGTGTCGGTGCCGCGCGGGAGCACCACGCCGTCGATGATCACGACCGCGGTCTCGGGGCTGATGCGGAGGTGCAACTTGCCCTTCGGGACCGTGGCGGGCGTCGCGGCGCTGCTCGCGGCTGCGGCCTGCTGGGCGGCGCGGGCGCTCGCACTGGCGGCAGCCTCTGCCTGGGCCGCAGCGGCCTTCGCGCGCCGCGAGGAACGGACGTAGGAGAGCACGCCGACGCCGAGCGCGGCGCCGAGCAGGGCGGCGGCGAGCAGCCAGACGATTCCGCGCCGTGCCGTGTCCGGTCGTCCGTCGACCACCATCATGGTGCCGCTGCCGGAGTCGTTACCGTTGCGGTTCTTCGCGGCGGGCGGGTACACCGCGGAGCGCCGCGTGCCGGGCGGCGCGGCGGCGTCGTCGCGCAGGGCGTTCGCGCGCAGCACGAGCTCGTCGCCGCAGCGCTCCTGGATGAGCGCGACGACCTGCGCCGGGCCGACGGTGGGGCCGCTGCTCCGCAGGTAATTCTCGAGCGCCTGCCGCATGTGTTCGGCGCTCGGGAAGCGGCCCGCGGGGTCGTTCGCGAGCGCGCGCATCACGATGATCGACAGCTCGTGCGGGTAGTTCTGCATGACGGCCGCGGGCGGCTCGTAGCGACCGAGCACGATCGCGGTCATCACCTGCGGATCGTGCTCGCCCTGGAACGGCCGCTGGCCGGTGGTGATCTCGTAGAGCAGGCAGCCGAGCGCGAACACGTCGGCGCGGCGGTCGACGGGCCCGCCCGTCAGCTGTTCCGGCGCCATGTACGCGAGCTTGCCCTTCAGCTGCCCGGCCATCGTCATGTGCGATTTGCCGAGCGCCTTGGCGACGCCGAAGTCGGTCACCTTCACCACGCCATCGGACGTGATGAGGATGTTGTGCGGAGACACGTCGCGATGGACGACGCCGAGCGGCCGGCCGTCGTCCCCGACCAGCTCGTGCGCGGCGTGCAGGCCGGCGCAGGCATCGGCGACGATGCGGGCGGCGATCCGCGGGCGGACGGGAATGCGATCGCAGTCGGTGGTCTCGTCGTCGCCAGGGCGGAGGACGCGCATCAGCGACGGACCGTCGAGCCACTCCATCGCGAGGTAGAGCACGCCGCTCTGCTCGCCCATCTCGAACGTGCCGCAGACGTTGGGGTGACGCACGCGCGAGGCGATGCGCGCCTCGTCGAAGAACATCTTCCGGAACTCGACGTTCTCGGCGAGCTCGGGGCGGAGCATCTTCAGCGCGACGACGTCCTTCGTGCCGCGCACGCGGGCCGCCCAGACGCGCGCCATGCCGCCGACCCCGATCGGCGCCAGCAGATCGTAAGGACCGAGCGTGCTGCCCGCCTGCAGCTCCTCACTGTCGTGACGGAAGCCCTGCACCGTTCCCCCAGTATAGAAGCTTCTTGCCGTCCTGCGTCACGCTCATCCGCGCGTCCCCACGTGTCTTTGCTATGTATGCGGACCGACACCGTGCGCTAAGTAGAGCTCCATGCACGCGGCCTGGTGGATGCTCGGTGCGCTGGCCGTCCTCGCGATCGCCTATCGGTACTACTCGGCGTTCCTCGCGGCGAAGGTGCTCTGTCTCGACGACAGCCGGGTCACCCCCGCCCATCGCCTCGAGGACGGGCAGAACTTCCACCCCACCAACAAGGTGGTCCTGTTCGGCCACCACTTCGCGGCCATCACCGGGGCCGGTCCGCTGATCGGGCCGGTCCTCGCGGCCCAGTTCGGGTTCTACCCCGGGTTCCTGTGGATCCTGTTCGGGGTGGTCCTCGCGGGCGGGGTTCACGATTTCATCGTTCTGGTCGCGAGCACGCGGCGCGGCGGGCGGTCGCTCGCCGAGATCGCACGGGACGAGCTGGGGCCGACGCTCGGGGTGGTCACGGCGGTCGCGATCCTCTTCATCGTCATCATCGCGCTGGCCGGGCTGGGCAACGTGGTGGTCGGCGCTCTGGCGGAGAGCGCGTGGGGCGTGTTCACGGTCGGGGCCTCGATCCCGATCGCCCTGGTGATGGGGCTCTACATCCACAACGTGCGGGGTGGCTCGGTGAAGGGCATCCGCGAGGCCACGATCTTCGGGATCGTTCTGCTCTTCGGCGCGCTCGTCGCGGGCAAGCACATCGGCGACTCCTCGTACGCGCACTACCTGAAGCTCTCGAAGCCGGTGCTCACGCTGGCCATGGCGGCGTACGGGTTCATCGCGAGCATCCTCCCGGTGTGGATGCTGCTGTGCCCGCGCGACTACCTCTCGAGCTACCTCAAGATCGGCACCATCGGCCTCCTGGTGGTGGGCGTCATCGTCGTGAACCCCGAGATCCAGATGCCCGGCCTCACGCCGTTCATCCACGGCGGCGGACCGATCGTGAAGGGGCCGCTCTTTCCGTTCGTGTTCATCACCATCGCGTGCGGCGCGATCAGTGGCTTCCACGCGCTGGTGGCGAGCGGCACGACGCCGAAGATGGTCGACAAGGAGGGGGACTGCCGCGCCATCGGCTACGGCGCGATGCTGGTGGAGGGCCTGGTCGGGATCACCGCGCTCATCGCCGCCTGCGCGCTGCCGCAGGAGGACTACGTGGCGATCAACACGAACCCGCAGGTGGCGCTGGTGGCCAGCGAGGCATCGCACGGCGAAGGGCTCGCGCGCGACGCCGCGCAGCTCGCGACGCTCGACGGCGTCCTCAGCGCGCACGACCGCGAGCTGCTGGGGATGAAGGAGGGGGAGCCGGCGGCCTCGCTCGCGACGCGCAAGGTGAGCCTGTCGAACGCGCTCGCGTTGTCGAACGGCACGCTGGCCGCGCTCGACTACCACGTGGATGTGGCTGCGGCGCGCGCCACCATGCTGGAGGACGCGGACTTCGCGCGCCTCGGCGTGAAGGTGAAGGAGCTCCCGGCGCTCCAGCGTCAGGCCGACGAGGTGGTCGCCGCGCGAACCGGCGGCGGCGTCTCGCTCGCGGTGGGCATGGCGCGCGTCTTCAGCGGGCTGCCGGGCATGAGCACGCTGCTCGCGTACTGGTACCACTTCGCGATCATGTTCGAGGCGCTGTTCATCCTCACGACCATCGACACGGGGACGCGCATCGGCCGCTTCCTCATGCAGGAGTTCATGGGGCGTCTGTCGCCGTCGCTCGGCAAGTCCACGAGCAAGCCGGGCGCGATCATCGCCACCAGCATCATCGTCGCGGGGTGGTCGTACTTCATCCTCACCGGGTCGATCTCCACGATCTGGCCGATGTTCGGGATCGCGAACCAGCTTCTCGCGTGCACGGCGCTGTGCATCGGCACGACCATCATCCTGCGCGAGGGCAAGAAGAAGAGCTACGCGCTCATCACGCTCGGCCCGCTTCTCTTCGTGAGCACCACCACCATCACCGCCGGCGTGGAGAGCGTGCGCCGCATCTTCCTGCCGTTGACCGAGAACCCGGCCACGCGCACCATCGGCATCGTGAACGTCATCGTCACCTGCCTGCTGCTCGCCTGCGTGGGGATGATCATCATCGGCAGCGCGATCCGCTGGTGGGGCCTCGCGCGGGCGCCCCGCACCGAGGCGCTCGCGTCGTAGTCACGGCGCGGGCGGCGCGTAGACCTGGGGCGGGCCGATGGCGAGGTCGTCGGGGCCGATGCCCACCGAGATCTCTGCGCCCATCCGGATGTGGCCGTCGCTTGCGAAGTCGAAGGCGGGGAGGCTGAGGAGCGTCTTGCCCTGCACGGTGCCTCGCTTCGTCTGCAGATCGATGCGAACCTCGTGCATCCCCGGCGCGACGACCGGACCCTCGATGCGCACGATGGCGGGGGGCGTGATCTCGGCGTCGAGGCAGGGCACGTCGACCTCGCCGACCGACTGCTCGTCGAGGTAGGCGGTGACGTGGACGACCTTCTGGCCCAAGGCGCACGCGGGCGTGCCGGAGACGCCGTCGTAGATGTGGAGGCGCAAGGGCGCGCGGTTATCCCGGAAGGCCGTCACCCACGAGGGGCAAGGCGGCACGGACGCGCAGACCTCACGGAGCGGCAGGCGTGTAGGCGCGCGCCGCTCGGCACACGAGAGCGAGAGCGTGAGCAGGGCGCAGCCGATGAGCGCACCCCGCGCGGGCAGCAGCGGAACGCTCAGACTTTGGTGGGCTTCGAGTCGGCCGCCGTCGTGCTGTAGCCATCCTGGTGGATGGGGAAGGCGGGCGTGCCCATGCGGCGCTTGTCGCGCTTGTTGCGCTTCCCTGCCGTCGTTTGCTTGCGCTTGCGGATCCGGTCGAACTGCTGAGTGGACGAAACCATGGCTATTCCTCGGGAAGGGCCGCGCACCATGACGAAGGAACGGGGGGCTGTCAAGACGGGCCGCGCCTCGTGGCCGCTCAAAATGCGAAAAGGCCCACCTTGAGCGGCGGGCCCTCCCGTGTCGTGCCGAAAACGGTCAGCCGAAAACGGTCAGCCGCCGTCGGCTTCTCCTCAATGCCGGACGGTGATGTTCGCCGTGTAGCTGGACTCCGCGAACGGGGCGAGCTTCGCCTTGGAGAGCGCGCCCTTGATGCACGCCTCGGCCGGCTTGCCGGCGGCGCCGCCGCTGACGCCGACGCTCTGCACGGTGCCCGCCGACGTGAAGGTGATCGACGCGCGGGAGACCGCGTCGTCGGGGCCGAGGCACGCGCGCGCGCTCGGGAGGACGGCGCCGAGGGCGCCGGTGACTGCGCCCTGCGAGGGCTTTTGCGGGACGCTGCCGGCCGCGAACTGCGGAGCGTTGGCGGCGGGGGTCGCCTCGACCGGCTGGCCGTTCGCGCCGACGGCGCCCTTCATGGCCGCGCCGAGGTCACCACCGGGGCCCGCGGGGGCCGTGGGGAGGTCCTTCTGCGAGAGCTTGGCGGTCTCTTCCTTCGCCGGGGCAGGCGCAGGCTTGTTGGCCGCCGCGACGGCGACGGGCGCGGGCGCGCCGCCCTTCTTCGCGAGGGCGAGCTTCGGATCGGGCGTGCTCGGGAGCGTGTTCGGATCGAGGGTCGCCTCGGGCGCGGGCGCGACGGCGACCGGCCCGGTGGTCGCGGCAGGCTCGGCGGCCGCGGCCACGACGGGCGCGGCGGGCGCGTCGGTCTTGACCTTCGCCTGGTGCTTCATGAAGAGGAAGCCGCCGGCTGCCGCGGCGCTCAGCGCGACGGCACCGAAGACGAGCGCGATGACCGCGCCGTCCTTCTTCCTACTGGGCGCCGCGGCGGGCTGCGCGACGCGGGTGGACGCGGGCGCGGCCGCGACGGACGGCGCGACCGAGAACGGCGGCATCGAGGGCATCGGCTGCGAGGGGACCGACAGCGGCGCGGCGGCGGAGGAGACCGGCGGCGGGCGGATCGAGGCGGGCTCGTCGTCGAAGAGACCGTCGGCCGCGAGCGGCGTGGTCTGCGCGCGGACGGCGCCCAGCGGATCGGACTGCGCGGCCATCGCGAGATCGACGATGCCGGAGTCGTCCTTCTTCGCCTCGACGGGGCGCGGCGACGAGAGCTGTCCGCTCGGGAGGCTTGCGGCGCTGCCGGAGGAGAGGGGAGCGCGCAGCGACGGAGGGGGCGGCGTCAGGCTCGGGCTGGACAGGTTGCCCTGGCTCGCCATCTTCGCGAGGTCCTGGAGGCTTCGGCGGTCGCGCTCTCGATCGACAGGCATCGTCATCGTTTCACCCTTTGGCGCGTCTTTACGCGACGTTTGCGCGGTCTTCACCGACGCGGCGGAGTTATGACCTTCCCCTTCGATTTGTCCAAGGGGGTCGGCCAGTAAATTTGCGTCCCCGACGGACCCGTCGTCGGCGGACATCGGGTAGACCTCGCCGCCACGGATGCGCTCATCGATCTTCTGGGCCATTTCCTCCCAGTCCATCGCGGGTTTCTCGAGCTCGGGCCACGCGCGCAGCGCCGCATCGAGGCTCAGCTTCTTCGAGGTCTCACTCACGTCCCATCTCCCTCGGAATCGAAGCCTCGAGCGTTCAGAAACTCCTTCAGCTTGCGCCGCGCTTCGTGGATGCGCCATGCGATCGTGCCTTCCGGGGCACCCAGGATCGAGGAGACGTCCTCGTGGGACCTCCCGTCGATACAGACGAGGATGAGGGTCGTACGGAGCGTCTCGCTCAGCTGGTCGATGCCCTGACACAGCGTGATGTAGAGCTCCCGGCGCTGGGCCGAGCCGGCGGGATCCGAGGTCTCCGGCCGCTTGTCGGTCAACACCGCGTCGAGCCGCGGGTCGTCGGTGTCGTGCGTGGCCCGCGAGGTCTTGCGCGACCGGATGCGGTTCAGGGAGAGGTTGATCGTGATCCGGTAGAACCAGGTGTAGGCTTCGCTCCGCCCATCAAAGCGCGCAAGTGCTTGGAATGCCCTGATAAAGGTCTCCTGGGTCACGTCCTCGGCCTCGGCGCGGTCGCGCAGCATGTGCACGGCGAGGCGGTGGATGCGGAGCTGGTGCCGGCGCACGAGCTCTCCGAATGCGGCTTTTTCGCCCTCGCGGGCGCGATCGACGAGGTCGCGGTCGGTCGGTTTCGCGCGGGTATTGGCCATCAACGTCGGCTTGCGGGGGCGCTTCCGGGCGTCGCCGAGGGGGCGCGAACGGGAGACCGGGCCTTCGGTCTCCGGTTCCGCGGGGGCGGTGCGTCCCTCTGACGCCAGGGCGAGTGACGATACCGTGTCCACGCGCCCTTGGACAAAAGAGGTTTTGATACCTTGGGTGATCGCGACCTCGGCCCCTCGCCGCGCCCCGTGGCATCGAACCCACGCCCCGGAAATAAGGCGCCGTGGCGTTTGCCCTCACCTCAGGAATATCTATGCTCGCTGCGGCTTTGGAGCACGTCACATGACCGAACGCGCAGCGAT
>Ga0123336_10004059_pt1 | contig 12053 bp, 15 predicted proteins | sample SSSSmetaG_FD_96466 | JGI IMG/M metagenome (GOLD analysis project Ga0123336, IMG submission 96466) | Glacier valley bacterial and archeal communities from Borup Fiord, Nunavut, Canada, to study Microbial Dark Matter (Phase II) - ​SSSS metaG | ecosystem: Environmental > Aquatic > Freshwater > Ice... | reverse complement strand
CGATGTTTCCAAAACTTATTAGTGTAGAGAATCAAATTAAGTAGCTTGGAATGAAGATTTAGATATTTGTCTTGATGTCTTATATTTAAAATTATTAGGAATGACCTTTCAGGTTTGAAAGACTATAAGCTTAACTTAAAATTATTGACCCTTTATAGTAATGCAACTCATAGAAACATTAGATATACAAGCAATCAGAGCTGATTTCCCCATCCTTAATCAAGAGATTAATGGACGAAAATTGGTGTATTTTGATAATGCTGCAACTACGCAGAAACCTACTTCGGTTATCGAAACCATCAGTCATTACTACAATTTCGATAACGCCAATATTCACCGAGGAATTCATACATTGGCTGAACGTGCCACCCGTGATTTTGAGGCTTCTCGTGAGGCAATCCGTGATTTTTTGGGAGCATCATCCATCGAAGAAATTATTTTTACCTCAGGAACAACACAAGGCATTAACTTGGTAGCCAGCACATTCGGACGAAAATTTATCAAAGAAGGTGATGAAATTATCATTTCGGGCATGGAACATCATTCCAATATTGTGCCGTGGCAAATGCTTTGTGAAGAGAAAGGAATTAAGTTAAAAGTGATTCCTGTAACAGATTTGGGAGAATTGGATATGGAAGCATATGCTAATATGCTTTCTGAAAAAGTGAAATTAGTTTCGGTAAATCACGTTTCAAATTCATTGGGAACTATTAATCCTGTGAAAAATATCATTGATTTAGCCCACAGTTTTGGAGCAAAAGTCTTGATTGATGGAGCTCAAGCAACTTCTCACTTAAATGTTGACGTTCAAGCACTTGATGCTGATTTTTATGTATTTTCGGCTCATAAATTGTACGGTCCAACAGGGATTGGTGTTTTATACGGCAAGAAAGATATTCTCAACGCAATGCCTCCGTACATGGGTGGTGGGGAGATGATAAAAGACGTGACTTTTGAGAAAACGACTTATAACGAATTACCGTATAAATTTGAAGCGGGTACGCCAAATATCGCTGACGTAGTAGCTTTGAAAACGGCTTTGGAATACATTGCTTTTCACGGAAAAGAAAATATTGCTGCCCACGAAGATATGTTGTTGAAATACGCAACTGAACAATTATCTGAAATTGAAGGGTTAAAAATTATTGGGCAATCCAAAGAGAAAATCTCGGTAGTAAGTTTTGTCATGGACGGAATTCATCATCAAGATGTTGGTGTATTACTTGATAATCAAGGAGTTGCCATAAGAACTGGGCACCATTGTACGCAACCATTAATGCAAAGGTTCAATATTCTGGGAACGTCCAGAGCTTCATTTGCGGTTTATAATACATTGGAGGAGATTGATAAATTGGTGGTGGGATTGCACAAGGTTAAGAAAATGCTTTTGTAAAAATGGAAAAATGACAATTAACGAATCACAAGACGAAATAATAGAAGAATTTGAATTGTTTGACGATTGGGCAGACAAATACGAATACATCATTGATTTAGGTAAAAAGCTCAAGGGTTTTCCCGAAGAACAAAAAACCGAAGACAATATCATTAAGGGTTGTCAGAGCAGAGTTTGGCTGAACGCTCGTAAAGAAAATGAAAGCCTTGTTTTTGATGCAGATTCTGAGGCAATTATTGTAAAAGGTTTGGTCAATATGCTCATCAGAGTTTTGTCTGGACATCTACCCCAAGAAATTGCCAAAGCTGATTTATATTTTATGGAAAAAATCGGAATGAGCCAACATCTTGCCCAAACTCGTTCAAATGGTTTGGCTTCAATGGTGAAACAAATGAAGAATTATGCAATTGCTTATTCATTAAAAAATTAGATTTTGAACTTAAAAAACTAAAAATCATGGAAGTATTAGAAAAAACGTCTTTTATTGATTTCATGCAAACTTTGCCCGATAGATTTTCTGTGGATGAAGTAATGGAGCGAGTTATGCTTTTAGTTAAGGTTCAAAAAGCACAAGAACAATTACGCAACGGCGAATCATTTAGCAACGATGAAATGAAAACATTAGTAAAATCATGGGCAAAGTAGAATGGTCGAATGAGGCGAGAGAAGATCTGGAAGAATTTTATTTTCAATATTGTCAATTCTCTGAAAAATTTGCTCAAAAATGGGCTGACGATATTTTTGAGGTAACTCATTTGTTAGAAAAAAATCCAAGATTAGGTCGTATTGTACCAGAATTGCAAGCTAACTCTATTCGAGAAATGATAATTGGGAAATACAGATTATTATATCAAATAAGTAAGGATGATAAGGTTCAAATCATAACAATTCGTCATTCTTCAAGACCATTAAATTATTAATAAAATGTCAGAATTAGAATTAAAAGAAGAAGTAATCAAAGCCATCAAGGAAGTTTATGATCCAGAGATTCCTGTAAATGTTTATGAATTGGGCTTGATTTACGATATAAAAATATTTCCAGTCAATAATGTTTATGTGTTGATGACTTTGACTTCACCATCTTGCCCATCGGCAGAAGCAATTCCTGCGGAAATTGAAGGAAAAATAAAGGAGATTGAAGGTATTTCAGATGTAAATATTGAACTAACTTTCGATCCACCTTATTCACAAGATATGATGTCGGAAGTTGCAAAATTGGAACTTGGATTTATGTAGTAGTACTTTGAAAAGTACTAATTTGAAAATAAAATTGGCACTTTTTAATTATAACAACTGTTTATTCTAAACAACTTACTTGAAAATAAGGATTTTTATTTTCAAATTTTCAAGCGGTTCGTCGCCCGATCAATTAACATTAAATTAAGAAAATATGTACCCAGAACATTTAGTAGCTCCTATGCGTGCAGACATTGCAGAAGGAGGGTTTCAAGAGTTAAAATCAGCATCAGAAGTTGAAGTAGCAATGGCTGAGACAGGCACAACTTTGATGTTTATAAATTCTGTTTGTGGTTGTTCAGCACGTACTGCTCGTCCAGGTGTTAAAGAGGCTGTTTGGAATTCAGAGAAAAAACCAAATCATTTAGTAACCGTTTTTGCTGGTGTCGATCAAGAAGCAACTGCAAAAGCTCGTGAATATACCTTGCCATATCCTCCGTCATCACCAGCGATTGCTTTCTTTAAAGATGGTGAGTTAGTTCATATGGTAGAGCGTCATCACATCGAAGGTCGTTCGGCAGAATTGATTGCTACGCACTTGGAAGGGGTTTTTGAAGAATTTTGTTAATTATAGGTCATCAGTAATTTAATAATGGTTATCAATAAAAAAGTCCTCAAAATTCAATTTTGAGGACTTTTTTATTGATTTTCAACTACTAAAACTACTTCCGATATTGCTCGATAATCTTAAAAATAGCCTTTTGAGTTTCCAGATTTTTGAAATGTTCAAACATAATTTCGTGACCATCATAATTCAAAACTAAGCCTGTTTCTAAATAGTTAAAGGCTTCTTTGTATCTTCCTGATTTGATGAAATAGACAGCGGCTCGATAATATAATTCTGATTCTTCGGGCATTTGGTCTATGGCAGAAAGCATTAACTCAGCCGCCATTTCATAATCCCCTTGTTCATGATTCACAACTGACCATTTTATCCATGCTTCTGGATTCATGGGTTCAAGCTCCGCTGATTTCTGGTAGGCTTCCATACCCGTTACAGTGTTACCCATACTCGTTTCAGCATCTCCAATTGCTAACCAGTAATACGCATTCTTATCATCCAGAACAAGTGCTTTTTTCAAGAAATGAATTGCCTCAAACCAACGTTGCATTTCGCAAAGACATACACCCACACCAAAATAACCATCATCCCAATTTGGGTCAAGTTTTATGGCATCCTTGTAATAATGAATTGCTTCTGAAAAGCGTTCCTGTCTTTCTATACTTGCTCCAAAACAACAATAAACTTCGGGTGTGACATCTTCATATTCAAGACAGTGGCGGTAAGCGTCTTCTGCTTTTGACCAATTGCCAAGGTTCATATAGGAGTTCCCTAAATTGAAATATCCTGAAGCAAATTTATCATTAATGGCAACTGAAAATTCATAAGCTTCGGCGGCATCTTCAAATTTTCCTAATTTAGAATAGGCAATCCCGATGTTGTACCAAGCATTTTCAGAATACGGATTAGTGTCAATAAATTGCTGATAATAAGGAAGGGATTCCTCCAATTTCCCAATATCATCCAAACTATTGGCTAACTCATAAAGGGCATTTTCATTCTTTATATTTATCTCAATGGCTTGCTTAAAAGCGGCAACAGCATTGTGATTTTTCCCCCAACTTTGATACGCCAAGCCTATGTGAAAATATACCTCATCTTTCTCTTCTGCAATATCTAAAATTTCCGTGAGCATCTCTATGGCAGTTTGGTAGTCGCCTTTAAGATTGTAAACAGTGCTTCGGAGATAAATAATGTCAGTATCGGAAGGATTATATAATTCAGCTTTATCAATCAATTCAAGTGCTTGGTCGTGATTACCTTGATTAGCAAGCAATTCCGCCTTGCAAAGCATGAGCTCCAAGGAATAAGGATATTGTTCGAGTGCCACTTCACAAGCATTCATGGCATCAACGATTTTCCCTTCATCCATATAATGTTCCACGATTATTTCGTAGGTATCCAAGTCAAAAAAAGTTGTTTCCATGCGTTTCAACATAGATTCAAAACGTTTCACAGAATGTAAAGTCTCTTCTCGACGGTCTTCAAAATCTTGTTCCATCATTTATTATTTAGGGTCGGATTTATCAGCTAATATTGAAAAATTAAAAGTGAATAATTTTAACTCACTTAATAAAAAATCAAACTGAAATCAACTGATTACTGGTGTTTTTGCTAATTTACCAATAAACTTTTATTATACCAAAACCCTTGATTATTACTTATTTGCAACAAATATTGTGTTGTGGAATATGTACTACGATTCTTAAGAATTCTAAATGGCAAGTTTTAGAATTCTTAAGAATCGTAGTACACTTTCTCTAATAAATTCTTACAAATTCTATCCAGACTATTCTCTAAATTTCTGAATGAGAAATCTATGACCTTTTTGATTTTATCGTTTTGATATTCAAAAGATTGGCTGGAAGATAAAGCCGTTTCTTTTGTGATTAAAGGAGCATTGCCCGTAAAAAAGGTTCTGATAGCTTCTAAGCGCCAAATAATACTCGTCAAGGGTTTTCCAACCAAAATATAAGGTGCCTTTTTGTTAAATCTAAGTGCTACTTTCTCAAAGAAATCCCTGTAAGTTGTTTCCCCAGCACTTAAAATAAATCTTTCATCAGAAATATCCGAAGTTGTTAATCGATAAATACATTCAGCCACATCTTGAACATCGACGTAATTCAGATTTCCCTCGGGATAGAATTTGTGTTCGTCGTAAACGTATTTTAACAGTTGTGTACTACTTTTATTCCAATCAGCTTCTCCTAAAATTACCGATGGATTTACGACAACAGAATTAAGGCCTTCCGACTGTCCACGCCACACTTCCATTTCAGCTAAATACTTGGTTTTGGCGTAGTTAGAGTTCAATTCGTTATCTTCCCAAGTGGCCTTTTCATCAATTTTTATAACATGATTTGATGTATTTTTATATGGAATTTTACGTCCCAAAGCCGCTACTGAACTGACGAAACAAAGTTTTTTGATGTTTTTTTCTAAACATAAATTAACTACGTTTATGGTTCCTTCCACATTAATTTTAAACATTCTATTTCGATCTTTGGGAGCGAACGAAACAATGGCAGCAGCGTGAATAACGTAATTTACATTTTCAATGGCTTTTTCAAGAGCGAAAATATCAAGAATGTCTCCTTCGTACCAAACTATCTGATTTTCAATGTCTTGAATTAGTGACAAATCGCTATTTACTCTTTTTAAACCTGAAACTGTAAAGCCTGACTTTAAAAACTGTCGTGCCGTAAAACTGCCTACCAATCCAGTAATACCTGTAATGAGAATTCTTTTTTCTTCCGTGATTTCGTTCATTTTACTTCAAAACAATGGCTTACCTTTGCATCCACAAAGGTAAATCACAATCAACGAAAAACACGTGATAAAGAACGCAATTATTGATTTAGGAACTAACACATTTCAATTATTAATCATTGAGCAAGACGGCACAAACTATAGAACTATTCGTGAAGAAAGCTATGCCGCAAAAATTGGGATGGGTGGAATTTCATCTGGAATTATCACCGAAGAAGGTATTATTAGAGGCATAAAAGGTTTACAATATTTTCAGCAAATATTTAAAAAACATACAGTTGATAATGAAAATATTATAGCAACCGCCACAAGTGCCGTTAGAAATGCCAAAAATGGAGACGAATTTTGTCAGCGAGTTTTGGATGAAACAGGGATTAAAATTCAAGTAATTTCGGGTGAAAAAGAAGCCACTTTGATTTATGAAGGTGTGAAATTGGGTATGGATATTGGGCTTGAACCTACCATGATTATGGATATTGGCGGAGGTTCGGTTGAGTTTATTATTTGTGATAAAAATCGAATCATGTACAAACAAAGCTTTGAAATAGGAGGACAACGCTTAATAGATAAATTCATGACAACCGACCCCATTTCACCCCGTTCAATTGGAGTATTACGAGACTATTTGGAAGAACAATTATTGCCTCTCACCAACGCTGTACATCAATATGCACCCGTGTGTGTGATTGGTTCAGCGGGTTCGTTTGAGACTTTGATTGATGTATTTTACATGAAAACTTACGGACATTTACCTCTGCTTGAACAAATTTCTTTTGAATTACCTCTCTCAGAATTTTATGATTCATTTTTGAAATTAATTACTAAAAATCGTGAGGAAAGAATGGCAATTACGGGTATGAAAGAATTGCGAGTGGATATGATTGTAGTAGGAGTATGTTTGATAGATTTTATACTAAAACGCTTTAACATTCAACAGATTAAGGTTTCCAATTATGCTTTAAAAGAAGGGGTTTTGAGTAATATTCTGCTAAAGAATAGATAACAGGGGTAAAGCAATACGTTTAACGGAAAAATTGCAGAAAGAAACAGTAGTTAGAGAGTCATAAAATAGAATATTTTTTATAATTTGATTGAATAAATCTTGCTAACTCCCTTTCTTCCTCTCTCCTGCGAAAGAACCGCTTAATAATTTTACAAAATATCCTCAACATTAAAATTATGAATTTAGATTTCACCATGAAAAATCCTTATTTTTGCAGAATAAACTATAACTATTTCAAGAAAATAAAAATAGCGTACGTATGAAAATAGCAGTAATTGGAACAGGGTATGTGGGGTTAGTAACAGGAACTTGCTTTGCCGAAACGGGTAATCAAGTCATTTGCGTTGATATTGACGTAAAGAAAGTAGAAAAAATGAAGAACGGAGTCATTCCAATCTATGAACCTGGTTTGGAAGAACTATTTCTTCGTAATTCCAATGAAAAGCGATTGAAATTCACAACTTCACTCTCAGAAGGAATCAAAGATGCCCAAGTAATTTTCTTGGCCTTACCAACGCCTCCTGGAGCAGATGGTTCAGCGGATTTGAAATATATCTTGAAAGTTGCCGACGATTTGGGACCTCTTTTAGAAAATTATGCGGTAATTATAGACAAAAGCACCGTGCCAGTTGGAACGTCTGAAAAAGTTTATGCTGCCATCTCAAAAAATGCAAAAGTTGAATTTGATGTTGTTTCAAATCCAGAATTCTTGCGTGAGGGTGTTGCCGTTGAGGATTTTATGAGACCTGACCGTGTGGTCATTGGTACAAAATCTGAAAAAGCTAAGGTAGTTATGACTAAATTATATGCCCCTTTAGTTCGTCAAGGAAATCCAGTGATTTTTATGGATGAACGTTCGGCAGAAATGACAAAATATGCCGCAAATGCATTTTTGGCCACAAAAATCACGTTCATGAACGAAATCGCCAACCTTTGCGAAAGGGTAGGAGCAAACGTTGATGACATCAGACGAGGTATCGGAACAGACTCACGAATTGGTAAAAGATTCTTGTTTGCGGGTATTGGTTACGGGGGAAGTTGTTTTCCAAAAGACGTGCAAGCATTAGAAAAAACATCCAAAGAAAATAATTACGAATTTAAAATTTTGCAAGCCGTTATGGATGTAAACGAGAATCAAAAGACTCGCTTAATGCCGATGATTAATGATTATTTTGGAGGAGATTTGAACGGGAAAACATTTGCGATGTGGGGCTTGGCTTTCAAACCTTACACTGATGATATACGTGAAGCACCTGCTTTGTATAATATTGAGGCACTTTTGGCAGCTGGGGCAACCATTAAGGCTTACGATCCCGAGGCAATGCCGAATGTTCAAGAATTAGTAGGTGATAAAATTACTTATACCACTGGACCTTATGAGGCTTTAAAAGATGCTGATGCTCTGTTGATTATGACTGAATGGCCTCAATTCCGTACACCAGAATTTGAAGTAATGAATGTTTTATTGAAGAATAAAGTAATTTTTGACGGTCGTAATCTGTATGAATTAGGCGAAATTGCGGAAAAGGGATATACGTATTACAGCATTGGGAGGGAGGTAGTAGCACCCTAACTCCTGAATGGGGAATTAAAAGCGATTAAAAAGGTAAATAATAAAATACTTAAAAAAATTAACATCTTTAATTACCCTCATCGGGGATAACGGGCGATTTTTTATATGAAAAAAATATTAATAACAGGTGGAGCAGGTTTTTTGGGTTCGCACCTTTGCGATAGATTTATTAAAGAGGGTTTCCACGTAATTGCGATGGATAATTTGATTACGGGTGATTTGAAAAATATTGAACATTTATTCAAATTACCCAATTTTGAATTTTATCACCACGATGTTTCAAAATTTATTCACGTGCCTGGCGAGTTGAATTATATCCTTCATTTTGCCTCACCAGCCTCTCCAATTGATTATTTAAAGATTCCAATTCAAACGTTGAAAGTGGGTTCTTTGGGTATTCATAACTGTTTAGGATTGGCTCGTGTGAAAAATGCGAGGGTATTAATTGCTTCAACATCGGAAGTTTATGGCGATCCAACTGTTCATCCTCAACCAGAAGAATATTGGGGAAATGTGAATCCAGTTGGTCCCCGTGGCGTTTATGATGAAGCGAAACGTTTTCAAGAAGCGATGACAATGGCTTATCATACCTATCATGGTTTGGAAACCCGAATTGTCAGAATTTTCAATACGTATGGTCCTCGTATGCGATTGAATGACGGGCGTGTGTTGCCTGCATTTATTGGTCAAGCCTTGCGTGGAGAGGATTTAACGATGTTTGGTGATGGTTCGCAAACACGTGCGTTCTGTTATGTTGATGATTTGGTGGAGGGAATTTATCGTTTGTTATTATCAGATTACGCTCAACCAGTGAATATTGGTAATCCAGATGAAATTACGATTAGAGAATTTGGCGAAGAGATTATTAAATTAACGGGTACAAATCAGAAATTAATTTCATTGCCTTTGCCAACCGATGACCCCAAACAACGAAAACCAGATATTACAAAAGCGAAAACATTATTAGGCTGGGAGCCAAAAGTTTCAAGGTCAGAAGGTTTGAAAATTACTTACGAATATTTCAAGTCTTTACCAAATGAAGAACTGTTCAAAATGGCTAATCATCGTGATTTTGAGAAGAAGTAATAAAAACAGAAAAGGCAACGAAATTCGTTGCCTTTTCTGTTTTTATTACGATACTTTATTAAAAATTACCTAACATCTTGCAATCCCTTTCCAGTTGCCGCCCAATAAATTCCTCCGTAGATATGATCCAAGAAAGTTTGGTCGGTATAGATGGCCGGAATATGCCCCAGGGCGGTGTAGAATGAACGTCCACCGTCATAGTTATGATACCATGAAATTGGGTGAGATGTTCCCATACCTTTGCCTTCATTATCACCCCATTTTGCGTAAGGATTGTACGATTTTTCATCAACCGAAATCAAGATTTTTAAATCATCTGCTTTTTTTGCACCAAATTCGTACCATTCATCTGTCCACAGCAATTTCTTTGGAAAACGCTCCATACCTGGAAAATTACTATCCTCAACCTTCAAATAAGCCGTTTGTTGTTGTGGATGAATTTTAAACATCATCCCTACCATTTTTGTGTACCAAGCCCAATCGTACTCAGTGTCTGAAGCCGAGTGAATTCCTACAAAACCTTTCCCTGAGTTGATAAACTTCTCAAAAGCAGCTTATTGCTCTTCGTTAAGAATATTTCCAGTGGTATTTAAAAAAATTACGGCTTGGTATTTTTCTAAACCTTTATCCGTAAAAATAGAGGCGTTCTCTTGCCAATCAACACTAAAAGTGTGGCGATTTGCCAATTGTTTGATTGCCGTAACACCTTCATTAATAGATTCATGGTGAAATCCATCGGTTTTGGAAAACAATAAAATCTTGAACTGTTGAGCAAATATGTTATTTGCAAAAAGTGAGATTGTAAGAATAAACAGTATTTTTTTCATTGTGTTTTGGTTAAATGAACATTGAATTTAAAAGTTACAATTGTTAATAGTTTACTGTTAATTGCTAACTGTTTTCGAGAATCTATTTATTTCCCAACAAATCATGAAGGAAACAGTACAGATCCATAATCCACAAGCCTCACGAGCAAATTCCTGATTTTGCGATTTCATGGATATGCCTGCACCAGCAGTGAAAAAACCTTCCCAAGCGGTCATTAAATTCCATGTACTTACACCTCCTACAAAAGATAAAACAATCAAAATCAATAACATTTCTGAGTTTGTTTTACCTTGAAAAGTTCTTAAAGTAGCATAAGCAGCAATTAAATAAATGGGAATCCAAAGTATTGGATCAGGGTCGTTGTATTGCAAACCTGCGAAGAGGAGGAATATTATCGTAAAAATTAGGGCTATATATTTCATTTTGTATGTTTTTTCGTAAATATAGTAAAATCACTTGCAAAAACTATCCAATGCTATTTTTGCATCGGCGTAACCCAAACGGTTTGCCATTTTCATGTTCATGCAAGCCTCATCGGTTTTATTCATTTTTTGTTGGACAACACTCAATCCGTAAAAAGCCTTGGAAAATCTTGAATCTACTTTTACGGCAGCTAAAAAGTCCCTTTCAGCATTCTCAAAATTTTGCGTTTGAAAGTAGATATTCCCTCGATTATATAAGGCATTTATCTCTTTCGGATTCAGTTTCAAGGCTTTATCAAAATCATTAATTGCTTCTGGGATTTTCAATAAAGCAGCATGAATTATGCCACTTTTTACATATATCTCAGCCGTATCTGGTTGAATTTTAGATGCTTTTGCACAATCATCTAAAGCTCCTTCCCAATCAGACTTTTCCATTTTAACGGATGCCCGATTGAAATAAGGCTTATAATTTTCTGGGTCAAGCTTGATGGCTTTCTCATAATCCAATAAGGCACTTGCATAGTCTTTTAATTCAAAATTTGCTGCTCCTCGCATATTAAAAGCCTTTGCATTTTCGGGATCTTTGTCAATTGCTTGGTTCAAATATTCAACGGCATCTTTGGCATTTCCCTTTTGCAATTGTTCTCTGGCTTTACCTAAAAACGCTTCAGATGAACCCGTACAGGCAATTAACAGTAAATAATTAACAATTAACAACAAATGAAAAATTGATAAATACGAAAGTTGTTTTTTTGAAGGATGACTTACATTACTCGTTAAAAAAAAATTATTTTTTGGAAAAAAGTTAAACATTTTGATTGTTTTTAATGAAAAGTAAAAATTATTAAAAATATTTCACGGTCTATAAACGACTGATACTAAAAAGTTTATGCACCATTTGACGAATAAGTGTCTATGAATTTTAAAACTGTATTTTGTATCTTCAACATAATCCACCATCTTTGTGTTGGCAAATTACCAGCTCCCTCTGAATCCCCCAGGTCTTGATCGAAGCAAGGGTAGGTAGGTCGTAGCGGTGAATTTGCCTTTTTTTATGCCTTTTTTGAAGGACAAATAAACTATAAAATTATAAAGATATTACAATTTTTTGTGTTAGATCTTTTCATGAATGTTTCACCAACTCTTTTTTTTCATTCCTCTGTCTTCCTGCTATAACT
>Ga0123336_10004054_pt1 | contig 12065 bp, 9 predicted proteins | sample SSSSmetaG_FD_96466 | JGI IMG/M metagenome (GOLD analysis project Ga0123336, IMG submission 96466) | Glacier valley bacterial and archeal communities from Borup Fiord, Nunavut, Canada, to study Microbial Dark Matter (Phase II) - ​SSSS metaG | ecosystem: Environmental > Aquatic > Freshwater > Ice... | reverse complement strand
TATCCCGCAATCTCCCACCGGCCGAGGTCGCGCGGCGGCAGCTTTGCCTTGCGCCGCCGCCGGTTCGCCTGCTTGCGCCGCTCGCGCCACGCCTCGTTGACCAGCACGTAGACCGCGTGGAGGACGCCGAACACGACGAACGTCCATCCCGCGCCGTGCCACACGCCGATCAGGACGAAGGTGATGACGGTCGGGAGGCCGACACCGGCGGCGAACCCGCTCCACCCGGTAAAGCCGCGCGCCGCCGACCAGCGATTGAGCGGCAGCGCGAGCGGCTGATAGACATAGGCGAGCAGGAACCGCTGCAGCGTCATGTGCCACCGCCGCCAGTAGTCGATGATCGATGCCGCGCGCAGCGGCGAGTGGAAGTTGAGCGGCAGCTTGACCCCGAACATCCGCCCCAGCCCGATCGCCATGTCCGAATACCCCGAGAAGTCGGTATAGAGCTGAAGCGTGTAGGTAACTGCCGCGGTCCACGCCCGCGTGGTGTCCCAGTCCTGGTTCGCGGCGTGGAGGAACAGCGGGTTGGCATAGCTTGCCAGCGTGTCGGCGGCGATCGTCTTTTTCGCCAGCCCGATCGCGAAGATGACGACCCCGATGACGAGGTCGCGCCACTGCAGCCGCGCGAACAGCGGCGAGCGCAGCTGCGGGATGATCTCCGAATAATGGACGATCGGCCCGGCGAGCAGCTGCGGGAAGAACGCCGCGAACAGGCCGAACTCGACCGGACCGGTGCCTCGCACGATGCCGCGCGACGAATCGACGAGGTAGGCGATCTTCTGGAAGGTGAAGAACGAGATCGCCAGCGGCAGGATAATGTGGTGGAGCGTGAAGTCGCTTCCCGTCGCCGCCGCGACGTTGTCGACGACGAAGTTGGCGTACTTGTAGTAGCCGAGCAGCCCGAGATCGACGACGAGGCCGAAGATCAGCCACGTGCGCGCCGCCCGCATCCGTTCGCCCGCGCGCGCCCGCTGGATCAACACGCCAAGGACATAATTGAACACGATCGCGAACAGCAGGATCGGCAGGTCGCGCGGCCGCCACCACGCGTAGAACACGAGGCTGGCGAGCGACAGCACGACCGCGGCCGCGCGTGCCCCGAACCAGCGTCCGCTGGCGTAGAAGGCGATCAGCGCGGCGGGCAGGAAGCCGAAGATGAAGACGAAGCTGTTGAACAGCATCTAGCGCGCCGCCGCCGTGTCGCTCGTCATCGCCGTGTTCGGTGCCGCGATCCTGTCGCCGGCGGCTCGCGCGCCGCCAAGCACTTGCGTCACCGTCGCGGCCAGCCGGTCGCTGGCGATCAGCGCGCCGCGGTGGTTGAGGTGGGCAAAGCTCTGGAACAGCGCCGGGTTGGTCGCGAGGTCGCCGAAATCGGCGATGCGCCCGAGCCGGGCGTAGCGCGCGCGCGACGCGATCGTCGTCGGCTGGCCGAATTCGGGCAGGAAGACGAATACCAGCCGCGCGCCGTTCGCCTTCGCGAGGCGGGCGATCGCGTCGGTATAGACCGCGTCGTCGACGTCGGTCCGCGCGGCAAGCCACGACGGCAGGCTCGACCGATGGCGGATCCGGGCGAACGCCGCCGCCTCGGCGCGCAGTTCGTCGGCCGACACCACCCGGTCCATGTCGATGTGCTTGCCGTCGGCGAGTGTGTGCGACACCGAATAGTCGCTGGTCTTCGCCGCGTAGCGGACCGGGTCGAACCGGTCGCGCAGACCGACCAGCCCCGGCGCGGCGGCGGCGGCGAACAGCATCGGCTGGCGGTACGGCAGGAAGATCAGGTCGGTCGGGGAATTGTGCAGCAGCGGGTCGGGCGGGGCCGCGACCGCGGCGGCGGGCGCGACGTAGCGGAAGCCGGGGTGGCCCCAGCGATGGACCGTCTCGTTGATCATCACGACCACAACGCGCGGGCGCTTGGTCCGGAACAGCTCGTCGGCGATCGCCCATTGCAGGTTGCGGCCGTCCTCGATGACCGACAGGTTGGCGACGGCGAGCGGCGTGCCTGCGGCGGAAAGCGTGGCGGCAATGCGCGGCGCGCTCAGCCCCATCAACGTCCGCGACGCGCCGAGGATCGCGACGTCGACCGGACGCGGATCGAAGTGCAGCCGCTCATAACTCCACGTCGCATTGGCGTAGAGCGTGTCCTCGACCAGCTGCCAGCGCTGGTATGGGTGGTCGGGCAGGGTCGCGGCGGCGATCGCGCCCAGCACCGCGACGCCGAGGATCGCGGCGAAGCGCAGGCCCCAGCCGATCCGGTGCCGCCCTCCGGCCGCCACTCAGGCGACCGTCGAATCGATGCGCATCGGCAGGTCGGGCACAGTGTAGCCGGCAAGGTCGAGCCGCCACGTGGTGGTGCCGTCGGCAGCGGTGCCGGCGGGCATGAAGCCGAGCTTGGCGAAGTGATCGGCCACCATTGCGTTCTTGGCCGACGGGATGAACTGCCCGATCAGCGCCGTCGCGCCGCCGGCCCGCGCGGCCAGCGCGATATGCGCCAGCACCGCCTCCTCGAGCCGGCGGCCCAGGACGCGGCAGCTCATCAGCCACGTGTCGATCGCCCACTCGTCGCCGCCGGCCCGGTCGACGATCACGACCGAGATCATGCCGTTGTCGCCGAATCGGTCGGTCAGCCGCACCTGCAGCGTCGTTTTCGCCGTATCCGCTTCGAGGCCTGCAACCTGCGCCTCGGTATAGCGTCGCGTCGTCAGGTTGAACTGGTTCGACTTGTTGATGAGCTGGGCGATGCGCGCGCGATTGATCGCGTCGAACGGGCGCATGTCGGCGACCATGTCGAGGCTGGCGAGATAGCCCGCCATGTCGCTGGTGCCCGCGAACGCCGCGCGCTCGGCGTTGGCGCGGTACTGGTCGGCGCGCGCGCGGTCCTCGGCGGCGAACGCGACCGCCTCGAAATAGCCTGCCGCAAGCAGCGCCCGCGGGTAGAGCGCCGGGTCGGCCGGCAATTCCGGCACCGCGACCATCGGCAGCTCGCGCCGGACCTGCGCCCGCTCCACCGGATTGTCGTCGAGAAAGACGAGCGCATCGACGCCGATGTTGAGCGCGGCGGCGATCGCGCGCATGTTGGTCGCCTTGTCGCCCCAGTTGGCGACGAACGCGGCGATGTGGTTCTCTTTCAGCACCATGTCGGGATGGTCGCGGAACGGCGTCCGCGCGACGGCGTCGTCGTTCTTCGAGCAGACCGCAAGGATGATGCCGCGGTCGCGTAGGGCCAGCGCGGTCGCCTGGACGGCAAGGAACGCTTCGCCCGCCGCGCTGCCCTGGCCGAGTGCGATGCCGTCGACCCCGTCGTCGCCGATCACCCCGCCCCACAGCGTGTTGTCGAGGTCGAGGACGAGGCACTTGCGCGTTACCCCGCGCAGGGCGGCGACCGTGCGGGCGACGACGTCGGCGACCAGCGGGATCAGCTCGGGGGCGAACGGCAGTTTGGCGGCGTGCCACTGCCCGGCGTCGAACCAGCGGTCGGTGCCGACCGTCGCCGCGACGCGCGCGAGATCCACCAGCACGATCCGCTTTCCTGCCGCCATGTGCGCCAGCGCGGAATTGAACGCCGTTACCTGCGCGGCGACCGATCCCGGCTCGACCGCGTCCAGGCTGCCGAACAGCGGCTCGGGCGGCACGGGCACCGTTGTCACGAGCACGCCGCCGGGAGCGCTCGCCGCGAGCCCGTCGACCATTGCCGTGACCGTCGCCAGCGCGCGCTCGACCGCCGCCGCCGCCTCGCCGGCCCCGAGCAGCGGCCGGTCGAGGCCGGTCAGGCGGTGATCGAGGACGACAAGCGCGAGATCGATGCCTGCCGACCGCACCGGGCTCGCCGGGTCGAGCGCGTCCGGCACCGCGCTGCCGTACGCGCCGCCCACGACGGTCAGCAGCGTGCGGTGGCGGAGTGCCGACGCCGCGATCGCCGGCTCGAGCAGTGCCAGCGTTCCCGCGCCGACCACGCCGAGTCGCGCGCGCGCGAGCGGACCCGGCGGCGGCGTGCCCGCAAGATACGACGCCACCAGCCCCGCGACCTGCCCCAGCTGGTTGAGGTCCAGCCGCACGGACGCGAGTTCGGCCAGCCGCTCCTCGATGGCTGTTCCTGCGAGATCGGCACGGACCGCCTTCGACCGCGCGCGGAAATCCGCCGGCGGGTCCTGCAGCCAGGCGAGGTCGGCGAACACGGGCGGCGACCCGCTCAGGCCGGCAGTTTGGACTGGATGACCCGGGCGAGATCGCCGATGTTCTTCAAGTTGGCGATCTCCTCGTTCAAGAACTTGATCTTGAACTGACGCTCGAGCGTAATGATGAACCGGATGTGGCTGAGACTATCCCACTCCTCGATATCGTCGGCCGACGTTGCCGATGTGACATCGAGGTCGTCGACGTCAAACACGTCAACCATGACATCGGCAATCTTGCTTATGATTTCGTCAATGGTCATCGCCACTCTTGTCCATCTCTCGCAAGCTGCTAACCGGACGCCATGATCTTGGCCCGCGCGATCTATCAAGCCGCAACCGGCGGTGCAACCGGCATCGCGGTCGTTCCGGACGCGATCGGCGCATGACCGTCCGCATCGGCCTCCACTGGCATTCGGACCGGTCGGGCAATCTCGGCGTCGGCGCGCTCACGGTCGGCAATCTCGCGATCGCGCGCGAGGTTCTCGCCGACCTCGGCCTGACCGCGCACTTCGTCATCCACGGCTTCGCCGATTCGGGACGATCGTACATCACCGAGCCCGACGTCGTCTTCTCGGGCCTCGGCGCGCGCAATATCGGGCGGTTCGTCCGCGAGGTCGGCGCGCTGGACTGCGTCCTCGACATCGGCGGCGGCGACAGCTTCACCGATATCTATCCGGTCAAGCGCTACGCCTGGATCATCCTGTCGAAGGTCGTGACGCTGACGCGCGGCGTGCCGCTGGTGTTCTCGCCGCAGACGATCGGGCCGTTCGCCGGTGGCACGGCGGCGAAGCGCCGGCTCAACGCGCTCGCACGCTGGGCGATGCGGCGCTCGCGCGCGGTGGTCGTCCGCGACCGCAAGTCGTTCGACGCGGTCGCCGCGCTCGTCCCCGGCGTGTCGCCGGTCTATGCGGTCGACGTCGCCTTCGCGCTGCCGTGGACGCAGCCGCCGCCGTCGCGCGGGCTGCCGCGGATCGGGGTCAACGTCTCGGGGCTGCTCTGGCACGGCGGCCACACCGGCAAGGGCGAGTTCGGCCTCGGCTACGATTACAAGGCGCTGATGACCGGGGTGATCGAGGGGCTGCTCGCGCGCGGCGACGTCGCGGTCGAACTGATCTGCCATGTCAACGGCTATGCGGGATCGAACGAGGACGACGGCGCGGTGGCCCACGACCTCGCGGGGCGCTATCCCGCGCTCGTCCGGATCCCCGATTTCGCCTCGCCGTCGGCGGCCAAGAGCCACATCGCGGGGCTCGACGCGCTCGTCGCGGCGCGGATGCATGCATGCATCGCCGCCTTTTCGAGCGGGGTGCCGGTCGTGCCGGTGTCGTACAGCCGCAAGTTCGAGGGGCTGTTCGGCTCGCTCGGCTACGACCGGCTGGTGCCGCACACCGGCATGCCGACCGACGCGGCGATCGCCTTCGTGCTCGACGCGATCGACCGGCGCCACACCCTTAAGTCCGAGGTCGCGCAGGGTCTGACCCAGGTCAAGGCGCGGCTCGATGCGTACCGCGCGGTGCTCCGCGACCTGTTCGCCGCGGTGTCGGCGCGGTGACCTTGCCCACTGGTCCCATCGCTGCGATATCCGCGGCTTCAACGACGAGGTAGATCATGCCGGTCCTCGAAACCACCCGCCTCTCCGACGACGTGGTCGCGCTCGACCGGGCGCAGTGCATCACGGCGGGCACGGCGCTCCACGATCGGTACGTCACCGCCGATCCGTTCCCGCACATCGTCATCGACGACTTGATCGATGCCGGCGTCCTGCGGCGGCTGACCGCCGAATGGCCCGAGACGACGAGCGATCGCAAATATTACGACCGCTCGCAGGAGCGGCTGAAGTACGAATGGCAGCCGCACGAGGTGCGCACGCCCGCGCTGCGCGCCTTCCTTGCCGAGATGAACGCCGAGCCGATGCTGCGCTTCGTCGAGGCGCTGACCGGCATCAAGAAGCTGATCGCCGACCCCTACTACATCGGTGCCGGGCTCCACGAGACCAAGCGCGGCGGGCATCTCGGCGTCCACGCCGACTTCAACATCCACAAGGGGATGAACCTGCTGCGGCGGATCAACCTGCTGATCTACCTGAACGACGACTGGTCGCCCGAGTGGAAGGGCGATCTCGAGCTCTGGTCGACCGACATGAAGGAGCGGCGGCACGCGGTCGCACCGGCGATGGGCCGCGCGGTGATCTTCAACACCGATCTCGACAGCTTTCACGGCGTCCCCGACGTCATCGCCTGCCCGCCCGACCGGTCGCGGCGGTCGATTGCGCTTTATTACTACACCGCGCCCGAGGAAGGGCTGGCGGCGCTGCCGACGCGGACGACGGTCTTCAAGCCGCGCCCGGGCACCGCCGACCGCGCCGACCGCGAGGTCGCGCGACGCCACCTCGTCAGCGACTGGGTTCCCCCGGCGCTGCTGCGTGCGCTCAGGAAAAAATAGCCCGCTCGAACCGCCACAGCCGCAGCCGGAACAGGATCGCCGCGGCGGCCAGCCGGTCGCCGGTCCGCGTCAGCTTCGGCGAGGCGAAGACCTTCGGCAGGTGCGCCACCGCCGAAACCGGGAGGAGCACCGCGCGCGCGCGCCAGCTCGCCGCGCCGCCGCCGCGCGCACGGTGGAGCGCGTGGCTCTCACGCACCAGCCGCTCCCACTTGCGGGTCAGCTCGGCCCACGTGCGCCGCGCCGGATGGGCGACGGCGGCGGCGGGGGCGTAGGCGATGCGGTAGCCCAGGTCGCGCGCGCGCAGGCACCAGTCGGCGTCCTCCGAAACGTCCGCGCGAAAACTCCCGACCGCGTCGAACACGGCGCGCCGGGTGAACAGGTTGGCGGTGACCGAGAAGCCCTTGACCTCGACGTACGCGCGATTGTCGAAGGCGAACACGCGCTCGAACGCCTCGACCCCGGTCAGCGCGCTCTCATCGGCGACCGACACCGCCATCGCCCCGCCGACGAGATCGGCGGTCTCCAGCGCCGCGACTCCGGCGGCCAGCCAGCCGGGGTCGGGCACGCAGTCGGCGTCGGTGAACGCGAGCACCGGCGCGGTCGCCAGTGCCACCCCACCGTTGCGCGCCGCGCCCGCCCCGCGCTCGGTCACGACGACGAGCCGTGCGCGGCCGGCGATCACCGCCGCGACCGCCGCCTCACCGCACGGCGAGGCGTTATCGGCGACGACGATCTCGACGTCGCCTAGCGTCTGCGAAGCCAGCGCGTCGAGACACTGCGCCAGCCCGCCGAGGTCCGCATAGTGCGGGACGATGACGCTGACCGCCGCCACTATCTGAGGTGGGCGTCGAACCAGCCGACGGTGCGCGTCTCACGGTCGTGGACCGAATCGGCTCGGCGCAGGTGGTGGCCCTCTCCGGCGTAGATGACGAGGCTGGTCTCGACGCCGAACTCTTTAAGCGCGTGCCAGAACTCGACCGACTGCGCGGGCGGGCACTCGAGGTCGCGCTCGCCGACGTAGATGAACGTCGGCGTCTTCGCCGCCTTTATCGTCGTCAGCGGGGAGGCGCGGACGTACGGCGCGGGATCGTCGTAGGCGGAAGCGCCGAAGAACGGCGGCATCCACTGGTCGATCCCGTTCTGGCCGTAATAGCTGATCCAGTTGGCGATGCCGGCGCCGGCGACCGCGCCCTTGAAGCGCGTCGTGTGCGTCACGGCCCACATCGTCATGTACCCGCCGTAGCTGTGGCCGAACATGCCGAGCCGCGCGTCGTCGACCGGCGCGACGCGCTCGACCGCGTCGATACCCGCCATGATGTCGCGCAGATCGCCGCCGCCGAAGTCCTTGACGTTGGCCGCGGTGAACGCCTCGCCCTGGCCGTACGACCCGCGCGGGTTGGGCTGAAACACGTAATAACCGTGGTCGAGGAGCAGCCGCACCGTGTCGTTCCACGGGAACTCGGGCGTCACCGCCGCCGACGGGCCGCCGTGGGGGATCACGACCATCGCCTGCTTGCCGGCTCCGCCGGCGGGGGCCTGCTTGCCGGCTCCGCCGGCGGGGACCTGCTTGCCGGCTCCGCCCTTGCGCGGCGCGAGCAGCCAGCCCTGCAGGTCGAAGCCGTCGTTGGTCCACGTCACGCTCGTCGCCCGCGCCGGCGGGACAATCGCCGTGTTGACCCGCGTCACCGGCGTCAGCTTCAGCGTCGCGCCCTGCAGCGTTCCCGCCGCGAGCTCGACCGGGTGCTCGAAATCCTCGACCGCGGCGGCGAACTGCGTCGCATCGCGGTTGATCGCGACCTCACCGTCGCCCGCGGTCGGCGTCACCGCGCCCGACCACAGCAGCGTCGTCGCCCCGTCACTCGCCCGCACCCGCGCGATCTGCGCGTTCGCCCCCGCCAGCCGCGTCACGACCGGGTCGGCCCCCGCCCACACGACCGAGCGGATCGTGGTCTTCGCCCCCGCCGTCAGATTGCGCGGCATGCCCCCGGTGAGCGGAACGGTGAACAGGTCGCCACCGACCGAGCCGAAGTCGCTCATCAGTCCGCCGATGAACGCAACCGTGGTCCCGTCGGGCGACACGCGCGGCATGTTGATCTGGACCGGCGGCGCGGCAATCGTCCGGGTCGCCCCGTCGGCGCGCTCGATGGCGACCAGCTTCGCCACCCACCAGTTGTTGTCGCCGTTGCCCTTCGCGGCGGTCGCGACGAAGCCTTGCCCGTCGGGCCGCCAGTCGTATTCGTAGACATAGGTGTCGGCGGGCGAAACGAAGCGCAGCGCACCGCCGGTCGCGGGCACGACGGCGATGCGCTGTTCATCGGTGGTCTCGCCGATCTCGCCGACCTGCGGCGCGCCTGCCTCGACCGCGCCCGTCGACTTGGTCGCGCCTTCGACCGCGAGCAGCGCGATCGCCGTGCCGTCGGGCGACCAGCGCGGCGTCTGCGCGACTCCGCGGACCGTCGCGACCGTCTGCACCGCACCGCCCTCGGCAACCATCAGCGTCGCGGCGTGCGCGGCGGGGTCGGTCGCGACGAACGCCAGCGCGCCCGACGCCGACCACGCCGCCCCGCCATAGCCGCACGCCGGGCACGGGTCGAACCGTGCGACGACCGCGCCGCGCCGGTCGCGCACGACGACCGCGCCGTGACCCTCCGGCGCGGCGGAGTCGGCGCGCAATTCGTTCTCGACCGCGGCGATGCGGTCGCCCGCCGACGACAGCGCGACCTCGCTGAACTTGTGGAGCACGGGGGCGGCAGGAGGAACGGCGACGGCGGCGGCGGCGAGCAGGAGGAGCATGCGGGTTCGGCCTTTCGTTACGGCACCCGGTATAGCGCGGCGAGCGCGCGCGTCATGCGGCTTTCGCGTGTGCCCCGTGCAGCGTAGACAGGCGCTATGACCGACCGCGCCGGCCCGCTCGACGACCTGCTCATCGTCGACCTCTCGCGCGTCCTCGCCGGGCCGTACGCGACGATGGTGCTCGCCGACCTCGGTGCGCGCGTCGTCAAGGTCGAACGCCCGCTCACCGGCGACGACAGCCGCCACATCGGCCCGTTCAAGGACGGCGAACCAGGCCAGTCGGCCTATTTTGCCAGCATCAACCGCGGCAAGGAGTCGATCGCGCTCGACCTCGCGGACCCCACCGATCGCGCGGTGCTCGACGCGCTGCTCGCGCGCGCCGACGTCCTCGTCGAGAACTTCCGGCCCGGCGTCATGGCGCGCCTCGGGCTCGGCTGGGACGCGCTCCACGCGCGCCATCCGCGGCTGGTCTACGCCGCCGCGAGCGGGTTCGGCCATACCGGTCCCGATGCGGACAAGCCGGCGTACGACATGATCGTGCAGGCGATGGGCGGCATCATGTCGGTCACCGGATGGCCGGGCGGGGCCCCGACGCGTGTCGGCACGTCCATCGGCGACATCGCCGCCGGGCTGTTTACGGTCGCGGGCATCCTCGCCGCGCTCCACGACCGTGCGCGGACGGGCGAGGGCCGGTTCGTCGACGTCGCGATGCTCGACGGGCAGGTCGCGATCCTCGAGAACGCCGTCGCGCGGTTCGCGGTCAGCGGCGTCGCGCCGGGACCACTCGGCGCGCGCCACCCGTCGATCACGCCGTTCGCCGCCTATGCCTGCGCGGGCGGGCACGTCGTCGTCGCGGCGGGTAACGACAGCCTGTTCCGCGCGCTCGCCGCAGCGCTCGGGGAGCCGGGCCTCGCGGCCGACCCGCGCTTTGCGACCAACGCCGCGCGCACCGACCACGCCGAGACGCTCGGCGCGATGATCGAGGCGCGGCTCGCGGCGCACGACGCGTCGTACTGGCTGGCGGTGTTCGAGGCGGCGGGCGTGCCGTGCGGGCCGCTCCACGACGTGCGCCAAGCGCTCGGTCACCGTCAGGTCCGCGCCCGCAACATGGCGATTCAGACGGCATTCCCCGACGGGTCGCCGCTGCTCGCCGCGGGCAATCCGGTCAAGATCAGCGGCTTTGCCGATCCGCCCACGCGCGCCAAGGCTCCCGCGCTCGACGAGCACCGCGCGATGATCCTCGCCGACCTCGGGCTATAATGTGGTAACCGACGCCGACCTCGTCCTCGCGCAGCGCCTCGCCGACGCGGCCGGGGCCGCGATCCGCCCGCACTTCCGCGCGCTCGCGGCGGTCGAGACCAAGGCCGACGCGTCGCCCGTCACCGTCGCCGACCGCGCAGCCGAAGCCGCGATCCGCGCCATGCTCGCGCGCGAGCGCCCGCACGACGGCGTCATCGGCGAGGAATACGGCGACGACCGCCCCGACGCCGCGCGCGTGTGGGTGATCGACCCGATCGACGGCACGCGCAGCTTCATTGCCGGGCGGCCTATCTTCGGGACCCTGATCGCGCTGCTCGACGACGGCGTGCCGGTGCTCGGTGTCATCGACCAGTGCATCGGCGGCGACCGCTGGCTCGGTGCGGCCGGGCGGCCGACGACGCTGAACGGCGCGCCCGCACGCGCCCGCTCGCGCCCGCTCGCCGCCGCGCACGTTGCGACGAGTTCGCCGCATTATTTCGACCCGGCCTCACACGCCGCCTTCGACCGCGTCCGCGCCGCTGCGGCCGACACGATGTACGGCGGCGACTGCTACAATTACGGCCTGCTCGCGAGCGGCCACGTCGACCTCGTCGTCGAAAGCGGGCTCAAGCTGTACGACTGGGCCGCGCTCGTGCCCGTCGTGACCGGGGCGGGCGGGGTGATGACGGCGTGGGATGGCACGCCGCTGCGGCGCGGCAGCGATGGCCGCGTCGTCGCGGCAGGCGATGCGCGCCTGCTCGCGGAGGCCGTCGCGCTGCTGGCCGGGTAGCGCTGCGCCAAGATGTCCGTTGCGCGGGTGGGAACGCCGCGGCTAGAGACGCGTCATCATTCCGGGTGGTCCGTCCGCCCGTCTTCCGACGTACAAAGGCAATCCATGGCGACGCAGCACCCGATTGACGATCTGACGCCGACCGGCGAGCGCCGTCGCGACTTCATCTTCATCGCGACCGGCGCGTTCGCCGCGGCGGGGGCCGCGACGGTGGTGTGGCCACTCGTCAACCAGATGAACCCGTCCGCCGACGTCCTCGCGCTCGCGCAGATTGACCTCGACCTTGCCGCGATCCAGCCGGGGCAGGCGATCAAGGTCAGCTGGCGCGGCAAGCCGGTGTTCGCGCGCAATCTGACCGCGAAAGAGATCGCCGAGGCGAAGGCGGTGCCGATCTCGACCCTGCGCGATCCCGAGACGCTCGCGCAGCGGACCAAGGCGGGCAAGGAGAACTGGCTGATCACGCTCGGCGTCTGCACCCACCTCGGCTGCGTCCCGCTCGGCGCGGGCGAGGGCGAGAACAAGGGCGCGTTCGGCGGCTATTTCTGCCCGTGCCACGGCTCGCAGTACGACACCGCCGCGCGCATCCGCTCAGGTCCCGCCCCAAAGAACCTCGAGGTGCCGACCTACGC
>Ga0123336_10004049_pt1 | contig 12072 bp, 7 predicted proteins | sample SSSSmetaG_FD_96466 | JGI IMG/M metagenome (GOLD analysis project Ga0123336, IMG submission 96466) | Glacier valley bacterial and archeal communities from Borup Fiord, Nunavut, Canada, to study Microbial Dark Matter (Phase II) - ​SSSS metaG | ecosystem: Environmental > Aquatic > Freshwater > Ice... | reverse complement strand
GGGACGACTTTCATCATGGGGCCAAATTACGGCGCGGGCGGCGCTTTAATACCTTTGCCACCCGGCCCGGCCGCACCCCACGGGCCCCTCGCCCGCGCGGCACCGCCCAAGGAACTCCACGCAACGCCCACCCACCGCATGACCATTCGCTGGACCCTGCTGCCCTTCGACGCCCTGCCGGCCCTCATTCTCTACGACGTGCTGCGGCTGCGGGCCGAGGTGTTCGTGGTGGAACAACACTGCCCCTACCAGGACGTGGACCGGCGCGACCCGGACGCCCTGCACCTGCTGGGCTACAGCGAGCAGGGCGAGCTGGCCGCCTACGCCCGCCTCTTCGACGCCGGCCGGTGCTTCGAGCAGGCCAGCATCGGCCGGGTGCTCATAGCGGCGCCCTTCCGGCGGTTCGGGCTGGGCAAGGTGCTGATGCGCCAAGCCATTGCGCACTGCCACACCGCGTTCGGCCCCCAGCCCATTATGATTGGCGCGCAACGCTACCTGGACCGGTTCTATTCCGAGTTGGGGTTCGTACCCGTGGGCGAGCCGTATGACGAGGACGGCATCCCACACCAGCACATGCTCCGGCCGTGATGAGGAATTTTCAGTTCAGGAGGGTAGGAGGGTAGGGGTTGATAGTGACGCGAACAATCCCACTCTGCTCCTCTTGCCTGCTGGCGCCGTGCTCCCGCCAGAACGAGCAGTAACAACTCCTGTTACTCCTACCCTCATGAACTCAAACCCCCTCCTACCCTCCTAAACTGAAAATTCCTCACGCGCAGCCGTCCGGGCCGCAGGTAGCGCCGTCGGCCACTGCGGCGAGGGCGGGCTTGGACTCGCTCCACACCTTGGCGAGCACTCCGGCGAAGACCTCGGCGGGCTGGGCGCCGGACACGGCGTACTTGTCCTCGAACACGAAGAAGGGAACGCCGCGCACGTCGATTTGGCGGGCCTGGTACTCGTCGTGGCGCACGGCGGCGGCGTAGGTGCCGGCGGCCAGGGCCTGGCGGGTTTCGGCGGCGGCCAGGCCGATTTCGGTGCCGAGCTGCACCAGGGTTTCGGGGTCGTTGAGGTCGCGGCCTTCGCGGTAGTAGGCCGCCAGGAGGCGCTCCTTGGCGGCGTCCTGGCGGCCGTGGTGGGCGCCGAGGTGAATGAGCTGGTGGGCCAGAAAGGTGTTGGCCGGCACGGCGCGGTCGAAGTCGTAGGCGAGGCCCACCTCCTGAGCGGCCTGGGTCACGTAGTCGCTCATGCGGCGGCTTTCGGCTTCGGAAATGCCTTTTGCCTGGGCCAGCGACTGATAAACGCTTTGGCCGGGCACGGGGCGCAGGTCGGGGTTCAGCTCGAAGCTGCGCCAAACGACTTGCACATCGGCGCGGTGGGCGAATTGGGCCAGGGCGGCTTCAAACTTGCGCTTGCCGATGTAGCAAAACGGGCAGACGACATCGGACCAGATTTCAACTTTCATAACCGGAGGGCAAATGTTCAGGGTTCTGGAAGGAGCTACAAGGCAGGGGCGGCGGGAAAAAATTTGGGCGGCCCGCAGCCATTTCCCGCACTTTTCCTAGTGCTTTAGTTCTTGAGCACGATACTGACCACCTGGCCGGGCCCGCTCACCAGAAACTTACACTCGTCGAAGCCAGGCGCGGCCACGGTGGGGCGCACGTTGTTGGAGAAAGCGTAGGGCTCGGTGGGGATGCCGATGAAGTTCTTATCGACTTTGTCGTTGTTGTTCAGGTCCTGGGTGATGGCCACGGCCCATTCGCCCTTGGGCAGGTCCACGGGCAGCGAGAAGCCCTGCTTACCCTCGGGCCGCACCACCCGCGAATACGCCCACTGCCCGCTTTTGAGGAAGCCGGCGCGGGTGTTGTAGAAAAACAGCTTCACGACCGAGGTGGCCGAAACCAGCGACGACACCACCACCGTCACCGAAGCGGTTTCGGGCGGCGCGGCGGCCGGCGCGGCGGCGCCCAGCGCCCCGCTCCCAATCAGCAGCGAGCAAAACAACAACACTCTCATAAGCAACGGCAGCTGGCCCCAACGGGCGGTGGAAAGTAGCGCTCCAACGCCCGCCGCGCCGGAAAGAGTTCGGCGCGGCGGAACATCCCGGCGCGCGCACCCCCTGTTTCGCGGGCCGTTAAAGTATTTTCCAGCTCAGCGCACACTGTTGGTAAGCAGTTAAAAGCGGCGGGTTAAGACCTGATGTTACGCGCTGGCGCGGGGCTCTGCCCCGTGCCGGCTACTAGTGGGCCAGAGGCCCACAGAACGAAGATGCCAGAACAACACCGAACGGCGCGGCCCGGCCAGAGGAGGCCGGGTAGTAACTGGTCACGGGGCAGAGCCCCGCGCCAGTGCGTAACATCACTTAAGCCCTCGGTAGTGTGAGTTTTAACTTTCGCGTTTTTCTATCGATGGGCCGCCCCTCCGGGGCTGGAAATGCTGCCCCTGGGTCAGTCCTGAACCGAATACATCAAGCCGGAAACCGCTGTAGTTGCCGGGCGCCACCCTGGTTGCGGCAACCAGCGAGCCCGCTCAGGGCCAGCTGTTTCGGTGAACACGTCCAGCAACCTCCACGATGGGAAAGCTAAATTGCTGAGCACGTAGATTAAGTAAATAGATGATTATGTATTGGTTTGGTTGTCTCGGATTATAGCCTGCATTTATTCAATTCAAAAAATGATGAATGGGCGTATGTGGCGCCCCCAACGGCTTCTCATCATTTAGAGCCTGTTTGGTACTTGTGTCCATCATCACTACCCCCGAAATTCCGGAGCGCAGCAACGTCGTCGTTTCCAGCGCGGGCCGGCAGGCCGTCGTGTTTCTGCACGGCCAGGGCGGCGACCAGAGTATGTGGCGCCTGCTGGCGCCCGCGTTCGAGGACCGCTACCAGGTCGTGCTGCTGGATTTGGTGGGGACCGGCCGCTCCGACCTGGCCGCCTACCGCCCCGGCCAGCGCCGCGCCGCGCTCGAAGGCCACGCCCGCGACCTGCTCGACGTGCTGAGTGCCCTGGCCCTGCACGAGGTCGTGTTCGTGGGCCACTCGGTGGGCGCCGTGATTGGGGTGCTGGCCGCCGTGCGCGAGCCCGCCCGGTTCGCCAAGATGGTGCTGGTGTCGCCCTCGCCGCGCTTCCTCAACGAGGCCGGCCACGCGGGGGGCTTCGAGCAAAGCGACGTCAACGAGCTGCTGGCCGCGATGGAGGGCGATTACCGCGGCTGGTCCTCCGCCTTCGCGCCGGTGATGATGGGCGCCGACGAGCGGCCCGAGCTGGCGCTGGAGCTGACCAACAGCTTCGTGCGCACGAACCCCGAAATTGCCCGGCACTTCGCCCGCGTCACGTTCTTTTCCGACAGCCGCGCCGAGCTGGCGCACCTCACCATCCCCACGCTCATGGTGCAGAGCGCGCGCGACGTGGTTGCCCCGCCCGCCGTGGGCCAGTACCTGCACGGGCAGCTGGCCGACAGCCGCCTCGAAGTGGTGGAAACCGGCGGCCACTGCCCGCACCTGAGCGCCCCGCAGGAAACGCTGGGCGCCATTGACCGGTTTTTGCAGCGCGGGTTTTAAGCGCCCGTCCGAACCGGCGTCCGGGCGGGCCGCCGGCTTTGTGGCCGGCGGTCCGCTCATCGTCCGCCCGGCGGCCCGGCAACGACGAGCGGCCGCCACAGCTACCAACGGGTAACGCAAACAGCTTATTAGCGCCCGCCACGCCGCGGAGTCCGCGGCACGGCGCAACGTCACAGCCGGAGGCTGAACGCCAGCGGCTCGACCACCCACTGCCGGCGCACGGCGTCGAACACCACCCGCACCCCGGCCTCAATGGGGGTGCGCAGGCGCAGCACGTTGAACAGCACCAGCGCGTCGGCGCCCGCGCTGCGGTAGGCGTAGCGGGCGCCGGGGGCGTTTTCGCCCCGGGCCACGTCGCCGAACAGGGTGGCGCGCAGGCGCTGCACGTACAGCACCCGGCCCAGCGCCCAGTGCGGAAAGGCGAGCGGCAGGTAGTAGTCGACGCTGGCCACGCGCAGGCGGTCGAAACTGGTGTAGCCTTCGCCGCGCGGGAACGAGACCGCGGGCGCAAACTGGTACTGGGCCTGGGCTTGCCCCTGGTAGCCGGCGCGCAGGCGCAGGGCGTGGTGGCGGGCCAGCCCCGGCAGGTACACGCTGGCCTGCGCGGCCCACTGGGCCGCCTCCAGGCCGGCACCGAAGGGCGTGGTCCGGCTCGTGAGCAGCAGGGCGCCCCCGGCGCGCGGGGCCACGTCGCGGGCGCTCTGCTTGAGCTGGGCGACGTAGCCGAGGGTGGTTTGCAGGCCGTTCAGGGGCTGGTTGGGGCCGGTTTCGGTGCGGCGGCGCGCGGGCAGGTCGTAGCCGAACACCTGCTCGCGCAGGTAGTAGGCGCCCAGCGTCAGCCCCTGCAAGTACCGCGAATGCGTGAGGTTGAGCGGCAGGCGCAGGCCGGCCGTGAGGCGGGCGTAGCGCCACTGGTCGCGCCGGCTCACGCCGTTGATGAGCAGCGCCGCGTCGCGGCCGCCGTAGGTCAGGTCGGCGTCGAGCACCGGGAAGCGGCCCTGGTAGCTGAGGGCGGTGCTGGTGCTGAAGGTGCGCTCGGTCTGGTCGTAGCCCAGGCCGGCAAACACCTGGGTGGTACTCAGCAAGTCCTGGGAGCGCAGGCCCACGCTCACGGCGTTGCCGCCGGGGCTCTGCACCACGCCGTAGCTGAACAGGTTGAAGGCGTGCAGCAGCGGGGCGTAGCGGCGCACCTCGGCGCGCGGCGCGGCCGAATCGGGCCGGGCCAGCAGCTGCGGCAGCAACCGGCCGGCGGGCTCCCCCGCCGCCAGGGCGGCGGCGTAGGGGCCCGGCGCGTCGGCCAGGGCCGGGGCCACCGGCTGCCAGGCCGTGGTGTCGAGCGGCAGCTCGACCACCCGCGCCCCGGTGGCCCGGTAGTCGTGGAAGGCCAGGTGGCGGCCGTCGGGCGCCACGGCGGCGTGGTAGGCACCCAGCGGCCGGGCCGTTACGCGGTAGTTCTGGCCGGTGCGGGCGCTCACGGCGTACAGGTTGTCGGTGCCGGCCTGGGCCGAGTTGTAGAGCACGAAGTCGCGCCAGGGCTGGGGGTTGGCCAGGTTCACGTTGGCCACGGGCAGCAGGGCGCGGGCGGTGCCGGTGGCCGGGTCGAGCACGACAATGGTTTTGCCGGCCGCGCGCAGCGCCACGGCCACCAGGCGGCGGCCGTCGGGGTGCCAGCGGGGCTGCTGGTAGAAGTCGTTTGAGGGGTTGGGCAGGGTCTGGATTTCGGCGCCGGTGCGGGCGTCGAGCACCACGAGGGCGTGGTGGTAGGCCGCGTCGGTGCGCACGGCCACCAGGCGCCGGCCGTCGGGCGAGAGGGCCGCGGCCGCGTAGCGCCCACCCCGACCGAGGCGCGTGAGCCGGCCGGTTTTCAAGTCCAGCACCTTTAGCTCGGAGGCAATTTGCCGGCCCCAGCGGGCGTGCTGCTGAAATTCGGGCCACACCGCCCGGCCCCCGCTCACCGACAGCATCTCGGGCATGTTCAGTTGGCCCGGTACGAACACCCGCCGCTCGGCCCCCGTCCGGCTCAGCAGTACGAACTGCGGAATGTGGCCCAGCCCGGTTTTCAGGGCCAGCACCGTGCTGTCGGTCACGTACTGCGGGTACTGGTACTGGGTAAACACCCGTTCCGAAGCCGCCGCCCGCAGCTCCCGCCCCGGCGCCGCCGCGCCCGGCGGCTCCGGCCGGGCCCGCCAGACGGAGTCGATTTCCGTCATCGTGCGCTCGTACAGCTCCTCCACGGCGAGGCCGGTGCGGCGCCGGATGCTGCGCGAGAACGAAAACGGGTAGAACGGAAAGCGGTAGTAGTCGTTCAGCACCCCGGCCCACACGGCGGGCCCGTGGTGGGCTTTCAGGTAGGAAGTCATAAAGTAGCCCAGCACGTACCAGTCGGGCACGTAGTCGCGCAGCGAGCCGTTCACCGCTTTTTGGTACGAGTAGCGGCGGCCGGCCCGCAGGTTGGCCCGCAGCCCCACCCCGAAGCTGGCGATGCGCCCGCGCCCGCCGCGGGTGAGGGCGGTTTCAGTGCCCACGGCGTCGCCCTCGAAGTACCACTGCGGCACCCCCACGGCGGCCACGCCCAGGGCGCCGTCGCCCAGCAGCGGGCCCAGCACCCGGCCCACGCCCTGCCGGGCCTGCTCGAACTGCCCCACGTGCCGGAACTCGTGCACCGCCAGCCCGTCGAGCCAGTCCACGGTGCCCAGCCCGAAACCCTGCTGCGGCGTGGTGAAGAACTCGGCGTGGCGCGGCAGAAACGTCACGAAGCCGTTGGGCACCGTGGTCTGGCTTTGCAGCACCACGGCAATGGGCCGCGGCCGCACCCCCAGCGTGGCCACCCCAGGGCCGTGCAGCTGCTCGAGCCGCGCGGCGGTGCGCTGCGCCGCCGAATCAAGGCCGCCCGCGAACAGCACCCGGAAGTGCGGGGTGCGCACCTGCTGCCAGCGCAGGCCGGGCGGGTTCTGGGGCAGCACGGGCAGGCTCTGGGCGCGGGCCGCGGCGGAGAGGGCCAGCAGGCCCAGCAGGAAACGGAGGCAACGCACGAAACGTGGACTAGTGAGCCCGCAAGCAACGCCAAAACCGGGAAAGTGCGGCCGGCCACCGGCCGCGGCGCGGCTGGTACCGGCCGCGCCACCGGGCCGTTCGGGTGGTGGGCCCGGCGCGATGAGGCCAGTTCCCCCCCGCGCGCTACGTCGCCAGCGCGTCGCGGTCGGGCACGCTCTGGTCCTGCAGGGTGGCCGTGCCGCGCTCGCGGCGCGTGATGCGCGAGTAGCGGCTGATTTCCTGGTCGAAGAGGAACCGCAGGAACAGCTTGGTGTAGCTGCGGTGGGCCAGCAGCGGCTCGTAGAACTCGGGGGCCAGGCGCTTGAGCCTGGGCAGGTTGTTCCACGGAATGCCGGGCATGTCGTGGTGCGCGTTGTGGTAGCCCACGTTCAGGTTGATGCCGTTCAGGCGGCCGTAGTAGGAATAGGTTTCCTGCGCGGGGCTGAGGGTGAGGTAGTGCTCCTGAATCCAGCGGGCGCCGAGCGGGTGCAGGCCCACCGAGAAGCTGAGGAACAGGTAGAGCAGGGCCGTCCAGCCGAAGAAGTAAACGACGACGACATCAAACAGCACCTGGGCCCCGATGGTGGCCGCCACGTAGCGGTCCACGGGGGCCACCTCGCGGCAGCGCAGGGTGCGTACAACCTGAAACACGGGAAGGAAAACAGCCCCACGGCTTTGCCGAGGCTGTAGTTGTGAATCAGCCGGGCCTCGTAGCCGTCGGGCAGGTCGGCGTCCAGCTCGTGTACGCCCTGGAACACGTGGTGCTTGACGTGGAAATTCTTGAAGCTGATGGCCGTGGGAAACACCGTCGGAAAATTGGCCAGGATGCCGGTGGCCACGTTCTGCCACAGCTTGCCGGACACCAGGTTATGGGCCGCCTCGTGGATGACCACGAACAGCGTGTGCGAGAGAAACGCCCCCACCAGGTAGGCCACCGGCAGCGTCCAGTACCACGCCTAGTGGCGCAGCGCGTAGGCCCGCGCCACCAGGGCCGCCACGCAGCCCGCCCCGATGAGGAAAGTGGCCGGGTTGCGGGTCATCAGCTGCTTCACCTCGGGGTGGGCCCGAATGATTTGGCGGGTGCGCCCCCGGTGCGGCTTGGGGGCCGGGGCGACGGTGAAGGCAGTGGGCGCGGAAGCCGTAAAGAGCGAAAAGCCAGCGCGGCGCGCACCACGCGCACCGGCGGCTTCCCAACAAAACTACGGCGGGGCTGGCACTGGGCAAATGAGTGAGTGAAATAGCATATGACCAATTCACTCATTCGCTCATTCACCCATTGCTCACATCTGCGTCAGCCAGGCTTTGGCGGTTTCGATGTCGTCGAAGGTGGCCACCACGGGGTTGTTGACGGTGAACTGCAGGGTGAGGTCGGTGCTGAGGCGGCTGTAGAGGTTGGGCGAATAGACCCAGGCGAAATACTGCAGGCCGGCGGCCGTCATGGCCGGAAACCACTCCTTGCCGCCCCACTCGGCGGCCTCGCTCCACATACTAGTCACCAAGGTATTGTCGTTGAGCGCCTTGTGGCAGCGCTGCTGCCCCAGCAGGCGCAGCATTTCGCGGGCGCCGTGCTGCACACTGGTCAGGTCCTGATTGCCGCGCCAATCGGCAACCAGCCACTCGTGCAAGTGGTCGTAGGAGATGGCAATGTGGGGTTCTTCGAGTAAGAGCTGCAAGGCCATAACGAAACAGTTGGAGATGCGGCGTATTACGGTCAATACGTAGTAAAGGATACGAAATCCAGCGCGCATGTGCCCCCACAAACACTCTGGCGCGGCTCGGGTTTACTGGTGCGGGGTTTATACGTAGCCCGGCCACTTGCTGCCAGGAGCCAGCCCTGCCGCGCCGCGAACGCAGTGCTCCCCCGGCGGTGTTGGCCAGAAATATTCGGGTTGCCAGCCGCAAGCCGGGCCGGGCCCAAACTCGTATGGTGTAGCCGGAGCCCGCGTCTGGCGCAGCACACCGGCCGGCTACGGCACTACTTCAACTTATTATCTCCGCATGAAAAACCCATTGAAGTCCCTCGCCAGCCTGAGCGTGCTGGCCCTCACGTTTGCCTGCAGCCCGCAACAGCCGGCCGAGGCCCAGAACCCGCCGCGCTCCACCGCAGGCTTCGCCCCGGCCAACCTCACGGGGCTGGCCCTGGCCACCTTTGCCGGCGGCTGCTTCTGGGCCCAGGAAGAAGCGTTTGAGCAAGTGAAAGGCGTGAAGCAGGTGGTGAGCGGCTACGCCGGCGGCACCAAGGCCAACCCCACCTACGAGGAAGTGGCCCAACAAACCACCGGCCACACCGAAACCGTGCAGGTCTATTTCGACCCCAAGGTCATCAGCTACCAGCAGCTGGCCGACATCTTTTTCACCGCCTCCCACGACCCCACCCAGCTCAACCGCCAGGGCCCCGATGCCGGCCCCGAGTACCGCTCGGCTGCTTTCTACCGTACCCCGGAAGAGAAGAAAATCCTCGAAGCCACCATTGCCAAAGTGAACGCCGCCAAGCAGTACAAGGACAAGATTGTAACCCAGGTGGTGCCTTTTCAAAAGTTCTGGCCGGCCGAGGACTATCACCAGGGCTACTACCGCCTGCACCCCGAAAACCCCTACATCGCCCACGTGTCGGCGGCCAAGGTAGAGCATGTGCGCAAGGCGTTTCCACAGGTTATTAAAAGCCCGCTGTAAAGCAGCGCCCCGGCCTCGGGGTAATTCATTGTCAGGAGCCCCGGCCGTAGCGGCCGGGGCTTTTTTGCGGGGCGTAGCGGCGGCCTACCTTTGAAACATAAGCGGTGCGCCGTTTGTGTTTTCATCGACTCCATCCTGTATATGTCCATTGCCGAGCCGCCCGTGCTGGATTTTGAGCTGTTGTTTTCGTTGCTGCCGACGCCACATGCTGTGCTGGCGCCCGACGGCACCTTGCTGGCCCTGAACGCAGCCCTGGTGGCCCTCATGGGCCCGGCAGCCCCGGGGCCCGGCCAGCCGGCCGAGGCCCTGCGCGTCGGTTTGGTGGCCGGGGGCAGCCAAATGGCCAGTGCTGCGGCCTGGGCGGGGGCGCTGGCCCAGGCCGCAGCCGGAGTCGGCGCCGTGCTTGCGCCGGAATACACCGACGACGCCCCCGGGCTCGGGTATTGGGAACTCACTTTTAGGCCCGTGCCAGCGGCGGCCGGAGGCTTGGGCTACGTGCTGCTGCGCCTGCTGGACGTGGGCGAACAGCTGCGCGGTCAGGCGCGCCTGTTCGCGCAACAGCAGCGCACCCAGCGCATTCTCGATAATCTGCCGCTTACCATCAGCACGGTGGAAGGGCCTGAGCTTACGTTCACTTTTCTTTCGGCCCAAGCCCAGCAGGCTATGGGCGGGCGGGCCGCCGTAGGGCGCACCGTGGCCGAAAGCCTGCCCGAGATTGCGGCCCAGGGCTACACGCAGCTTCTGGCCCAGGTGCGCGATACCGGCAAGCCGCACTTGGGCCACGAAGAGCACAGCCAAATGCTGGACCCGGCCTCGGGCGAGCTGCGCGACTGCTACCACGACTTCGGCTTTGTGCCCCTGCGCGGTGCCGACGGCGCGGCCATCGGGGTGCTGGCCTACGGCCTCAACGTAACCGAGCGGGTGCAGGCCCGCCTGGAAGCCGGGACCGCCCGCGGCGAAGCCGAGGCCGCCGACCAGCGCCTGTGCCGCCGGCTGGAGGCCCTGCCCATCATCACCTTCAGCACCGACGCCCACGGCCGCACCACCTACATGAGCCCCCAGTGGTACGCCTACACCGGCCAGGCGCCGGGCGGCCCCTGGGCCGAGGTGGACGCGCACTGGCCCGGGGCGGTGCACCCGGACGACGCCGCGCGTTCGGTGCAGGAAATCAGCAGCAGCATTGCCGACGCACGCCTGGGCCGGGTGGAGCTGCGCCTGCGGGACGCCGATGGCCGCTACCGCTGGTTCCTCACCGAGGCCGTGCCGGAGCTGAACGAAGCCGGCCACCTGCAGCAGCGCCACGGTTTCTTGCTCGACGTGGAGGAGCTGCGCGGCGCCCAGCGCCGCCTCGAAGACAAAGACCGCCAGTTGACGCAGATTTTGAACCAGAGTCCGGCCCTGATTTCAGCGGTGGCCGGCCCCGAGCACCGGTTCGCCTTCACCAATGCGGGCTACGACGAGGCGTTTGGCCGGCGCGTCCAACTGGGCCGGCCGGTGGCCGAATGCTACCCCGAAGCCGCCGAGCAGGGCTTTGTGGCCCTACTCGACCAAGTGTACCGCACCGGCGAAACGGCGGTGAGCCACGAGGCCCCGTTCGAGATGGCCGGTTCGGCTGGCGAGCCCGGCCGGCCGCGGTACTTCGACGTGAGCTACCAAGCCTTGCGCGACGAACAAGAACGGGTGAGCGGCATCTTGACCTTCGCCCTCGACGTGACGGAGCGGGTGCGGAGCCGCCAGCGCCTCGACGAGCTGGAGCAACGGGTGCAGCGCCGCGACCTGCAGCTGCGCCTGCTCACCGAAAGTCTGCCGCAGCTCACGTTTATCGTGGACGAAAAGGTGCACATAGAGTACCTATCGCCCCAATGGTATGCCTACACCGGCCAGGCCCCCGACGCGGACGTGAGCGGCACGTGGACCGAGTGGGTTCACCCCGAGGACTTGCCGCTCATTGGGCCGCAGTTTGCCCGGGCCCTGGCCGAAGGCACCGGTTGGAACTACGAGCTGCGCCTGCGCCGCCACGACGGCGAGTACCGCTGGTTTTTGAGCCAGGGAGTGGCCGAAGTACCCGCGGTGGCGGGCGAACCGGTGCGGCGCTGGTACGGCGCCAATACCGACGTGGAGGACGTGCGCCGGGTGCAGCAGGAGCTGGAACGTTCGCGCGAGGACTTCGCGGCCCTGGCCGACAACATTGCCCAGCTCGCGTGGATGGCCAACGCCACGGGCCATATTTTCTGGTACAACCGGCAGTGGTACGACTACACGGGCCTGAACCTGGCGGCCATGCAGGGCTGGGGCTGGATGCAGGTGCACGACCCGGCGCTGGCCGAGGGCGTGAACGCGCGCTACCTGGCTTGCATCCAGGCGGGCGAGCCGTGGGAAGACACCTTTCCGCTGCGGCGGCACGACGGCGAGTTTCGCTGGTTTCTGAGCCGGGCCCGGCCTATTCGCGACGCGGGCGGGGCCATCACGCGCTGGTTCGGCACCAACACCGACGTGACCGAGCTGCGCGAGCTGCAGCTGCAGCTGCGGGCCGGCGAGGAGGAACTGCGCATTCAGGCCGAAAGCCTGCCCCAGCAGATATGGACGGCCCTGCCCGACGGCACGGTGGACTTTTACAACCAGCGCACGGCGGCGTACCTGGGCGAGGCGATGGAGAAGAACGGCGCCGCCCATTGGCTCAACTTTGTGCACCCCGACGACCGCGCCCCCATGCAGATTCGCTGGGAAGCGGCCACTGCCAGCCAGCGCTACTACGAGGCCGAGTTTCGGCTGCGCCGCTACGACGGGCAGTACCGCTGGTTTCTGGGGCAGGC
>Ga0123336_10004048_pt1 | contig 12073 bp, 16 predicted proteins | sample SSSSmetaG_FD_96466 | JGI IMG/M metagenome (GOLD analysis project Ga0123336, IMG submission 96466) | Glacier valley bacterial and archeal communities from Borup Fiord, Nunavut, Canada, to study Microbial Dark Matter (Phase II) - ​SSSS metaG | ecosystem: Environmental > Aquatic > Freshwater > Ice... | reverse complement strand
AATGATAGTAAGTCATGCCAAAACTGCATGGTGACAAAGTTAATGTCAACCGCAAAAACAAAAGCTTTGGTGTCAGGCGTTATTGAGAAACAATAAAGATATTTAATTATATGATTGGAGGGCATTATGTACAAAATTTTGAAAACTAAATCTGATGATGAAAGTGTGAGTATGAGATTATCAAAATATCCTGACGGAAATTTAGCAATTATTCTAACATGCGAGAGTGGAGAGCCATGGGGAACTATGACTAAGACTTTAGGTATAAGTTTACCAAAAGACACAGCGTTCGTTGACGCAAACAGTTTCGGATATTATGAGGCCTTTATTAAAGAGCACGAACTTGGAGAACCAACAGGTGTTGTTCAAAACAGTGGGTACGTGGCGTATCCTCAATATAAGTTTGATTTAGAAAAAATCAAATCATTATCAGAAGATTGAGAGGTTAGTTATCACACGCTATTAAGGATTGTTATTTAGATTACACCAACAGATTATAGGTAGAATATGATTTCATAGATTAACAATGAAAGAAGGGATAGTGTGATGCTTGGTGCAAACCATAATATTTGGCTGAATAAGCTACGCTGGAAAACAGCCAATAATGAATTTAAGAAAATGCGTGAGTTAAGACTTGACTGTTTTAGATATGTATTTATAAATAATGGATTAACACAAGAACAACAATCGCTTTTGATGGAATTTATGTGAGATTCCGATAAGTTGAACACTATTACAACATCCGATTTTTGCAATATGTTTATCAGGAACAAAATCTTATTTGAACTGAAGTTTGCGTATCCAAAGAAACGAGGTTTGAAGTATAGTTATAAGTGTTTTCACATAGTGAGAAAAGTTAATGCACAATTGAAATTAATTGCAAAGGCCGCGTTAATAGCTAATTGAAAAAGAAATATTGAAATAATATCCAAGAATGGAGAATGGTATGAGTTCAAAAAAGATGTTGGTGGAATCGAGCATTGATTACATGCCTGTGACCGGCAAAATAACAGATGTATTGATTACGATTGAAATTCATATGGTCGGTAGTGGCAATTACTTAGATTGTATGTTAGAAGCTGAATTATTGCTTGATGCAAAATGTGCTAGCCTTGTTGAGCAAAAGCACATAAGAAATATCACAGGTAGATATAAATTATTTGACCATGATAATACGAGTATTTTGGCATCATGGCAAAGTAATGATGAAGAATATAAACTAAGTGAGAGACGAGGTAAATTATGAATTCAAAAAATAAATTAAGAGTGGTGGCTGTAAGCCCTATCGTATACATCGGAAATACAGCTAAAAACAAAGAGGCTATTGTATATGAATATTACAACCATATGACAGACGCGGATATCATAGTGACACCTGAATTATCAATTACAGGGTACACATGTGCAGACTTATTTGGCAATCAGCAATTGCTAGAGAATGCCAAAGTCGCATTGACTGAGTTAACGGAAATGACAAATGTTGGACCTATGTTGATTGTTGGTGTGCCGTTAGTGGTTGACGGAATCCTATGGAATTGTGCCGCTGTTATGCATAGTGGAAGTTTAATTGCAGTAATACCAAAGACATATTTACCTAACTATGGTGAATTCTATGAGAAGAGATGGTTCCAACATGGATTTGTTGAAACGAAAAGAATTAACATCAATCATGAGTTAAAGAACATTCCATTTGGAAATAATATTTTGATTTCGATGTCAGAACCTAATGCAGTTATCGGTGTTGAAGTGTGTGAAGACGCATGGGCGCCGGTATCTCCCGGAAGATTAATGGCTTTAGCTGGTGCTGAAATAATTATTAACATTTCAGCGTCTAACGAAATAATCGGTAAAGCTGATTATCGTAGAAACATGCTATCTGATACATCAGCAAGCTGCTTATGTGGATATGTATATGTTTCAGCTGGAATGTATGAATCAACGTCAGATGTTGTATTTGGTGGACACAAGTTGGCTTTTGAAAATGGTAAATGCATAGCTGAAGTAAAGCCTTTTGAAGATGGTCATTTAATCTGTGATATTCAACTATCAAAAATAAAGCACGATAGAATGGTGAATCATACATTCGCTGATTGCAGAAAGAATTTTGTTAATCGGAAGTATGAAACAGTTTTTTGTGATACATTCGCTTGTGTAAAAGAACGATTATTGCAGAATGTAGCAATTACACCATTTATCCCAAAGACAAATGTGAAAGAAAGATGTATGTCAATCTTCCAGATGCAGGTGGCTGGATTACAGCGCCGTATAGAAACAACAAAAGGAAAAGTTGTTATCGGTGTTTCTGGCGGACTTGATTCCACATTAGCTTTGCTTGTTGCCGCGCAGGCTATGAAAAATCTTCATAAACCAGCGTCAGATATTATAGCAATTACAATGCCTGGATTTGGAACAACAGACAGAACTAAAAATAATTCTCTGACCTTAGCTAATGAATTAGGTTGTGACACACGAATCATATCAATTGAAGAGGCTGTCAGACAGCATTTCTCAGACATTGGCCAAGATGAAAATGTTAAGAATATTACATATGAGAATTGTCAAGCAAGAGAGCGAACTCAAATCCTAATGGATGTAGCAAATAAAGACGGTGGATTTGTTGTTGGAACCGGTGACTTATCAGAGCTTGCATTAGGTTGGTGTACATATAATGGCGACCATATGTCTATGTATGCGGTTAACACAAGTATTCCAAAAACATTAGTACGAACAATGGTTGATGAAGTCGGCCACGTAATGGCAACGAAACAGCACACATCAAAAATGCATGATGTAATTGACGATATTTTAGATACTCCGGTTAGTCCAGAGCTATTGCCACCAAATGCTGATGGCACGATTGCGCAGAAAACAGAAGACTCAATCGGAAGTTATATTTTACATGACTTCTTCATGTATTATACATTGAGATTTGGAATGGCTCCAGAAGAGATTTTTGAGCTTTGTCAAGAAGCTGTTCGTCAGAGTGATGAGTGCAAGTTTAGTGATGAAGAAATTATGAAGTGGATGAATGTATTTTATAAAAGATTCTTCACAAGTCAGTTTAAGAGAAATTGTATGCCTGACGGAGTTAAAGTCGGAACCGTATCCGTTAGCCCAAGAGGTGATTTAAGATTGCCGTCCGAAGTGGATTTTGCGAGTTGGATGAAATAAGCGATATCAGAATAATATTTTAAAGCTCGTGCCAAACACGGGCTTTAAAATCAATAATAGAGAGAGGAAATTAAAATGAGTAAACAGAAACTTGAAATACAAAATACATTGGTAATCAGCACCGCACATATAAAATTTGAAACGAGCAAGAGATTAGAAACGCTTGATAAAAGTTCATACAAAGGTTTGTCTGTGGTGAGTAGAGATGTTGGTTTTGTTATTTTTATTTATGAATCAGAGTTCAAAAACAACACTGAAATGTCAAAAGACATATGCAATTGCGTTGAGCTAGCGCTAAACAACGGTTGCACTATTTTGATTCTTGACCGTGATGCCGACACTGTTGATTCGTTGGAAACTTTTGAATGGTAAAAACGATAATATGTAAAATAAATATTATTGCATAGTTAAAGCCGGCACTAGCTGCCGGCTTTATCATGGGAAAGAGTGGTTAGATATGAAAATAGAAAGAAAGATTCCAAGCGTAGTATCATACAAAGTTACACCAGAAAACGGTGATAATATTGGAATATCGCTACCGGTCATATTCACATTTGACAGTGACCAAGGCTTATTATTAATAACAGGTGATTGTAGAAATTATCAGTACACGTGGGGTCACAATGATAACGAACCATTCCTTAAGTTTATGACAAGAATCGAAAAAGAATACCTGTTGTCAAAAATATCAGATATGGTGTTTGACATTGAAGCGTCAATAAATGAAATGGTTGAATATATCGAAAAATTTGGGAATATTGAGCATGACATCAGTGAAGATGAAATTGAAGACGTTAAAGCATTAATACGTAATTCAGATAGAATCAGAATTGGTGGCGAATATGAATATCTGATGGGTGTTAAAAACAATTTGTATACAAACTTTGGATGTAAAATTGACATTGACTGTATACCAGTTGAAAGAAGATATAAGAAAATGGCCGAAACTGTTGCAGATATTTTTATTAATTACGTGAAACCTGAAATTAAAAAAGATTTAGAGATTTGACTATACGCGTATAGAACAGGAGAGAAAATATGATTAAATTAAATGGAAAAGAATTGGTGGTTAAGCATTTTCCAGACGGAACATTGAGTTCTAAAATTCATAAAGAAGAGGTTGACATCATAGACGAAACACCAGTGATTGAATGGTATTACGAAAGCGATGCCGAATTGTTTGTGCTAGACGCATTGGTTGACCAATTAAGAGAAAACGGCGCGGAACAGATTTCATTATCAATGGTCTATATTCCGCATGCAAGAATGGATAGAATTCATAAAGAGAACGGCGATATCTTTACGTTAAAGACATTTGCAAAACTACTTAACGGAATGGGATTTAAAGCAGTTGAGACATATGAAGCACATTCAAGCGTGAGCACAGGTTTCATCAACAGAATTAGAAATCATGATTGTGAGATTTTTGCAAAAAGAGCGTTAGCTAAGATTGCGAGTAAGAATGGAATTGAAGTAGATGATATCACGTTATTCTTCCCAGATGACGGCGCCATGAAAAGATATGCTTATTCCGGCATGTTTTCAAACAAATTTGTGTTTGGTATGAAAAACAGAGATTGGGAGACCGGCAATATCGAAAGCTTAAACGCAATGGGTGATACAGAATTGGTTAAAGACAAACACATCTTAATCATAGATGATATCAGTAGCCGTGGTGGAACATTTTACCTTGCAGCGAAAGCGCTAAAGGAACTTGGTGCTAAAAGTATCTCACTTTATGTAACCCATTGCGAAAATACAATTTTGGCTGGACCGGTTATTGGAACAGATTTGCTTGATAGAGTTTATACAACAGATTCTATCTTTACAGAGCGATACAATAAGCTATCGAAAAATAAGATAGTAATCGTGAATTCGTTCAGGCCTAGTCGTAAATTTATTCAGAGAAGGAGAAAAGTGCTATGTTAGATATGAATCCGTTATTATTATCAGACACTTACAAGCAAACCCATAGCCGGATGTATCCTAAAGGACTTAAAAAGCTTGTGTCATATTTAGTGCCAAGAAAATCTATGTTTAAGAACATAAACAAAATGGTGTTCTATTACATGCAGGCGATTATAAAAGAATACCTCATCTCCAATTTCAAAAAGAACTTTTTTGAAAAAAGTGAAGAAGAAATCATTGAAAGCTATACAATGTATATGGATGTACAGCTTGGTGAAGGAAATTATGAACTTCAAAATGTAATTACATTGCACAGACTTGGATATCTTCCGTTATGGATTAGGGCGTTGCCGGAAGGAACCCGTGTAAATATGGGTGTGCCATGCGTTGAAATTGCAAACACACATGAAGATTTTGCATGGTTAGTTCAATGGATAGAATGTCTATTGCAAACTGAACTATGGAGACCATGTCTTCATGCAACTGTTGGTGATATGTATTACCAAGTCGCTAAGGAATATTATGATAAAACGGTGGATGATATTGAACCAGAAATGGCAATGTCTGAGTTCGGTATGCGCGGGGCACCTTGCCTTGAGGCATCAGCAAAAACGGCTACTGCATGGTTATTATCTTTTAATAAGACAAGCACAATTCCATCGCTTGTATATTTAAAAGAAATGTACAGCGTAGATTTTAGTAAATCTAAAATAGGAATTGGAGCAGTGTCAACAGAACACAGCGTTATGGGTGCAAATTTTGCTGTCGACGGTGATGAAATTACATTCGTTAAGAAATTGCTCACCAAGTTATACCCAAACAATAGTTTCTCTATGGTAGCTGATACCTATGATTACTGGAATATGGTTGACAATATCTTACCGGCATGCAAGAAAGAAATTATTGAGCATAACGGTAAGTTATTAATTAGACCAGACAGTGGTGATATCATTGATATTTCAATAAGGACAGTTCAGAAATTACGGCGCACATTTGGTGGAACAGTCAACAGTAAAGGATACAAAGTTCTTGACCAACATATCGGGTTAATTCTTGGTGACGGATGTGTATTGCAAAGCGTAACCGAAATTTACAGACGCCTTGAGGAATTAGGTTTTGCGGCGAGCTGCATTGTCTTTGGTGTAGGCGCTTTCTGTTTCTCAGCTACATTTGAAGAATCATTCGAAGACACGTTAGATGGCACATCAAAATCCACAAAGATGATTGTTCATACACGCGATTCATTTGGTGTTGCAATGAAAGCGTCTTATGGTGTAATTGATGAGCAAGAAGTGTTTATTTACAAAGACCCTAAGACAGATACTGATGGATTAAAGAAATCACATAAAGGCTGCTGTCAAGTGTATGAGGAAGATGGTGACCTTAAATGCAAAGACCATTTATACGGTATGATTGATGAGAGTGAAACATTGCTCAAAACAGTTTTCAAAGATGGTAAGCTCTATAACGAAACAACATTCATGGAAATCCGTGAGAGATTACACAATTAATGATTAGACAATAAGTCGGCGGCAAAATATTGTCGCCGATATTTTAAAGAAACGAGGAAAATTGTATGAAACTTATTGATTATGCAATACAAAGTGGTTATATTTCAGGGGAGAAGCCTGAAACTCCGCAGCAAAAAGTAACAGAGTATGTAATTGCAAGAATTTCAGATTATGCTGAAGATTGCGACATAAACGAAGACGTCTTTTTTGCCAGCGCTATGTCGGAGAATAATGAATTAGCGGGTATTAAGACCCTTTACGAAAATCTTATCGGTATTGGCAATCTTGATGAATTAGAGTTCTCAAATTCAGCTTTTGTATTACTAAATACAGAACTGGATGAAATCATTATATCTAATATGGAAAAAGCCTGCGTAAAGTTTTATGACACAATGTTATCTTCTGATATTGAGCATCTTGTACTGAATTATACATGGGATGATTTAATAAAGCACATAACAACAAATTAAGAATTGGATAGTTATTTAAGTGAATATTGCTGCTGACTATATATGAAAGGTGATTGATGAAATGAAAGACACACGACAAAACTTTATTCTATACTCTTGATGGCGCTATTTCAAAATTAAAAGAAATTCAAGTTGTCGGTGGAAAATTTGTATTTGGAATAGACGATGGGATGGCGATTACAAAAATTGTTTATTCAGCATGTGGACTCAATGGTAACTATGCAACAAATACATTGGTTGTAAATACCGATGTTGTCACAATTATTATGGAGTGTTTGAATTCTATTGGAATAAAGACATTACATAATGTGGAGATTGTTTATTCAATTTATAGCGAAGCAAAAGCTAATGCGAAAGAGCGTATTGAACACGCTGTTAATTTAGTAAAAAGCAATAAGGCTATGGGAAAAAGATATGATATATTTTATAATGACGGGGCTTATTATGGAACGATGATGTTTGGTGATATACCTCAAACTAAAATTGAGGAGTTAATAAAAGCCGAAATTGACATCAATAACGATAACATAAATCCGTTATATCATATAACAAGAAATAATTTTAATGAAGTGTGATTAATAGCGTCCTGTCAGTGCAGGGCGCTATTTTTTATTCATAAAAGAATACAAAATATAGGATGTGGGCTTATGAGTAGCCATCGTCTAAGGAGTGGGGAGCCGAGGAATGCGATTGCAAGCGTATTCAAGTGGGCTTATGTTTGGAACTGACCAGCATAAGAAAACGGCAGGGAAATGAAAGTCTATAAAACGGCATTGTATGTATCTGTTTGGAGTTTGCTGAAATGCAAACAAGGGTCAGACGGCATAGATGTGCGAAAACGGCAAGTAATGCGTAGTAGAATAAGGTTGCAAAGACAGCAAACTCTGCGACTCAAGTATCTGATGCAATACTCAGTAAAAGCTAAGATACAATGTTCTATGTGCCCTTCGACCCTTTGGTGTAATAACACACTATAATTTTGTATTCTTTTATGAATAAAATTGAGATAAAGAAAGGATAAAATATATGTCAGAAAAATTGAAAGAGGAATGTCTCATTGTTTGTTATGGATGGTTCTCAGACCCATTATTAACGTTGGATGGAAAACATCAAAAGATATTGTCAAACGGTAATGTTGTTGCAATAGCAAAAAGTTACTCATTGGGATACGGAAACTATATCTGTTTGAAGACACAGAACGGAAACATAATTAATTTAAAACAGATTGATAATGTTGAAGATGTAGATTACGAAGTGAAAAGCTTTAATGTCTATGGTGACGAAGTAAGCGTAAGATACAAAGACGATTATGGATTTCATACAGTCACATATTCTTTGTCAGAAATACCTTCAGAAACTATTCAAGAATCTATAATTGAAAGAGCTGTGTACGATTTTGGAGAAAGTATACGCTGGGGCAAGAATAATGCTAAAGTGTGGGCCGGCGGTGTAAGCTCGATGCCATTTGGATACAAAATTGACATGGGAAAAAAGACTATATCTGTTTATTTTAACGTTAGAGGTCGTAGCCGATATAGTATGAGTGACGGAGATAAATATGTGCAAACTATTTCATTTGAAAACAATCAATTACAGCTTGTGAGTTCAGGCGAGTATGAATTGTTAAATGGTTGTTTTAATAGCTCAGAAGAAATTGATAACATCATTAATACTATAAACAAAAATATGTATTGGAAAGATATCATAAAACCAGAGGCGCAATAGGTGCATGTGCTTAAGACTGATGATGCTGAGAAGGAGATTTGAGAAATGCAAATACAAAGAGAACGTAATGGAAATTTATTAACAATAGATTTTCCAGTGGAAGCTTTACTAAAAGAGATAGCAAATGAAAGAGCCGAATGGGAAGAGTATAGTCTCGAAGTTGTAAATGGAAATCAAGACGAAAGAGTATCGCCAGAGACTGTGAAAAATGATATTGATACCATGATTGAAAAAATTAATTATTATTCTTCTGATGAAAAAGGTATTGCTGAATTATTCGACATGCTGCCGTTAAAGAAAAACAATAAATTATCTAAATCAAGCAAACCGTCATTATATACAATGAACTACGGATACTATGTTGAAGACTGCTATGGTTGGAGTACGCAAGAGATTCGTGCTGTAGCAACGGATGAACTAAACGCCAAAGTGTATATGAGTAGTACGATTATACATTACTAAAATATAAAAAGCAGGAAAGGATGACCCGTAACGATGAGTATGAAAGTAGATGAAAATTCAGAATTATTCGAAATTTCTTTAAGAAAAGATGCGAGTTTAACATATATAACCGATGGTCGTTCGTTCATATTAAGAGACATTGTAGGCGTCATTGCCAAGAATAATATCAATGCAACTGCTATTGAGATTATAACTTTAAAATCTTCAGTGAAAGGTGCCGGTCGTGAGTTATTGAAATCATTCTGTGATACACATGCTGAATCAGCCATAGTGTTAAAAGCCGAACAAATGTATGATACGCAAGAAGAATATGAACAAGCTTGTGTGTCAGGTGAGTTTGACAAATCTTTAGAGAAATTAGTTCAGTACTATAAAAGCAACGGCTTTATTGACATAAACAACTATGTTGGATATAACAGTGCGTGCGCATTTATATTTGGAAATGAAATAGGAAAACAGGTAGTGTATGAAATCGGTATATGATTTATGAAAAGATGATGTAGAGGATTGGATACTAAGAAAGGAGCTATAAAACTATGGGAGACATTAAATATCATCAAAATGGGATAGGCGACGAATATGGCGAAGATGGAACACTTAAGAATAATTGGAATCCTGATTCAGATTATGGAAATGAATATGTAGATGTGCATTTCAGAATTGATGCCGATTATTATCAATATCCTTTTAATAATTATACGCAAGAACAGAAACAAGAATTCAATGATGAAGCTAGAAAAGTGCTTGAAAACTTAGGATGGAAAACAGAAAAAGAGGTGAATTCATCTTATTGTGCAGATATGACAAATGGAGAACAGCACTTGTATTTGCACCCGCAAGACTTTAGTGGAGAAGTATTGAAGACTGATGTTATGAAAATAGCAGAAGCGTTAGAAAATAATAAAACATTTAAGTTAAGATGGGTCGACTTATACAAAACGGTGTATGATATCACAGACCAAGAATACGAAGATTATCTAAAGACAAAAGACGCAGAAATAAGAGTGTCGTTATTTGAAAAATGTAAAACAACAAGAGTAAACAGATTTTATTATGTTCTTGATATGGCTCGCAACTTGGCTGACACTTATCGTTTGGCAAGAATCAATTGCAATGATGGAAAGAATCATGGCACAGGTCAAGCAATTGAACACATTGTAAAAATTATTGAACAAATGGAAAAAGAAAATTATCTTATTTCAACAATGGATAAAGGCAGCAGATGCGTAAGAAGCATTAATAAAACGGAACAAAGAAAACTAAAAATAAAGATGTTGTAAGCCTATGTGGCATGGATGAAAGAAAGATTAGGTGGTGAAAAATCATAGACTTAAATAAATCAAAGGCAATTAATAATAAAAAGAAAGTTTATCTTTATGACATTTTTGATGATGATGAACGTTGTAAATTGGAAGATGGTTACGTAGTTGCTAAAAATGTTGAACAAGCAGAGAAACTCGTCAGAAATGAATACAACAAATGCTATGAAATATACAGATATCGCGTATATGAAGACTTGGAAAAAGATAAATACCGATTTATAGTGTTAAAACGCAATTTGCTTAAAGAAGGAAAAAGAATGAATATCGGATTATATGACGAATATGAATCTGACGTTGATGACCTGATGTGCGATTTATAATAAGTGAATCAAGAGAGGATGGGCTGAAAGCATGTATGTATCAAGTTTAATGTTAGAGGTAACTCGTAAGTGTAATTTAAAGTGTGCTCACTGCATGCGCGGCGGTGCTCAAAATAAAACAATGACGCCTGATATAATAAGTGCGACATTTGAAAACATAAAACGTGTTGGAAACTTAGTTATAGGCGGTGGTGAACCATCATTGGCAGTAGAGGCTATCCATCAAATTTATCAACAAATATTGTGGAAAAAAGTTGAAATTGAAAATATATTTATCGTTACAAACGGCAAAACAGTGAGCAAGAAATTGTTAATTGAATTCAATAAATTATATGGTCTGTGTGGAGATAGCTCTGAAATATCAGGATTTGCAATTTCAAATGATGAATTTCATGAGAAAGCGAGAGGATTTTATCGCTCAATAGAAGACTATACCGAATTAATGTATGATTCTTATGAAGAAGAAACTGATGATTTTTCAAACATTAATGAGGATTTAATACAGGAGCATACAAATAAAGATACAATGAACTGGTTAGCGAGAGGTCGGGCAAAAGATTTTGGAAATAATCATGATGCTTATTTAGACAACCTCAAATTAGACGATTTTGAAAATCCAAAACAAATACACGGTGAGATTTATGTGTGTTATAATGGTGATGTTCTTGGAGACCAAAACATGTCATATACAGACATGAAGAAGCATATGCGCGGAAATGTACTTTACTGGGATACATTACTTCAAAATCTAAAACAAAGCACAATTGAAAATTACAACTGGTGTTTACATAACTGTAAGTACAGTACACCTGACCCGGATGAACAAAATTGTTGCAGCGAATGGTTTGATTGTGGAAACGCGGGGCGTGCAATAAAAATTAATACACACGATAAAATAATCGCCGAAAAGAAAGGTGCTTAACTGTATGAAAGAAAAACAGAAAGAAGAATGTTTAATTGTTTGCAATGGTTGGTATTCAAATCCATTATTAGAATTGGACAAAATATACCAAAGGAAATTAGATAACGGAAACATTGTTGTGATAGCGAAAAGCTATTTATCAGCATATGGAAATTATATCTGTTTAAAGACACCAAACGGGAATATTATTAATTTAAAAAAGATTGATAATATTAATAACGTTGATTACGACGTAAAAAGTTTTGATGTCAATGATGATGTT
>Ga0123336_10004047_pt1 | contig 12074 bp, 9 predicted proteins | sample SSSSmetaG_FD_96466 | JGI IMG/M metagenome (GOLD analysis project Ga0123336, IMG submission 96466) | Glacier valley bacterial and archeal communities from Borup Fiord, Nunavut, Canada, to study Microbial Dark Matter (Phase II) - ​SSSS metaG | ecosystem: Environmental > Aquatic > Freshwater > Ice... | reverse complement strand
TATTGCTAGAGGAATGGCTTTTAGTGCGCTATGTTTTGCCAAAATCAATCCGTCATGAGCCGTTCTGAACCAGGAAATCCAAAGTGCATAACAGGCTCTAGGCACACATAATGGCGTCCTATGTGATCAGTGTATGGATTTGAGCTTTGTTAGAGTAGTTTCAATTGACTGTATCGCTTTGACGGAATCTTTTCTGTAAAGTGATCGGCAAACTCTGGAAAGACTGAACGAATTAGACTAAGCCAAGGTCTTTCTACAAGCAACCCTGAAAGCATGTGATCTAGTGCGAGACGATCTATTAAGCGAACTGTCATACTTCTTTCTCCTGCACGGCTAATTGCAGAATATGCTTGATAGCTAAAGTGGTCTGCTGTAGATACCACAATGCCAAAACTCGAATTTTCCAACACCATCGTTCCAAGCAAGTTTCTAATTGTTGAAACAGATTTTGCATGATTCGCCTTTTCCCTTCTCTTGACTTGTATGAGCCATTGGCGTTTCTCTACATCGACGTAAACAACATCGACTCCGCCATCATCTGGTTGACCCACATGAGACACTTCCGCCTGCACATAGTTCGCACGAAATACAGCAGCAACGAGATGCTCAAGCTGGGTCGGCGATATTGAGTGCCATCGAGAAGGATTTTGCCGTATCCAAGCTGCGAGTTCTTCATAACATCCCTTAGGAAGTTCGTGTTCATACTCTCGAATTTTCCCTAAGACGGTCGTATAAGCGTAAACGCCTAAATTCCAACGTCCGCTGTAACCCTGCTCCATGTAATACCAATCCCAGAAAGTACAATTAGGGCAGGATTCTAAGGCTCCTACAAACCTCCCATCAATGTTCGATTCTTTTGAACGCTTGCCACACTCTAAAGTTTGCTTGCAGAATGGACAAATTCGCCGTGTTGGGAACTGACGCGGAAATGAATTGAGGTGTGTGCGAATCCGCTTCAAAAGCTGAGCTTGAACAATTGTATCAGTATGGAGAGCATCAGTGTCAACATACACTTTGTTATCATCTTCGATTATTCTTGTTGAAGCAGTTTCACTTGCGCTTGATAGATTACTCGCATCCGTGGCTAATATACGTGGTACAAGTCGGGGACACTCTTTGCTCCACAACTCATCACAAAAATCACGCCAGCGCATTAATTTAATCTCTTTTTCCATCGAAAACCTTCACTTTACAGAATTAGCTACCCAAATCAAGCCGATCATCATAAGCCAAAATTGGGGCCGGTTTCTGAAACCGTAGCCCCAAAGATTGAATGATTGTTAATCGAAAGAGTTGCCATTTTTTCAGTCGGGGCCAACGTTAATTCTGACCAGTCGACAATGCGAACAAATCGCTCATATTTCTGTCCTTCCGCCTGAAGGCTGAGCATATAATCACCTGCCTGAAGCCATTTGATAGGCGCACTCTCGCCGTGTTTCAAGGAATCGAAGGTATCAATGAGGCTGTCATCGCTCAAATCTAAGAGAGTCAAGCTGACTTGCTTTGCAAATGCGTTGACGACAACCACAGGGCCGGATTCGACCAGCCAGGCTCCTGTTTTGGTGTCCCGTAAACCACCACCCAGAGCGATCCCTAAGTAGGTTCGTGGTCGGAGTTGATTGAGGAGTTCTTTGTGGTCAATATTCACCTCGCTCCATACATCGCTGAGTACCATCACCCCTGAATACTCGATCCAGCCATCAATTTCGATTTGACCGCTCCAGGCGATCAGATTTTCGTCTCTGAGAATTTCTAAGTCGGTTTTGAGTTTTGGCCTGCAAAGCAAGACGAACGGGACGCCTAATTCAGGATGATCTGTCCATGAGGCGTATACTCCTGAACCCACATCATCAGGGTCAGGCGGCAGAATCCAGAAGTCATTGGCACTTACTGTTAAGGCGCGGATGCGATCAATACCTTGAAGGGGTAACGTGAAACCATTTTCCATGTCGGTTAATGACAATGGAAACGGCAGGGGTTCAAACCATCCACTACGGTCTGGGAGTAATCGATATGGCTCACCTTCATATGTAACAATGGCTTTCTCTGCCTGAATATGGCGTGGCTGACGTGGTAGCAGGTAGTACGTTACCTCTCCACTCAAGTAATCTTCAGTGCGATAAAGTCCTGCCCGAATTGTAGCAGGTGCAGCAGTTTGGTGAGTTTTAGCCCGCTCGCTCGGTCTACCATTTTCTATCCATGCGTCGAATGTCTCATCTAGCGCGTCGGCAAGATCATCGTAGCGGGTTGCACCAATCTTGCCCTCGGTATCAAGTAAATCTCGAAGGTGCTTGGGAAAATGGGTGGTTGTGAATTTTGTATCAGCACGCAATTGTGCGGTAAGTTCGCCTTTACCGGGTCGGCTTATATATCTGCCACCATTGCTTCCAAAATGTTGCCATAGATGGCTTTTATCCAAGCCGCGCAGCATAGCCTGTGAGCGGGCATAGGTGTAGTAGCGATCACTGGTTTTTACTGCTGTCGATAGATAACCATTGTATCGAAGCCAAAAAGCCCAATCTTTCCACAGCGATTCTTCACCACCTCTCTCTAACCCGGGAGGGCGTTTGCTAATGCCCAACCCCAATATTTCATTGAAATACGTGAAATAGTCGTTCAGGCTGCTGTCTTCATTCTCTCCCATCCGGTGCGCAGCTAAGACCATAGCGCATAAAAATGCAAAATACCGAGGCGGGGCAATGTAATCTCTAGGGTTTTCGACAAATACACGATTGAGCATAACAGTTCCGTTGTTCACGCATCGCAAACGAACCACTTCCGAAAAATCATCTGGAGTGGTTTGGAGATCATCAGCAACCCAGGCGATTGCTTCGTTGTCGATGGGGAGATAGACACGTGATCCTTTGGGCACACCGGTAAGGGTGTAATCAAAGAGCGCCTTGTTCCACGCTTCATAGGTTACCATCATATTACGCCTTGCGCCATTCCACAACATCGCTGAATTGAGCCATAACAGCCTTCAAAGCGTCGCGCACGGGTGATGCTTGGTCTGTGATATGAATTACCAATGTATCCATGGCGCGAGTAAGAGGGATCATTAGCCAGCGTGCAGCTTGAATTTTGGGATTATCCTCTGCGCCAGCGGAAGTGGTAAGTTGCTTCAATTTGTAATTATAGAACTCATCTAAGGCCAGGAGAACAACCATCCAACCTTCCAATCCACGGCAGGAGTCATATTGGACGATACGCAACTCATCGTTATCAGTTGAGTAGGTGCCGCGGATTGCAAATGACGCACCATCCCATGCCTTCCAGCCCCAATCGTGAAATTGCTGGGCAATTATGGAAGACATTTCTCCCTCAACTTGCTTCACCATATTTGGCGGAACACAGAATAACATATCGACCGGTTCATTCCCTGCCTGTCGAGTCTCATTGATCCATGTTTCGAACTGGCGCTTATCTGTCAGAGCACTTTCCCCTTCAACAACAATAATGCGCCCACCGGGTACGTGTTCATTAGCGCTCCATTCCGACCCTTGAAGTCCAAATTCTCCAGCCAGTGCGCTAATAAAGTGCGTCAGTCCAGATTTCATCCTCAGGCAGGTTCTGAGAGATGCTATATGAACCTCATGAGACGAAAGATTACGCCGCCAATCTGCCACCACCTGGCTCCGAATTAGTTGATCAACACCATCAGCAATCGCGAATATGCGATGCGAATAGAGATGATACAGAATATCACGCTCGTCGTCAGGAAAATCTTGAGCCTCATCAATGAAGATATAGTCCCACGAAAAGCTTACTCGATGTGATTGCATCAATTCCCTGATGTCATCTGCTTGAACTGCGCCTCCGACCAGCATTTGCAGGGCTTCGGCCTTGAATTCAACATATTTGTCTAGAAAAGCGTCTTCCCCAGCGGAAATGATACCCAACCCTTGCAATACACCATAGAAAAACGATTGAACGGTTTGTATCTGAATACTCCGGTCTGCCGTGCCATCACTGATTCCCATAATGGTCAGCAGTCGCCGTAAATCGGCTACAAGTGCCCGGTTATAGGTCAGGATCAAAACGCGTTGCGCCGCGTCATCATAGAGGCGCTTTGCAAGCTGAAGCAGCCGCATCGTTTTCCCGGAACCGCCGCGCCCACGCAGGATAAGAAGTTTTTGACCCACGATGTTGTGCAAGTGCAGTTCATCGGCAACTCGCTGGTTGATCTGCTCCATGCGACGCCGGTCGATGGTGGTTGGAGTGATCGCCTTCGTTAAAGATTGAACCACGTTGCCGATGACTGCATCGTTTACATAGTTGGCAGATATGCACCAGTTACTCCGAACTCGTTTTGGCGGACTCATTTGCATAAGCGCGTTCATAAAGAAGGACCATCGAGAATTGGCACCCAAAATATTGTGAGGACGGTGGGGCAAATCGGCTTCTGGAACATTGATCATCCAGATAAGTGGCGTTACCCATGGAACCGGACTAACCCCTAATAATCGAAGATAATTGAGTAACGATTGCTTTTGCAGTTCGTTTTGACGGCTTGCGTCGTGCCACTCATAGCGATCTGAGTAATAGACCTCAACCTGTGATCCGGTAAACCTAACGCGATCTCCTGAATGGGCTTTGACTTCCACCACGAGGCAGAAACTGTCAAGCAAGACCGTGTCGGGGCGCTCAATGTCGCCGTTAGGAGTGCTAAATGCCAGAAATGGCCGAAACGAAATCGGTGTATCGAATTTACCAAGTACGATCAGATCAATATCCCGGATGTTTTGTCCATGACACTTAGCACCCACGATAACATTAATGTTGTCCGATCTACTCTCATCGAACTGCGGATATTCGTGGAGGATTTTTTCCTTCAGTGAGAGTGCCGCAGAGTACTCACTGCTATTCGATGTGATTTGCCCAGATATTTTTAGCATGAATGGAAAACTGCCTTCCACAATACGGCGAGGCGCGAAGAGAAGACGATAAGCTAATTAAACCAGAGTTGGGCTTGGTAGACAAGCTATTAAGAAAAACTGAGGAATTCTTGTGATATGGAAGGGACGGGAGGTATGATATAATCTGGGCAGCAGACTGCCCAGATCAGAACCGAGCTATCATGCCGCAAAAAGCAAGACCGATTTATTCAAAAGCAACAACAAGACATATCTCTGCAATGAAGGCGATTGCCGATGCCAACCGAGACGAAGTTGGCTTTATCAATCGAGCTAAGCTCGTGCAGGTGGTTGAAGAAGATCGCATCATTGTCGCTATCCTCAAAAGGAAAGTGGTTGGATTTGTAACTTTTCGACATCGCAAAACTGACACGCAGACGACCCTTTCTGAAATATGTCTCGATCAAAGTGTTCGCGGCTTAGGTTATGGACGCGGCCTAATCAATGCTCTTTATCAGGACTGTATCTCGCATTGCCATACATTTATCCGTTTGAAATGCCCGGTCGATTTGGCCGCCAATTCCTTTTACGAACACGCGGGATTTCAAAAGGTCGCTACAGAAGCGGGCAAAATTCGGCAACTCAACGTATGGGAATTACCTGTGACGGAAACAAGGTGACCTTTGGAATTCGTCGCGTCTATGACAGCACGAGTGGATGAGTTGCGTCAAATTTGGCAGCTTTGGTACACCAATGACGATGGCCGTAATCCGTTTGTGCGTACTATTTTCACGCCGCTTTTTGCCCGGAGAACGGTACTAAATTTCATGATAGAACATTTCAAAGGGAAGAACGGAGTAATTTTCGATTCGGGAGGGTACTATGTTCAACAGGGCGTTGTGTCTTACGAAACACTTTTTCAGCGCCTGTTGGCTTTTTATCGGGGAAACGACTGGGCAAGCTGGTATGTTCTGCCAGATTATGTCCCTGTAACGTCTCTCTCCGCAGGGGAAGTTCAGAGTCGCGTAAACGCTACCATCAGCGTTGCGCGTCAATTTGCGCTTGAAATGCCGGACGGTCTACGCAGTCGAATGTTGCCTGTAGTTCAGGGCCATACTCGCGAGCAAATTAAAGATTGCGTAGATAACTATGCCGATATGGGTGCAACATATATTGGCTTTGGCAGCTTTGGCACGAGCGGCGATAACAATTCCATCAATACGGTTACAAAGCAAGCCATCCAGATGATTGAGTTTTTGAAGCATCAGGCACAAAAATATGATCTGAAAATCCACCTATTCGGCGTTGGAACCCCTAACGTACTTCCCTTATTTTACGAGCTTGGGATTGACAGTTTCGATAGCTCATGTTGGAGTAGAACCGCGGGCTATGGGAATGTCTATCTCCCATTCATCGGTCGAAAGAGCATTACGCAGCGAATGGCACGGGAAATCGGTGGGGTTGCCTACACACAAGCACGCTTCAACGAACTAAAGGAAGCCACAGCACATAATTGTCCATTCTGTGCAGATTTCGAAACCCTGAAAGCTAGTCGAATCTATCAAATGGTTCACAATCTCTACGTCATGTTAGATACGGTGGATGCCCTCAATTCAGGCAAAACCTTTATACCAGAACTGATTGGCCTTGAAGAATCGCGTTATAAGAATTATCGAAAACAGCCGCATGTTAAGTTCAACACTGGTTCGGATCATGAATAATACGAGTGGGTTTCACGTCAGGCACGATTTATTACCTGCACACACGGTCGAAATCATGACACTGTTACGTGCAGTTAACCGCAGTGAACCGTTAGAGAAAATTCAGCAGGTTGCTCAACAACACGGTTATACAATTCGAAACCGGAAGGATTGGAGCAAGCCGCTGAAGTCTCTGGAAGAACTTGGAATTCTTGCCGAGGACAAGAAGCACATTGGCTTGACCGATACTGGCAGGCGCATTGCGGCTATGACGGCCTTTCAGCCAGACTTGCTTCCCGATTTCGTACATTTCCTTTATTGCACCGTGTATAACGACGATGAAGATAAAAGATTCTCATGGAGTTATCGTCTAATCTGTGACACGCTGTGGAACAGCGCGCCCTATGTAGTTAACCGTGACAAGCTGGTAAATCTAGTCACGGCGCAAGCATTGGAAACATTCCAAGTCAATGGTATTTCATTTAGCACCAATAGCGTTTACGGCGTGCTTAATTGGTTGAGTGCGCTAAGGCCCGCCTGTATAGCTGTTCAAGATAATGAGCAGAAGTTCATACGACGGGCATACTGCTCTGTTGAGTTGTTTATGCTATCTCTGCATTACGTCTTACGTCTGTATCAGGACAATGACAACTGGTTCGCGCCAATAACTCCAGAGTTCCGCCAAGAAGTTTGCCGAGTGTGCTTGATCGTTCCAGAATTCTTCTCAGAGATGCTGGAACAGGCAGAAGCTAATTTCGACTGTTTGCAGGTGCGGCACGAGCGAGGGGATCGAATCGCCATCAAAGAATTTTCTTGGTCAACACTAGAAAGCTGAAATTTTCCATGACTCAAGTCATTGATAGGCTTGCTCCTATTGCTGCAAAAGGCCCCGTCGTTGCGACCCATGTAGGAGCTTTTACAGAAACAAATACTCGACAGACCTATGAACGTTACAACCGAGAAGCACTGACTTATGTGCGTCCGCCAGAAATTGCGGCCTTTCAGCAGCAGATGCTAGACAAAATACTTAGCCAGGGTACAGCGATTGGGTGCATCGTTGCTCCATTTGGCTACGGCAAGACAAGCGCCGCAATCGATACCTGGAAACTGTGCGAGTCGAAAGGTATCCTAGCCCTGCCACCGTTTAGTTGCAGTTCAATTGGTGAATTGGGCCAAGCAATGGCTTCGGGGGTCATTGAAAGACTGGGGCCTGATCGGATCGCAAAAATACGAGAAGCACACGACACGCTGATTGTCTCCTCGGCACAGCGACTCGCCGAGCAAGACTCAGAACAATACCAGATTGATTTTGAGACCGCCTTGCGGAGTATTGAGGACAAAATCGAGCGAGGTATCCTGCAAGTGGAAGCCATGAGCAATCACCTGCTCATCTTCATTGAACAACTAACACAAATCGTTGTTGATGCGGGGTACAAGGGTCTTCTCGTGATCGTTGACGAATTCCAGCAGTTCCTAGGGAATATCAATAAAACTACCATCACAAACTTCAGAACGCTCGTCTGGGGGTTACGCACTCGCGGAGCTGTTCCCTTTGGCTTTCTGATTACCATGGACCCGGATACGGAACGCAACCTTAATGAGCGCGCTGGGGACATCATGCACCGGATCAAGGAAGACAGTCTCTTTCTTGATTTCACTAATGCATACGATAGGGAATTCCCTCGCTTATTATGGGCAAGATATGCCGAAACACTAGGCTTTACCGACGATAGCCAGCAGATCGTAGACTACGCTACACTGGATGCTATCGGTCAAATCGGTGAACGGCACGACCTAAGCAATGGGCCTCGAACAGTAATTGATATATTCCAGCGTATTGCCAATACCTATACCGACAAACGTCGACCCTATTTGCCCATCGATTTGATAGATGATTTCATGACAGGAGCTATTCGCTTTGACGGTGATCAGAGCAAGATTGCCTCTCTTGTAACGGAACTAACCAGCTATGACTACATCAAACGAATGCCGAAACGATTTGAGACGTTGAAGCTCATTGCAGCGTTTCCGCGTGGTTGCCGCGTGAAGTGGCCGAACGGTACGATTTAGCTGATGCCTATGATGAGTTGGCGGATTTATTGCGGGGAGAAGTCCTGACGGAACTACCGGAGGGAATTGCTCTGATTGATTTGCAGAAGGTCGGCAAACCTCAGAACAAGTTAAATATTATCCTCAAAAAGTATTGGTTGCAGATAACCGAAGATGAGATTGTTGCTGATAGGGCAGTCAGGTTATTTGCAAGGTATGCACTCGGGCCATTATTCTCACCAGCACACAATTTGATGTCAGGATGGTCATCCGAAGACGCGGATTTCCAGCTAACTCCGAATGGCAGTTATTCACAGACATATGAAGGAACCTTTTTCGAGGAGTATCCAAAACGACGGGTTTACATGCAGGTGTGCCGTTCCCTCGAACAAGCCTACCCTTCAGATCAATTTGCCGATGTGTCTTTCAGTTTTGTGCTGCAACGGTCAAATGTCGATCCGATTGCTCCTGCATACGATCTTGCTTCAAGAACATTTACGCTGAGCCTTCCGATCAATCGTCCTTTTGATCTACCAATGCCTCGTGATGTACGCTGGATCGAAGAATATCTGCGCCCAGTAATAATGTCCCCTGGCGTTCTACTTAGCCTACTCGACTACATCGAAAGCCAGGCCCCGACTATTGAAGGCATTACGACAGGTGAATTAGCTCGTATTGAGGCGCATCAGCAGAAACTGAAAACATTCCTTTTAACCGCTGTGTTTGGGGAAAACCTGTTTGACGGACTGGGACTAGATGTGTTGGCTCGAGGAGAGCAGGCCATTCGAGAAGTACTGTTTAGCGTGTTGCGCTCTGCCTATCCGGCATACCGCACCCTCGTTACTTCCCCTCAGTGGGAAACCGTATTGAAGGCGTATGCAAAAGCACTCGGATCAGTTAGTGCGTTACACAGTCGGGGTATGGAGCCATTGAGTGACGCGAAGTCTTCTATCGCTGCGATATTTGGATTTCGAAATCACGCGGGATTTGAAAGTCAATCGAAGCAGTATGGTGAGCTTCTATCGATAGAAAAATGGACAGGCGACTCCGGTAGTGTGCGATTCCAACGACATCCGGGCGAGACGATGCTACATAACACAATCATACTCGAGAACAGCCTGGATCAAGATGGACTGGTACGAGTCGGACGCAGGGATGGCTATCTGCCAGAAGAAGTTTTTTGGCTAACTGAGTTCTTGGTGTTGCGTGGTTTTATTCAATTCGATGAGGAAACAGAAACCTACGTACCAGCTCATACCCTTTCCATCCCAGAATTGGAGCAAATGGCTTTCGAAATTCGGGAAGAATCTGAACTGTTAAGGTTGGTTGTCGATACGCCAAGTCTCCGCCAGGTTTTGGAACAAGTTGCGCGCGCAACCCCCAACATAGAAACAGGTGACTTGGCAGACGTACATTTGCTTTTACTTCAGGCACAAAATACCGTTCAGCAAGAGCGACCCACGGTTGCTAAGCATCTTTCAAGCCAACTTTTGTCGCTGCGTTCAGCTATTCACCAACAAATTGAGGCGCTAAAAAGGTCACTGCCGAACTCAAGTTCTGGCAGCTCTCTTGACACCCATATTAATGGCGTGGGAAGAACCCTTACAAATCGACGAGAGGCATACGCTGAGTCGTTGAATCGTTTCTCGATTAGCGTAAACAATGCGCTTACTCAACCTACACTCGCGGATGACGCTCGTTTGCTGCGCGAGTTAATTGAAGCGTCTAATAACTTATCTGGCGAATATGATGCTGTTGCCCAAACCGTTGAAGATATTTTGGGCTTAAGTAGCCGCCATTTAGATTGGATTAAGCTGGTTCAGCGATTGCAGCAGGTCGCAAAATACAATGAAGTGCTAGACACATTGGCCGATACCGCTGGATTTGTGCGTGAACACATAACGATAACTCAGGAACTCATGGAAGCGTTGTCGGTTGACGGCTCGCAACGCTACCATACCTTATATGAAGCCTATTGGCCGCGCGTCTCAGCCCTACTCGATGAAGTCAGTACAGCTATCAAAGCACAGCAAATCGCTCAGGCAAAAGCCGAAATGCCTACTAAATCTTACTCAGCATCTCAGCAGACTGCAAGGCCCGAGAAACATGCCAAAAAACTCGACCCAATTTTGAACTTGATCGAAGGAACCGATGTTTCATTTGCCCAGTTGGTAGATGCATCGAACTTGACAGCAGAGGAATTGCAAAAGCGTCTAGTTGAGCTGGAAATACAAGGTCAACTCACTATTCTAATCACTAAAGGCGACAAAAAGCGGTGAGTGAGCTTAATTTTCACGTTCGTCACGAAGTCACACCGGAACGTGTCTGGGATGTCTTGACCGCCATCGTGGAGGAATATTCATTTGACCACATCGTCCAGCTGGATCGACAGATTGGACGGTTACGGCAATTAGGACTTGTCCAGAAGGTAAGAGACAAGATGCTGCCAACTGCATTAGGGCATGAACTATATCGCATTGGCACTCGCAAACATGAGGTTGCGATGGATATACTCCATTACCTTCATTATAGTTTGTGGGATGAGCAACAGCGGCTAGACAATACCCTTTCGTGGAGTTATCGCACACATTGTGATACGTTATTCGCTGCTCAAGAGTTTGCCACTGACAAATCGGGGTTGGAGCATTTAACCGCGGAACTCAATAATAAGATAACTGAATACTTCGGTAGTGACGTGTCAAAGACCAAGAAAGGTTCCGTTGCACTCAGTGTGAACAGCATAAAAGGTATCCATCATTGGTTGGCGATATTGAATCCGCCAGTGTTTGAAAATGATGGTGAAAAGTTTTCGCACCGAAGCTCCTGCTCACCTGAAATGCTGCTGCTCGGATTGGGCTTTATGGCACGAACGACAGGTGCTGAGCTAGGGGTTGATCTACTTCTTACCTCCGAAAACCGAGAGAATGCTTGCCGTCCCTGTTTATTGAACCCAGATATGCTGGATCGAGAACTTGACTGGATGCTTTCCTTATACCCTTCTATCATTCAACCCGGTACACGGACTGGTGGCTACGGTCGTTTTGTTCGTTTTATGAAACTACCTGCGGTGGGTGATCTTCTGCAATGAGGTGACACAAATGAGCATCGAAGGATTAAACGCTGTTCTCAACAAGGAAGAAGTCATCAACACAAGGCACGCTCATGATTTTGCAGAACGGCCTAAAACTATTGATGACATTTATCGTGCTCATCTTCGTACATACGTCCCCATACACAGCGGCGCGAACCGTGACCAGCAGACCGTAGAGGGGTACACGAAGCGTTTCATCAGTCATGTAGTCGAACGCCGTGTGCCCCGAGGGTATATCACGGCGGATTTTGGCTACGGCAAAACCAGCACCGGGCTATTTGTTTGGGGACAGGCATCTGATTCTGGTCAATTAGTGGTGCCGCCGTTCCAGCTAAGTTCACTCCCTGATTTTTTGATGGCGACGGCAGGGTGGGTGCATTA